>Ga0181600_10003860_pt1 | contig 11435 bp, 8 predicted proteins | sample 041ome_2_FD_132982 | JGI IMG/M metagenome (GOLD analysis project Ga0181600, IMG submission 132982) | Coastal salt marsh microbial communities from the Groves Creek Marsh, Skidaway Island, Georgia - 041406US metaG (megahit assembly) | ecosystem: Environmental > Aquatic > Marine > Intertidal zone... | reverse complement strand
ATTCATCAACTAACTTTGCTTGATTAGCTACCCCAAGAAGTGTCCCTGCGGTGTCAAATAAATTTACAAATAGAAACGACATAATTACACTGATCATTGCCAAATCAAGCGCTCCCAAAATATCTAATTTCATAAATACAGGCATAAAAGCTGGGGGGTAGGAGACTAACCCTTGAAATTGAACAATACCAATAAAAATTGATGTGACTGTTACCATCATTACACCAAGAAGAATTGCACCAGGTATCTTTCGAACTGCTAAAATTGCTATTAAAAGAAATCCAAACATTGAAAGGATGGTTTCAGTTTTTAGAAAATTACCCATGCTGAGAAGAGTTGCTTCATTTGGGACTATGATCCCACCATTTTTTAAACCAATAAGCCCAATGAAAAGGCCGACACCAGAGCCCATAGCAATCCTGAGATTAATGGGTATGCTCTCTAACATCCATTGTCGAATAGGAGTAATGCTCATTATCCAAAATAAAATACCAGCTATAAATACTGCACCAAGACCAATTTGCCAAGAATATCCCATCTCACCAACTACCGTGTAGGTAAAGAATGCATTAAGCCCCATTCCAGGAGCCAATCCAATTGGCCAATTGGCATAAAGACCCATCAATATGCATGCTATTGCTGCAGCCAAACATGTCCCTACAAAACTAGCTCCTTGATCCATCCCAGCCATCGACATCATTTGCGGATTAACAAAAATGATATAGGCCATTGTTATAAATGTAGTAAAGCCAGCAACTAATTCAGTTTTAATTGATGTATTGTTTTCTTGTAACTTGAAAATTTTTTCTAGCATTAAATTCAATATTTGTATTTAAAATTTAAGTTTACAACTTATAATGTTAGATTGTTACAAGTTCAAATATAACTTAAGGCAAATATAGATTGATCCAATAATTCAAAGCTCTTTTGGCTGAAAAATTAATTTATATTTATTTTTCAATTCTTTGGCATTAATGTTGCATCTAATCAAGATATAAAAGTTTCTTGGAAACTTCTTAATAATTAACATAAAAACTTAGGGTGATTTTAATGAACCGTACTCCTTTTATTAAAAATTCTTTATTGTCAATTTCTTTATCGCTGTTTGGGGCTTCATTGCTTGCTCAAGATAATGTTATAGAAGAGGTCTTTGTTACTGCAGAGAAGAGAAGTGAAAGCCTGCAAGATATCTCTCAAGCAGTTACAGCAATAAGTGATCAGGATATTGAGACTAAGAACATTGAATCAATGGTCGATCTTAGTGCGATTGTTCCTGGAGTGACCGTTGCTAAGAATGAAGGCTATAAAACTGTTATATCTATAAGGGGAGTTGGCAATGAAACCAATCAAAATGCCATTGCAGCCCCTTCAGTAGCATTTCATATGGATGGAATCTTTATCGCTTCACCTTTTGCTCTTCAAACAGATTTTATTGATGTAGATAGAATTGAGGTTATTAGAGGGCCCCAAGGAACCTTATTCGGCCAAAACTCTACTGGTGGAGCCATTAATGTAATCAGTAAAAAGCCCTCAATGGAGGAGTATCTAGGTCAATCAGATATTACTTTTGGAAACTACGGTCTTACCAAATTCCGTTCATCTAACAATATTCCACTTGCAGACACTGTTGCTAGCAGAATCTCTTTTGCTATTACCGATAGAGACGGTTTTACAGATAATGTTTCCACCGGTCAAGATTTAGATGATGCAAGTAGTATCAGTTTTCGTGGCGATTTGCTGTTCGATTTGGATGCAAGTTCAAGTTTAAGACTCTTTGGACAATTCTTTGAAGTCGATAGAAACGGTTCTGCCATGAGAGGCATTGATGATCCGACGCCCAATATCAGAAAATTATCTCAAGACACAATCTCAAAACATGAGTTAACCTCTTCAATATTTGCAGCAATTTATGAAAAAGATTTGGGTTTTGCATCCCTTAAAGCTATGGCCAGTATCCAAGAGGATGATATTTTGGTAGTCAGAGATAATGATAGGCATAACTTCGGTGATTTTGTTAAATCTATTCCTGGGTTGCCTCCAGTCCAAGAAGTTTGTATAGAAATTTTTCCGCAACCCGATGAGTGCAGATATGCGCGCTATCAAAGAGCTGAATTCAACCCTGAAACCTCTGTTGCAGATACAACTACGTTTGAAATTAATTTAATCTCTAATGAGCCTATTCTCAACGGTAAGCTTGATTGGACAATAGGCGCTTTTTACATGGACCATGAGATTGAAAATACTATCCGAGGCTATAGAGACAATGACTTAACTGGCCAATTAAGATATTTGTGCGGAGAGTCGTTTGCAGATCCTGCTTATTGCTACACTCATGATTATGGCATCCCTGGCAGGTTTGATGTCTTTGAAGCTGATTGGGATTTTGTAACTGATGCGCGTCCAACTCGAGAATCATATTCATTTTATGGGCAAGGAACATACAGTGTCAGCGATGATTTTCGTTTAGTGGCTGGGATGAGATATTCAGAGGATACCTTTGAAACCAATGTTACTAACTTTTTTAATGTAGAGACTTTTACTGAAAAAGGTACTTCAGATGAGACCACTGGCAAGATAACAGGTGAATTCGACTTATCTGACTCAGCCATGGCTTACCTATCCTTTGCAAGAGGCTTCAAGCCAGGAGGCAGTAACTTAACATTTGGTTTTACAGAGGCTGAGGATGCTGCTGCTGGAAGACCTATAGCACCAGCCCTAGTATTTCCTACTTTTGAAGCTGAGACGGTTGATTCAATTGAGTTTGGTCTAAAAACTGACTTATTGGATGGAAGGGCGCGAGCAAACATTGCAGTTTTCTCATATACATATGAGAATCTTCAATTTCAAGCCACCGATCCAGATCCATATAGAGGTGGAGTAGCAAATATTCCTGAATCAGAAATGTCAGGGCTTGAGCTTGAGTTTAAGGGGCTTTTAACTGATTCATTGGTGCTAGATATGAATTTATCATTCCTTGATTCTGAGGTTACCTCAGACTATATGGTCCTAGATAATGTTGACGCATATCAGTATTTCTTTGGCCAAGAGGACCTTCGGTATGGTTTAAGAGAAAATGTTAAGGGTAATGAATTAGCAAAAAGTCCAGAGTTTTCAGCAGATATTAGTCTCACTTACGAAGCAATGCTCAATTCGGGCAGTTTATTTAAAGGGATAGTTCAGTATATTCATAGAGGAGACTTCCAGCAAAGAGTATCAAATAACTCTATTGTTGATGCGATTGACTCATATGATTTAATGAATCTTACAGCAAGTATTGATTTTGTTGGGGATAAGTGGGGACTGGACTTTAAAATCCTGAATGCAACAGATGAAGATGGTGTTAACTCAAGCATGACAGATGTCTTTGGTGTGGCTGCAACTGGATTAGAACTTATTCCGCCTCGTCAATTCATGCTTCGATTAACTATGAGCTATTAATTTAGTAATTAATAAACAATGGATAAATTATTTATTCAAGCTGATGAGCTATTAAGCGATTCATTTAAACTTGCATGGCAAGTCTACGAAAGTGGTTACCGTCCAAACTATATTATTGGTGTTTGGAGAGGTGGAGCGCCTATTGGTATTGCTGTGCAAGAGCTTTTAGATGTCTTAGGTGTGCCTTCAGACCATATTGCAATACGAACCTCGCATTACAAGGGAATGGGAGATAGAGGTAGCAAGGTAGAAGTTTATGGTCTTAACTATATAATTAAACAGGTTGAGTCAGAAGATTCACTTTTGATTGTTGATGATGTGCATGATACAGGTATCTCTATTCAAAAAATAATCTTAGACTTGCAAACCGCATGCAAAAAAAATACCCCTGAAATTAGAGTAGCCACCCCATACTTTAAACCAAATAAAAATCAAACAAACAGACAACCTGATTTCTATATTCACGAAACTGAAAAATGGCTAGTCTTTCCTCATGAGCTTGAGGGCTTGTCCATAGAGGAAATTATTGAGTTTAAGCCTGAGCTTGCTGACTTCGCTGAAAAAATTAAACCTTTTATATCGTAAGAAAGATTAACAAAGTTTCCTCTATAATATTTATTAATTAACTCAGCAATTTACTATGATTAATTCAGGCAATCTCTCTTTGGATAAAAAAAATATTGATACGGTTTTGGTCCTAGATTTTGGCTCTCAATACACTCAGCTCATCGCAAGAAGAATCAGAGAGTTAAATGTATTCTCAGTAATACTCCCTTGGGATATTACAATTGAAAAAATTAAATCCCTTAATCCCAAGGGGGTAATTCTCTCAGGAGGACCCGAATCAGTTACTAAATCAAATACACCCAGAATCCCCGAAGCCATTTTTGAATTAGATGTACCAGTTCTAGGTATCTGTTATGGGATGCAAACACTCGCAGAGCAATTTGGTGGGCAAGTTTCCTCTTCTAAGACTAAAGAATTTGGTCATGCCCAAATTACAATAGAAAAAGCATCATTACTTTTTGATGGTTTTAGCTCTGGATCTTGCATTGATGTTTGGATGAGTCATGGAGACCATGTTTCAACGCTTCCTGATAAATTTCATTTAATAGCTGCAACTCATTCTGCCCCAATTGCTGCTATGGAGCACGATGAAAAGCCTATCTATGCATTGCAGTTTCATCCTGAGGTTACTCACACTAAACAAGGCATTGCAGTTTTAGAAAATTTTATATTTAAGATATGTAAATGTTCTGCTCAATGGAAAATGCAAAATCTAATTGAGCATAGGATTGAAGAGATCAAAGAAAGGGTGGGTGACCAAAAAGTTTTATTAGGTTTGTCCGGAGGTGTGGATTCATCCGTAACAGCAATGATTCTTGATAAAGCTATTGGTAAAAATCTTATTTGTGTATTTGTTGACAATGGGTTGCTTCGAAAAAATGAGGCCGAGGATGTAGAAAATTTATTTAAACAAAAGATGGATTTAAATTTGCTAGTTGTAGATGCGAAAAAGGCATTTTACAGACATCTCAAAGGCATTTCCGATCCTGAGCAGAAAAGAAAAGTTATTGGTAGAACATTTATTGATATTTTTGATAATGAGGCTGCTAAGTTAAAAGATGAAATTAAATTTTTAGCACAAGGCACTATTTACCCCGATGTCATTGAATCATCTGAATCTGAGTCAAAAGAAGCTAGAGTTATTAAATCTCATCATAATGTTGGAGGCCTTCCTGATGACATGAAAATGGAATTAGTTGAGCCTCTTAGAGATTTATTCAAAGATGAGGTCAGAAAAATCGGATCTGAGTTAGGACTGCCATTGGAAATGCTAAATCGGCATCCATTTCCAGGGCCAGGATTAGGTGTAAGAATCATAGGTGAGATTACCCAAGATAAGGTTTTAACCCTTCAAAATGCGGATGCAATATTCATAGATGAATTAAGTAAGGCAGGTTTATACGACCAAGTCAGCCAAGCATTTTGTGCATATCTGCCAGTGAAATCAGTTGGTGTTGTTGGGGATGAAAGAAGATATGCAGATGTGATAGCAATAAGAGCAGTTGAGACGGTAGATTTTATGACCGCTACTTGGGCAAAGCTTCCACATGAATTCTTAGCACATGTTTCAAATCGTATCGTGAATGAGTTAGAGGATATCAGTAGAGTGGTTTATGACATTTCAAGTAAACCACCAGCAACTATTGAGTGGGAATAATTTGTCGCCCTACAACCCCCATTCCTGTGTTATTTAGTAGTTACATGATAATTACTAATCCCTTTTATCTTAAGCATTCCTTAGTTCGAGTTACACGAAAAGTTACACGAAATCTCTACTATTACTTTTTAATAGAAGGCACCTATTGATTGGGAATAGGGCTACTTAACATAATGAGATATTAATTTTTAGGAGTAATTGTTTAATAAATGAAAAGCAAAGACTGGTTAATGATTGTTTGTTTGGGAAGTTTGTGGGGGTCCAGTTTCTTCTTTATCGAACTTCTTTTGGAGATTTTAAGCCCATTTTTAATTGTATATTTAAGGGTAGCTTTAGCAGCGATACTTCTTTTATTTATTTTGCTTATAAAGCAAGTCAAAGTTGCTCTCAATGTCAGTTTAATTTTCAATTTATTTATTATGGCAATGCTGAATAATGTATTGCCTTTTCTACTTATTGCATATGGACAGCAGTCAGTAACTGGGGGGTTGGCTTCAATCTTAAATGCAAATACGTCGCTACTTACTATATTAATTGCACCTTTTCTAATCCCTAGTGAGAAATTATCTTTTAACAGAGTAAGTGGAGCAATAATAGGAATTTTTGGGGTTATCATAGCTGTTGGCTATGAAAATATTTTCCAAATTTATGAAAACAATTTAGGCAAATATCTCATTTTATTAGCTACGTTATCTTATGCCCTTGCCAGTGTTTGGGCTAAGCTTAGACTCGATGGTGTGCCAGCGTTAATTTCTGCCACTGGTATGCTTACTGGAAGCGCTATCATCTTAACGCCCTTCGCTTTTTTCTATAATTTTGATGAGCTTGCTAATCTTTCTCTTTCAGCATTTTCAATGTCAGCACTATTTGCAATACTTTGTTCAGTTTTGGCTTATATAATTTATTTTAAAATTTTAGAAAGTGCTGGGGCTAGCAATCTTTTAGTGTGCACAGTAATCATACCCCCTTCAGCTATTTTGCTGAACTTGCTATTTTTAAATCAAGCTGTTTCTCAATCTGAAATGATTGGATTATTAATTATTGTAGCGGGGCTCATTGTTTTAGATGGTAGGTATATAAAATCTAGTGAACAGTTGTAGAAGGTATTTTTAGAGAGGAGAATGAGGGTTACAATGTTTGTAACTTACAAGTTACTAAGTTACTGATAAAACAGAGGAATTGGTTTAATAGGCAGAATACAAATAGAAGGGAGGAGTTACACGAAAGTTACACGGTTTTATTTTCGTGCTTGTAGCCCTTTGTTAATAAGGCTCTGTAAAACTTCGACTATTTAGTGGGAGTAAAAACATGCCCTACAACCTCCATTTCTACGCTGTTTCCTATGTTGTAAACTTGTTGTAAAGACTCATTTCTTCGTCTTTGTTATAAACATTCTTGTAAAGTCCTGCAATTTCCTCACTTCATATGTAAAAACGCATTTAATTTAAGGTTAAAATTTACACATGAAATATAGAGCAGAAATAGATGGTTTAAGGGCATTGGCAGTATTGCCTGTTATTTTATTTCACGCTGGCTTTGAGTGGTTTAGTGGCGGTTTTGTAGGTGTAGACGTTTTTTTTGTGATTAGTGGATACTTGATTACAACCATCATTATTTCTGAGATGGCTGAGGGAAAATTCAGCATCGTCAATTTTTATGAGCGGCGTGCTCGACGAATTCTGCCCGCTCTATTTTTTGTTATGATTGCTTGCTTGCCCTTTGCTTGGCTGTTACTAACTCCATATGATCTAAAAGATTTTGGACAGAGTTTGGTTGCGGTATCTACATTCTCTTCCAATATTTTATTCTGGCTAGAGAGTGGCTATTTTGATACGGCTGCTGAATTAAAGCCATTACTTCACACTTGGAGTTTAGCAGTTGAAGAACAGTACTACATCCTTTTCCCTATCTTTCTTATGCTTACTTGGCGATTGGGTATCAAGTGGGTCTTAATCTTATTATCGATAGTTTTTTTAATCAGTTTAGGTTTAGCGGAATGGGCAACTCAATATGCGACTAATTCAAAAATAATATCAGGGGCATTTTTTCTTCTACACACAAGAGTGTGGGAGTTGCTTGTTGGTGTCTTTGTTGCCTTTTATCTTAAGCACAATACACACTTACAGTCGCATTCTACAAATCAAGTATTAAGCCTGCTTGGTTTTGTCATGGTTATTTATTCGATCTTTGCTTTTGATAAATCAATCCCTTTCCCAAGTTTATATGCTTTGATCCCTACCATTGGAACAGGCTTATTGATCCTATGTGCCGTTCCAAAAACCCTTGTTCATAAATTACTCAGTCTGAAATATATTGTTGGGATTGGATTGATTTCCTATAGTGCTTACTTGTGGCATCAACCATTACTCGCTTTTGCAAGGCATAGCCTATTAATAGATGTGTCTAATGTTATTCTAATTATTTTTTGTTTCGCTTCTTTTATGATGGCGTGGTTGAGTTGGTACTATGTTGAAAAGCCATTCAGAGATAAAAATCAGACAACTCGTAAGTTCATTTTTACTTTCTCTATTTTAGGAATTATTGCTTTTTTGCTGATTGGATTTTTTATTTATCTTAGCAATGGTTTCTTAAATAGACTCTCCGAAGATGAGCAGAAAATATATTCTTATACAAATTTTGAAAGAGAAGTTTACTACAGAGAGGGTGTTTGTTTTCTAGAACAAGACCAAACTGCTGACTCTTTTAATGACGAATGCTTTAGTGGGAAAAGTTTGATTTGGGGTGACTCTCACGCAGCAGCACTTTCATTTGGTTTGAGAAAAATTAACAATTTTTCTCAACTAACCGCATCTGGTTGTCCGCCCATTATTAATCAGTATTTTACCGATAGACCATTTTGTTTTGATATAAACAATTTAGTTTTAGAGCATGTAAAAAAAGGATTAATCACAGAGGTATATCTTCATAGTAATTGGCTACGTTATGATATCAATCAAATTAGCATGCTTTCAAAAACCATAGAAGAAATTTTATTAATTGATCCAGGTATCAGTATTAAAATTATTGGTGGTGTTCCTCATTGGCAACCAAGCCTACCAGACGTTCTTCTTAGAAAAAGCATTTCGTTAGACAGTACTAAGTTGTTAACAAATAATCAATTGTTAAAGGTAGAGGCAGTGGATAAAGAACTTATTCGCTTGCTTCATAAGTATAAGGAAAACCCAAACGTAGAGTTCATTTCTTTGCTTGATGAATTTTGTGAGGATGAAAGTTGTTTAGCCATAACGTCAGATTGTGGCTTGTTTGAACCCACAGCATGGGATTATGCGCATCTCTCACCCAGTGGGTCCAATTTAGCTGCAAGATTTATCCTCAATGAGAGTGATTTTGACGGTTCGCAGTGTTCGAATAAGTTGAAAATTTTACAATAGCAAAAAAGTTAAACCACAGATATTGCATACAAATTATTAATAATCATGCAAAAAAGACTTAGATGTCTTTTCTTATCAAATGAACTCTTAAAATTAATCTCTATCTCTAAAACACAAAATATGTTTATAGCTTGAATCGAACAAAAACTTTTTCTGGTAATAGCTTGATAATGAACATTAAAATTTTCCATGGCGATGTATAGATAATTTTGCTTTTTTTTCTATTTTTATAAATAATTTCAGCAACTGTGTTTGGCGAGGAAGAGATAAATTTTGATGTATTCAAATGTCTTGTCATCTTAGTGTTTACTGGGCCAGGTAAGACTGTTAAGACATTTACATTATGTTCATGAAGTCTATTACGGAGCCCTGATAAAAAATTACTAAAACCAGCTTTTGAAGATCCATAAATATAATTTGATGCTCTTCCTTTTTCTCCTGCAACAGAGGAAATACCAATTATTGATCCAGCTTTTCTTTTTTCAAAGCAATTAGCAATTTCTGCAAAAAATAATGATGGCCCTATATAGTTTGTTTCAATAACGATAGAGGATAGCAAAGGTTTTTTTTCACATTCCAATTGATCACTTAAAATCCCAACAGCACATAATGCAATATCTGGTAGTGTATTTAGTAATGAAATAAATCTAGGAAACGATTCATAGTTTAAAATATCTAACTCATATAAGTTAACGTTTATCTGATATTGTGATTCCAAGCTTTCTTTATAATCATCCAGCTCATAAATATTTCTTGCTGCAAGTTGCAGATCATAACCTCTGGATGCAAAAAAATTAGCAACTGATATAGCAATATCAGATTTTGCTCCTACTATTAAAAGTGTTTGGTTGTTATCCATTAATGAATTTTACTCTTATTTATATAGATAATTTTGAAATTTATTAGTTTAGGGTAAACTTCCTCAGATGGGCTCAAAATTTAATAAATACTAAAGTACATACAAATTTAATTTTAATATAAATAATATGAAAATTTCTGAGGCAGTAGAATCAAGACGCTCAATTAGAAGTTTTTTATCAACCCCAGTTGATAATAGCTTGCTTAAAAAGCTTTTAATTAAAGCTTCTCGCTCACCATCCGGAGGCAACCTACAGCCCTGGAAAATTTTTGTTTTAAATAAGCAATCAATGCAAGACTTTTTAATTTATCAGAAAGAATGGAGTGGCGAAGAAACTCCTGCATATGAAATTTATCCCCCAAATTTAAAAGAGCCATATCGAACATCTAGATTTGAAGTAGGTGAGCAAATGTATAGCCTTTTAGGAATTCCTCGTGAAGATAAAGATTCAAGAATTTCATGGGTAATGAATAATTTTTCATTTTTTGGCGCTCCTTCTGCTTTTTTCTGCTTTGTTGATCGTCAAATGGGCCCCCCTCAATGGTCAGACTTAGGAATGTTTTTGCAAACTTTTATGTTGCTTGCTAAAGAGGCTGGTTTGGATACGTGCGCTCAAGAGGCCTGGTCAATCAAGCATGATAGTGTTTCTAAATTTGTTGAGGCTGAAGATAGCGATATCTTATTTTGCGGTATGGCAATAGGGTATAGGGATGAAGATGCCGCAGTTAACTCTCTAAAAACAGATAGAAGAGAGCTCACAGAGTGGGCAAAATTTCTATAAATCAAGATTAATCATTTATCTTGGATACAGTAAATAATTATATTAAAGAATTTATGATTGAGGCTATGAATATGGCAAAGCTAGCATTTGACCATAATGAAGTTCCAGTTGGTGCAGTTGTTGTAAATGATGGAAAAATTATTGGCAGAGGCTTTAATCAAGTAATAAGTAAAAATTCTGTCTCTTGTCATGCAGAAATTAATGCCATTAATGAAGCAAGCCAACATATAAAAAATTATAGACTTAAAGGGTGCGATATTTACGTGACCCTTGAACCCTGCCATATGTGTGCAAAAGCAATTGTTGATGCCCGAATTAACTCTTTATATTTTGGAGCAAATGAACCAAAGACAGGCGCTATTGAATCAATCGATCAATTTTTTAGTAGAGTTGATCTTAATCATAAAGTAGTTTTTAGTGGCGGGCACATGCAAGAAGAATCTTCCTGTTTGCTTAGAAAGTTTTTTCAACCCAAAAGACAAAAGAAAATTTCTTGAAAAACCTACTTTAATTCTACCCAGATTGGGCAATGATCCGAGGGTTTTTCCATTGCTCTAGCTATATAATCTATTCCAGTATTCTTTATTGCATGCTCTAGATTTTCCGATAAAAGAATATGGTCAATTCGCAATCCCCTTTTTGGGTTATCATCAAACATCCTTGAACGGTAATCAAACCATGAATATATTGATCCCTCGTCAGGATTTTGTTTTCTCCATGAATCTACAAAACCTAAGTCTT
>Ga0181600_10003847_pt1 | contig 11449 bp, 6 predicted proteins | sample 041ome_2_FD_132982 | JGI IMG/M metagenome (GOLD analysis project Ga0181600, IMG submission 132982) | Coastal salt marsh microbial communities from the Groves Creek Marsh, Skidaway Island, Georgia - 041406US metaG (megahit assembly) | ecosystem: Environmental > Aquatic > Marine > Intertidal zone... | reverse complement strand
CTCGGTCGGGGTCGGGATCGGGCTGGGCTGTCTTTGTCGCGAGTTTTTGAAAAATGTTCCCTTCCGAAAGAGGGGTACTTTCTGAGTCATGAACCGTCAAATGTGACTCGATCGGACAGTCGGTCGGTCGGTCGGTCGGTACGTTCGAGGCTGAAGCGACGATTCGACTTTACAGTCGATTCGCGCGTCTTCAGGCGCGAGCTTCCTTCTCCTTCATCCGCTCCCGCTCCATCGTCTCCCTCACCGACGGCGCGCTCGCGAAACTCCCATCCATCGGCGCCGACGACGCCTTCATCCTCACGCGCCTCTCCTCGCGCTTCATCTTCCGCGGTCTCACCGTCATCCAAGTCGTCATCGCCAACCACGTGACGCGCGTCGAAATCCGCGCCGCGCGCGCCCTCACCCGAGCCGAGGAGAAGAAACCGCGCGATGACGCCGATGGATCGACGTCCAAGCCTTCGTTCGCGCGCGCCGCGCCGAACTCGACCGCGTCTTCGTCGCCCCGGCTGGCGAGCGAGCGCAGATTTTCCAATCAACGCGTTCAACGCGCGTCGGCGCGGTGGGTGTTTCCAATCGCCCACGCCGTCGCCTGCGTTTCCATTCGAGCGTCGTTCGTCGGCCGCGTCGAGGGGGAACGCGCGTCGGCACATCGATCGATCGATCGGTCGGTCATCATCATCATCATCATTCATCATCGCGCTCGCGTCGACATCGACCGCGCGAAACGTCACACTGCGCGCACACACCGTATCAATATGTACAAACAGTACCATCCATGAAAGCGCTTCATCACGCGCATCCATCGGTCCGACCGTCCGACCGACCGACCCCTCCCGGATTGAACCGAATCGACGAGTCACGACCCAGACAGAATCACGCGCGTAGTAGACCCGTCTGTCTCGAAGAATCGAAATCGCGACACCTACTAAACCCGCGCCGGGGTCGTTCGTCTCTTCTCTGTTCAAATCACACAATCATCGGTTAAGAACGATCAGAGTACGATCTAATAGACCGAATCTTTTCGAGCTAAAAAACTCATGTCGAAACGCGCGCGCGCTGGCTGTCGAAACAGTTGGCGCGCGGGTCCCGACGCATCTGTCATCCATCGGTCGCGCGTCAGAGCGCGACGTCGGTCGGTGGTCGTCGGACGCGGTGTTGTCGGACGGGGTATTTTTTAACTTCGCGTTCGTTCGTTCGTTCGTCCGCGGGTGGTTGTTTCGCGAGGTCGGTCGTCGAACGTCGTCGGTACGTAATCCGTCGTCCATCGTCGAGCGCGGGGGAGACGCGAAGCATCGAACCAGCGTGGACGGACGGACGGACGGACGGACGGACGGAGCGCGAAGACGACGAACGCGCGGAGGGAGAGGGTGCAGAGGGTGCGGAGTGGATTTTAATAACAGCACGCGGTGCGTAGCGTCGCGATCGACTCGTTCGTCGTCGTCGCGTCGACGCGAACGCGCGAGATGAATGGATGGATGGATGGATGAGTGGCGCGCGAGGTTCCCCCGGGATGATGGATGCGGGGAAACCCACCACGAAGCGGGTCGCGAACGTCTCGACCGGCGGTGCGCGCGCGCGGACGCCGATGACGATGAAACGGAAACGAATGGAAATTCACGCGCGCGTTCGGCGGTGGTTCGACGCCCCGCGGACGTCGCGCGACGCGCGTCGCGAGTTTCGAGAGTGAGATTCCTTTCGCGGAAAAAGCGCTGTGGATGGATGGATGGATGTCGGAAAAACACGTTGGCGAACAGAGAGACTGACGAGCGACGCGACGATCGGTGGGATCGGTTTCACACGCGCAGGTTAAGGCTCGAGCGTTTCGAGAGCGTTTTGGTTTAGGCGCGGGTGCGACCGTCGTCGTCATGGCTACAAAGGTGCGCGCGCGCTCGGGATTTTCGGATGAATTGTCGCGACTTCGAAGTCAGTCCCTCTCGTTTTGATGGTTCATGAACCGTGGATTTGGGACGGGGGAACTGGGTGGACGCTCGCTCGCTCGCTCGCGCGACGAAACGAACGACGGAATGGTTTGCGCGCGCGCGCGCGACGGAAGACGCACGGGATGACTGACTGCGACTGCGTGATTGTTTTCTTTGACGTGCTCAGGTGATGGATGCCGCGCCGACGACGCTACTCCCGGGAGTGGCGGGGAAGCGGTGCGCGCACTGCAACACGCACACGACGCCGTTGTGGCGCAACGGTCCGGATGGTCCGAAGACGTTGTGCAACGCGTGTGGGGTGAGAGATAACCGTCGTCACGCCAAGGCTAATAAGGTGGCAAAGCCGACAGCGGCAAAGGTGCCCAAGAGCGGCAAGGTGGCGAACGGTAAGGGGGAGGGGAAGAAGCGCTCGGCGGCGTCGCCAAAGAAGGAGAAGGCTTCTAAAAAGGCCAAGTCGGCGCGCGATTACTTTGCGCCGAAAGTGAACATTCACGTGCCAAACTTTAACGCGGTTCAAGATTACGATGCGACACATCCGGGTGGGTACAAGCAAACTTCCAAGTACTTGCGCGGTGAGGCGCCGGATCACCAGCTCAACCGCTTTGGTCCGGGAACCGCCGCGCCGATGTACGAGGCAACCAAGTCAGACTTCCAGTGGCTCGAGCACATGAACTCTGAGCCGCTCGATGGCAACAAGTCGGTGTGCACGACGACTCCGAACGCGCAATACATGCGCCCAGAGCATCTCGAGAAGCTCTTTGATGTCTTTGAAGAGTCTTCGTGGGCGGCTTCTTCGATGCTGACGCAGGAGCAAGCGGCGCACGCCGTCTTGGGCAACGTCTTCAGCGAAGCGAACACGCCCGAAGGGAAGATGGATGACGTCTTGCACTGGGCGTCGAACGCGCACTTGGGAGATGGACAGCTTGTGAGTCTGAAGGCTGAGAACGACGGATGGGCTCCGTTTGACATCAGTGACGAGCACTCCAACCAGAGCTCCTCGGATGTGGCGGCGGCGCCGCTCACTCCGAGTGAGAGCGTCGATTTTCTTTTGAAACGCAGTCCACCCTCGGAACAGACGAGCGTTCCTTCCGACAACGATGACTCTTCTACGCAATCAGCAGATGACGTGGATGGCAGATATGTGATGGGTCATCAGCAGTCGGAAAACATGAAGAGCAGTGATCTCGGCACCCGCGCCTACGTGGGTCTCATGCGTCGCGGCGGTAAATCTTTTACCGCGCGCGGCGCCCAGGTGCCGCGCCCCCCGACTGGAGGCAAGAGTGAGCTCAAGAACGCAGTCAAAACCATTAATCAAATCAACAGCAGAATATTCAAGATTAGCGAGCACGCTCCGTCGCTGCAGGTGCTTTGCAAAGTCTACAAGTATTGGCTCAAGCTGCGATGGAAAAATGGAGGGAGACCTCTGCTGCCGCGGTTCGATCCAATGCCTCCTTTGCGGCTGAGAGAGCGGCCGGAGACGGCGACCGAGGCGGAACAGTTAAAGTACTTGTTTTGCTTCAATCTCAAAGCCGTTTCTCGGCAGCAGCGCGAACGAGCACTTCGTGTGGAGCAAGCCGAAGCGCAGAAGAAGCGTCGGCGCAGACCGTGTTTTAATCCCGCGGCGACGAAGCGCCGAAGACGCGTCCAAGCGGCGATGGATTACGCGGTGACGCAGCCTTTGACAATCACATTTGAACCGCTCGACGAGCTCTTCGCTCACGGCTGGAACGTTGTCGAGTACAACCCCGATTGTGAAGCTCGAGGGAAACTGCCGAGTCGCAAAACTCCCGTGAAGGCGGACTCGTCGCGTCAGCAGAAGTCCATCAACTCGCCCGCGCAAAAGGTGATGAAGAGGGAAGTTTCCGACGACGCTTTCGACGACGCTTTCGACGAACCGCCTCATCAGCTCAAGTCGCCGATGGGTGTCGCAGCGGCAAAAGCTGGAGCGCTGATGAAGAATATAGTCAGCTCTGTTGGTACCGCTCTTGGCTACACGGCTAGCAAGAATTGCGGTAAGGTTAATGGTCGTTCCGTAGGTGTGATTGGGCCTCGTACACCGGTGCGGCGATCTTCACGAGCCAAGTCAAACGCGTGACTTGCGCAAACGCGTCAATGTGCGCGCCAAATGTTCAACAGTTTAGTAATCATGGAGATGGGGGAGGCGTGTATCAATTGCACGCCTAAAATATTAGCCAACTCACGTTTTTTTGTGTATCATCTTTTAATTTCACTGCAACGTGACTAAGAAAAACGCGTTTCTAGCTCTCTACGGTAGGTAGCTACATGGGCGTGGGCGCGATGCGAGTAGGCGCCACGCGAACTGGTTCTAGAGTTTTCACCGGAGCGGTTTGTTCTGGTTTGACAGCTACGACTGGCGCGTCGTCTTCAATAAACAACTTTATCGGAAGGTCGGCTGGATTGACAGCCGACCCCAACTCGTGACCATCGAACGCTATAACCGTGGCGAAGCCATCCGTACTCGTGACCAAAAGTATGTTTCCGTCGGGTGACCATGAGCAATCGGTGATACACGCGAAGTGGATCGCACCGACGTACAAGAGCGGCTCTAACGAGTCGGTGTCGTACACTGCGACTGAGTCTTGAGAGCACACGGCGTACACCATCCGATACGGCAGATCGCTCGACGTGGTCGGGCTCGATCCAGCCTTTCTCTGGTAGACGACCGGGCTAAACCTGGCGCAAACCGAAGGCGATTCGCCACCAGGTAAGGTCAACGCGGGTGCTGAAAAATCACTTCTAGAGAACAGAAACGTCGCGTTCAACGGCTGCGTTGCGCCGTCCCGCTTGAAAAGTCCCGCGGGTACCGCTAGAACAGAACCATCCGGACTAAATGACGGTCTCCGAAAGAAGGAAGTCATGCCGTCGTCGTGAAACAAGCTTTGATGCTCGAGACTCTTCAAGCTAGAAATTTGACTGACGCTCTTCGAACTCGCCTTGCCGCGCACCGAATACACCTTCATCGTGCGATCTGGACTTTGAGTCACCACAAACTCTCCCCGTGGGTCAAACGCGACCCCTTGCACGTAGTGCGAGTGATCACTCAGCTGTATCAGCCCTTGCCCGGACTGAGTATCCCAGACGATTGTCGTGTTGTCTACCGACGTCGTCGCCAACTGTTCTCTCGGTCCCCAGCACAAACTCAAAACATCATCGCGATGCCCACGCAAAGTTCTGCGCGGCTTCCAGTTCACCGCGTCACCGTGTGAATTCGTCGCAGTCGACTCTTCACCCACTCTCGACCAAAGATAGACGTCGCCAGCGTCGCCCGCCGTCGCTAGTGTGTCGCCTCTCCCGTTCCAACGCGCACAGTTCACGCTCTTCGCGTGTCCCGTGAGCGTCTCCAAGTGCTCTACCGCGAGCTCTGCCGACTCATCATCGCCGACGCGCACTTGCCATAGTTTTACCTCGCAATCCGCCCCCGCGGTCGCGAGCACGCCGGTCGTCGGGTTGAAGTCGCACGACAAGATTGGTTGCTGTCAAAAAGAATCACGATGGAGCGTCAGTCACACCGCGCGCGTGTCGTCGTTGTCGAAGAGCGCACGAATCGAAGGCGGAAACGTCGGAGCGTACGTTTTCTTTATCTACGTTGTGCCACGCGATTTCGATGGTTTTGACGCGCACCATCGTCGTCCGCCGAGACGCAGTGTGGCGATTCGTTTTAAGGTAGATTCTGCTTTCTTATTAATACCATACCTGGTAGTTAGCCAACGATGGTCGAAACGCTCGGCGTCGCTGTTAAGCCAGGGTGACGTCGATTGTCCCGCAACACGGTTCCAAATCCATTCGATGGATTCGGAGCAACACATTGATAGTGATAGATAATAAGGTTTTGGACGCCGATGTGAGAGTTCTAAAGGTCGGCGCCCATTTCGTCCATACGACGGAGCATATCTCTGAGCTTCTCTTCGCTATTATGCCGAGAATTCGGTAAGACGAGACGGAAAAAGTTCGGAAGTTTGAGCGCCGGGACCGGTTGGAAACCAATCATGGCATCGCCAGCGCGTTGCATGCGATCCTTGAGCTTCGGAGCTACCTTAGCGAGCTCGGCGAGTTGTTCCTCAGTAGCTGTGTCCTTATTGAAGGGACGCAAACGGGGCGGGACGTACCAGAACCCGACGTTGGAACACTGCGCAGGCGTCGCCAAAACAAAAGCGCCAGACGTGTCGGAAGATACTTCATTCTCGACAAACTTGGCGAGACCAAAGCAGTGATCGACGAGTTGCTCCCATCCTTCGTCGCCTCTGTACTTCCATGCGAGCCACAGCTTGAGAGCGTCCGACTTGCGACCGCACTGGATGGTTCGATCTCCGAGATCGGCCTCGGCGTTGTTCTTATCCGGTTGGAAGAGGTAGTCCGCTTTGAAAGAGTTTGCAGCCATGAACGAGCCTGGCTTCTTGCTCAGCACGATGGAGCACTGAAGTGGAATGCCGAGCATCTTGTGCGGGTTCCAGCAGAAACTGTCGGCGCGCTCGACGCCAGCCATGAGATGTTTGTACGTCTTGGAAACAATCGCAGCGCCGCCCCATGCACCGTCGACGTGCAACCAGATGTTGTCCTTCGCACAAACGTCCGCCAAAGCATTAAACGGATCAAACGCACCGAGCACAGTGGTACCCGCAGTTGCACCGACGTAGAATGGCGTCTTACCAGCAGCTTTCGCTGCGGAAATGGCTTCTTCGAGGGCAGAGGGCAACAATGCACCATCCTTGCCGCATTCAACCTTGATCATGTTGTCCATGCCGAGACCAATCATGTGCGCACACTTTTTATAAGAGTAGTGCGACTGCTCAGAGCAGAAGGCGACGTATCCCTGCGGCATGCCCGTGCGCTTCGCGTCAGGACACGCGCGTTCTCGCGCCAAGATCATAGAATACAAGTTAGCGATGGAACCACCCGGCACGAACAAGCCGTCGTGTTCCGGAGCGGAGCCATCGCTATTCTCTCCCAACCAAAGCTTCGCCATCTTGGCGAGCATCGATCGCTCTATCTCCGTAAGAATTGGCGCCACTTCGAACGTGTGAACGTTCGAGTTAAGTGCGCTCGAAGCCCATTCACCAGCGAGAGCGATCGGATCAACTCCGGCGTAGAGCTGGTTCATAAACATCGGGTGAGAGCTGCGAACGCTGTTATCCAAAATTGCATTCATCGCCGACGTGAGCTGAGCGATAGATATTGGGCGATCGCCATCCTTGAAGCCGAGGGGCACACCAAGATCTTCAAAGGCGGTGTGCAAGTCACTCGGGCTGTTGTACTTGCTCACCGGCTCGGAGGCTCTGATCGAGTTCCGATGGAACTCGACCATGTGCGTCGCGACTTCATCCAAAAAGCGCAACTCCTTCTCCTCCTCTTCTCTTCCCCACAAACTGTCATTCTCTTCATCCGAAGTCGGATTGTGGCGCCCGTTTACCCAGTGGATGTCGTACTCTTTAACATCCCTGAGAGGTTCGTCCAAGTTCTTGGCTTGGAGCCAATCGTCGTTGAAAATCTTGGACAAGTACTTTACGCCACTGTCGCAGAGCACGGTACAGATGACACCCTCCTTGATGTGGCTGGACAAGACGCGCGCGGCGTGCAAGTTCAAACCAGAGCTACCGCCGAGCAAAACACCGGAAGATTCGGCAACCATGCGAACGGTACGGAAAGAACTCTTATCGTCACCCTGAACTGCGCCGTCGATGACATCCGTATCGAGCACGCCTGGAATGGAATCTTTACCGACGCCTTCCACCTCCCAACTCTTCGCCTGCAGTTCGTCCTCCGGCACATCATTGACGAAATAATCCCAAAGCACGCTACCCTTCGGATCGGCCAAGACGATCTTGATGGTCGGGTCGACGCTCTTGAGGTAACGACCCGTACCGGTGATGGTACCGCCCGTCGAGCCGCCGGCGACAAAATGCGTCACCTTACCCTTTGTCTGCGACCAGATTTCAGGGCCGAGAGTCTTTTCGTACGCATCCGCGTTGTACGGGTTGTCGTATTGATTGACGCCGTAGTAATTCGGATTCTTGGCGCACATGGTAGCTTCAATATTTTGATAGTGATCCGGGTGGTCCGCCGGAACGCCGCTCGGAGCAACAATCACCTCTCCACCGTAGGCTCGCATGGCGTCAATCTTCTCCTTACTCGTCTTTTTATTGGTGATGACAATGTACGGGAACCCACGAATGGCGCACGCCATGGCGATCGCGGCTCCAGTGTTTCCGCTCGTCGCGGCCACCACCGTCATACCCGGCTTGAGCTCGCCGGTCTCGAGAGCCCTGCTCAAAATCTCTTGAGCGATGCGATCCTTGATCGAACCAGAGGGGTTGAGGTACTCACACTTGCCATAAATTTTAACCCGCGGGTTGGCGCTGAAAGCGCTCAAATCAATCATCGGCGTGCCGCCGATGAGTTGCTGAGGCACCACGGGTCCATTGGCGATTCTCGCGTGCGTCGATCTCCAGTGCGGCGGATCCGAGTCATCCATGTTAAACGACGTCGGAAGCGACTGTTCCAATTGCGCACGAGCCATTTCCAAATCCCAAATCTCGTTCTCCGCCTCAAAATCGAGACTTCTCGGGATTGGGCTGCTTCTTCCTCTCAAAGGCGCTCGAACCGAAACCCCCGCGTCGCCCGAGCGCTCGAGAGACTTCTTCCCGTTTCTCGCGCGAACACCGCCACGCGGCGCCCGAAGAACGCGAGCCTGAATTTTTTCAACGGACTACGGATTCACCTCGGTGATCCGCACGCGTTCTGCGTCTACTCCGTTTCGACAGAGCGCGCGTTTATTCTCGAAGGCGATGTTACCCTCTGTGTGTTCGACGGAAGAGCGCGAAGAATTCCCCGATGTCGTCGCCGTTCCGTCCCTCGCGCGAGCTTCTCCGCCGGGGCGATCGAGTGACTCGACAGATCGGTTAGTTTGAGCGGTGTTGACGCGTCGTCGTCGCTTTGCGGCGCGTCGCTGTGACGTTCGCGCGAGGGACGTGGTTCGCTTCACACCCGGAAAACCAGCTGACGGTTCATGACTACTCCAGAAAATATCGTATGGGCATTTAGTATACGTTTATAGGGTTCTGCGGCGCGCGCGTGTGTGCTATTAACAATCTCTTCTTCTATTCACTGGCGACTGTCGCGACGGCGACGACGCGAATCACGACGAACCGGGGGCGGTTTTGGCCTTTTTCCACGCGTACGCCGCCTCGAGGAGCTTGAGCGAAGGTTTCGCCGCGCCCGGATCATCCGGGAAGACGTAGTCGTAATACTCCTCTTGGGCGTACTCAGCGCCGGCTTCGTCGACGAGGGCGCGTTTGCGCTTAACGCGCTTGGGAAGCTTAGCCTTGACGTCGGCGGATTGCGAGAAGTTGCTCGGGAGGGTGTCTTCGAATGACTTCCACGCCTCGAGGAGCATGACGCGTTCCTCCTTGGCGTCGGGGTCGGATTCCTTGAGCTCGTCGACGGCGCGACGGTAGACGGCTCGGCTCTTCTCTTGACGAGCGGCGAGGCATTCGTGCTCGTCTTGCTCCGCCGCTTCGCTCGCCGCGGCGATGGTGGACTCGTCCGCGTCATCGTCGACGACAATGATGGGCGTCGCCTCGAAACGAGCGTACGACATCCAAACCTTGACGTGTTTGGTGCGCTCCAACAGGCGCTCGTACAGCGCTCTGGTTTTCTCCCGTTCGCCCTCCGAGGTTTCGAAATCAATGTATGCCTTCCAGAGCACTTCGGGCATGTCCAGCATCGCTTGATCGACGGCTAATTCGAAGATCGCGCGCGCGCGCTCAACCTCTCCCAGTGAGCGCTCGAGCTCGGCGTACTTGATCCAAGTGGAGCAGTTTTGTGGCTCAACTTCCAAGTGCTTCTCGTACAGCGTCCGGCATCTATCGACGTTGCCGAGCTGAAACTCAATGTCGATGTACGTCGCAAAAATCTTCTCCTTTGGTGCTAATCCAATGGCCAATCCTAAAATTTTGCGGCAGGCATCCAACCGCCTCTGGCGAAGCTCAAACTTTGCAGCCATGATCCAAATTTTCGAGAAGGAAAACTCGGCGTGTGGAATCACTTTGAGGCAGGCACGGTACACTTCGCGCGTGCGCTCTGCATCTCGCGCTTCCAATTCCTCGTAAAGCGCGTAATTGATCCAGAGGTAAATGTAACGCTGCCAAAACCTCTTTTCATTCGCCGGCGGCACGTTGGCGATGGCTCGCTCGTACACCTCGCGCGTCTTGGCCATATCCCCCGCGCTCTCCTCTAATCGAATGTAATCAAACCACGTGTCGTAGCTCAAGGGATTCTTCGAAACCTCCTCCTCGTACTTGAATCTGCGCTGGCCCACGACCACGTCCTCGATGCCCTCTCTGTCGCCGTGCATCTTTTCGAACTTCATAAACTCCTTGTAAACCTCCTCCGCCTCTTGCTTCGGCAAATTGTCGAGAGCAAACTTGTAAATCGCGCGCGCGCGATCCACCTCTTGACACATTTCCTCAAACTTGGCAAAGTTGGCGTATAACTGTCCGATGTCCGGCTCGCTGCGAAGGAATTCCACCGCGGCTTCGTACACCTCTCTCGCCTTTTCGCGTTCGCCCGATGTAAACTCAAATTTTGCCCAGCGCGTCCACGCCTTTACATCCGGATGCACTTGCACGTAGCGCTGAAAGATATCCCGCGCCCGCTCCTTCTCCCCGTATCTCTGTTCCATCTTCACGTACGCAAACCACGCCGGGTGTTCGGGTTCCCACGTCATCCACTTTTCAAACACCTGCCTCGCCGCCGCAATCTGCCCCAACGTTTCCTCCATGTGCACGTACTTGTACCAAAAGATATCAATTCTCGGCAACGTCGAGCACGCCCGCTCGAACACATTCCTCGCGTGATTCACCTGTTTCCCCTTCATCTCCATCTCGGCGTAATTCAACCATATCGGCACCTCTCTCCCGTGGTGTTCCAACGCTCGCTCCCACACGCTTCTCGCCCGCGGCAAATCCCCCTGTCCCTCTTCCCACTTCGCGTACCGTATCCACGCCCTCGGTTCCCAATACGACGACCGCACCCGGTCCTCAAAGTGTTTCCTCTGTTCGTACCGGTACTCCTTCAGTTCCTCCGAGTCCGCAATCTTACGCTTCGGCGCCTTGTACACCTCCTCGGCGCGGTCGTTCGCTTCGCGGACGATCTGTTCGGCGGTGATTTGCACCTGCGCGGGCGCTTTGTTTTTCACCCGCGTGCCCCGAGGGCCACCGGCGTCCGCCATCGTCGTCGTCGTCGGCCGCGCGTCCCTTTGGCGCCGCGTGTGCTGCCGTCTGAGTTCTTTGCCCCCGCCGTCGTCGTCGTCGTCGTCGCGCTCTGGCTGCGCCGTCTTGCGCCAGGAAAGACACGCCACCAATTGTACTTTCATTACATGTTCGATCCGTTTCACAATACTATAATGACTTTTCAACCCGTATACGTCCATCACGGATAACACCGATTATAAACTGTAAAATTAATACAATTCACGCGAATGGTGGTTCGTG
>Ga0181600_10003833_pt1 | contig 11468 bp, 5 predicted proteins | sample 041ome_2_FD_132982 | JGI IMG/M metagenome (GOLD analysis project Ga0181600, IMG submission 132982) | Coastal salt marsh microbial communities from the Groves Creek Marsh, Skidaway Island, Georgia - 041406US metaG (megahit assembly) | ecosystem: Environmental > Aquatic > Marine > Intertidal zone... | reverse complement strand
CGTCTGTGCGGACAGCTATCCTCCAACACTCGCCACTCCTTGCACGTCGGGTCGAGGTAGGCGACGAGCTTTTTACCGAGCACGCGCAGCTCGTTCGGTTCGTTCGCGTCCAAAAAGCTCACCGGTCGAAGGGGATACCACGCGCTGAACCAATCGAACGACTCCCCCGCCGCCGACGCCGTCGCATTCGTCTCCGCAGTCGCCGCCTCGGACGTCGCTTCGAGTCGCACCGCGCTTCGGTGTCGTCGAACCGTCGCGGACCGAGTCGTCCTCTTATCCATCCTCCGCGGCGTCCCTCGCGCGGCGTCCCTCGCGATCGCGCTCGACGTCGCCGTCGCCGCCGCCATCGCCCGCCGTCGTCTTCACCGTCTGTTTCTCGTCCACGCCCGTCCGGCTCGTTCGCGCGCGCGCGACCGAGTGTGCGCGCGCCGAACGCGCGCGTTCCGCCCCCGATCGATGGCGCCTCCGCCGCGGGACTTTTGAAAAATCACAATCACTCGTCTTCGTCCTCGTCCATCGCTCGACGCCGTCGCTCGACGAGTTGACGGAGCCTCCGCGCGCGTAATTCGCAATCCTTGACGCCCACGACGTCGCGGTCGGCGTGATTGGCGTACGCCCTGACGTCGCGCGCGATGGATTTCGTCAACTCGAACGACAGCTCGCTCAACGCGTGCGCGGTCTTGGGCGTCAACGACTTGTCGTGCGAGCGAGCGACGCGCTCGGCGACGCGGACGACGTGCGATTTGAGGTGTTCGAATAAATTGGCCTCGCCGTCGCCGACGTCACTCATCGTCGTCGCCGCGAAGTGACGTCGCGATCCGGGCGCTCCGCGGTATACAACTCAACTCGCCTACGCGCGAGTTTTCTCGCTCGGCCAGTCTTCGTCGTCAAGCAAAACTTGACGATCGTCGTCTCGACGCATTTGCCCGCGTTCGTTGTTTTTAGACTTTTTCCCCTACTACTACTACTGCTGCTGCTGCTGCTGCTGCTGCTGCTGCTACTCGCCATTCTACTATTCCACGACGGTTACGTACGACGTCGATATTCCGATGAGTTTGACGCGTCGCCCATCATCACTCGTCACCTCGATGCGCACGTCGCACGTCTTCGATCCATCAAGTTCGAGTACGCGCGGTCCCGCGTCGAAGTTGACGCCATCTAGAGTTAATGGAATCGAGTCGGTATTCGTGAGACTGACGCGACGTTCCCACTGCGTGTTTATGACGTGCTCTTCGCACGAGCACCCGTTCGAGCAAGACACTGCGATCGTTCCATAATCAGACCAAGAGTGCAACGTCGAAACCGAAATCATGAAACCGTTCACCGTACCGAACGGTTTACCGAGCGATTGACGCACGACGACATAGGCGCCTTTCTTCGTCGTGACGTACCCTGGCTTGTGCGCAGTTCGCCCGCTTTCTTCGCGCTCGACGTACGTCCAGTCCGGCGACTCGTCCACTATCGGAGGCCACACGAAGAAGCCGCCAGATTCGATATCATCGACCACGTCGCCGCCGTGCGTCAAAGTCTCTTTTCCAAACTCGTAACATTTTGAGGTGATCTGCGCCGTTTTCGAAGACGATAGCATCGGAGGCAACTTTTCAGGCTTACCATCTTTCGGTGGTGTCACCGCGTCGGCTCTGGCAGACCAATACGCTGACGAGACGTATCGACTGTTTTCGTCCGAGTCTTGAGCATTGATAGACACGAATGTGAAAGGAGCGTACGATGTCAAAGGCTTTCGTCCTCCCTCGTCGGCGTACGCCAAACGCGTCGCGTCGATGGCCATACGCAAACCGTTCACGAAGTAGCTACCGACGATTCGTTTCGCATTCGGTTGATTCGGGTGTAAGACGTCGCTCGTCCAATCTGAAAGAGCAAAAGGCGCGCTCTCGTCTTGCGTCGAATCGCGCATGACGTCGAACATCCCTCTTCGCAGGTTGACCACGGGGATGCCGTAGTGCTCGGATAAGCGCTCGTACACATCAAGAATCGGGTGATACCCCGTATAAGCGTCGCGGATCGCACTTTTCATCGCTTCTTTGGGCGGGACGTCCAAGTTGTAGCCCTTGAAAATGAGCGAATCTGGCAACTCTCGGCACAATTGTCGCGTAGCCGCGAAAGAGCCTTCTGACGATACTTTCGCAAAGCGCGGCGAGCACCAGTTCTGAGCGTGCACAATCATGAACGCTGGCATTTTTCTCTTCTCCTCGGATCCCTCTATTATTTGCTTTCGCTGCGTCAGCTGGTGCATGATTGTCTCGAGCTCGTGCGTCAAACGAGCGAGGAGAACGTCCGCCACAGAGCCTTCATCCATGAACTCGAGCGTAGCCGAGAACTCAAAAATAAAGAGATCGACGTTTTCTGAGTCGGGAAGCCATTTATCCAGACAGCTCGCGAAGCTTTGAATCCCACCACCCGGACGCGCGATGTTGATCCACTCGTGAGAAACCGTCGGGTTGTTGTACAGCGGTTCGAGCTTCGACAGATCTGCCGGATACGCTTCCTCCAGCCAATCGATAGCGGGTCGCAACCATTCTCCAGCTTCACTCGGCGGCGGGTACATCCCAGCGCCGCAACATATCGCTCGCTTCCCAACGACTTCGCACATGTGCCGAAGCGGGCGCGCGGTTTGCGTGCAACCGCCGTGGACGCCCATCACGCTCGAACCCAGCGCGACGATGCTCAAGCGTTCTCGCGCGTCGAGTTTACGGACCAATTCGCGCCAACCCTCCGATACGGTGGAAATCGACGTGGCATCAAATAGCGCCTTGTCGACTCGCCGCGTCCAGCTGTCGACCGCTGGCGCCAACACCGCCGTCTCCGAACGCGCGCGCTTTTCGTATCGCGCCGGCGGCGTCGCAGTCGTCGACTTCAACGTGCGCGTGCGCGTTTTCACCGCGCTCGCGCTCGCGAGTGCGCCGCGCGAAAGCACGCACAGCGTCATCGCGACGAAAACGACCACCGCCACCGCCGCGTCCACCACGCGCGCGCGAGAAAACGAGGCGCGCGACGACGACCTCTGCGCGAACCCTCTCGCGTCGTCGCACTTTGTCTCAGCCATCGTCGCGTCACCTCCGCGCACCGCACACTGGCGAACGGCGGTCGCCACGGCGCGGCGCGCGCGCGCGAGACGACGGCGAAGGAGGCGAACGAGGCAAAAACGGACGACCACGCGCCGCGCGTCGCCGGTTTGCGAGGAGGGAAATGGCGACGCGAAACGAAGCGGCGGCGTAGCGGGATGAATTAGCGTGTAGTATTGTAGTGATGATGCGAGAAGCGCACCTGTCGTCGTCGTCGTCGTCGTCGTCGTCGCGTTTGAACGCGTGCGCTACCGCGTTACGTGTTACAAGGATTTTAAGTCAAAATTGTGATTATACTTGAGATTTTCGTACAGTTCGTGAAAAGTCACGCAGGCCCGACATCACTGAGTGAATCGAAAGTGGTCCACGAAGCGTCCGTGTCACCATCCACGAGCATGTTCACGTATACATTTTCGTCGGGCGTCTCGATGACACGTGTCTCGAGAACCACGTCGTTTTGAGCGTCAAGCAGCTGTACTTTGACGCCGACGATTCGATTTTGGCCGTTGTATGTTTTGTCTGGATTCCGTACTCGATTTACGAGCGCAAGACCGACGATTTCTTTTTCCTCTCCCAGGTCGACGAGGAACTGGGCGCCTTTACCCGCAAAAAAGGCAAAGTCGTTTGCAGCGTCAACTATTCCGTTCGTCAGCTTGTCTCCGGTAAACTTCCCCTTGAATCCGATATCCGAAGCGACGCTCGCACCGTTAGCGACGTTTCGTCTGGTTCCATCTTCATCGCTCCAAGCCACAAGCTCCGCGATATTCAAATAACGATTTTGTGTCTGGAGCACCTTGATGTAGCGGCCACGGATCGTTGAAGGCGCGTCTGGATCGGTTGAAGGCGCGTCTGGATCGGTTGAAGGCGCGTCTGGATCGGTTGAAGGCGCGTCAGGGCACGTTTCCACGCACGGGCACGCCGTGATGTTTTGCGAGCCCTCGTGCCACAGATTGCGTGGGCAGAAATGACCAAGTTGACCGATGGCAAAGTTGTCCTCGAGTTCGCCGATGTGTTCCTGTATGCCAAAGTTGTGCACAGACGTATACGAAGATACGAACCCATGATCTTGCAAACGCGCGATTGTAATCTCGAGCTGCGTTTTCGGAACCTGGTAATAAGCGCCCGCGCCAAAGGCGTAGCCAGTCTTACTCACTCGACAAGCATTCTTCACGTCGTCGGCGTAGTCCCAGTCGTTAAAAACAGTTTCGAGCGTATTCTTACCGGAGAAGCAACTCCCCTCAGTCGTCTGAGCGCCGACGGCGAACATGTCGAAGCCAACGAAAACTTTTTGTCGAGCAGTTACTCTCGGGCCGACGCAAAGCGATGAACCGACGCACATGCCGACGAAGAAATTATTCAGTCGAAACACCGCACCGACCTGGAGAGAAGACGACAGAGAGACCTCACCCGGGGTGCCATACGATACGTCCCGCACAGACACCGTCGGCATGATGACTTCGCCGTCCTCGACACCAAACGTTAGCTCAAACGTAACGCTCGCACTGATTTGCAACGTGCCCGTCGCGACGGCTTGGAAAAAGTATGGAAACCTGAGTTCGCCATCGAACTGAACGAGCGCCATCAAAGGTAGAAAAACAGGGACGAGCCTATCAGCGTCCACTTTGGCCTCGGGGGCGTCGCCGTTATCGTCGGCGAGGTGCTCGAGCAAATCGCCTTCGTGAAACTCCCCGTTGCTCACTTCAATGCTCGTTTCGATACTCTTTGTGATGCTCAGCGTCTGCTTAAAGTCAAGTCCAGATGTCATGCCGTCTTGAAGTACTGTCGTGAAGAACTCTCGTGCACTTTCCATCGCGTTGTCGAACGACGACCCGAGAGCAGCGGTTTCGACCACTGCGGATGTCGGCTCTGGTCGTACGACTGGCGATTCGTAACGTTCCAACAACGGGTCTTCATGAATCATACGACGAAGCTCATAGATCTTACGCAAAAGCTTCTCCTCCATCAGGTCGAGCTTTTGCTCGCCCAGCAGCGCGAGCATTTCGCGATGTTTTGCAGGCTGTGATTCTTCGCGAACGTATTCATCGAGCAGCCGCCGGCGTCCGTTGAGAGCATCCTGCAAATCGTCAACTTTTTCGGTCACAAAGGTTGTTGAGGTCTTGATTTGGGTTTCAATCTCTTCACAGCCATCGACGACGGCTTGTATACCGTCGGTGAAAATCTGTTTGAAATACGTCTGAAAACCTTCGATCAAGCGTTCGGCGAGCGACGTTGGGATTCTAATCATTTCTCCAACGCCGTCCAAAGCGTCTTCGGACGACAAACTGCTCAAAACGCCGCCGAGATTCGCGGACGAGCCTCCTCTGAGGCATGCCTTCGTGGTTATCGTTGGAAACTTGATTGTATACGAGTTTGGCGATCGTGGATCGTCCGCCAGCTTCTCCGGCCATGGCATGTCGGCGGCGTAACCCTCCTCGACGTCGTTTTGGCTCGAAACCGTGACAAACTCGACGCAAAAACCTTCGCTTGAACCGAGTTCAGCGCGGTCTGACGCGTGCGAGAATTCGTTATCAAAAGAGCGTGGAATATCTGCATACGCGTCGGAAACTTCCTCACCGCGTAAAGCGGCGCGAATGTGCGCTCGGAGAGCATCTTCATTGTCGGCATGAAACAAGTCTCGGAGTGGCGCGGCGCCGAGAGCCGCCGTCGCTGATGAAGACGACAATACTTGCGAGACTGCATCATTGAAGCTGTCAACGATGACACTAGGATCCAAGGGAAACATGTTTTTGAAAATTGTGTCCGTGAGAGTATCGAGACCGGTGTCGACGTAGCTGCATAAGCTAGCAAGCTTCTCAACCGCGTCAGAAATCTTTGCCGGGACCTGCTCGACAACGGTCGTCGATTTCGCCACGACATCGATTGCCGTGTCTACCGCCGCTTCGAAGGCCGAAGAAACAAGCCCCGAGCCTTTGACGTTACTGAGTGTCGTCCATCCTTTAACCTTGGCGATGTCGCTCACGGCGGTTTGGGCGGTTCCAATTGCGGTTTTGAGGGTCGAATGAACAAGCCCCGAGTCTTTGACGTTGCTGAGCGTCTTCCATCCTTTGACCTTGTCGATGTCGCTCACGGCGGTTTGGGCGGTTCCAATTGCGGTTTTGAGGGTCGAATGAACAAGCCCCGAGCCTTTAACGTTGCTGAGCGTCCTCCATCCTTGAACCGCGGTGAGATCGCTCGCTGCCTCGTCATACTTTTTCTTGTATTCGCGATACATGCACTGAAACGCCAAATCGGCGCAATTCGAGGCACCGAGGTGTGCGACAGAGGTTTCCACTGACGTAACTGGATCGTGTGCCAAAAGTCGACGACCTGTCAACCACTTCCATGTTGAGCCGCCCGCATTGTTGACTGTGTTCCACACACCGGTCGCACTGTTGGAGATGGCGTTCCCGCTTCGGTCGACGAGATTGCCCGCCGAGTTGCGGAAGTACCCCGATATTTCATTACCAAGAGATACAATGTAATCTTTCACGTCGCATAAAGTAACGTCGCTGCAGCCGACGGCTACCGACGCAGTTTTATCTTCATTGATTTGCGCTGAATCGGGCGCGGGAACGACGCGAAGCTTCTCATCACTCCCCTTGCCCGACGCCATTGACGCGCTCTTTCTTCCGACACCGAGGTACTTGCCTCTTGCCGTGTTGTACAAGGAGATTTTACCATCTCCGGCGTCTTGAACCTGCCACTGCGCGTACTGCGAACTCGCGCTCGTCGTACAACGGAGCGGGCTGTCGCCCTGGCTCGAGGTCGGCGCGGCGACGTACTTGCCGTGATATGGGTTGAATAACCGAATTTTCCCGTTACCGGCATCTTGCACGTAAAATAAAGTGTACCTCCAATCCCCTGTATTAGGAATTGGGACGTCGTTATAATTTCGGCCGTCGCTGCGTGAAACGTGACAACCGTCGTTTGGATGCATATTCAGCAAGTTGTTGTGAGAGCTGCAGTGAAGAGCGATACGTCGACCGAGTGGGATCATTTCGCCGTACGATAACCCGAGCGCTGGTCGCGATTCGTTACGCGCGCGCATCATGCGCGCACCGAACAATGCGTCGCCGTGTCGTTTCGAAAGTGCGCCACCCAGCGCGACGTCCAGGGCGACGCCCAGGGCGATGCCCAGGGCGATGCCCCAAACCATAATTCTCGGCAACACCCGTCGGCGACTCGTGACGCGCCCGCGCGCGATTGCGCCGTACCGCGTCATCGTCGCACCGCGCTCGTACGAGCACGAGTCTGTTGCATCCTCACTGTGCGTGTCGACCGTCATCATTCACGCGCGCGAGTGACGCGCGCGAGTGACGCGCGTCGGAGCGCGCGCGATTGTGAAGGGGGGAGCTCGGCTTCTTGCTTCAGTCCCTGTCGGTGAGTTATGACCCGTCAAGGCATCGCGACATCGCGCCACGCCGCGTTCACTCACCGACGCGCGTCGCCGTCGCCGTCCCGCGCGCGCGCGCCTCGAGAGCAAAGGAACGCCAACGGCTGGTTCGCCATGATCGAGCAGCTGCGCCGCGCGGTCGAGGCGAAGCCCGCGCTCGAGCCTTTCGCCAGCGGCAGACGAACGATCGACGCGAGTGGAACGGCTCGCGACGGCGCTCGCGCAGCGAACGTCGCGTCGTCGTACGCGGCGAATAACATCCGAGCGTGGTTGAGCGGGGATGCGTCGACGCCTTCGACGACGAGCGCGAACGCGACGAAGGACGACGACGACGCGTTCGATGCCGTGGCCTACGCGAGAGAGGCGTTCAGTCGCTCTCGAGGAGGTGGCGCGGGGAGCGGTGGAGACGCTCTGGATGACGTCGCGTTACTCGCCGATGGCGCACGGACGATGGAGTCTTTGATCAGGGACGAGGTGATCGGGAAACGTGAGACGTTAGAGGAGGCGTTGCGCGGCGTCGAAGAGGCGGAGGCGACGCTTAAGACGATTCGTCACGGCGCGAATGAAATTGCTGACGCGATGCGTCGCGTGGCGCGCGAAATCGGAGAACCGCATGAAGCCGTTGAGGCGTCGACACGGACGCTCGAACGCGTGATGGCGACGGGGGAGACTTTAAGGGGCATCGTGAAGGTGTTGAAGTTGACGAATAAATTGCGCGAGTGTTATGGAGGCGTCGACGACGAAACCAGATCGAGAGATGCGAGTGAGTTGAGTAAAGCAGCCAAGCTTCTGGGCGAGATTAAACTTACGTTGAAGACCGCCGGTCGCGACTTCGACGGCGTTGACGTCGTGGATGAGCAAATGGTATTTATTCGAGCCTGCTCGGTAGCCGTGAGTCGCGAGGCGAACGAGGCGCTCGATCGAGGCATGGAGACCGCATCACAAGCTGACGTCGGTGCGGCATTGCAGGTGCACTACAACTTGAATGAGCTCAGCGCCGTCGTGGATGCGCGCGTGGCCGGTTACACGAGCGCCGCCGTTGACGCCGTCAAGGATGCCGTCGACGCGGAGAGCGTTGGCAAGACGGCGACCGGCGCGATCGGCGACGTCGCCCGACGGGGTGGTCGAGGTCTCGTGGCGCCACCGAGTGGAGCCGAGCACGCGTGGGAAGATGCCCTGTGGCGTCGCGTCGACGTCGCCATGGATGCCGTGCAGGAAAATGCCATGGCGGTGTGGCATCTGCAACGCGTGTTGGCGAAGAAGCGAGATCCCCTGACCCAGACGCTGTTTCTCGATGAAGTTGTCGGTAAAACTGCGTCGACGCAAGCGCTTTGCGATCGCTTTTGGGCCGTCTTTGCCAAGGGCGTGAGCGAACACCTGTCTCGCACGCACACCGCCGGAGGATTCGTCTCACGCGCCTTGCAAAAGGGGTTCCCAAGTCTCATCGGCGCTCTCGAAGGCGCCGTCGCCAAGTGCGCTCGAGACGCAGACGCGGCAAAGGGGGCACCGGGATGTACGCGTAAAGACGGCGCGACGCGCGCACTAGTTTTGCGTGCGTGCGAACCGATCGCCGCGGCGTTCTTCGCGCACTCTTTATCGCGTCTGAGCGATGCCGCAAACTATTGTTTCGCGGATGGGCGCGTCATCGACGAGGCGAGCGCGGATCGATTTCTTTCTCGTATCCGCGCTGAAATCGATATCGTCGCCGAATACGATAATTTGCTCAACAACGCGTGCGGAAACGCGAGTTCTGCTCTGAAAACATTGGCTGACCGCGCAAAGCGGTCGATCGGTCGATCGATCGAGGCGTCGAGTCTAACCGAAGAGGCCACGCCGACGCAACGCGCGAACGCGCAAATCGCCGAGCAACTCTCGCGAGCGCACGGATTGATGAGTAAAGTGTTACCATCGTTCGCGCCGACACCAAAGCGAGCGTTGGAGGTTGGACTCGAACACATCGAGTCTGCGGTGCGCGAAGCCACCAGACCGCTCTTTGACGCCGTCGGCGATTGGTGCGACGCGAGATTTGCTCAAATGCACACCACCGACTATCGCTCGACGGCGTCGGACGCGTCTGCGAAACACATCATAGCGGTCACCTCTACACTCGGACACATGGCTGATTCGCACCCAGGTATTTTCACCGCCGCTCGTGGACCGTTGTTTGCCGCTCGCGTCGCGCTTGGCGATCGAATCCTGCACTCATTCGTCGTGCACGCTTCGCTCATTCGCGATTTCGATCAGGGCGGGAAAATGCGTCTCGTCAAGGAATGCGCAGAGATCGAAATCGCAGTGGCGAAGACCCTGCGTCTGGCTGGGGCGGAAACGGAATCCACGGAGTTCAAATCCATCAAGGCGTTTAAATCGCTCGTTCTTTTGCCCACGGAGAACATCGAAGCGTCTCCGTTGATTCGAGACGTGTCGCGGCGAGCGCTGCTGCATCACTTGTACAGTCGCGCGCCTGCCGAGTTGACGACGCCGGCTAAACGTGCATCCCTCAGTCAATCGCAATACGCGTCGTGGTTACTTAAAAAAGCGAGCGATGCCGAAGTGTGGCGCGGTGTCAAGGGCACTCTCGACGTATTCACGGACGTCAACAACGCAAACGCATCACACGTCGCCGTAGGTCTCATGCGGAAAATTGGCGAGAGCTTTGGTAAATAACGTAGCAGTCTCGGCGTAGATTGAGAGCATCGTTTGCGTTGTAGAGATTGTAGATATTAGACGGCGAACGGTAGAACTTGATCCAACGCGCGAGCTCAGTCAACTCGATGCGGAAGACCTCGGGCGTCCTCAAAGTGAGGCGGTCATGCGCGCGAGCGACTTGGACACGGCAAACGGCGATGACACAACAAACGGTGATGACGACAACGCGCGTCGTCGCGTCGCAAAACGTCGCGCGCGGCACGATCGCGCGATCGCGAACGCCTTTGGCTCGGAAAAAGCGATTCGTATTCTGCTAAAATTATCCTTGCCCGAGCACGCGCGCGAGGGCGCGCGCGTTGACGACGAAGACGACGAAGACGACGAAGACGACTCGCGCGAACGCGCGATGCGGCCGTCGCGCGACGCTGCGGAAGCCCTGCGCGCCGACGGCGATGCCTTTGGCTGCATCGCGCGCGAGACGACGCTTTGCGCGGAGAGCGGAAATCGATTGCGGACGATGGCGGCGCATTCACGCGAACGCGAGGAAGCGCGCCGAGAAGCCGTTCGTGAGACACGGTATTCGTTTCGATGCGACATGCTCGATGACGCTGAGACGAGCGGAATTTTAAACGACGAACTCGTCGAGGCGTGGAACTCGCTTTTGCGGGAAAATCAGATTTCAAAAGACGACGAGATGGGAGACAGCTTCGGCTCACGCGACGACGATCACGAGGACGGTGATCGCGTTGATTGCATGGATCTCAACGCACGCTTCCACGCGCACGTTGATGCGTGTAAAACCGCGCTCGAGCCGAAGGAATCGCTCGCAGCTCGGTTGAAGGCGCATTTAGTCGCCGAAGTCGACGCGCGGTTCGACGAAGCGATGCACGAGCACAGACTCGAAATCGGCAAAGCTCGACGACTGGCTGCAGAAGAAAGGCTCGCGCGCGAAGCCGCCGTCGAAGCAGTCATTTCGAACACGAAAACGACCTTTGGCGAGACCTCGACGCGTCGAGACGTTTTGCGCTCGGAAGCTCTCGCCGCGACGGATCGCGGAGTGGCGGCTGAAGACGCGGCGCTGTCTGCGCGATCTCGGCGCGAAGCGGACGCGCGCCGCGCATCTTTGATAGAAATCAAACTTCAGAACGCCAGTGAAGTGTCAGAAGTTCGCGCTTGCCTAGAGCAGCGCGTGAGTGAGGCCTTCTCGCGTCTCCAGTATGCCATCGCCCGAGCGCCTCTTCGAGCCGAACGGCTGCGAGACGCGATGAAACGGCGACGGGGTGACGAGGCGCGAAGGCGAGCGAGGGAACGCTTGGCGTCCAGAGCGATGAAAGACACGCGCTTCG
>Ga0181600_10003828_pt1 | contig 11474 bp, 8 predicted proteins | sample 041ome_2_FD_132982 | JGI IMG/M metagenome (GOLD analysis project Ga0181600, IMG submission 132982) | Coastal salt marsh microbial communities from the Groves Creek Marsh, Skidaway Island, Georgia - 041406US metaG (megahit assembly) | ecosystem: Environmental > Aquatic > Marine > Intertidal zone... | reverse complement strand
GGGCATTGTCAGAGCAATCTGACTTGAGCCGGTGAGTAGTGATCCATACCCTTCTCGGATGAGAAACCTGTTCCGCTGCTTCAATAGTTCCTCCGAGGTGATCCGCGTTGCGGTCATGATGTACGTTCGCTATCCGCTGTCGCTGCGTCAGGTCGAGGACATCCTGTTCGAACGCGGCATCGACATCAGCCATGAGACAGTCCGTTTCTGGTGGAACCGCTTCGGGCCGTTATTTGCTTCTGAGATCCGCAGACGGCGGGTCCACCAACGTTCATATTCACTTTGGCGTTGGCATGTCGATGAAGTTTTTGTGCGGATCAACGGGGTCCAACATTATCTTTGGCGCGCGGTCGATCATGAGGGCGAGGTTATCGAAGTCTTTGCCTCCAAACGCAGAAACCGCAAGGCTGCGCTTAAGTTTTTGCGCCGTGCGATGAAGCGGTACGGGAGCCCAAAGATGATAGTAACCGATCGCTTAGCCTCGTATGGTGCGGCGCTCAGAACGTTAAAGATGAAGCTGCGCCAACGATGCGGACGCTGGCTGAACAACCGAGCGGAAAACTCACACCAACCTTTCCGAAGACGGGAAGGGGCCATGGCACGGTTCAGGGACATCAAGACCCTACAGAAGTTCGCCTCAAGCCACGCGGCTGTCCATAATCACTTCAACCTCGAACGCCATCTCGTCAGTCGATCCACATTCAAGCAGAACCGTTCTGCTGCACTTGCAGAATGGCGGAAGCTTGCTGCCTGAACTAAAGGCCGAGCCGATTTATGGAGACCCTTTATTATTGGTCTGACACCACCCTTGAAAGTATTACGCAAGTGGGCAAACCTCTGAACCGAAACCCTTAGATAGGCCAGCCCCTAATAATAAATACGGAAAAAAGCTGTGGTGGGCCCGGCAGGATTCGAACCTGCGACAACGCCGTTATGAGCGGCGGGTTCTGACCGCTGAACTACAGGCCCTGGGGGAAACTTTCCCGTGCGAGGGTTTATAGCGCTGTCCGCGACGGAGCGCTACGCCATCTTTTTGAATGTGACATTTAGGGTTTTGCGCGCTGACCGAAGATGGCGCTGCCGACGCGGACATGGGTCGCGCCAAGTTCTGCCGCTGCTGGGAAATCAGCGCTCATCCCCATGGAGACCTGGGCGAGGCCAAGTTTGTCCGCCATGTCTTTCAGGAAGGCGAAATGGGGGGCGGGGGCGTCTTCGGCTGGGGGAATGCACATCAGGCCGACGATATTAAGGCCATGCGCGTCCTGACACTCTTTCACAAATGCAGCTGTATCTACTGGTGCAACGCCAGCCTTCTGCGGCTCCTCACCGGTGTTCACCTGAACGAAGCAGGGCAGCGCGCGGTTGGCGTCTGCCATGGCACGGGCGAGTGCTGTGGCGATGCGGGGGCGGTCAACCGTTTGAATCACATCAAATATCCGCACGGCATCTTTTGCTTTGTTGGTTTGGAGCGGGCCGATCAGGTGCAGTTCCATTTCTGGATAGCGGGAGCGGCGCGATGTCCACCGGCCATCGGCTTCCTGCACGCGGTTTTCGCCGAAAATGCGTAGACCTGCGTTCAATGCGGCATCCACCCGCTCATCCGGCTGTTGTTTTGATACGCCAATCAACGTGACAGCGCCTTTGGAGCGGCCGCCATCGGCCTCTGCCTGGGCTATGGCGGTGCGTACTTCGTCTAAGTTCGCAGCGACTTCAGCATCGATAGAGGACTGGGACATAGCGGGCGGTCTCTTCAGGTGGGATTGCCGTCAGCGTCAAGATAGCCGAATTCGGTCATTACGTCCCGGTGCTGTTCGATCATGCGGGTGACGAGATCTGGCGCTAAGTCCGTGCGCCATTGCCCGGCTGTGCCAGCGCGGAAAAAACGTTTCTGGTTGCGGGATTTCTCGTTGAAGCCCTTAAGTGCTTCCTGGCTTTGCAGGGCATCAAAACTGGAATTGCTGACGGCCTGGAGGATCTTCGCCTCATCAATAGGCTGACGCAACATATTCAGAACCTGGCGGAGGGCCTTGCCCGCATCGGCCTGCATATCCTCATAACGCAGCACCGTGCGCGCGAGGCCGGGTGCGCGCGTCCAGCCGCGCACATGGGCGGACCAATTGCCGAGATATTCTGGTGCTCGGTCAGCGCGGCCCATCGTGATCAGGTTTTCGCTTGAGATTGCATCTACGGTGTCTGTGTGTGAAAGGCCGTAATGGTCGGCATAGGAGAGTACGACATCCAGCGGATTCCTGAGGATATAGACCGCGCCTGCCGTTACGTCTGGGGTGATCGTTGGCACGCCGTGCAGCACACGCAACGCACTATGGGTTTTCGCGAACACGAGGTTCTGATTGATGTTGGCGATGGCTGCGTGGGCTTTGGGCTTTAACGGCATGATATCTTCAAGCGCAGCGTCTGGTAGCTTACGCCCGGCAGCGCGCTCATAGGCCCATATGCCAGAATCCGCCAATGCGAAGGCCGGTAGCTTATTAATGTCGACGCCCGCTTCACTACCCGCGATATAGTTCGCCAGGAGGGCGCGCGCCCAGGTGTTTCCAGACTTTGGGAAAGAGGCAAGCCAGAGGATCGGCATGATTTGGTCTCTGCGGCGGTGTTGAATAAGGGCGCGACGGGATGGTCAGAACGTAGAATCTTCAGGCCTGTAAAGACAAGCCTTCGAATCAAGATAAGCCTCTGATATCGGCGAAAGGGTAGTCGGCGTCGAGGCCATCACATTTCCATGCGGTATTGGCGTCGTGTGAGTTGGTCAACAGTTAAAATTAAGTAAAATCCGCGATTTGTTCAAAATATCGAAAACTTGCAGCAGTTTGTCTTGAGCCGCATCCCAATGTTTGAATAGAATTCGGTTTCGTATATTGCGTAGCGCGGGTTTTCGGCGCAAGTTTAACTGCGTTAAACACAAGGGAGACGGCAATGAAACGGATTGGATTTGTCGCTGGCGCAGCCGCGCTAGCGTTTACGATTGGCGGAGCCGCGGCTCCGGCGCAGGCTGAAACTTTCGTGACCATTGGCACGGGCGGGCAGACGGGCGTGTATTACGTCGTCGGTCAGTCGATCTGTCGTTTGGTCAACCGAGGTTCCTCCAAGCACAATATCAAGTGCACGGCACCTTCCACTGGTGGTTCTATCGACAATATCAACGCCATTAAAAACGGCGACCGCCAGATGGGCGTTGCGCAGTCAGACTGGCAGTTCCACGCCTACAATGGTTCAGCCAAGTTCGAAGGCGACAAGTACGAAAAGCTTCGTGCGGTGTTCTCCGTGCATGGCGAGCCGTTCACGGTTGTTGCGCGGTCTGAGACGGGCATCAAGTCTTTTGATGACCTGAAGGGCAAGCGCGTCAACATTGGCAACCCTGGTTCTGGCCAGCGGGCGACGATGGATGTTGTTTTGGCTGCTAAGGGCTGGTCAACGGACGATTTCTCGCTCGCGTCTGAGCTGAAGTCTGCTGAACAGGCGGGCGCTCTTGGCGATAATAAGATTGACGCCATGGTCTTCACGGTCGGCCACCCGGCTGGTTCCATCCAGGAAGCAACCACGACGACGGATGCAAATCTGGTGAACGTGGACGGTGCGGCCATCGACAAGCTGGTTGCGGACAACCCTTTCTATGCGAAAGCGGTCATTCCTGGCGGCATGTACAAGGGGTCGGACGCAGACACCAACACATTCGGTGTGAAGGCGACATTCGTGTCATCCTCCGATGTGCCAGCCGATACGATCTATCAGGTCGTGAAGGCGGTGTTTGATAACTTCGATCGGTTCAAGAAGCTGCACCCAGCTTTCGCCAACCTGAAAGAAGCCGACATGATCAAGGACGGCCTCTCCGCACCACTCCATGACGGTGCGATCAAGTACTACAAAGAACGCGGCTGGATGTAACAGCCTAAAAGGCCTCGCTAGCACGCCGCTGGCGGGGCCTTTTTTCTATCAGGCCAAAAGAAGACCTTCGTAACATTATATGCCGGGGGGCATGAAGATGGCGGACGTAAGCGCAGAGACGGGCGAGAAAACCAGCCCAACACAGGCTGAGCTGGATGAATTGATTGCAGCTTCGGATACCGGCGGTCGGTCTGCTGGCGGGGCTGTTGGAAAGCTCATAGCCGGATTGGCGCTTATTTGGTCCATGTTCCAGCTTTGGTTTGCGTCCCCATTACCATTCGCACTTGGCTTCGGTGTTTTTAATGACACGGAAGCCCGTTCAATCCACCTGATGTTCGCCATTGTACTCGCGTTCTTGGCGTTCCCGCCAACCAATACCGTGGTGCAGCGGGCACTTGGCATTATCGTCCCGCTCGCACTGGGCGCACTTTTGGCGATCTCCGCGGGCGACATTTTCCCAGCCTGGATCGTGATCGCCATTGGCGTTGCTGTCGCCGGTGGATGCGCGCTGTCAACCCGCCCAGACAAAATCGCCATCCATGAATGGGTTTTTGCAGCGGTCGGCGGCTTCTGCGCCGTATATCTCTTCATTTTTTACCGGGAAATTTCAGGCCGTGTCGGTACACCGATCTTCCTGGATTACGTTGTCGGCGTGGCCGGCCTGCTACTGCTTTTGGAAGCAACCCGGCGGGCGCTTGGCCCGGCACTGGTGATCGTGGCTTCCCTCTTCCTGCTTTACACCGTGCTCGGCCAATATATGCCGGACATAATCGCCCATAAGGGCAACAATATCCGCGAGATTGTGAACCATCACTGGATCACGACGGAAGGCGTTTTCGGGATTGCCCTGGGCGTTTCGACATCATTCGTCTTCTTGTTCGTCCTATTCGGCGCATTGCTCGACCGGGCAGGGGCTGGCAATTACTTCATTCAGGTGGCCTTCTCGTTGATGGGCCATATGAAGGGCGGCCCGGCGAAAGCTGCGGTTGTTTCCTCCGCCATGACGGGCCTGATTTCGGGTTCCTCCATCGCCAATGTGGTGACGACCGGCACGTTCACGATCCCGCTTATGAAGAAGGTCGGGTTCTCGTCAGAGAAAGCCGGTGCTGTTGAAGTTGCCTCATCGGTGAATGGCCAGATCATGCCGCCGGTCATGGGCGCTGCTGCGTTTTTGATGGTCGAGTATGTGGGCATTCCCTATTTCGACGTTGTGACCCACGCTTTCTTGCCAGCGGTCATTTCTTACATCGCACTTGTGTACATCGTGCACCTTGAAGCCGCGAAAGCTGGCATGGAAGGCCTGCCGCGCGCTTATGTGCCGGGGCCGTTGATGCGTCGCCTGGTTGGTTTCGTGTTCGGCATCCTGCTGCTCTGCGCGGTGTCGCTGGGTGTTTATTACGGCATGGGTTGGATCAAGCCGACGTTTGGATCGGCCGCACCCTATGTGATCTTTGCGCTGCTGACGACCGTGTATGTCGGCCTCCTGAAGTTCGGGTCCAACTATCCTGAACCAAAATTGGATGATCCGAATGCGCCTGTCGCAGCCTTGCCGCTTCCGGGGCCAACGATCAAATCAGGCTTGCACTTCATCCTGCCAGTTGTGGTGCTTGTTTGGGCGCTAATGGTGGATCGCTTATCGCCCGGCCTTTCTGCCTTCTGGGCATCCGCGTTCATGATCTTCATTCTTGTGACACAGCGCCCGATCATGGCGTTTTTCCGCAAACAGAATGATCTCTCCGCTCAAGCCAAGCGTGGCTTTAATGAGCTGATTGAGGGCCTGATTTCTGGTGCCCGCAACATGATTGGCATTGGCATCGCAACGGCGACCGCAGGCATCATCGTTGGTGCCGTTAGCCAAACCGGTGTCGGCTCTGCATTGGCAGACGTGGTTGAGGTGCTGGCTGGCGGCAACCTGCTCGCCATCCTGTTCCTGACGGCAGTTCTATCGCTAATCCTGGGCATGGGCTTGCCAACCACGGCGAACTATATCGTCGTATCGGCTTTGCTGGCTCCGGTTATTGTAACGCTCGGCCAGGAAAATGGGCTGATTGTGCCACTGATCGCTGTGCATCTGTTTGTGTTCTATTTCGGCATTATGGCAGATGTGACGCCGCCAGTTGGGCTTGCATCCTTTGCGGCGGCGGCGATATCGGGAGGGGACCCGATAAAAACTGGGTTCGTAGCATTCTTCTATTCGCTCCGTACCGCAGCGCTGCCGTTCCTGTTCATCTTCAACACGGACCTGTTGTTGATCGGCGTTGATTGGATACACGGCATCTTCATCTTCATAACGGCGACGATAGCGATGTTGCTATTCGCCGCCGCCACCCAAGGCTGGTTCTTCGCACGGAACAAGATCTGGGAGACGGCTGTGCTGCTTCTCCTGGCGTTCACGTTCTTCCGCCCCGGCTTCTGGATGGATCAGGCCTTCCCGCCTTATGAATCCGTACCACCTGCCAAACTGGCTGAAGCACTTGGCGATACAGCGGCAGGGGCGGAGATGCGCATGCGGATTGCAGGCGTCGATGCCGTGGGCTCGAAGCGAGAATGGGTTGTGGTGCTGCCTGTGCCTGAAGGTGCTGATGGCGCGGCGAAGCTCCAAGCGGTTGGCCTGACGGTTGTGCAGAATGATGGCAAGACCATCATCGATGACGCTGCCTTTGATTCCACCGCGAAGAAGATCGGCCTCGACTGGGATCAACAGATTTTGGAGGTTCTGAAACCTGCAGATACGCCAAGCAAGTATCTGGCCTACATTCCGGCCCTGCTGATCCTCGTCTTACTCATCATGGTCCAGCGCCGCCGGGTTCCAACGGCGACCGCTGCGGCTACAGCATAGGGGAGCGCTTGATATGTATAAAACCATCCTGCTTCCGATTGACCTTTCTGAACCAAGCTCTTGGGCCAAAGCGATGCCAACGGCCAAGGCGCTCGCGGACTCGTTCGGTGCCGCCTTGCATGTCATGACAGTCGTACCTAAAGTGCGCACTTCAATGACGGCGCAATACTTCCCGCCGGACATTGAGACGACGATTGTTGCGGGTGCCACAAACGCCCTGGCGGACGTCGTTAATGCTGAGTTGGCGGATTATAAGGTCACATCCCATGTCGCAATCGGTCGGACATTCCGGGAGATTGTATCAGCGGCGAAGAAACTTGACGTCGACCTGATCGTAATGTCATCCCACCGGCCAGAACTGACTGACCGCCTTATCGGCCCAACAGCCGATATGGTGCAACGGAACACAACGGCGTCTGTTCTTATTGTCAGGGACTAGTCAGAACACAGACCGACATTCGGCGGAGAGCAAGCCTTGGCGATAGATAATGATTTCGGTCGCTTACATATCCCAGCGATCGTAAAGCGCCTTGGCGGATTTCTGCTTGCCTGTGTAGGGCTTCTGGTCGCGTTGATCTGCCTTACGGCATCCGTTCATGCATGGTGGGCAGTCGCAATTTTTGGCAGTTTGGTGTTGCTTGGTCTCTGGGACATGAACCAGAGCCATCATGCGCTGCTGCGGAATTATCCGATCATCGCCCGGGCGCGCTGGGTTTTTGAGGAACTCAGGCCTTATCTCCGCCAGTATGTGGTCGAGGGTGATCTCGAAGGCCGTCCGATTGACCGGGACAGCCGCTCTGTCGTCTATGCCCGCGCAAAAGGCCAGGAAGATGCGATGGCGTTTGGCACGCGCTTGAACGTTTATTCCAGCGAATATGAGTTCATCACCCATTCCATGGCACCGCGTCCCCATTGTGAAGGCGATTTGCGGGTTGATGTGGGCGGGGCGGATTGCAAATTGCCCTATTCAACCTCGCTGCTGAATATTTCCGCCATGAGCTTCGGTTCCCTCAGCGCAAACGCAATTGAGGCGTTGAACTTAGGCGCAAAGCGCGGGAATTTTTATCACGATACCGGCGAAGGCTCGATCAGCCGATATCACCGTAAGCATGGCGGCGATATCGTTTGGGAAATTGGGTCAGGCTATTTCGGCTGCCGCAATCGTGATGGGTCGTTTGACGAAGGTGCGTTCCAGGCGACAGCACAAGACCCCCAGGTCAAGATGATCGAAATCAAGCTTAGCCAAGGTGCGAAGCCAGGCCATGGCGGAATGCTACCCGGTGCGAAAGTGACCGAAGAAATCGCCGAAGCGCGGGGCGTCCCTGTTGGTACCGATTGTATCTCTCCTGCATTTCACAGTGCCTTCGATAGCCCCCGTGACATGATTGAATGGGCAGCGAAGCTCAGGGAATTGAGCGGCGGTAAGCCTGTCGGCCTCAAATTCTGTGTCGGCCAGCCGCACGAAGTATTCGCCATAGCCAAAGCTATGCATGAGCTTGATACGACGGTCGATTTTGTTGTTGTGGACGGCGGCGAGGGCGGCACGGGTGCTGCCCCCCAGGAATTTGCGGACCATGTCGGCATGCCACTTCGTGAAGGCTTGGTGCTGACACGCAACGCCCTTGTTGGCGCTGGACTGCGTGATCGGGTGCGGATCGCGGCGGCAGGCAAGGCCACGGGTGCCTTTCATATCGCAGCCAACGCGGCCATTGGTGCGGATTGGACCAATGCGGCGCGGGCTTTCATGTTCACAGTCGGCTGCATTCATTCATTGAAGTGCCACACCGGCGAATGCCCTGTTGGCGTCGCGACCCAGGATAAGCTCCGCCAACGCGGGTTGGTGGTGGAAGATAAAGCCCAGCGGGTGCATCGCTTCCATGACCACACGATCGAGACTCTGAAAGAGATCGTTGCTGCAGCTGGCCTGGATCATCCAAGTGAGCTTGAGCCGCATCACCTGCATCATCGCATCAGCCCGAATGAATTGCGTGCGATAGACCGGATTTATCCATTCATCGCCCGGGATCAGTTGATCGAAGACCCAGGCTCTACCCGCTATGCGGACTGGTGGGCGGCTGCGCAAACGGATAGTTTCCGCCCCCATCGCAATATTCAGGTGGATCGCGAAGCACGCTACCAGGAAGCCCGGGTGCGCGGCGTGTTCTAGGCTTACATATGATGTGATACCGAGCTTGGTTTGCGCTTAGGCTTTGAATTGGCCCATAATATTCGCTGACCCATGAGCATCGCCGTAGTCATTCTCCTTGCGTTGATCGCCCTATTGGGTGCTGCCGCCCTGGCAGTTCCCTTAGCGCGGAAGCTTGGCCAGCCAGTCGCAGTGCTGTTGGCCGCCCTTGGGCTTTCCCATGGCCTCGCGACATCGATTTTTGGGCTTGAGATATTCCGAGGCACGCTGGACACCTACGACCAATGGTTCGTTGAACAGTTAGCGCTCGATTCCCAGGCCTTGCTCTACTTCTTCTTACCGCCGCTGCTGTTTGACATGACGCTGGCCGTGAACGTTCGTCGGCTGCTGGCGGATTCTGCTGCCGTATTGGCGATGGCCGTTCTGGCCGTCGTCGCTGCGACAGGTGCTATCGGCGTGATGCTGTGGCTGGCTTCACCAATGGCGCTCTTGGCTTGTCTCCTGGTCGGCGCTGCCGTTGCGACGACGGACCCGGGGGCGGTTGTCAGCACATTCCGGGAAATAGGCGCGCCGCGCCGGCTGCTGACAATCCTTGAAGGCGAAAGCCTTCTCAACGATGCCGCTGCGATCACGATATTCGGGCTGTTGCTGGCCGTTATGCGGAATGAGGCAGAGCCATCGTTTGGCGGATTGTTGACCGGGTTTTTGTATAGCTTCGGCTCTGGCGCTGCTGTCGGCTGGAGCATCGCCGTAATTGCCAGCCGAATATACCCGCTGCTTGTGCGGGCTACAGTCGCCGAGGCCACCATTACGGTCATTGTGGCCTATGGCGCTTTCATTATCTCGGAGCAGATTTTCGGCGGCTCTGGTGTCGTTGCTGTCGTATTTGCGGGCCTCACCACAGGGTGGGCCGGGTTCATGCGCATGGGGCCAGGCAATTGGCAGACCGTGAAAGCTGTATGGGCGCAGATCGGTTTTTGGGCGAATGCGCTGATCATGATGATTGCGACAAGCTTGGTGCCGGGATTGATCGGTGAACTTGGCTGGTTGATCGTGCCGCTCACACTTCTTGTCTATCTATGTGCGATGGCGGCACGGGCGGTAATTTTGTTTGGCCTGTTGCCCCTCATGGCGACTCTTCGGCTTACCGCACCCTTGACCCGTCCACAAAGCTACCTGGTCATTTGGGGCGGAGTGCGCGGTTCCGTGACTTTAGTGTTGGCGATTTCCATCGCTGATATGAGCGTGCTTGGCGAAGATGCCCGCATGCTGGCAGCGATCGCAGCCTCATATACGCTCGCAACGATCTTCCTGAACGCCTCGACCCTGGCATGGCTAACCCGAAAGCTTGGCCTTAATAGGCTTTCAGCGACGGATATGGCGCTTCGGGAGAAAATTATCGCCGGCGCGCTAGAACGTGTCCGCACCGTTGTTCGTGATCTTGTCCGCGCCCGTCATTTGGAGCCAGACGCCTTGCTTGCCGTTGAAGCGGCCCTGGGCGCACAACAAGAACAAGTCGTGGCGCAAGCTGAGGCGCAGGCAGGCGGTGAGCGTATTCCGTTCGGCGAACGCCTCCGTTTGGGGCTCACGATTATCAGTGGCCAGGAAACGCGCCTGATCCGTCAAGCGTTTGAAGATGGTGCCATTGGCCCCCGGGCTGCTGGCTTGTTGCGCTTGCATGCAGACCGGATTGCGGATGCAGCGCGCTTGAGCGGGCGGGAAGGGTATCAAGCGGCGGCAAAGGAGGCCTTGAAGCCTGCTCCTGCCTATCGGTTTGCGATCCGGCTCCAACGGACCTTCCATATTGATGCACCGCTTCGCTCAGCGATTGAGTTGCACTTCATTACATTGCTGGAAGGTGAGCGTGTCGCGCGGGAGCTTGCTCGATTTGCGGAGACTTCGATGCCGCCCATGATTGGTAAAGACGCGGCGGCCAATCTTGTGCAACTCATGCAAGCCCGGCACGAGGATATTGATACAGAAATTAATGTGATTGCTGCGCAATACCCGAAATATGCCAGTGTGATTGAACGTACCTTGATCGCCTATGCCGCGCTTCGCCGTGAGCGTCAGCAGTACCGGCGGCTGTTGAATGATGGCGTTGTTGGCCAAGAATTGCACGATAGCTTGATCGCGGATTTGGATCGACGCGAACACGCTGCCACAAAACCACCGAGGCTGGACCTGACGCTGAAACCGGTTGCTTTGCTAAACCGCGTGCCGCTTTTCGCAGCGCTCGACCCAAAGCAGCGGCGGAAATTGGCTCGGGCGTTTGACACGCGGTTCACAACGCCCGGTGAAACCATTCTGTCGGTTGGGGAGCGAGGGGCCGCCATGTATTTCGTGGCGTCGGGTGCGCTCGAAGTCCGCGAGGGCACGACTGTGTCACGATTGGGCACGGGGGAATTCTTTGGCGAATTGGCGCTGATCCATCCCCTTCGTCGCCGGCAAAGCGAAGTCGTCTCTAGAGCAGATTCCCATCATTCTGGTTCATAGCCTGCAGCTGTGAAGTAGCTCCTGCAGTCGTTTGGCGTGAGGTCGTCGATGGCGTCTCGGATGGCGTCCCAGAGATCTGGGAGATTACGG
>Ga0181600_10003827_pt1 | contig 11475 bp, 9 predicted proteins | sample 041ome_2_FD_132982 | JGI IMG/M metagenome (GOLD analysis project Ga0181600, IMG submission 132982) | Coastal salt marsh microbial communities from the Groves Creek Marsh, Skidaway Island, Georgia - 041406US metaG (megahit assembly) | ecosystem: Environmental > Aquatic > Marine > Intertidal zone... | reverse complement strand
TCACCGGGTCAGAAACCTTCATCATCGTGGCTTTCAGGTGCAACGAAAACAGCGTGCCCGCGGCCTTGGTGGCGGCAATCTGTTCGGCCAAAAACGCCGACAGCGCCTTGACCGACATAAATGTGGCATCCACGATTTCGCCTTCGATCAGCTTCCAACCCTGTTTCAGCGGGGTAACGCCGCCGTCTTCGGCCACGAATTCAATCTTGGCCGTACCAGCCTGCGCGGCTGTTAGCGTGGCGGAAACCTCGTTTGCGTAGAAATCATTGCCCGCCATCGAAGACACTTTGGTTTTCGATGTTTTTTCCCAAACACCCATCGAATGGGGGTTTTTCTGGGCATAGTTTTTTACCGCCTTTGCGGCGCGGCGGTCAGAGTTGCCTTCGCGCAGCACGGGGTTCACAGCCGAGCCTTTCAGCCCATCATAGCGGCTGCGCACGTCTTTTTCAGCATCTGTGCTGGGTGTTTCGGGGTAATCGGGCAGCGCATAGCCCTGCGCCTGCAGTTCCTTGATGGCCGCCAGCAGCTGTGGCACCGAGGCCGAGATATTTGGCAGTTTGATCACATTGGCCTGAGGGGTTTTTACCAGCTCGCCCAATTCGGCCAGATCATCGGCTTGGCGCTGGTCTTCGCGCAGGTAATCGGGGAATGCCGCCAAAATGCGGCCAGCCAATGAAATGTCTTTGGTGCCTACCGAAACACCGGCGGCGCCGGCAAATTTCTGGATGATTGGCAAAAACGAAGCCGATGCCAGCTCGGGTGCTTCGTCAACTTTGGTGTAGATGATATCGGGTGTGTTCTGATCAGACATGGGACAACCGCCTTTGTTGAGTCCCGCCCCTCATAGGCCAAGCAGGGCGCGGCTTCAACAGTATACATAGGTATACAGTTAAAATCTGCGGCACTCGGCCGCGTGCCTAGGCTTGGTCTTTGTCAACAACCCTGTGCAGCGCGTCGCAATCGGCAATCGCCTTATCGGTGATCTGCCAGCAGCTGTGAATTTGCTGTGCCAAGGTCTGCAATTCGGTGCTGTCGGCGGCTGGGGCGCGCAGCTCTAGCCAGCTTAACAGCGCGTTCAGCCGCTTGGCGCTGAATATCCCGGCAGAGCCCGCCATGCGGTGGGCCTCGAACGCCAGCGTTTCGCGCTGCGCGTGGTGCTTTAGCGGGCCATTTACAAATTCGGCCATTTCGGCGCGAAACATCTTTACCGCCTTGGCCAAGGCCGGGCTGGGCATATCCTGCACCAGCATGCCCAATTCGGCCATGTCCAAAATGGGCACGTCGCCACCGGGTGTGGTATCGGCGCCGGGTGGCGCCATGGCGGTGCCGGCCAGCGCATTGGCCAGCGTTTGGCGCAGGGTTTCCCGCGTGAGCGGTTTGGTCACCACGTATTCCATGCCGGCATCAAAAAACCGGTGTGCCTCGGAGGGCAGGGCATGGGCGGTTGCGGCAACGATGGGGGTTTGGGCATTGGGCCCGGTGCCTGCCCGAATGGCGCGGGTGGCGGCCATGCCATCGATCTCGGGCATGGAAATATCCATCAAGATCACATCAAATTTTTCGCCTTGCGCCATATCGATGCCAGCCCTGCCATCGTTGGCCTCGAACACGCTGTGGCCATCGCGTTCCAGCATTTCGCGCGCAACCATTCGGTTAACCGCGTTGTCTTCTACCACCAGCACCCGCAGGCTGGGCTGCGCAAAGCTGGGCGCTGGGCTGCTGGCTGGGGGGGGTTCTTCTGCGTCTTCGGCGGGCTCATGCGCAGATAGCGGCAAGCGCACCCAGAAAACGCTGCCTTGCCCCGGTTCGCTGACCGCATCCAAATGCCCCCCCAGCGCCAGCGTTAACCGCTTGGCAATGCCAAGGCCCAGCCCGGTGCCTTCGGAGGCGCGCCCATACGAGGTATCGATGGTTTCGAAATCTTCGAAAATGCGGTCTAGATCGTCTTCTTCGATGCCAATGCCCGTATCAATAACCCGGATATCGACATAGGCGGCATCTCGGCCGGTTTCGGCCTCGATCGTGACTTGGCCATTGCGGGTGAATTTGATGGCGTTGCTGACAAGGTTCAGCAGCACTTGGCGCAGGCGATCGGGGTCGGAATACACCGAACCCATGCCATTGGGCGGGGTGTTCACCACCAAGATATTGCCATGTTCGCGTGCGCGGCCAAATTGGTTATCTGCGATTTCGTGCAACAGCGCGGCCAGATCAAAGGGCCGCATCAGCATGGGCATTTTGCCAGCATCCAGCCGCGATACATCTAACACATCGTTGATATGGGTCAGCAAAATATGGCTAGATTTGCGAATAACCTGCAAATAGCGGTCGGTTTCGGCATCGGTGGCATCTGGGTTGATCAGCTCGAGCGTGCCCAAGATGCCGTTTAGCGGCGTGCGCATCTCGTGGCTCATCACCGCCAGCAGTTCGGCCTTTGATTTTTCCCCAGCAATGGCGCGGTCGCGCGCTTGGGTCAGTTCGGCCTGCGCGCTCATCCGTTCTGAAATGTCGCGGATCAAGCCAATAAAAACCTCGCCTTCGGCGGTTTTGGCAAGGTCTAGCACCATCTCTACCGGAAATTCACGCCCTGATTTGTGCATGGCGGTCAGGTTCAGCACCCCCTGCCCAATAACGCGCGAGCGTTTGCCAGACAAATAGCGCTGCATGCCAATCTGATGCTGCTGCCGCAGATGTTTGGGAATGATCATCTGGGCCATATCGCCATTGATCGCCTCGGCGCGGGTATAGCCAAACACCCGTTCGGCGGCGCCGTTATATTCAATAATGCGCCCGTTCGGGTCTGACAGTATCACCGCGTCCAAACTGGTTTCGATGATTTTTTGCATCCTGTCGCGGGTTTGGGCAATCTCTTGGGCATCGGCGCGCGATTTAGCCGCCAGCCGCGACAAGACCGCCACCAGCAGCACCAGAATAAGCACCAAAACCGTGGTCAAAATAGCAATGCCAACCAGTGTGTTATACACGTCTTGGCGCTGTTGGTCGCTTTTGCGGGAAAACAATCGTAGGCCTGCCAAGGCAATATTTCTGGCAAACAACCGGTGTTCCAGCGCGCTTTGCTGCACATCGGTCAATGCTGCGCGCAAGGTTGTGTCTGGCCCGTCAATCAGCGGTGCCGTGGCGTTAAGATAGCTGCGCAGCTGGCCCAAATTGCGCGCCACTTCTGGGTCGGCCCGCAGCTCGGCGTAGATGGGGCTTTCTTCCAGCAATGCGACGCGGCTGTAGAACACATCAAACTGCTGGCGAATTGCGGTTAGGGCGCCGGTTGGGTCCTGCGCCCCTTCACCAGCCAAAGTGGCCAGCGTCAGCAGCTCGATCTCGGGCTGTGAAAGCACCCATTGCACATTGTCGTTTGGGTCTTTCGAAAGCTGGCTGATCTGGCCGCGCACATCTGCGGCAAAATACAAAATAGCCGCCAGCAACGCCAAAACTGCCCCGGCCAGTGGCCAAAACCGCCTGTTGCCCCGAATGGCCAAGTTGGCAATGTTGCGCACCATCTTCGCCCGCCCGGTGTTGGTGGTTAAGGAACCAATGTAAGGCGTGACAGCTGCCAGATGCTACGTGAAAAATAAATCTCGGACTGAAAGCGGTTGTCGCTGTCATAGGGATAAACGATCCACAAAGGTCCCTTTTGGCGCACCGACATTGGCTGCCCATCCAGATGCCACGCCAACAGCGCGTGCCCCTCTAGCAGATCGGCCACCGGGATTTCGACGGTGTAGTCGTTGATCGCGCTGGCCTGAATGGTGCCAGAGGTGATGCCCAAACGCTGCAATATCGCGGCCATTGGCGTGCCGGTAAAGCTGCGCACACCCTCTGTCCAGATGGTCGAGGTGGCGATGGTTTTGGTGCCAATCTCTGCCAGCATGGCCTGATCGAACAGCGCCAGATCGCCGCTATTTTGGGCCGATATTGGGCCTGCAACGGTTAAAATAACTTCGCCTGTGGGGCTGGGCAGTGGCTGCGCGGCGGCTGCCCCTGATATGTATAGCACTGATATACAAAGCGCAGCGAAACGCTGGGCCAAGAATGAAACAAATCGCATGAGCACCTCCAGAACCTATTGGATGTGCATAATAAACCAAAGTATCTAAAATCTAAGGGCTAAGTGTGCGCAAAAAGGGACATAAGGGTGTGTTTATATACCCGAATGGCTAGTTTTAGGGGCAATCAGCAACACGGTGCCCATATGAGACATTTCAACCAAAGAATTTCACCGATAGGCTATGCTTTTAGGGATTGCCCATTCTTGGGTATGTTGCCGCCAAATAACTAAAGCGCCACTGCCATCCTTTGCGCAGCATGGCCATCCGGGAAGCGACGATGAGCATAAAAATTCTTGTAGCAGATGATCACGACCTCGTGCGTGAGACGATCGCGGCTTTTTTGAAAGAGTCCGACATCGACGAGGTGAAAACTGTTGCCAATCTGGAAGAGGCGATCACTGCGGCAGAACAAAACGGTGCCTATGATCTGGTGCTGCTGGATTATGACATGCCCGGCATGAATGGTCTGGAAGGGCTGCAACGGATGAAAAGGGCAAATGCCGAAAAGGCTGTTGCCATTCTTTCTGGTGCGGCCTCGCGCGAGGTGGCGGAAGCGGCGCTTAAAAATGGCGCGCAGGGGTTTATTCCTAAAACCCTTGGCGCGCGGTCGCTGGTAACGGCTGCGCGGTTCATGGTGGCCGGCGAGGTGTATGCCCCACTGGAATTTATGCGCAAAAAACCCGAAGACCATTCCGGCCCGCTTTCCCCACGCGAGCTAGAAGTGCTGCGCGGCATTTGCGATGGTAAATCCAACAAGGAAATTGCGCGCGATTGCAGCTTGCAGGAAGTGACTGTGAAAATGCATGTCAAAACCCTAAGCCGCAAATTGGGCGCGCGTAACCGCACCCATGCCGCCATGATTGCGCGTGATCGCTGCCTGATTTAGGCGCTATTTCGCAAAAGCCGCAGCACTGCCCCACAGCGCCTTTACCCGCTGGTCACGCCCGCATGATTGCCGATAGCGGTCGTATGCCTTGGCCTGCCGCAAAGGGCCAAACCGGGTTAGAACCAAGGATTGGCCTTTGTAATAATCTTGGTGATACGCTTCGGCAGGCCAAAACCGGGTGGCGGGCAAAACGGGTGTTACCACTTTTACCCCAAGCGCACGTTCCGCCGCGCCAATAGATTGCTGTGCCATTTGGCGCTGGGCGGGGCTGGCTGCGAAAATGGCGCTGCGGTAACTGGCGCCGCGGTCGCAGAACTGGCCGCCATCATCTGTTGGGTCGATCGAGCGCAAAAACAAATCTAACAGCTGTTGGCGGCTGATTTGGGCTGGGTCAAAGGTAATTTCGACCGCCTCGTAATGCCCAGTGCCGCCTGCGGTTACCTGTTTGTAGGTCGGGTTGGCGGCTTGCCCGCCGGTATAGCCAGACACCGCCCCAAGCACGCCGGGCACTTTTTCAAAATCGGCCTCGACGCACCAAAAACAGCCGCCTGCCACAACCAATGTTTCGCTGGTGGCGGCGTGGGCCCGCGGGCCTTGTAACCAAAAGCCAAGGGCCATGGCCAAAATCAGTGTGATGGCTTTCAAAGTGCTGATGGTGTCACGCATCGTTCCCTCCGGAATTTGGGCCAGCATGCGCGGTTGGGGGGCGCTTGGCCAGTTGCTGACATGATTTGTCACGCAAGCTTGAGCAGAGGTGAGCATCTTCCCCCCGCCACGGTTTACCGCTAGCCTCGCCAAAAAACCGGAGCGCCCCATGACCGATCATGTAACCACCCACCAAGCCGAAGACGATGCGCGCAACGAAGACATCCAGATCTGGCTGAATGGCCGCGTTGTGCCCAAAGCCCAAGCCATGGTCAGCGTCTATGACAGCGGCTTTATGCTGGGCGATGGCGTGTGGGAGGGGCTGCGCCTTTATAACGGCACCTGGGCCTTTTTAGACGAACATATGGACCGCTTGTTTGAAGCGGCCAAAGCCATCGATCTGGATATCGGGCTTACCCCTGCACAGGTGGTGGCCGCATTGGAAGAAACCCGCCATGCCAACGGCATGCACACCGATGCCCATGCCCGCCTGATGGTGACCCGCGGTGTAAAGATGCGGCCCTTTCAGCACCCGTCGCTGTCGCGTTCGGGGCCGACAATGGCGATTATCTGCGAACACTCGCGCCCCAAAATCCCGCGCCCTATTCGGCTGGCCACGGTGCCGCATTTGCGTGGGCTGCCCATGACCCAAGACCCAAAGCTGAACAGCCACTCAAAGCTGAATTGCATTTTGGCCTGTATCGCCGCCGAAAAGGCCGGCGCCGACGAGGCGCTGATGTTGGATGTGCATGGCTTTGTGAATACCACCAATGCCTGCAACTTTTTCATCGTGCGCAAGGGGCAGGTTTGGACCAGCACGGGCGATTACTGCATGAATGGCATCACCCGCCAAAAGGTGATCGACCTGTGCCGCGCAAACGATATCCCCGTGTTCGAGCGCAATTTTAGCTTGGTTGATACCTATGGCGCCGACGAGGCGTTTTTGACCGGCACATTTGGCGCCCAAACCCCGGTTTCTGAAATTGACGGGCGCCAAATTGGCACGGGTCATATGGGCCCGGTGACCCAACGCTTGCGCGACCTTTACAAAGACTTGGTTGCGCGCAGCTGCGCGTAACGCCCCAAAAACAGGAAAAACCAATGCGCATCGCAATGTGGTCTGGCCCGCGTAATATTTCGACGGCGATGATGTATGCCTTTGCCAACCGCCCCGATTGCGCGGCGTGGGACGAGCCGTTTTATGCACCATACTTGGCGGAAACCGGGCTTGCCCATCCTATGGCAGATGCCATCATCGCCCAGCACGAAACCAACCCAGATACCGTGGCGCAGCGCTGTTTGGGCCCGATACCGGGCGAAAAACAGCATTTTTATATGAAGCATATGCCATTGCATATGCTGCCCCATTTCCCGCTGGGCTGGGCCGATGCCTGCGTGAACGTGCATTTGATACGCCACCCAGCGCGGGTTGTGGCCAGCTATTCGGCCAAGCGCGAAAACCCAACCTTGGCTGATATTGGGTTTGCCCAGCAGGTGGCGTTTTACCAGCGCTTTCCTGGCCCGGTGCTGGACAGTGCCGATATTCGGCAAAACCCGGCTGGCATGATAGGCGCGCTTTGCGCCGAGATCGGGCTGGAATTCGACCCTAAGATGCTGGTTTGGGACGCAGGGCCGCGCAGCATCGATGGCATTTGGGCCGCGCATTGGTATCACCAAGTGCACAAATCAACCGGCTTTGCCGGGGCCGAGGGCCCATTGCCCACCCTAGAGGGTGAAAATGCGGCGTTGGCGCAGGCGGCCTTGCCATATTACGATGCGCTGGCTGCGCACAAACTGCAGTGTTAGACACTAAAAAACCCGCCTTTGGCCATGCCAAGGCGGGTTTTTACGGGCTGTAAAGGCAATCAGCCTTTCAGGCGGCGGTTGCGCGCGGCCAGCAATTTCAGGCGCAGCGCATTCAGCTGAATAAAGCCTTGTGCGTCTTTTTGATCATAGGCGCCGGCATCTTCTTCAAAGGTTACATGCGCCTCGGAATACAGGCTGTGATCTGACCAGCGGCCAATGGTGCGGGCCATGCCTTTGTACAGTTTCAGGCGCACGGTGCCTGTGACATGTTCTTGGCTTTTGTCGATCAGCGCTTGCAGCATCTCGCGTTCGGGGCTGAACCAGAACCCGTTATAGATCAGCTCGGCGTAGCGGGGCATGATCGAATCTTTCAGGTGGCCTGCCCCGCTGTCCAGCGTGATTTGTTCGATCCCGCGATGCGCCTCGAGCAAGATGGTGCCGCCGGGGGTTTCGTAAATGCCGCGCGACTTCATCCCAACAAAGCGGTTTTCCACAAAATCCAGCCGCCCAATGCTATGGATGCGGCCATATTCATTAAGCTGGGTCAATAGCGTGGCGGGCGACATGGCCACACCGTTAATGGCCACGGCATCGCCACGTTCGAAGGTAATTTCGATCACTTCGGGCTGGTCGGGTGCATCTTCGGGGTTGACCGTGCGCTGATAGACATAATCGGGCGCTTCTTGTGCGGGGTCTTCTAGCACTTTGCCCTCGGACGAGGTGTGCAGCAGGTTGGCATCCACCGAAAATGGCGCTTCACCGCGTTTATCGCGGGCGATCGGAATTTGGTTTTTCTCGGCAAAATCGATCAGGCGGGTGCGGCTGGTCAGATCCCACAGCCGCCATGGTGCGATCACTTTGATATCGGGGTTCAACGCATAGGCCGACAGTTCAAAGCGCACCTGATCGTTGCCTTTGCCGGTGGCGCCATGGGCCACGGCATCGGCGCCGGTGGCGGCGGCAATTTCGACCAAACGCTTGGAAATGAGCGGCCGTGCAATCGAGGTGCCCAGCAGGTACAGCCCTTCGTACAGCGCATTGGCCCGGAACATCGGGAACACAAAATCGCGCACAAATTCTTCGCGAATATCCTCGATATAGATATTCTCGGGCTTGATCCCCAGCATCAGGGCTTTTTCGCGCGCCGGGTCCAGCTCTTCGCCTTGGCCCAGATCGGCGGTAAAGGTGACCACCTCGCAACCATATTCGGTTTGCAGCCATTTCAGAATGATCGACGTATCAAGGCCGCCGGAATAGGCCAGCACAACTTTCTTGGGCGCGGACATGGGACTCTCCATGGAAAAACTTTTTTCTTGCCCTATCGGTTTTAACGGCCAAGCGCAACATGGCCCCAGCGGGTGAAAACCGGCGCGCAGCATGGCTTTGTACGCAAAAGAATACCGCAAACCCCGCTTGCATTGGCCAAAAATGCGCCGCAAGACAAGGTATGACCAGTTTTCAAGATATGGCCCGCTTGGCCGAACGCGCGATGCGAGAGGTGTTTGCCGAAACGCCGCTGCAGCGTAATGCCCATCTATCCGAACGGTTCGAGGCCGATATCTGGCTGAAACGTGAAGATTTAACGCCGGTGCGCAGCTATAAATTGCGCGGTGCCTTTAACGCCATGCGCAAAGTGTTGGACCGGCGGCCAGACCAACAGTTGTTTGTTTGCGCAAGTGCGGGAAACCACGCGCAGGGCGTGGCCTATATGTGCCAGCATTTCGGGGTGCGCGGTGTTATCTTTATGCCGGTCACCACCCCCCAGCAAAAAATTCAAAAAACCCAAGTGTTCGGCGGTGAGGCCATCGAAATACGCCTGATCGGCGATTATTTCGACGATACTTTGGCCGAGGCCCAGCGCTTTTGTGCGGCCGAAGGCGGGCATTTTTTGGCCCCTTTCGATGATGATGATGTCATCGAAGGGCAGGCCAGCGTTGCGGTGGAAATTGCCATTCAAATGGGGGGCGCGCCCGACCACATTATTTTGCCAGTGGGCGGCGGTGGGCTGTCGGCGGGCGTGCGTGGTTTTTTTGGGGCGCGCTGCCGCTATTCTTTCGTCGAACCAAAGGGCGGGCGCAGTTTGGCCGCCGCCATTCAGGCAGGCCAGCCCGTGACGCTGCCAAAGGTGGACAGTTTTGTTGATGGTGCTGCAGTGGCCCGCATTGGGGCGCGCCCCTTTGAAAAGCTGGCCGATATCCCCGCCACTGCCGTGCTTTGCGCCCCCGAAGACCGTATTTGCGTGACAATGTTGGAAATGCTGAACGTCGAGGGCATTGTGCTGGAACCTGCCGGCGCGCTTTCGGTCGATGCCTTGCAGGATGTCGCGGCAGAGATTCGCGGCAAAACAGTGGTTTGCGTGACATCGGGCGGTAATTTCGATTTCGAGCGCCTGCCCGAGGTCAAAGAGCGCGCGCAGCGATATTCAGGGGTGAAGAAATACTTTATCCTGCGCTTGCCGCAGCGCCCCGGGGCATTGAAGGAATTCTTGAATATCCTTGGGCCCGAAGACGATATTGCGCGATTTGAATACCTGAAAAAATCAGCGCGCAACTTTGGTTCGGTGTTGATTGGTATCGAAACCCGGCGCGCAGAGAATTTTCAGCGCCTCTTTGCCCAGCTTGACGAGGCGGGTTTTACCTATCGCGATATTACCGAAGATGCGACATTATCTGAATTCCTGATTTAGGGGTTTGCCCAGCGTTGCAGCGCCAAAACCGAGGCATCAAAAACCTGTTGCAAGGCGGCTGTATCCACGGGCAAGCCCTGTTCGCCCTGCGCGCATAGGGCGGCAAAATCGCGAAAGCCCAGGTTTAGGGCGCTGCCCTTTAGGTAATGAAACTGCGCCGACAGGTCTGCCCCGGTGGGTTGCGTGCCCAGTGCCGTAATGCCATCGGCAATTTCGCAAACCAGCAGATCTGCCACCTCGGCAAAATCATCGGCGCCAATTTCTGCCCGCAGCGTTTCTAATTGGTCTAAATCCAGCATGATCGCCCCATATTTGCGCCAAGATTGGGGGCCAGCTGGTTAAGCCCGGGTATGCGGTGCCGGGCAAACTGCCAAGCATTTTATCTTTCACTTGATCTTTAACGTTGGGCGGCACTGCTAAGGCCCTTGGGAATGAAATGTTTGAAACATGCAACACTTACCGGCCAATAGTTTTGTCCACGATACAGGCCAACCGCTGCGGGTGTTGGTGGTGGATGACAGCACCGCACAACGGCATGTTTTGGTGGTGTTGTTGCGGCAATGGGGTTTTGTGGTGGATCAGGCGGCAAGCGGGCAACAGGCGCTGGCGCGCTGCCGCGCCCAGCCGCCCGATATTGTGCTAAGCGATTGGATCATGCCGGGGATGGATGGGCTGGAATTGTGCCGCCTGTTTCGCCAGATGCCGCGGGTGGGCTATGGCTATTTCATCTTGCTGACATCGAAAACCGAAAAGCAGGCCGTGGCGCAGGGGTTGGATTGCGGCGCAGATGATTTTCTAACCAAACCGGTGCATCCGGCGGAACTGCGGGCCCGCATTACCGCCGGTGCCCGCGTGCTGCGGATGGAACGCGAGATTTCCAGCAAATCGCAGGGCCTGACCCGCGCGCTGGACGAATTGCAGGGCCTTTACACCGCTATCGACCACGATCTGCGGCAGGCGCGCAAGATACAGCAATCGTTGGTGCCTGAAAGGGTGGTGCGGCTGGGGGGCACGCAGGTTTCGATGTTGCTAAAGCCCTGCGGCCATATCGGGGGCGATCTGGTGGGCCTGTTTCAGCCGGGCCAAAACAGGCTGGGGTTTTTTTCGATCGATGTGTCGGGCCACGGGGTAACATCTGCCTTGATGACTGCCCGCTTGGCCAGCTATTTAAGCGGCCGGTTTTTGGAACAAAATATCGCGTTAGAGCAACGGTTAGGCCGCTTTTATGCCCTGCGCCCCCCCAGCGAGGTGGCCGAGATTTTGAACAACCGCCTGTTGGCTGACACGGGCGTAGAAGATTATTTTACAATGGCTTACGGTATTTTCGACCTGCGCACAGGGCGGTTGAACATGGTGCAGGCTGGCCACCCCCCGCCCCTGATACAGCG
>Ga0181600_10003826_pt1 | contig 11476 bp, 6 predicted proteins | sample 041ome_2_FD_132982 | JGI IMG/M metagenome (GOLD analysis project Ga0181600, IMG submission 132982) | Coastal salt marsh microbial communities from the Groves Creek Marsh, Skidaway Island, Georgia - 041406US metaG (megahit assembly) | ecosystem: Environmental > Aquatic > Marine > Intertidal zone... | reverse complement strand
GTACGTTCAGAAAGCCAAAAAAACGAAAGCCCAAAAAACGTCTCGCAAAAATCTTCTCGCGCGCCGCCGTCTCTACCTTTCGTCACTCTCCCTCGCCGCACCCCGCCCGACACGCGCGCGCGAGGCACACGGCCCAGAACGCGAGCGTGGGCGAGACCGCCGCGGAGACGCTCACGATGACGCACGCCACGAGCGCGCCTTCGCCTTCGCCGGTTGCCGCGTCGTTCCCGCGCGCCGCGACGCCGCCGGGACGCATGAACCGCCGGAACGACGCCCAGGCGCCGACGCCGAGCGCGGCGGCCCAGAGCCACAGCACCGCGACCTGTTTGGCGCGGCTCAGGCGCGCGACGCTCATGAGCACGAGCATCTGCACGATCCCGAGCAGGTGCGCGCCCGAGTTCATGTACGCGAGCGCCACGGCGAGGCCCGGCGTCACGACGGGAGCGGCGGCGCCCGGATCGGCGTCGCCGGCGTTGGAGAGGAGCAGCAGCGTCTGAGAGACGAAGACGGCGGCGAGAAGCGGCGCGAGGTCGCATATCGCGACACCGCCTTCGCCTTCGCGATCTCGCGGAGGAGGCTGCCGGCGGACCCCGCCGCGGCGCGTCCCGGAGCTCGCCTCCGAACCCGTCTCCACGTCGGGTCCGCCGAGAGGCGCGACGCGCGGGTCCTCAGCTGAGGCCAAGATTGGGCCGCAAAAGAAACGGTACAGAGCGCCGCGACGCGTCGCGGGCGCTCTCGCGGCGCGGCGCGACGCGTCGCGAGCGCTCTCGCTTCTACGCCGAGTATCGTCAGCATTGACGCGATCAAGCCACGTGGGGGTGTCGTCGTCGCTCCGCGTATCGAAATCGCCGGAATCGTCGTCGGAGGCGGAGGGGTCCGCCGCGTCCTCGCCGCCGCCGCCGCGCCGCGCGTCCCGCGAGAAGACCCGGCGAGCCCCGCGGGCGCCGGGCGCGCGCACGCGCCTCGCCCGGTCCGCCTCGCGGGCCAGACTCAGGCCCGTGTGTTGGTTGCAGACCTCGCACACGGCGTCGCCGCGGGAGCGGAACCACCGGAGCGCGCACCGCGCGTGCGCGGCGCGGAGGCCGCCTTTGCACGCGCACTTCAGCGTCACTGGGTGGCCCGGGGAAGCGGACAAGTCGTCGTGGCATATCCTGCACACGGGCTCGGCGTCCTCGGCCTCGGACCCGGGGCGCGCGCGTTCCCGCACCGCGTCTGCCAGCTCTACATCCACCAGCTCCGCGTCCGCCAGCTCCACGTCCGCCAGCTCCACGTCCGTGCCGGGCATGGCGCGCGCGCCCGCTCCAGCCTCCCCCGGTCCCGTCGAAACAGGAAGCCTGTCCTCCACCGGGGCGTCTTCTCGTCCAACGGGGGGCGCGCTCGACGTGGCCCCGTATCCGCCGTCGCCGCGAAGCATGCGCGGTGCCCGCTCGAGTGCGGGGCGCCCGAGGAGACGAAAACCGCGCGCTCGTCGCGACGACTGGCGCCCGCGCGACGGGGTTAGAGAGCGAGGTTCGAGCGCGCGCGTCGCCTCGGCTTCTCATGGTGCCCATAACCTACTTGACTCCCCGCGAGGTACAGGCCGCGGGAGACAGCGAACGTGCCGAATCCCGAATCCGCGGCTTCCGGGGACCTCGAGACACACGCGCACGCGCGACCGGTCGTGGCCGCCGCAGCGTCGTTCGCCGGCCTCCCGCGTTCCACCTCCCTCGGCGCAGAGCGTGCGACGATGGCGTCTCTCTTCGGCATGTCCAACGGGTACGAGCAGGTGGGCGAGACCCCCGCGGCGTACCAGCCTCCTGGCTCTCGTACCGCATCCAAGGCGCTGGACCTGAAGCAGCTGCAGGAGGGCATCGCTAGCGCCGCGCAGGGCATCGCGGAGAAGGTTGGCGCGGCGAGCTCCGCGGCGCAGAAGAAGATGCCGGACCACCACCGGCCCCCGGACACGAACTGGGACCAGAAGCCCGGCAAGAGCACGCCCGGCGCGAGCGCGTTCCAGAGCGGTTTCCAGGGCGGCACCTCGAGCGGGTTCGGGCCCGGCGGGGGGGTCGGGCCGAGGCACGCCAACCCCTACGACGACCCCGCGAACGCGCCCTCCGGGGCGGAGAAGATGAACCTCGGGAACAAGTACGCCAAGAGCTACTCCTCCTCGAATCCCCCCCCGCGTCCCGGGGACGCGGCCGAGGACGCGCGAGACGCGAAGCTCTCCGCGCCCCCCGCGTTCATGGACGAGCTCGGGATGGACAAGGAGCCTTCGCGCAAGGAGAGGAAGAAGAAGCTCCAGAAGATCGCGGACGACCCGGGCGTCCTGGTGGACGCGGCCGCGCGGGGCGACGTGAGCGAGATCCGCGAGCTGATCGTGGACTACGAGGTGCCCGTCGACCAGCCGCGCGTCGGCGGGGACGGGGTCACGCCCCTGCAGGCGGCGACGGCGAAAAACCAGCCGGACGCCGTGCGGGCGCTGCTCAAGCTGGGCGCCGACCCCGAGGCGGTGGACGCCGAGGGCAACCGGCCGCTGCACGTGGCCGCCGCCAAGGGCTTCGCGGAGGTGGCGCGCCGGCTCTGCAAGGGCAAGGCGGACAAGCAGGCGCCGGGCCAGGCGGGCGCGACGCCGCTGCACCTAGCGTGCCGCAAGGGCCGCGAGGAAACCGTCGCCGCGCTCGTCGACGCCGGCGCGTCCCTGGACGCGGCGGACCTGCGCGGGTCGTTCCCGCTGCACGCGGCGGCGGCGGGCGGGCACGAGGCGATCGCCGAGTTCCTGCTGGAGCGCGGCGCGGACCCGGCGGCGAAGGACGCCAAGGGCAAGACCGCGAAGAGCGTCGCGGCGAAGAAGGGGTACGAGGACCTGGCGAAGGTCATCAAGCGCGCCATCCGCGAGAAGATCGAGGAGCGCGAGGAGGACGACGAGAGCGACTGAGATGACCGAGACGAACGATACAATACGACGCCGCGACGCGACGTATTGAGATGATCATGTAACTACTATATCATAGACTACCTTTCGTAGCTATCACGAACACCTCTACTACTAGCTATAGGCTCTATCTTCTCCGTGCGCCGCTACGCCCTCGGGTCCTTGACGACGACGCACGTGCACTTCGCGGAGCGCGCGCACTTCAGCGAGACGGACCCCACGACTTCGGCGCCGGCGTGGCCGTTTGTCCCGAGCAAAAGCGCATCCGCGCCGATGTCGCGCGCGAGTTTCAAGATGTCATCCGCCACGCTCGTCGTGTGGTCCCTGCCCGCGTGCGTCACGCACGTCAGCTTCCTCGCCTCGCACGCCGCCTTGTAGTGCTTCAGCAGCTCGTCCGGATGCGACGTCGGCGACCCGTCCGCGTCTCGGTTCGCGTAGACGTGCACTTCGTCCGCCGGCGTCGCCAGCTTGGAAACCGTCACCGCAAAGGCAAGCCTCGCCGCCGGCGAGTCGTCCGTCGCCACGAGGAACGTGAGCCCCCCCAGCTCGCCGCGCGACGCCGAGGAGGTGGCCTTCACGATGGCGACGGAGACGTCTGAACGGTGCAGGCTGCCGTCGCACGTGCTGCCCATGACCTCGAACGAGTCCGCGTGCACGGCGCCCTGCTCGATTTTCAAGCCCGTGGCGCCCACCACGAGGAGGTCCGCGTCGCGCGCCTCTGCGGCTTTCGCCAGGACGTGCTCGACGCTCTCGTCGAGAGGTTTCGCGAGCGCATGGAACTTAGCGGCCACCTTCAAGTCCGGCCCGGTCGTGCGCAGCGCGCACTCCTTCTCGATGTGCTCGGGACTGAGGAACGCGGGCGCCTGCGGGTCCGTCTCGACGTGGAGGATGTCGAGTGTCGCGTCGTCGGGGTGGCGCTTTTCGTTCGCGAGCGCGACCGCCAGGTCCAGGGCCTTCTTGCTGACTTTGGAGCCGTCCACCGCGACAGCCACCTGCAGCGTCGCGCCGACGCGGTGGTGGCAGTACGCGAACGACTCCTCGAACGAGTCCATGGCGCGTGGTCGTGCGGTGCGCGCGCGCGGATACGCGTAGTGAATTCCGCGTTCCCTCGATAATTCGCGCATCCAAAATTTCATCGATTCGACGTTTCGTTTCGGCGCGCGGAAAACGCTTTTGGTTTCACGCTTTCGCGCCGCTCGCGCGACCCGAGGGACGCGTGTCGCACTCATTCCAGACTGCCGCGCGCGACGAACGACTTCTACACGCTCTCGGATCTATCTGGCGCGTCAACGTTGTGGTCGCCCCCGCCCCCGCCCCCGCCCTCACGCTCGCCTCCGCGTTCCGAGTCGTCGCCGACTTCGGCGCTCGACGCCGCCTCGCTCGCGCGGCGCGGCGCAGCGACGTCCCCCTCGGGGCCGACCCCGGCCGACCTCTGCGTCGCTCGCCCCTGCGCCTCACCGCCTTCACGTTCACCGCCGTCGCCGTCACTCACGCACCCGGCGGGAAGTTCGTCGTCGTCGTCTTCCCCCGAAGCGCGACGACGCAACAGAGGCGTGGCCGGCGCCGGCGCGCCCCCCGCGGCGATCACATACGCGTCGTGCTGCCCCCTGAGAATAGTCAGCGCGCGCGCCAGCGACTGCGCCTCGAAACGCCACTTCTCCGTCTCCCCGCGAGCCTCGGCGAGGTCCCGCGCGAGACCTTCGAGTTCACCACGCCCCATTAACGCGTCTTCCCGCATCTGATCGTTCGTTCGCCTCGAACGCTCGAGAACACTCGATACCGACGCCGTCTCCTCTCGCGCCGCCGCGAGCGAAGCGGCGGACTTTTCCGCCGCCGCGCGCGCGGCGTCGCGCGCGAACGCCAACTCCTTTACCACCTCCACCTTCTCAGCCTCGGCTTCCGCGCGTGCGGCCTCCGCACCGTCGCGCGCAGCGCGGAGGAGCGCTAGCGCGCGCGCGTGCGCCTTGCGCTCGAGGGCCATCTCCTCCAGGGTGGTGCGCGCCAGCCGCGCCTCCGCCGCGCCGGCGGAGACGCGCCGCTCGGAAGCCGCCAAAGCCACTTTGGCGCCGCGGGTCTCGGCGCGCGCCGCCTCGACCGCGTCGCGGTCGCGCGCGGCGCCCGCCGCGGCGGCAGTGGCCGCGGCGCGCGCCTCGCGCACTCTACCCTCGGCTTCGCGCAGTGCGGCTTCGTGCGCTTCATGTCCCGCGTCCTTCGCGCGCAGCGCCGTCTCGAGCTCGGCGGCGCGCGCACGCAGTGACGCCGACTCCCCTTCGGCACGCTCCGCCCTCGCCCCCGCCGCCACCGCCGCGTCCCGCGCCGCCGCCGCGCGGTCGATCTCGTCCTTCTTGAGCGCCAACGTCGACCTTACTTCGTTCGTCGCCTCTTCCGCGCGCTCCGCGCGCTCGCGCTCGCGCTCGGCCAGCGCCAGAGCCGCGTCCAACTCGGCCCGCCACTCGGCGCGCAGCGCGGAGTGGTCGCGTAGCGCGTCGAACAGCGTCGCGTGCGGGTGGTTGCGCGCCGCCGCCGCCGTGGTCGCGGACGTGGCGCACGTCCTGGTGGCGGCCAGGTGGCGGCGCGAGGCGTCCGCGGCCGCGACGGACACGCCGCGGCGCGCTGAGTGGGTCCTCGGCGTCGCGCGACCGACGCTCGTGATGAAGAGCTGCGGACCGGGGGACCCGTCGCCCGCCGCCGCCGCCGCCGTCGCCGGGCGCGTGGCGGAAGAAACGCGGCTCCGCGCGGGGTCCACGGTGGACGGGCGCTGCGCGGCGCCCGCCTTGAACCCCGCGGCGACCGGCGCCGCGACGCGCGCCGAGCGTGCGCGAGCGCGCGAGGAGGGGTCCGGGGGCTCGGGTTCCCCGAACGCGCGCGCGGGGCGCGAGGCTCGCGGGTGGTACACCATCGGGGCAGCCTTCTCCGCGTTGACTGGTCTTCGATTCTCTGATTCGCCGCGACACCAGGCCGGGACGGTCACATCCGGAGGGAGCGGAGCGCCGACCCACGGCTTGCTCCGAGAGCTCCCCGCACTTTGCGCGGTCCGCGCGCTTCGCGTCGAGGTCAACGACGTGGACATCGCCCTGACCCGCGTCTCGCGATGTGAGCAGATTTCGGCTCTCCCGGTCGTCATCACGTTCCCCTCGGACGACGAAAACGCTCGCACCTTCCCACGAAAAACGCCGGGCGTGGTTCGGCCACGCGGCTTCGTCGTGACCGAAAGTCCCGACGTCGCGGTGCCGAGCCGCCACCGGCGCACACCGCGCCGCGCCCCGCTATGCACGCCGTGCGCCTCCGGTTAATCTCCGGACCGTCCGCGTTTCGGTCAGCCGCGCGTGCTTCACGCGCGCGTCGTCACCTCGGCGGGGTCGACCGTCGCGCGCCCGTCGTCGAACCCTCCCCCCGGCGAGCGCGCCACGTCGCGATGGGCGCTTCTCGGGACGCCCCTGACTCGGGAGGCGCCCCGCCCCGGGTCGCCGTGGTGGGCGCCGGGATCTCCGGGCTCACCGCTGCGTCGCGCCTGGCGCGCGGCGGGTGCGCGGTGACCGTGTACGAGACGGGCAGAGGCCCCGGCGGGCGCACGTCGACCCGGCGCGCCGGCCCCGACGGCGCCGGGTGGCAGTTCGACCACGGCGCGCAGTACTTCTCGGCGAAGGACCCGGCGTTCCGCGCCATCGCGGAGGACTGGCGCGCGGACGGCCTCGTCGCGGAGTGGGCGGGGACTTTCGGCGCGCTGGACGCCGCCACGGGGACGTTCGTTCGCGAGGCGCCTGAAGGAACGAAGGAACGCTGGGTCGGGACGCCGTCCATGAACGCCGTCGCGAAGGGACTCGCGCGGCGCCCCGGGATTTCGCTCGTCACGTCCCGGCGCGTGACGTCGTTCGAGGGCGGGCCGGGGGTCGGCGACGGCTCGTGGACCGTGGTGCACCGCTCGTCCATCCCCCCGAGCGGGGACGGGAACGCGGCTCCCGAACCTCCGCGGCGCGACGCGCGCTTCGTCGCCGTCGTCGCCGCCGACAAGCAAGCGGCGAGCGACCGGAGCGTTCGCGCGTACGGCGAGGATCCGCCGATGGCGTCGGCGGCGGCGCCCGCGGTGTGGGAGGGCATGCGCGCCTCAGGCCAGACCCCGAGCTTCGCGCTGATGCTCGCGGTGAAGAAGAAGGGACGCGCGGGCGCGATGCCGCGCCTGTTCGAGTTCCAGGGCGCGACGGTCGCGGGGGACGACGTGGTGGCCTGGATCGCCGACGACTCGTCCAAGCCGGGGCGGCCCACGGGAGAGCCCGGCGCCGACGCGACCTGCTGGGTGGCGCAGAGCACGCCGGCGTACGCGGCGCGGCGCGTCAAGGCCATGGCCACCGTTCCCGGGACGGCGCCGCACCAGGCGCTGCTGAACGAGGTGGCGGAGGAGATGACCGAGGCGCTGCTCGCGCTCGCCGCGAAGTGCGCCGGGGGGTCCGAGATGGAAATCGAAATTGCGCACGCGGCCGCGCACCGCTGGGGCGCGGCGTTCCCGGACGACGGCGCGGTGGCGGCGGCGGCGGCGTCGGGGAAGGGGTGCCTCTCCGACGCGGGGAGGCGGGTGGTGGGGTGCGGGGACTTCTGCGTGGCCCCCAAGATCGAGGGCGCGGCGCTCAGCGGCGCGGCCGCCGCCGCGCGGGTCGTGGAAATGATCGCTCACGCGCCTGCGGCGTCGCTGTGACCGCGCCGAGCGCCGCGGCGCCAGACGTCGAACGGAGTAGTACGGGTCCATCGTATGGCCGCGCCGAACATTTTTAGACTAGCTACGGTGCCACGAGCTAGACTCGCTAGCTACGTGTAGCTAGTAGACTACGTAGCGAGCTCTCGCCGTAAGCTGCCTCTTCCTAAACCCGAAAACGAACGAACGTGTAGCTACGTGTTTCGTGGAATATCATTTCACGCGCACGGTTCTGCCCGCCATCGAGCTCCGCGTGTGCGCCTTGGACAGGCGTCGCCACGCCGGCTCCCAGGCGGGCGCGCGCGGCAAACCTCCCGCCGCCTCGGCGCCGGACCCCGCGTCGAGCCCGGACCGAATCGCCGCGCACGTCTCGGCCGCCGCGTTCTGCGCCTGCTTCCGCATCCGCCGAGCCTCGCGCTCGTACGTAGAGGCGTCTCCTTTAACGGTCAAGTCCACGCCCCACTTGGCGGCGCCCGACGCGGCGGCGGCGCGGTCGTCGCCGGGCGCGCCGACGTGTACGAGCTCCCATCCTCCGCGTTTGGCGCACACCTCCGCGTTCGGCTCGCGGACGCGGCTTTCGCGGGGCTCGTCCTCCAGGACCGCGAACGCGTCGTCGAACGCGCGCGGACACAGGTCCGCCGTCACGGGCGTGCTGTGCTCCATACACGGGCTCGAGTTGACCTCCAGCAGCCACACCTTCATGCGCTCGTCGATCACGAAGTCGTACCCGAACAGCTCGCAGGCGCGCGCCTTCCCGGGCGACTCCAGCCCGTCCTCGGCGCAGCGCAGCGTCGCGACGGCCGCGGCGCGCATCTGCGGCGCGAGCGAGGCTTCCCACTCGTCCACGAAGAGGTTATCCTCCGGGTCTTCAGAGGTAGTATCTGCGATACTTGAGTCCCGGCTTGAGTCCCGGCGAGTCCCGCCCCCGCCCTCGCGCCCGCCCCGCGCCTTCGCGCGCCCCGAATCGGAGCGCGCGCGCTCCGCCCGCGCGCTCCGCAGAAACGCCTTGAAGTTTTCCAGGCGCCACATGTTCCCCTCGCCCATCGCCTGCGTTTTGTGCGCGGGGCTGTGCGCGGCGACGGCGTTGTTGCTCAGGTGCTTGAACGCGTTGGAGACGTCATCCAGCGCGTACGTCTCCGCGCAGAACCGCAGGTACGGCTCGCGCCACATCCAGACGCGCAGCGGCGCGACGCCCGTCACGAACACCCAGACGCGCACGTCGAATTTCCGCCCGCGGATCAACAAAGGGCGCTCGATGTACTTCTGCGCCACCCACGCCCGGCGCCTCTGCTCAAACGGCCCGCGCGACCCCGCCAGGACGTGTCTCCTCGCCTGGTCGAGCGAGGTCACGCACCCGATCCCGCGCCCGCGGCTCTTCCCCGCGGGCTTCAGGATCCACACGCCGCAGTCGCCCTCCATGAACGCCTGCGGGCTCGCGCGGTCCAACGCGTCGAGCGCGGCGACGCACTCCGCGCGAAGCGCGGGGCTCAGCGGTGACGCGAGCGGCTTCGCGGCGCTTTTCTCAGACTTCTGAACGAGGCAGTCCCGCAACTCAGCGCGCTCAGCCTCGTCCAGCGGCGTTCGCGCGGGGCAGTCGTCGCACGAGATATCGTGCGCACGCACGAGACTGCCTTCGCACTCAGCCTGGTGTTTGCAGACGCGGAGCGCGACGCGGAGCGCGGACGCCGCGGCGACGCCGTCGCGCGTCGCGCGGCGCAAAGCGCTCCGCGCAAGTGTCTCTTCGACGTCTCGCTCAAACGCGCGCGTCTCGTCGTGGTCCGCGCTGAGGTCGTAGCAGCGCGGGAAGAACGCGCGTGTGTCCTCGACGCCGCACCACCGCGCGTTCAGAGCCAGGGAGCGGCACAGACCGGCTTTAGTGGTCAGGTGCGCCGCGGCGCCGACGAAGTGGTTCACGATTTGGCCGGGAAAGAGCTCGGCGGTTTCTCGAAACCGCGAAACCGCGTCGGTTTCGTTCGCCGGTAAAAAGCTCGGGTGTTTCGGTTCCGGATCTTTCACGCCGAGCTTCTTCTTTGTCACGTCCGACAAGAACGCCGCCGCCTGCTTCATCGCCACCTCCGTCGGGTCCCCGGAAGGACTTCCCAAGCCGCGCGTCGTGCCTTTCCCGTGATTCGGCCGGCGCCACGTCTTCTCGCGCCGGCGCGCCTCATCGTCGCGGCTCGCGCGAGACACGTCCCGCGCGCGCGTCGTCCACTTCAAGTCGAAGTAGGGGCTGTCCCTGTCCTCGTTCTCCACCCACCCGCGGCGCAGCAGGCTCGCGCGCGCGTCCGAGTAGCTCCCCACGACGATGAACACCTTGGCGCTTCGCGCGATGCCGCGAGCCTCGCGCCACGCGCGGAAACCGCGGCGCCACGCCTCCGCGCGCGACGCCGCGTCCGGGACGCCGAAGAGCGGTTTTTCGCGTCGCGCAAAATTCTTTTCGCCGTTTCGTCTCGTCGAGAGCGTCCTCGACGACGTCGCCGACGGGTGGCTTCGTCGCGCGTTCGACGGAGCGGGCTTCACCGCCACTGTCTCGGATTCGTTCGCCGGTCGCGAAACCACGACCGGGTCGACGGACTCGCGTACGTCCTCGACCGCCGGTCCAACGACGACGGGCGAAACCGAGCCCGCCGGTTTCGAGTCTTTCGGTTCCGCGGCGTCCCGTCCGCGTTGCTTTTCGCCGACGGCGCCGGGTGACGGCGCCGGCGACCCCGCGGGGGTCGAGTCTCCGCCGCTCGCGCTCGCCGCGTCGTCCTCCGAGGTGTCCTCCTTCGCGGTGTCCACGTCCAGCGCGCGCACGTACCGTGCGTGCTTTAGTACTCGGCGCGCGTCTTCGCTCGTCTCGATCGTTCCGACTTCCGCCGAACCGTCGTCGGCGTCCTCGTCCGAAGACGTCGTCTCTGGCTGCGCCAGCACCAGCGCTCTCGTGATTTTGGGGAACTTCCGGTGGAATTTGTCGATTTCGGGAGCCGGGGAGGTCCACATGGTGGTCTCAGGCTCGGATGCCCTCGTAGAAGACTGAGCGCGCACGTCGCGCCCCAGCTCACGTTTATCATCCGCGAGAAAACGCAACGCCACAGTCTTCAACGAGTCGCCCGTATCCGCCTGCTTGCGGAACGCCATCGCCAACGCGCTTTTCGGGGATGGCGATTCGCCGGATTACCGAAGAGAACGCCCCCGGTGGCCGCCGCCACAGAAGAGCCTGAAGAGCCTGAATTCGGGGTCAAGGATCGATGCACCGCCCGAGTTCAGATACCCTCGCCCTCACCAAGTCACGGGCGGTCTACGTGCACCGCACCCTCGCCCCGGCGTCGGTGGTTGTGCGGTCTCGGAAGGTTCCGTCTTTCCCGTCGTTTTCTTCCGCGTCGTTGACAACAGAATATTTTTCATTTTCGAGATGACCCGCTTGAAAACACGCCCTCGCATTCGTCAGTGCGTCGCGCGCGCGACCCCTCCCCAGGTCCGCGGCGTGTCAAGCATGCGCCGTAGCTCCAGACAGCCCCGCGGGGGCCAGGCGACGACCGCGGACTCCCTCGCGCCGCATGGTGCGCCCCGTCATCGCGCCCGATGCTTCCTTGAATCCTCCCGCGCTTTTCAAAACGCAGGCTAACAAGCGAATTCTCCCGAATCCGAACCCCGCAGTCGCCGCCGGCCTCCTCGCGCTCGTGGAGACGCACCCATCGAACGTGGCGAAGATGCTCAGCGCGCCCGACGAGTCAGCCGGTCAGCTCGTGGACCGCATCGCGGGCGTGATGGCGGTGAACTCGCTGTCCGCGGAGGCGGTTCTGGCGCGTTTTTTCAGCGGCGATCTCATGTCCGCGCATCTGGCGGGGCGCCTCGGGAAAAGCGGCAAGGGCAACCCCGCGACGCTCGCGGCGCGG
>Ga0181600_10003819_pt1 | contig 11486 bp, 11 predicted proteins | sample 041ome_2_FD_132982 | JGI IMG/M metagenome (GOLD analysis project Ga0181600, IMG submission 132982) | Coastal salt marsh microbial communities from the Groves Creek Marsh, Skidaway Island, Georgia - 041406US metaG (megahit assembly) | ecosystem: Environmental > Aquatic > Marine > Intertidal zone... | reverse complement strand
GCCATAACCAATCGAGAAACCTTTTTTGCTCATCGACTTTTTAATATTAACCTTGTACTGAATGAGTTGCTTGTCGGGTTTAATTTCCTCAACAAATTTTATTTCACCAACACCTAGAGCTCTTCCTTTGCCAGGGTAGCCGAGCCAGCCTAAATAAAAACCTAACATTTGCCAAAGGGCATCAAGACCTAAACAACCTGGCATTACAGGATCTCCTAAAAAATGACATTCAAAAAACCATAGGTCGGGTTTAATGTCTAATTCTGCAATGATTTCGCCTTTTCCGTGCATTCCCCCATCTTTGTTGACTTGGGTAATACGGTCAAACATAAGCATAGGCGGTGCAGGTAATTGAGCATTTCCTGGGCCAAAAAGATTACCCTTCCCGCACTCAATTATTTCTTCATAACTATAACTGGGTTGAGGAGTAAAATTGTTCATTTTAATGCGGGCAATTAATGTCGGCTAATTGTAGTTTGTTTATGTCTGATGTCAAAAGATCAATCAGACAGATTTCACTCTTTAATTTTAAATCTTGATTAGCAAGAGCAAAAATAATTTTTGTACACGCAAGACTAGTTACAAAACCTGCTACTGGACCAATCATAGCACTGTTAAGGCATCGATGATCATATTTATTTTGAGGGAATAAGCATTCAAAACATGATGAAGTCTTATTTTGATTTTTATAATTTTGTGAAAAATATATACCATCACTAGAATTTATTGATATTGAAACAAAAGAAATAAATTTCTTTTTACAATACTTCGAAGAAAATATTTTATTTTGATGACTGTCTGTGCAATCAAATATTAAATCAAAATGATCAATAGCTTGTGCCTTTAAGTATTCTTCAAAAGTAGTTGGGAAACTATTTATGGTAGTTACATCATTTATATTATTTAAAATATTTTGAGATATTTCTGATTTATATTTACCAATATCATTCAAACTATAATTAATTTGACGATGTAAATTAGACTCTTCAACAGTATCCGGATCAATTAAATGAATTTCTCCTATGCCTGACCGCACTAAATATTGAGAAGCAATAGTTCCAAGTGCTCCCATACCTATGATACATATTTTCCTTTTTGATAGTTGTAACTGTCCTTGTTCGTCAATACCAGGTACTAATATTTGTCTTCCAAATTGTTCTAAAAGTTTATCATTTGGTTCCTGTCGATCCAAAGCCACCATCTCCTCTCTTTGATTCTGTTAGTTGCTCTACAAGTTTAAATTGAATTCTCTCGTATTTAGCAACAACCATTTGTGCAATTCTCATTTGATGTTCAATTTCAAAAGCTTCATTTCCATGATTTATTAAGAGAATTTTGATTTCTCCTCGATAATCAGCATCAATTGTTCCAGGACTATTTAAAACAGAAATACCATTTTTATATGCAAGACCACTTCGCGGTCTGATTTGAACTTCAAAACCCTCAGGTATTTCAAAAAATAAACCTGTACCAATTAATTTCCTTTCTTGAGGTAAAAGAGAAACACTACCTTCTGGCAAATATGCTCGAAGATCTAGACCTGCACTTGATAGAGTCTCATAAGAGGGTGTTATGATTTCATTGTTGGATTTTTTGATCTTAATTTCTGTCATTTGACTATTTTAGTATATGTCTAATAATTTGATTAGCAAAAGATGTCTTAGTTGCCTTGCCTATTTCAATATAATTACCATCGAAGTTTAAAATTCCTCCATTGTTATATCTACTATTAAAAATAGGATTTTTATCGAAAGGGAAATTTAAGATTAAATAATCACACTTTTTATTTTTCAATTTTTTTTTAGCATTACTCAATACGTCGTTTGTTTCATATGCAAATCCAACAGTTGTTTTAGGTCTTTGCTTTGAGTTACAAATTGATTTTAAAATATCTGGATTTTTTCTGAGTTGAATATTTAATTCAGACTCTTTTTTTATTTTCTGTTTACTATAATTTTTAACTTTATAATCAGATACTGCAGCATTGAATATAGCCAAATCAACTTTTATATTTTTTTTTGCCTGAACTAACATGCTTTTAGCATTTGGAGTAAAAATATATTTTATCTGTGAGGAGATAATGGGTTTTACTTGCAAATAGCCATGTAAACACACTATATGAAATTTTTTTTTCAATAAAACTTTAATAAGAGCCATTCCTTGCTGCCCAGATGACTCATTAGAAATATATCGTACTGGGTCTATATATTCTCTAGTAGAACCAATGGTTATTAATGCTTTTTTCAACTACTTTATCTGATTAAGAATTTCATGAGGATCAACAAGTCGACCGCTGCCGTACTCTCCACATGCTAAAGAGCCATTATCAGGTCCAATAAAATGATGCCCAAGATCTCTCAATTTCTGAACATTATTTTGTATTAAAGGATTAGCCCACATTTCTTTATTCATAGCAGGTGCTAAATTAATTGGTTTATTGGCTGCAATCATACATGTAAGTGCAAGGTCATCACAAAAACCTTGTGCAAACTTTGAAATAATATTTGCAGTAGCGGGATAAACCACAATATGTGTATTGTCTCTTGCAAGCTGAATATGGCCGATATTTTTCTCCATATCTAGATCAAAGAGTTCACTATAAATTTTTTTTCTACTAATGCTCTCAAGAAGTAGAGGTGAAATAAATTCAAAAGTATTTTTTGTTGCTATAATTTCAAAGTCGATAGATTTTTTTTGAAACTCTCTTATTAAGTCCAAGGCTTTATAGCAACCTACGCTGCTAGTTATAACAAGTAAAATTTTCATTTTTTCTGCAATATATATATGTTGTTAGCGCCAGAAATGAAATCAATAGTTTCAATGTGATAAAAACCAATATTTTCTAGTTCTTTTTTAATAAGCGAGGGAGTAGGAAAGGCTTTAATGCTCTCTGCAAGGTATTTATAACTATGTCGATCTTTTGCTATGACGCTACCACTGAAAGGTAAAAAATAATCAAGAAAAGCTTGATAAGGTTTTTGTATGAGTGAAGCATTAGGCATGCCAAATTCCATAAACAAAAAAAAACCATTTTTTTTCAAGCAACGATAAATTTCAGAAAAGCCTTTTAATCGATTTGCAAAATTTCTTACCCCATAAGTACAAGAAATAACTTGGAAAAAATTATTTTTATATGGAAGATTTTCAACATAGCCTGTTTGATAATCAATTTTTTTATCAGAATTCTTTTCTTTAGATATTTCATGCATTTTTTCAATAGGGTCAATTGCATACAAGTTATTTTTGTAAGGAAATAAATGGAATATATCACCACTGCCACTTGCTATGTCTAAAATTTTTTCTTTCTTATTAAATTTATCTAAAAGTAAATCTACATAATATTTTTTCCATAATCGATGAACGCCAAAGCTCATAATGTCATTCATTAAGTCATATTTTGCATTTGATACATTTTCAAAAATATCTGTAATATTGTATTGATTTGATTTAAATTTATTTTTCATGCCTGAGCTACCAGAAGTTGAAACCACAATAAGATATTTAGATAAAAAAGTTAATGGAAAAAAAATTCTCTCTATTAAAAAATCTAATAAAAATTTAAGAAAAAACCTTAATTTAAAAGATTTGAAATCAATTAAAGGAAGTACAATTAAAGAAATTAAAAGAATTGCAAAATATATCGTTATAAAATTAAATTCCTCTAGTTATTTGATTGTCCATTTAGGTATGAGTGGTCGTTTAAAATTTTATAAAAGAAATAGCTTTCAAAAAGAAAAACATGATCATATTATTTTAGAGTTCCAAAAATTTTATATTGTTTTCAATGATCCAAGAAGATTTGGTATGTTTTTTTTCTTGGAGAGACTAAATGATGTAAACAATTTCTTTAAAAATTATGGATTTGATCTTTTAACGAGCTCAATTGACAACAACTTAATTTATAAAATTTTTCAGAAAAAAGCTGTGTCTCTTAAGCAAGTATTGTTAGATCAAAAGGTCTTTGTTGGTATTGGTAATATTTATGCAAATGAGGCTTTATTCCACTGTCGTTTGAATCCTCAGAGATTGACAAATACACTTTCAAAAATCCAGGTGGGTAAATTAATTGACTCATGCCGTCATGTTTTAGTGCTTTCGCTAAAGAACGGTGGATCTTCTATCAATGATTATAAATCTCCTGATGGTACCTTGGGTAGCTTTCAAAACATGTTTGAAGTTTACCAAAGAGAAGAAGTGGTATGGAAAAAACAATCATTTCCAGTCAAAAAAATTATCCAAAATGGACGTTCAACTTTTTTTTCACCCGCTTTACAAAAATAAAAAAATCTATATAAGTTATTAACGCAATTAGAAGAATAACCTGTTAATAAATATAATACGATGCCACAACATAAATCTGCTAAAAAAAGATTAAGACAAACTGTTAGAAAAACCGCTGTTAATAAAAGTGTTAAATCAAATGTAGCGACTCAATTAAAGGCAATTGATAAGCTCATTAAAGATAAAAAAGTAGATGAATCAATGGCAAAATTAAAGCAAGTTATGTCAGTGTTGCATAAATCTACTCAAAGAAAAATTATGCATCTTAATAAAGCCTCTAGAACAATCTCTAAGCTTCAAAAAGATATTTCTGCAATTTCAAAATAATAACTTTTTTCAAGAAGTTTATTTAAAAAAAAACATTTTTTTTTTATTCTTCATTTCAAATTTTCATGCTTTAATGCATCCTCTTATAGAGGAAGGGCTTAAAAAAAGTGAAAGAAGATATTGATCAAGATGTGAGTATTTCTTGGAGCAAAATTACATCCGAGTTAAAAAAATCTCTTGATAAAGACACTTTCCAAAATTGGATAAAGCCCATTAACTTTGAAACTCAGCTAGATACTTCTCTTACACTCTCAGTTCCAACTAGATTTTTACGCGATTGGATTATTAAAAATTATGCATCTGTAATAAAACGTGCCTATCAAGATCAAGGAATAACAGTCGAAAAGCTTTCTATTATAGTTAAAGAAAATAATAACCGAATTATACCTGGCACTGAGGTTGTTTATCAAGATATCGACAATGACGAAGATACATATTATGATGATATTTCTGCTCCCTTAGACCCTCAATTTACTTTTGATAATTTTATTGTAGGTAAGCCTAATGAGCTAGCCTATGCTGCAGCACAACGAGTTGCCCAATCAGAGGTTGTCAGTTTTAATCCTTTGTTTCTTTATGGAGGAGTTGGTTTAGGTAAAACACACCTGATGCATGCAGTAGCTTGGAACATAAAAAAAAGAAATCCAAAAAAAAATGTAGTCTATTTAACAGCTGAAAAATTTATGTACCAATTTATTAAAGCTCTTCGTTTTAAAAACATTATGAGTTTTAAAGAACAGTTTCGTTCAGTTGATGTATTAATGATTGATGACGTTCAGTTTATTATCGGTAAAGACAATACCCAGGAGGAATTCTTTCATACTTTCAACACTCTTGTTGATAAGAAAAGACAAATTATTATTTCAGCTGATAAATCTCCAGCTGATCTAGAAGGATTAGAGGATAGATTAAAATCTCGACTAGGTTGGGGTCTTGTTGCTGACATTCACCCATTAACCTATGAGTTACGCCTTGGAATATTACAGGCAAAAGCTGAACAAAAGTCTATGAAGCTAACCCCTGAAGTTTTAGAGTTTCTTGCTGATAAAATTACTAATAATGTTCGAGAAATGGAAGGTGCCTTAAATAGACTAGCCGTTCACGCTTCTTTGCAAGAATCTGAAGTAACTGTGGATTTAGTCAAAGATGTTTTAAAAGACCTTCTTCGCACCAATTCACGAAAAATTACTATTGATGAAATTCAAAAGAAAGTTGTCGAGCATTATAATATCAAACTTTCAGATATGCACTCTCCTCGTAGGTCTCGTTCTGTTGCCCGCCCTCGTCAAGTAGCTATGTATCTGGCAAAATCTATTACAACTAGATCTTTACCTGAAATTGGAAGAAAATTTGGCGGCCGAGATCATACTACTGTGATCCACGCTATTAAAACCATTGAAGAAATCATGGTTAATGATCCAAGCCTTGCAGAAGATATTGAACTTTTGACTAGAATATTGCAAACTTCCTAAATGGATTTTAGAGTTAGTCGTGAAGCCTTCTTAAGGGTTCTTACCCATGTCAGTTCCATTGTAGATAGTCGTTCAACTATTCCTATTTTATCTAATATTTATATCAAATGTGAAAATAATCAGATTGAAATTAGATCTACTGATATGGATATCTCTATACGTGAATTTGTTTCTGCCGACTCAACAAAAAATGGTGAAGCTACAGTCAACTCTAGAATTCTGACTGATATTATTCGTAAAACAAAAAAAAATTCTATTGTTAAATGCAAATTAGAAGGTAGTAGATTAATTATAAACTCAGATAACTCAGTTTTTGAGTTAAATGCTTTATCAGCAGATGAGTTTCCTAAATTTGTCCCTCTAGATCCTACTAATGCATTTGAATTAACAATCCCTCAAATTAAAAGATTATTTAATAAAACTAAGTTTGCTATATCTGCTGAGGAGACTAGGTATTATCTAAATGGTATTTATTTCCATACAATACCTAATGGATCCAAGACTACTTTAAGATGCGTAGCAACAGACGGCCATCGTCTTGCAAAAACAGAATTAGATTTAGACAATACTGTCAATATTGCAGGCATTATTTTACCAAGAAAATTTATTTTACAACTAGATCGAATTTTGGGTGATTTTGAGGGGAAAGTAAAAATTATATGTTCTGATACTCAAGTGAGCTTGGAAGCGGATAATTTTATAATAATTAGTAAACTTATCGATGGCACCTTTCCTGATTATGAAAAAGTTATTCCTGTTTCAAACGATAAACTTTTACAGGTTGAAGCCGATCCCTTTTTTAATGCTATTGATCGTGTTTCAACAGTAAATCAAGACAAAGCACCTACGGTTAAATTACAATTTGAAAATAATAATATTAAAGTCATGGCTACAAGTACAGATAGCAACAAAGGAGATGAAGAGGTTGCCGCCAGTTATGCTGCCGAGGCATTAGAAATACTTTTTAATTCTAAATATATTCTTGATTTACAAGATGTTATTGAAGGCGACACTATGATGTTAGAACTTTTGAATCAATCATCCCCAGTTATTGTAAAAGATCCGAAAGATACAACTAGTTTGTATATTTTGATGCCAATGAGAATATAAGTGTCGCCACCTCTACAGGGTATTCACTTATTTAATTACCGTAATTTTTCTCAACACTCTGAAGATTTTCAACAATACCATACACTTTTTAAAGGAAGAAATGCTGTTGGCAAAACTAATTTATTGGAAGCAATTAGCTTTCTTTGTCCTGGAACAGGATTTCGTAAAGACTCCATGATTAACTTCTCTAATGATAATCGCAAAGAGGATTTAACTTCTATTGAGTATAAATTTAATTACGAACAACTCCCCAATTTATTAAGAATAGAACTTAAAAAAAGTGATGATCGATGGTCGAAACAATATTTATTAAATGATAAAAAAATCCAACAGCAACAACTCTTAAAAATTTTCCAATTATTTTGGTTTACTGAAGCAGACAAAGTTTTTTTTATTAAAGATACCCAATATCAAAGAAATACAATTAATCGAATTGCTTGCTACTTTGAGCCTTCATTATTTCAACAGCTCAATAGATATACAAAACTTCGTCGAGAAAAGAAAAAAATTCTGCAAACAACAAAGGAATTATCGTGGTTACAGTCTTTAGATAAACAACTTCTTGAGGTAGGAGAAAAAATCATAAAAAGTAAAATTCAATTTTTAAGTCAATTTTCAAATTTTTTAGATGCAGAGAATGATAATTTTTTTCAACTTGACATCATTCCTAGCCTGGGTCTATCTCGAAAAGAGGAGTTTATGAATAAATTTGAGCAAAATTTAAAAGATGAGAATCAGTGGCCTCAAGATCATAAATTACGATCAGAAAATGATCCCTTAAAATCAATTTTTGAGATCACCCATCAAAACAAAACTTTAGGTCAGTTATCATCGGCGCAATCTAAGCTACTTATTTTGAGCTTTTTACTTCAATGTGCAAAATTTCTTAATCAAAATAAGATCACAATTTTTTTAATAGATGAAATATTTGATAACTTTGATATGATCAATATAGAAAAAGTTATTCATTACTGTGCAGAAAATAAATTCCAAACTTTTTTCTCAACCACCGATAACTTTGTGCTCCAAGGGGCCATTAAAGATTTAGAAATTAAAGAAATTAAATAATGACAGATCAATATTCCGCATCCTCTATTAAGGTCTTAAAAGGTCTTGAGGCTGTTCGCAAAAGGCCTGGGATGTACATTGGAGATACTGATGACGGTACTGGATTGCATCATATGGTCTATGAGGTTTTGGACAATTCAATTGATGAGGCATTAGGTGGTTATTGTGACTCTATTCAATTAATTATTAATAAAGATGGCTCAGCTACAATATCTGATAACGGCCGTGGTATTCCTGTAGATATGCATAAAACTGAAAAAGTGCCAGCTGCAGAAGTTATTATGACTCAACTTCATGCAGGAGGTAAGTTTGATGACAATAGTTATAAAATATCCGGAGGTCTTCATGGTGTTGGTGTGTCTGTTGTCAATGCATTATCAGAAAAATTGTCATTAACTATTCGTCGTAATGGAAAAATTTACAATATGGAATTCAAAGATGGCGTTACTTCCAAAAAACTTAAAGAAGTAGGATCCATGAAAAAAACAGAACGTACCGGCACAATGGTGCAATTCTGGCCTTCTAAAAAAATCTTCACTGATATTACCTTTGTATTAAAAACTCTTGAAAATCGAGTTCGTCAATTGGCTTTTTTAAATTCTAATGTCCGTGTCACTCTAACAGATATGCGTCAAGCAAAAGCAGAGCCTATTGAATTTTATTACCAAGGTGGTTTGTCATCATATGTTCAATTTTTAAATGCACGTAAATCGACACTAAATAAAATTATTCCTTTTGAAGGAGAGAGTGGAGGTATTAAAGTAGAAGGAGCCCTACAGTGGAATGATGGCTATTCTGAAAACATGCTGTGTTTTACAAATAATATTCCACAAGGTGATGGTGGTACACACCTTCAAGGTTTCCGATCAGCTTTAACTCGTTCATTGGTTAGCTACTCCAATAGTGTTGCCGTAGCTAAAAAAGGAAATATTACATTATCTGGTGATGATGCGAGAGAGGGAATGACTTGTGTGCTCTCAGTCAAAGTTCCTGATCCAAAATTTTCTTCTCAAACAAAAGATAAATTAGTCTCTTCTGAAGTTCGACCAATTGTTGAAAAAATTGTAGCAGAGCAATTAAGTTCCTGGTTAGAGCAAACTCCTGGTGAGGCAAAAAAAATTGTATCTAAAATTGTGGAAGCGGCTAGTGCTAGAGAAGCAGCTCGCAAAGCCCGTGAGTTAACGAGAAGAAAAAATGTTTTAGAGTCATCATCTCTTCCAGGAAAGCTAGCAGATTGCCAAGAAAAAGACCCTGCCAATTCAGAATTATTTATTGTTGAGGGAGACTCTGCGGGAGGTTCCGCAAAGCAAGGGCGCGATAGGGCTACACAGGCTATTCTTCCTCTTCGAGGTAAAATTTTGAATGTTATTAAGGCTAACCCTCATAAAATTTTAGAAAATAATGAAATTTCAGCATTAATTACAGCTATTGGTGGTGGCTACGGCAATCCTCCCAAAGACAAAGAATTCAATAAATCTGACTATTTTAATGCGGACGCAATGCGATATCATAAAATTGTTATTATGACTGACGCAGATGTTGATGGAAGTCATATTCGAACTCTTCTTTTAACTTTTTTCTACCAATTCATGAGAGATATTATTACTGAGGGAAGACTTTACATAGCACAACCCCCTCTTTACAAAGTTAAAAAAGGTAACGCTGAAAATTATTTATTAGATGATAAAGAGTTAACTAAATTTTTACTTACTAACAATAAGGACGATTTAGATTTTAATATATTTGAAAAAAAGAAAAAAATTCAATTAAAAGAGGATCAACTAAATGAGATTATTGATTTAGCATCTCGTGCAAATTCAGCTTATCAAAATCTAGACTTGACATATTTAGATTACCAATTCTTTGATCAGGTTATTAATACAGGTTTATTTTTACAAGACTTTGTCCCCAATAAAGTCGATAAATCACAGTTTAAAAATTTTCTTTCAAATTTAAATGATATCTATAAATCTGAAAATATTAAATTTACTTTTCAAAGTATGATAAGTAATGATTTAATTTTTTTACAAGAAAAAGAGGGATATAATAAAATTATAAAAATACCTCTCGATAAACTTATGTTATTAAGAGAGTTTGTTCCTGAGACTTCTTTAACTCTTTATAATAAAATGGGCTTTGCAAAATCTACTGATGTCTCTTTTGGTATTTCAAAAATTTCTAGTAAAGAGAATTTTACATGCTTTGGACTTGTGGAGTTTTTCAATACACTGTTTGATATGAGCAAAAAGGGCCAGTCTATTAGTCGATATAAAGGCTTAGGTGAAATGAACCCAGAACAATTATGGGAGACGACCCTAGATCGCTCGAATAGAAAATTACTACAAGTTAAGCTTGAAGACCACGTGCATGCTGAAAGACAATTAATAATGCTTATGGGTGATGATGTTACTGATCGTAAAAATTTCATTCAAGATAATTCGGTCAAAGTTGCAAATTTAGATATCTAATTTGGATACAGCTAAAAAATTCCTATTTGTAAATTCATCTGATTTTATTTTAATAAGATTGATTGCCTTTGCTGGTCAAGCAATTACTATAGGTTTTAGCCAATATTTTTTTGATTTCTTGCCTCAAGTAGCATGGCTCTCTTGGGGGGTTGCCTTACTTTTATTGTTGAGCGTCGGCTTAGCATATTATCTTCTTAATAAAGGAGATAAAATTTTAACTGAAAAACAAATCTTTCTGTTTTTATGTTTTGATATCCTTCAAATATCCATTTTAATTTCTTTTAACGGCGGCTACACTAATCCTTTTATCTTTATCATTCTAGCACCAATAGCGATTGCTGCATCTTATCTGACGCTTGAGAGAATTATAGTGATCCTAAGTTTGGCATTAGTTTGCTTTGCTTTAATCTTTAATTTTTTTATCGACCTTCCAGAAATGGTACGTCCTAACATAAGTATTCAATATAGTCTTGGGATTATGATCTCTCTATTTATTAGTAGTATATTTTTAGTTTTTTACCTTTATTACTTTTCCCTTAATTATAAAAGCACTCAAAAAGCCTATGAGCTAGCTAGTAAACAATTACAAGATGAAAAAGAGCTTTTAAAAGTCGGCGGTCTTGCAGCTGCTGCTGTACATGAATTGGGAACGCCTTTAAATACAATTAATTTAATTATTGGAGACTTTGACCAAGATCAACAACTTAAAAAAAAATATGGAAATGATATTGATACACTTAAAGTTGAGCTTGATCGATGT
>Ga0181600_10003812_pt1 | contig 11492 bp, 10 predicted proteins | sample 041ome_2_FD_132982 | JGI IMG/M metagenome (GOLD analysis project Ga0181600, IMG submission 132982) | Coastal salt marsh microbial communities from the Groves Creek Marsh, Skidaway Island, Georgia - 041406US metaG (megahit assembly) | ecosystem: Environmental > Aquatic > Marine > Intertidal zone... | reverse complement strand
TTTTTGCTGCATTACTTTCGCAAGCTTCCGAACGGACGGTTTTTGTTTGGCATGCGAGGGGGATTAAAATTTACGCCACGATCTGAAAAAAACATTCGCGAATTGATGCGTGCGGATTTCGACGCCATGTTTCCAAAATGGCGCAGTGTCAAATTCCAGAACTATTGGTCGGGTTTGGTTGCCTTGAACCGGACAATGGCACCCTATGTGGGGGAAATTCCGAGCTATGATGGCGGTTTTACCGCGTTTGGATACCACGGAAACGGCGTCGCTATGGCAAGTTTTGTCGGGGAAATTGTTTCGGATTTGGTCCAAGACAAAGACCCGTCACATCCCTATCCTGCAGTATTTCGAACTGTGCCAAAACGGTTCCCGTTAGGGCGTCAGCGGCGTTGGTTGATGGCGCCCATCTATCGTTTGATGACAGCCTACGAAGCCTAGGTATCCGCTGGCGTTTTGACGCGTCTTGCTTTGGTGCGTTCCAGACCTAAATGGGCTTCGCGTAGGATGATCGCAACGCCTGCCAAAATGATCAATCCTGCGCCCGCTAACATCTGTGACGTTGGAATTTCGCTGAATACGAAATATCCAATCGCGATGGATAAAACCATTGAGGCATATTCGAAGGGTGCCACCACTGATGCGGGGGCGAATCGATAGCATGAGGTTTGCAAAATCTGTCCAATTCCGCCCAAAAGCCCAATAATCACCAAGATGGTTGCTGATTTAGCATCGGGGACAACCCACCCGAATGGAATTGTGAACAGTGACGCGATTGTGGATGTCAGAGAAAAATAAAATACGATGGATGCTGTTCTTTCGACTTGAACCATTTGGCGAATATGAATCTGCGCCATTGCTGAACACATTGCGCCAAATAAAATGAGTAAAGCGCCAAAGGCCGCCGTGGTTCCAATATGTGTTTCCCCCACCAGCGTGAGGCGGGGTTCCAAGACAACAAACACACCGAGCAGCCCAAGCGCCACCGCCGAATACCGGTAGACACCAACCTTTTCGTGCAAAAAGACAGCGGCCAAGATAACGGTCATCAGTGGTGCAGCATAGCCAAGCGCCGTTACCTCGGGTAAGGGCAACATGCCTAGCCCCGCAAAACCGCAAATCATCGCCGTTGTTCCGATCATCCCACGAAAGACATGGGCCATGGGTGAAACAACCGTTAATCCGTGGGCCAGATCCCGACGTAAGAACATCCAGACAAAAATGACTGGAATTGCAAAGAAAGACCGAAAGAAAACAGTTTGCCCCGGTGGAATCGTATCAGAAACATATTTGACCAGCGATGACATCACGATGAACGATGCCACGGCCAAAAGCTTGAGAAAGATGCCAGTGATAGGTTGCATGTCGCTGTCCTAGGAATACGACATGCATGACCCTTTATTGTGTACTTGGCAAGACCCAATCAGGGCGTGGAAAATGACAAGTGTACCCATTTGGATTCTTCACAAGATAGTCTTGGTGAAAATCTTCGGCTTCCCAAAAGGGTGCTGCTGGCGTGACCTTTGTCACGACGCGCCCGGGCCAAAGCCTTGATGCATTTACGTCTTCGATTGTACGCAGTGCTTCTTCTTTTTGGGCCTCAGACGTATAAAAAATTTCTGATCGGTAACTATCGCCGATGTCATTTCCTTGTCGATCGACTGTTGTCGGATCGTGAATTTGAAAAAACAGCTCTAAAAGCTTGCGATAGGTGACAAGGCTTGGGTCAAATGTGATTTCCACAGCCTCGGCATGGCCCGTAGTCTTAGTACAAACGAGCTTATAGGTCGGGTGATCCACATGTCCGCCCGTGTACCCAACACGTGTTGATAACACACCGGGAATGCGGCGGATCTGATCCTCCATCCCCCAAAAACATCCACCTGCCAAAATTGCCTGTTCCATCAATCTCTCCTTAAGCGTGCTGTGATAACGCGATATGTTGGTCTTTCGTGTCGATTGGTCCAGAAAAAAGCATCACGCTTTTCCTTGTCTCGCGCACACGTTATCGACTATTAGAATTGTTGAAAAGGGAGCGGGATATGAGTTCGGGATTATTTGCCTTATTGGATGACGTTGCGTTGATCGCAAAAACCGCTGCTGCATCTGCTGATGATATTGCGGCGGCGGCCGCGAAAGCCAGTGCTAAATCATTGGGCGTGGTCGTAGATGATGCGGCCGTTACACCGAAATATGTCGTCGGATTTCCTGCAGAGCGCGAACTGCCAATCATTCGACGAATTGCAAAAGGCTCGTTAAAAAATAAGCTCTTTTTTATTCTGCCTGCGGCGCTGATTTTGTCACAATTGGCGCCTTGGGCCATTACGCCCCTTTTGGTTTTGGGTGGGCTTTTCCTATGTTTTGAGGGCGCTGAAAAAGTGATTGAAATGGTGTGGTATCAAAATGATGCAGACGCCACAACGGCCCGAAAATCAGAAGAAAAGACGATTTCGGGTGCAATTCGAACAGATTTTATTTTGTCGGCAGAAATCATGACATTGGCCCTATCCACGGTCGAGAATGAAACCTTTGGAACCCGTGCAGCCACGCTGTTGGTCGTCGCATTTATTGTTACTTTCGCCGTATACGGTGCAGTTGCATTGATCGTAAAAGCGGATGATTTTGGCCTGCATCTTTTGGCAAAATACAAAACGGGCGCTTTGGCGAATTTTGGTCGCGGGATCATTCGCGCAATGCCCTATTTCCTAAGTGCTTTGTCGTTCGTTGGGACGTTAGCAATGTTATGGGTTGGCGGTGGGATCCTAATCCATGCAGCGGAACATTATGCGTGGCATATGCCCGAAGAAATGATGCATGCCGTCCAGCACTTGGTGCAGGGAACATATCCGTTGGCGGGTTTGTTTGAATGGCTCGCGGGGGCGGCTTTTTCGGGCCTTGTCGGGTTGGTCGTCGGATCAGTCGTCGTGCTGGTGATGTCGCCATTTCATCGCGCTGACCACTCTTGACCCGACAAGTTGGTCATCGCGCCTTTACCTTGGCTATGTGTTCTTTTTGTAAACGAACGCCCTCAGCCCAGCAGATACCATCGGCGGTTTTTTGGGTCATCGCTTTGGGATGTGCGATACTTTCATCCCACAAAACGTGTTGATTGGTATACAGTTGGCAAATGACGTTACCCTGATCTGTTTTCAATGTAACTGGGTCAGTCTCATATGATTTTCTATCTACACATGCTGTTGGTGCAACCAATGCCATAGTTGCTAATGCAAGTTTCATCATATCACCAAATGCTCCTTTACAACATTGGAAAGTACCTGAAAAAACGCTTTCCAATGTTTTAAACGGCGGAAATACAAAGCATGTTATGCCTGCAATAAATATTAGGTGCGCGTACGGTTTTCGATATGATATTTCGAATAGATTTCCGCTTGCCGGCAATCGCTATCTTGTCAGGTTAGAACAAAGCTATGCAGCAAATTCAGCTTGGTAATAGCCTTGGATGTACAGTAAAGCAGACAGATCACCATGATTGATACGTACGTCACATTGTGCTGCGACGGATGGTTTTGCATGCAGCGCGACGCCAGTTCCCGCGCGATGCAACATTCCTAAATCATTGGCGCCATCGCCCACAGCGATGACGTCTGCGTCGCTGATGCCAAGTTTCTTAGTAATCCGTTCCAGCGCATCCACTTTGGCCTGTTTCCCCAATATTGGCAAACCAACTTTGCCAGACAAATGTTCGCCGTTTGTCAAAAGGGTGTTGGCGTGATTTTCATCAAACCCTAAATGGGCGGCCACTTTTTCGGTAAACGCCGTAAATCCTCCTGACACCAAAGCCGCGTATGAGCCATGTGCCTTCATCGTTGCCAATAATGTCTTTCCACCTGGCATGTAGGTAATGCGTTTGTGTAACACTTGGTCAATAATCGTTACAGGCAGTCCCGTCAGCAGGCCAACACGTTCGCTAAGTGCAGAGTCAAAATCTAATTCGCCATTCATTGCACGGGCTGTGATGACTTTGACCCGATCACCCACCCCGGCCATATCAGCCAATTCATCGATACATTCTTGTTCGATCATCGTGCTGTCCATGTCAGCCAATAGCATTTTTTTTCGGCGGCCTAGGGTCGGTTGAACCACCAGATCCACAAACATGTTTTGCAAGTCTTGCCACACCGCCCATCTATTATCCGGAACCGCAGGCATATCGAATTCGGCCGCATGATTTTCCGACAACCACCGCACTGCACCGCCGCCCCAAGCATTTCTGAGGTTTTCGACCAAGGGCGTTTCTAGAATGGTTTGTGGGCCAGTGATAAGCGTTGATGTGTACATGTGCCAAGTTTCCGATAGAGGACAAAAGTGTCGCAAATTTTTATTCAAGCGCCGCTATAGCGACATTTTGTCGATTGTGAAAGCCGCATTTCCCCATTATCTGCGTTGGTGGGACACCTCTCCCCAACGAGAGGCGATTATCTGAAAGGGTAGCTACATGGCTATTGAAACACCGGCCGCGCGTCCGTTGAATGCGCAGTTCTCTTCTGGCCCCTGTGCCAAAAACCCCACCTTTACATTGGATAAATTGGCAGACGCCCCTTTGGGTCGGTCGCATCGTGCCGCTGTTGGCAAAGCAAAACTAAAGGCTGCGATCGACGGCACACGTGAAATTCTGGGCATTCCTGCCGATTACCGCATCGGGATCGTTCCTGCGTCTGACACTGGTGCGGTTGAAATGGCGATGTGGTCGCTTTTGGGCGCGCGTAAGGCGACTATGGTCGCATGGGAAAGCTTTGGCGCAGGTTGGGTCACGGATGTTGTGAAACAGCTGAAAATTGACGCCGATGTCAAAACCGCTGACTATGGCGATATTGTCGATATGGCGGCGATTGATTATGACACGGATGTTGTGTTCACATGGAATGGCACCACCTCGGGTGTCCGTGTTCCAAACGGTGATTTGATCCCTGCGGATCGCGCGGGGTTGACGATTTGTGATGCAACCTCTGCCGCCTTTGCGATGGACCTGCCTTGGGACAAATTGGACGTCACAACGTTCAGCTGGCAAAAGGTTCTGGGCGGCGAAGCGGCGCATGGTATCTTGGTTCTGTCCCCCCGCGCGGTTGAGCGTTTAGAGACTTACACCCCCGCATGGCCCATGCCGAAAATTTTCCGCATGACCAAAGGTGGCAAATTGATCGACGGTATTTTTGTTGGTGAAACGATCAACACCCCATCCATGTTGGCGGTTGAAGATTATTTGGTCGCGCTTGATTGGGCGCGGTCTGTTGGCGGGTTGCAAGGGTTGATCGCCCGCGCAAATGCCAATGCCCAAGCAGTTTGGGATTTTTGCGATGCCCGTGATTGGATCGCGAATTTGGCCAATGATGCGGCAACGCGGTCAAATACATCTGTGTGTTTGAAATTCACCGATGATCGGATCAAGGACGGCGCAGCCTTTGCTAAAGCGGTGGCAAAACGTTTGGACGTTGAAAACGTGGCATATGATATCGGTGCCTATCGTGATGCGCCTGCGGGTTTGCGTATCTGGTGCGGTGGCACGGTTGAAACAGCCGACATCGTTGCGATGTTACCCTGGCTTGAATGGGCTTTTGACGCCGAAATCAACGCGAAATCCTAACCTCCTGTTCCCGTCGGACGCGGATGCGTTCGACAGATTTTGCCCATCTTCGACGGGTGGGCAAAATCTTCCCCCTTATTCATAGAAAGGCCACATCATGGCACCCAAAGTACTTGTTTCTGACAAACTTAGCGAAACCGCCGTCCAAATCTTTCGTGATCGCGGTATCGATGTCGACTTTTTGCCAGACGTTGGCAAAGACAAAGACAAATTGGCCGAAATCATTGGTCAATATGATGGTCTTGCAATTCGATCAGCAACCAAAGTAACGCCCAAAATCCTTGAGCATGCGACCAAGCTCAAGGTCGTGGGTCGTGCCGGTATCGGCGTTGATAACGTTGATAAAGAGGCAGCATCCAAGAAAGGTGTGATCGTCATGAACACACCTTTTGGCAACATGATTACTACCGCTGAACATGCAATTGCAATGATGTTTGCGGTTGCCCGTCAAATTCCCGAAGCGTCTGTATCCACACATGCGGGCAAGTGGGAAAAGTCCAAATTCATGGGCGTTGAATTGACCGGTAAAACCCTAGGCGTGATCGGTGCGGGTAACATTGGTGGTATCGTGTGTGACCGCGCACGTGGCCTAAAGATGAAGGTTATCGCATTCGACCCCTTCTTGGGCGAAGAAAAGGCCGAAAAGATGGGTGTGGAAAAGGTCGACTTGGATGACCTTTTGACACGCGCTGACTTTATCACGCTTCACGTGCCGCTTACGGATACAACGCGCAATATTCTGAGCCGTGAGAATTTGGCCAAAACCAAAAAAGGTGTTCGTATCATTAACTGTGCCCGTGGTGGCCTCGTGGACGAAGCGGCCTTGGCAGAGATGTTGCAATCAGGTCATGTCGCTGGTGCAGCTTTTGATGTGTTTGCTGTAGAGCCAGCAACGGAAAACCCATTATTTAATCTGCCTAATGTTGTGTGCACGCCACATTTAGGCGCCTCAACAACCGAAGCACAGGAAAACGTCGCCCTGCAAGTTGCGGAACAAATGTCCAACTATTTGCTGACTGGTGCAGTTGAAAACGCGTTGAACATGCCGTCAATGACCGCAGAAGAAGCCAAAGTTATGGCGCCATGGGTCAAACTGGCTGATCACTTGGGCAACTTTATCGGACAAATGACAGACGAACCTATTAAGGCAATCAATATTCTTTACGACGGTTCTGCGGCGCAAATGAACCTTGATGCGTTGAACTGTTCGGTCATTGCTGGGATCATGAAAAAGGCAAATCCAGATGTAAATATGGTCTCTGCTCCGGTCATTGCAAAAGAACGCGGCGTTAAAATCAGTACCACCAACCAAGATAAATCGGGCGCGTTCGAAGGCTATATCAAAGTGACAGTTGTTACAGATCAGCGTGAACGGTCGATTGCCGGGACAGTGTTTAGCGATGGCAAGCCGCGCTTTATTCAAATCAAAGGTATCAATATTGACGCCGAGGTGGGTTCACACATGCTATACACCACGAACGAAGATGTGCCCGGCATTATAGGCACTCTTGGCGGGACGATGGGTAAACATGGTGTCAACATCGCGAACTTTACCTTGGGACGTAAATCTGCAGGGACCGAAGCGATTGCTTTGCTATATTTGGATGCGCCGATTGATGGATCAATCGTACGCGAACTAGAAGCTTCTAAGTTGTTCCAACAGGTAAAGCCATTGGCATTTGATGTGGCATAGGCCAAACAGTTTTGCGAATTTAGAACGCCGGGCATTTATGCTCGGCGTTTTTTATGACAGGAATTTGATCCGATTGAATGTATCATCGGATGTGATCAAATCGCCCAACGGCCGATTTTGAACCGAACCAAGCTCTGGCTTGCCTAGAATTTCGGCAGGTATCATGATTGCCATTTTCAAAGCATCTTCGAGCGAAACATCCAGATATTGTACCGCGCGTTGAACATTATCACGTTGCGAAATATGTGCACCTGCTAAAGATCCTTCGTCGTTTACCAGGCGATCGTTTTTCACATGAATTGTCTGATCGTATAGATCAAACTGGTCTGGGCCACCAACGGTGGGCATGGCATCAGAAACGAAATACATCCGATCTTTGTGGGCCTGCGCACGCAATGCCACCCGTAAGACATCATAATTTACGTGAATACCATCACCTATTAATCCACAATAGGCGTCTGAATTCAAAGCTGCGATGACCGGTCCAGGATTGCGGTTCACGATAGGGGGCATGGCATTGAACAGATGCGTAAATCCGCGTGCACCCGCATCTATGGCGGCTTTGGTCTCGTCTAGCGAGGCTGCCGTGTGCCCGATGGCCACAAACACCCCCATCTCAACCAAGTTTGAAATCTCGTTTGGTGTAATTGCCTCGGGCGCAATAGTGATTTTGGTGAAAATATCATGATCCCGCAGCCGCCTTAGGATACGGCGCGTTGCATCGTCAAATGGCCGAATGTCTGCCGCGGAATGCGTACCACGACTTGCCTGCGAAATATGGGGTCCTTCGATATGTATCCCTAAAATTCCATCCTCGCGTTTTGCGTCAATTGCGGCGGCGGCACAGTTTTCCAAGACCTCGACAGTATCGGTAATACAGGTTGGCAGAATACCATATGTCCCAAACGCGTGAAGGGTTTTTCTCATTTGGCGTTGGGTGGCGACGGTCGGTGACTTGTTAAACAAAAGACCGCCTGCACCATTAACCTGAAGATCGATAAAGCCGGGACATAACACCCCGTTGACTTTGTCTATTTGTGCGCCATGGGGGATATCTTTTATCGGCGATAGGGATATGACTGTTTCCGCTTGGATGCCCGCGGCAAGGTTGGTTGATAACCGACCATCAGAAAAAATCATCTCGGGCGCTAACCAGCGTTCAATTTTCAACAGTCTGTCCCCACTTTTTTAGATGAGGTTCATGCGCGATGACACCATTTTCCTCATCTCGGTTTTGCTGCCAAGCTGCATAGGCGGCACCCCTACCACCGCTGCTATCACCTCCTTGAGCGATTTTGATATCGGGGATCCGAAAGCCAGGCAAGGATCGCCGAATAAAAGCCTGTGTTATGAACTGGTCTATGCCTGCGATTTTTGACAGTCCACCGCCAATAATGACAGCGTCTGGATCAACTGAAAAAGATATCGAAATCAGCAATTCAGCAACGATTTCACACCAAATCATCCAAGATTTTTCCACGCCAGGATCAGAGTGATAAGCCGCTGCTATATCTTGGGGCGACAGATCGCGGCCCGTTATTGCTTTGCAAATGCGCGATAGGCCAGGTCCAGAAACATAGCTTTCATAACACCCGCTGCGTCCACATCCGCATGGCAATATTTCCAGATTATGTGCGAAAATCACATTAGCAGGCGCTGCGATATGTCCGACTTCGCCCCCCAGTGATCGTGGATCGGACAGCAGTTTGCCGTCAATTGCAATGCCTCCGCCGACGCCTGTCCCTAGAATAAGGCCGACAACGCTGTGATAGCCGCGCCCCGCGCCAAAGATTGCCTCTGACATGGTAAAAGTACGACAATCATTCAGATAGGACACAGGCCCCCCAACCAATGACGCCAAATCGGCTTCAATTGGGTGGCCGGTCGCGGGCAAGTTCGCGGTCAACGCACAGCCGTTTTGGTCAATCAAACCTGCAGCACCGATACCAACGGGAATGTCACCAACACCGGCGCGCGCCCAATTGATTTGATCGGCAAGGGCACGCACCAGATCAGGGTATGTCTTGGGTGTTGAGACGCGACATTTTTCAACAATACCCCAGTTTTCATCAAAGATTTGCGTTTCGATTTTTGTTCCACCAAGGTCAATTCCGATTGCTACCATTTGGGCACCTCGTGCAGTATGACCCCCGAAACGACGCGGCTAAGAGTGCCTTTCCCTTGGAATGGATTGTCCACGTTTAATGATAACTCATTCGACCAAGTTGCGGATTGAATTTGTGCAAGCGTCACCATAAGCGGCGCAAACCATGCGGTGTTTTCCGAAATCCTTGAACTGGGCTGCGCGGCAAGATCAACGGAACAAATTTGGTTGTTCGGAAACTGTTCTTGCATTTCAGTCAGTAAATCGGCTTCGTAGGAACGGGCGTGACCGTTTGGTGATCGAAATACGACGACCATTGTATCATCACGAACAAATGACTTTGGTCCATGTCGGAAACCTAGGGTGGATTCCCACATAGACGCTATTTGACCGGCGGTCAGCTCTAGAGTTTTTAGTGATGCTTCGCGCGCTGCAAATGCCAAAGGACCGGTCCCAAGGTAGACGATACGGTCTGGTCGGGTCTGAGCCAGTTCCACAAATTCTGGCACCAACTTATGAAAGGTCTCGGCAATTTTGTCGATCGCATCGATTGGGTTTGTTGATCTATCCAAAAGCGCGAGTGCCGTGATGAGCATAGTCGAAAAGCTTGATGTCATAGCAAAGCCCAAGTCATGGGTTTCAGAAGGCAACACAATGACATGGGTCGGTGCTTGTGATTGGCGTGTGGCGAGGGCACTTTTGCCGTTACAGGTAATATTTAATCTGGGCGCATGCGGGGCTAAAACGTCTAGCGCGTCAAGTGTGCCAATGCTTTCGGCACTGTCGCCAGAACGTCCGAAATTGATCACCAGCGGGTTTGCGTTATGTAAATAGAGGTGGGGCGTTGCCACGATATCGGTTGTTGCAATAGATCGAATGCGCGGTCCGGTACTGTCGATCAATCCAGCCGCTAATATATCGCCGATATAGGCCGAGGTACCTGCGCCGCACAGCCATATTTCGTCTATTTCTAAAGCGTCTATCCACCGCCGCGTTTGCGTAACATCAAACGTTGCAAACCATCGACGCCAGATTTCTGGTTGTTGCATGATTTCACGCCATGTGTGCCATTGTGCGATGTCTTTCATCGGGTCACCGTCACTTTGGAAAGGGTATTTGGCGCGTCAGGATCCATACCTAAAGACACCGCAACAGATCGTACAATGGAATACAGCATCGCAATCGCAAGTGCTGCACCCCCCGCAGGGGCAATGTCCAGTACTCCGAAATCGGCGGGCGACACGCGATAAACGGTGCTACCGGCTTCTTTGAAACGTGTATGTGCAGCATTCAGGCTGTCTTGGGTTTCTGCTTCGCCTGTGTCTATCAACAAAATGGTCAAGGGTTTCGTAACCAACTGGAGCGGTCCATGAAGCACGTCTGACGAAGAATAAGCTTCGGCATGAAGGGCACAGCATTCTTTCAGTTTAAGCGCAATCTCTTGGGCAGCGCCCAGTCCAGCACCGCGACCGATCACATAAACGTTTTGGGCACGCAATAATCCGGCGATTATTTGCGCAGCTTGAGGATGCGATTGCCCATTCCATTTTTGAAATGCTGTGACGGTTTTTTCTGTATCGCTTTTATAGCTGGGTTTGATTTGTGACAGTAAAGCCATTCCCGCGGCGATCCCACCCACCACAGTTTTTGTCGCGGGTACGGCAATCTCGGGTCCTGCGTTAATGGCAATCGTCGCATCGGCTTCGGCCTCAACCTTGGAATTTGGTTGATTTGTTATGCCGATAATGGTTGCGCCGCGTGTTTTGGCCGTCGCTGCGGATCTGACCAAATCATCGCTTGCGCCGGACTGCGAAATAACCAAAACACCCATGTTTTGCATTTCGACACCATGGTGCAATGAAAAAATGGACGGAGGCAGAGAGGTGACAAGAATACCTAAAACGCGCATAAATTCATAAGATAGCACACAAGCAACCGCATCCGACGATCCCCGCGCGATCGTATAGATTGACCGGCTTTTTGCGATCTTATCAAGCGCTGAACAGGGGCTGGGCGGATGGCCAAGACGCGATGTGACAACGGATGTAATCTCATCAATTTCTTTTGCCATTACTGTGCCCAAAACTTGGTCC
>Ga0181600_10003809_pt1 | contig 11495 bp, 9 predicted proteins | sample 041ome_2_FD_132982 | JGI IMG/M metagenome (GOLD analysis project Ga0181600, IMG submission 132982) | Coastal salt marsh microbial communities from the Groves Creek Marsh, Skidaway Island, Georgia - 041406US metaG (megahit assembly) | ecosystem: Environmental > Aquatic > Marine > Intertidal zone... | reverse complement strand
GCTGCGTCTATGGGGGCGTCATCCTTGAATTTGCTGAATTCCATAGGATCGGGCGGGAGAAGAACTATACGCTTGGCCAAGTCGCCGTGCAGTCCAAGGCTGCGCGCAATCACTGCCTGATTGTTGGCGATGCCAAAGACGTGGCGGATCATATGGAGCATTGGTTTAGGGAAGGCGGGGCTGATGGCTTCAATCTACTGCCGCCCATCATGCCGGGCTCACTTCAGGATTTCTGTGATCTGGTCGTGCCGGAATTGCAGCAACGCGGCCTGTTCAGAACCGAATATGCTCTAAAAAACACCCTAAGCCGATTTCGGCCGCAGCACATGATGGTGCGCGGCGTCATAGAGCTTGCTGTCTCGGAATGCATGTTCACCAAGTGCGGGACCAACCAGGATCAGGGCCGTGCGGGTGATTTTGGCTGCCTTCACAGCAGCGCGAATGTCCCCAAGTGTTCCTTGGATAATCAGCTCATCCGGCCAGGTCGCACGATACACAACGACCACGGGGCAATCCGCGCCGTAAAGCGGCGTTAGCTCACGGGTTACTTTCGCCAGATTGTTGATGGATAGGTGGATCGCCAGCGTGGCACCACTTTTGCCCAACGTCACCAGGTCTTCGCCTTCAGGCATGGCAGTGGCGCGGACGGATGTGCGGGTGATAATCACCGTTTGCGCGATCTCTGGCAGGGTCAGCTCCATCTTCAGCGCCGCCGCTGCTGCCGCAAACGCAGGCACGCCGGGCGTGACGTCAAATTCGAGGCCAAGGGCATCCAGGCGGCGCATCTGCTCTGCAATGGCACCGTAAATGGATGGATCGCCGGAATGGACGCGGGCGACAATGCCGCCATCTGCGACGGCCGCCGCCATCATTTCAATAATGGCATCCAGGTCCATCGGGGCGGAATCAACCACCTGTGCGCCCGGTTTTGCCTCTGCCACAACAGCTTCGGGCACCAAAGAGCCTGCATAGAGCACAAGGTCTGCCGCTTGGATCATGCGGAGGCCCCGAACTGTAATCAAGTCGGGTGCGCCTGGCCCGGCACCGATGAAATGGATGGTCATGAAAGATACGGCCTCAATGGAGCGAATGAGGTCGTGTCCTTAGCATGTGGCCCGGATTGGCGCTAACCAGATGCGCGTGCGCGCAGGCCAGTGATAAATCCGTCAACGTCAGTGCGCAGCGTGTCGGCAACATCGTGGATTTCATTGGCGGCGATGGAGACTTGCTCCACGACCGCATTGCCAGACCGGGCTTTCTCGTTGAGCTGGGCAATCAGGTCAGCCACCTCGACATTGGCAGCGGCGGCTCCCCCGGCACGATCTGCAATGCTGCGGGTCGTGGCCGCCTGTTGCGATACGGATGACGCGATCATATCCGCCATATCAGATGTGGATGCGACGACATCGGCGATGACCTCAATATGATCAGAGGTCTCCGTGACGCCGTCTCGGATGCGCTTCACATGCTCTACGATCTCGTGCGCGGCTTCTGCGGTTTGGCCAGCAAGCTGCTTGACTTCGCCCGCGACAATCGCAAATCCGCGCCCGGCTTCACCTGCCCGCGCGGCTTCAATGGTCGCGTTTAGCGCCAGCAAGTTCGTGCGTTTCGTGATCTCGCTGACCAGATTAACAACTTCGCCAATCCGGTTTGCGTCATCAGTCAGGCCGGATACAGATGCTTTGGCGTTCGCAGCAGCGTCCGCGCCGCGTTGGGACCGCTGGGCTGCATCCGATGCAGCGGTTTCGATCTCGCCGATGCTGCTCGCAATCTGTTGCGATCCGGCGGCGACGCCGTCAACATTCTCGCGGGCTTCAGCAGCGCGATCGCGGGAGCTGTGGGACAAAGTTTCGGTGGCGCTGATGGCATCCGACATGAAATCCGAGGATTGGCGCAATTCATCTGCTGATCTGCCGATCTGGGATACAGACGCCATCACCGTTGATTCAAATTCATTGGCCAATGCACTCATTTCCTGGCGCATTGCGTGATTGCGTTCTTCTTCTTCTTCAGCTGCGGACTTTTGCTTCTTCATTTCCGCCATGCTGCGCAAAGCATTGGCGAATTTTGCAACAACGTCGCCAAGCATATTCAGCTCTTTCAAGCTTGCGCGTGGCGGCGGGTCTGCAGTTCGCCCAGCGCCAAGTTCCGCCAGCACATGGACAGATCGCTGGATTGGCAGAATTACTAATCGCCGCGTCATCAGGCCGATCAGCAAGACCATGACGAGGAGTGCAGCACCGGCTGAAGCCAGCGCCAGGCGGATATTATCGACGCCGTTTAGGATGCTCGTAGCGCTCGCCGCTGCCAGATCAATGGACTCGGCGGCAAGTTCATCCGCAAGGGTTGTTAAAGTCGATGTCGCAAGGTTCAGGTTCTGAACGGTTGTTGTTTTGGCAGCGATTTGCTGCTCGCGGAGATCAAATATTACGTTGGCCGCGCGTATATCTCCGACTAGTTTTGGCAGATACTTGAGGGCATTCGTGGTTGGCAGACCATCTGCTTGGGCAACGACCTGGTCCATATGCGCAGTGAACAAGGCCTGGATTTTAGATACTTTGTCTTGGTCTTCGGTTGCGAATGCGCGGCTGATTAAGCTGCGGGCTCCACGGACATTTTGAAGTAAGTCCTGCGCATCGTCGTTGGCAGTGAATATCTGTTGGATAAGTCGGCTCGAAGCAGGGTTTGTTGCTGGATTTGAAGCAGTCGATAGAAACTCAAGTTGCTGTTTCAGCTGGATTTCATTGTCGGCGGTGATCGATGCGAGCGCGCTGGCAAGTTTCTGAATCTTGCTGTCCATAGCCTTTAGCTCTGTTCTGATTTCAGCTTTGCGTTGATCACGGTCGTCCGCGGCGATGGTCGCCTGCTGAATGGCCGCAAGTGCTTTGGTGCCTGCAGCTTTTTGATGGATATCGCCGGAGGTCATTAGAAGGTCAGCGACGATAGCGGCCTGATCACGAAAACCATCGCGCTCTGAGATCGTTGTCGCATAGGAGAGGCGCATTGTTAGCTGCATCAGTCGCTCAGTCGTGAGGGCTGCTGACGCATGTTGCGCTGAGTCTGGCAGAATTTCATCGCGGGTCGTTCGCGCCAAGTCGTCAATGGCCGAGATGCGCTCGGAAATTACGGTGGCGGTGGTTGCGAGTACGATGAGCAAGGCAAGACCAAGGCCTGCAAAGGCCTGGGCAAGCGTCAGCCGCGCCATCCCGTACTTTTTGCTGCTCTTTGACGCCATACTGAGTCCAAAATTTCAGAGATCCCGAGAGCGACGCTCCCGGCAATCGAGTTTGCTCCGGGAGGGATTTGGCCATGTTTTGGTTAAGGATGGCTTGAAATCGGCGGGAATCTTCTTTTAGTGCGTCCGATAGGACAAGGCTTCCGCTACATGGGCGCGGGCGACGCCTGGGGCTTCCGCCAGGTCTGCAATTGTCAGCGCGACACGGAGTACGCGGATATATCCACGCGCCGAGAGACGCAGGCGTTCTGCGGCGTTTTCCAACAAGGTTCGCGCCGCATCATCAGCCTTCGCTGCTGCCGAAAGAATTTCACCGTCCGCGTAGGCGTTGATGCGAGTTTGGCCCGAAGGATCCAACGCCCTGTAGCGCTCGTACTGCCGTGCCCGGGCGGCGGCGACGCGGGCGCTGACTTCGGCGGTGCCCTCCGTCGGCGGTGGCAAGTTCAGGTCGGCAGCCGCGACGCGAGGCGCTTCAACGCGCATATCGATCCGGTCCAGCAATGGGCCAGAAAGGCGGGCGGTGTAGTCCGCGACGCATTTTGGCTGGCGCCCGCAGCCTTTGACCGGATCGTCAGCATGACCGCAGCGACAGGGGTTCATCGCCGCGATCAACTGGAACCGGGCAGGATAAGCATAATGACCATTGGCGCGGGATACGACGGCACGTCCGGTTTCCAACGGTTGGCGGAGCGCTTCCAGCACGCCGCGTGGAAATTCTGGCAATTCATCCAGAAACAGCACGCCATTGTGGGCCAGGGATACTTCTCCCGGCTTCGCACGCATGCCGCCGCCGATTAATGCAGGCATCGAGGCCGAATGGTGCGGGTCCCGAAACGGCCTATCAGCCAGCACGCCGCCAACGCCAAGCGTACCAGCGACGCTATGGACCATGGACGTCTCCAGCGCTTCGCCCGGCGTGAAGGGCGGTAGAATGCCCGGCAGCCTGGCCGCAAGCATGCTCTTGCCGGAACCAGGCGGGCCGACAAGCAGCAGGTTATGGCCGCCTGCCGCCGCCTCCAGCGCACGCTTGGCGCTTTCCTGGCCGCGCACGTCTTTTAGGTCTGGGATCGATTGATTGCTGACTGGCGGAGAGGCTTTTGGTGCCGTTAGGGTTGCGATGCCCTTCAGATGATTCATGAGGGCAGGTAGCGTTTCTGGTGCCAGCACTTCAAGCGGTCCGGCCCATGCCGCTTCCGGACCATTGCCAGCGGGGCAGATAAGCCCGCGTTCCCGGGTCATGGCGTGGACAGCGGCGGGGAGGGTGCCAATAACGGGCAGGATCGCGCCATCAAGCGCTAACTCGCCCATCGCCACCCATTGCTTCAAAGCCTCGGCAGGAACGGCGTCCATGGCAGCAAGGAGCGCCAATGCAATCGGCAAGTCGAAATGGCTGCCTTCTTTGGCCAAATCTGCAGGTGCCAAGTTGATTGTCACCCGCGCCAGCGGCATCGCGAGGCCAAGCGCATAGAGTGCGGCGCGGACCCGTTCCCGGCTTTCGGCCACGGCTTTGTCCGGCAAACCAACAACAGTGAACGTTGGCGCGCCGCCGCCGGAGATATGCGCCTGCACATCCACCGCAACGGCTTCGATCCCCTGAAATGCAATCGTTGCGACGCGGGCGACAGCGCTGGCCATAGTTTGCCTTCTCTGTATTCGTCTTAGCCAGCGGCGTTGAGGCGGGCCTCAATGGCGTCCCAGATCAGCGCTTCGAGCTTGGAGCCGTCAAAACGGTTGATTTCTTGGATGCCGGTTGGAGAGGTCACGTTTATTTCGGTCAAATGATTGCCGATGACGTCGATACCAACGAAAATTAAGCCGCGCTCTTTCAAGGATGGCCCGATCATGGCGCAGATTTCCCTGTCGCGATCTGTCATTCCGGCTTTAATCGCTTGCCCGCCCACATGCATGTTCGCGCGGGCCTCACCCTCTGCTGGCACGCGGTCAATAGCGCCAACGGCTTCGCCATCAACCAGAATGATGCGCTTGTCGCCATTTCGGACGTCGGAGAGATATTTCTGGATGATCATCGGCTCGCGATAAAACTCGGTGAACAGTTCCATCAGGCTGGTCAGGTTTTCATCACCTGGCTTGATGTGGAACACGCCGGCTCCGCCATTGCCAAACAACGGCTTGACGATCACATCCTCATGCTCAACCCGAAAGTCCAGGATTGCTTGCTTATCCGACGAAATCAGCGTTGGTGGCAAAAGGCCGTCAAAATGCGTGACAAACAGCTTTTCCGGTGCATTCCGTACCTGGGCAGGATCATTCACCACCAGCGTTTTGGGGTGAATGTGCTCCAGAATATGTGTCGCCGTGATGTAAGCCATATCGAACGGTGGGTCCTGGCGCATCAGCACCACATCCATCGTGGATAGGTCAATAATTTCTGGCTCACCCATTGTATAATGGCGGCCAAGTTCGCGGCGCAGTTCAAGGCGCTGTGCCCGCGCTGTCACTTTGCCGTCCCGCAATGACAAGGCATTTGGCAGGTAATGCCAAAGCGTATAGCCGCGCTCCTGGGCCTCTAGGCCCAGCACGAATGAGGAATCGCCATTGATATCAATGGGTTCAACGGGGTCCATCTGGATGGCGACGGCGAGGCTCATGGGCGTATACGCTCCTGCGATGTAAGGTTTCTCAGCCTATGATAGCGATCCTTGCCGCGCCAGCCTATGGTGCGTTCGGAGGCCGCAGGCTGCGTGGACTGAATTGTGACCGGCGACCCTTCAAAATATCGCCATAATTCGCTAGATAATGCGTAAGCTTGGCTGTGCCAGTTCTATATCTTGGAGGCGAAACACATGCGCGTATCGACCATCGCAGCCCTAGGCGCGACAATCGGCTTGGCGTTTCTGCTTCAAGGGTGCGGCGATGTTAGTAGCGATGGTACAAATTATCCGGAAACGGAGCGTATCAGCCGTGGCGGCACAGATGCTTATGATCGATCTTCGACAGAGTCGGTTTTTGGCAAAGGCGGGATTGATATATTTGGCGGGAATAGTGACGGGGAAGATGGCGGCGGCGGAGGCGGTACAGGGGTTGCTGTGAACAGTTTCCTGTGGCGCGCGTCACTGGATACGGTCTCTTTCATGCCGCTTTCAGCTGCTGACCCGTTTGGCGGCGTCATTATTACGGATTGGTACTCGCCACCTGAAGCGCCGAACGAGCGATTCAAGCTCAACGTCTTTATTCTGGACCGGCAATTGCGGGCGGATGGTCTGCGTGTGGCCGTATTCAAGGAACAGGCAGCGGGCGGCCAATGGGGGCCTGCACCGCTGGATAAAAAGACTGCAATCAACATTGAGAACCGCATTCTGGAGCGCGCCCGTGAACTCCGCGTCGCTTCTACGGGGGGGCGTGGCTGAGCCTTTCTGGGCGCGGCCTATTTTCCGGGCTTGATCGCTGCCGTTTTGGCGGTAGTTTCACATAACACTTTGAACACGCGCTGCGCCTTTGGTGCGGTTGCCTGCCGTCTATCCCGGAGTATTGAACGATGGCGCGCTATAACGTCGCCGAAACGGAACCAAAATGGCGTGCGCGCTGGGCAGACGGGGAAGTCTTTAAGGCTGTCGCTGATCCGTCCCGGCCCAAATATTACGTGCTGGAGATGTTTCCCTATCCCTCTGGCCGCATTCACATGGGCCATGTCCGGAACTTCACGCTTGGTGATGTTGTGGCGCGATACAAGCGTGCCCAAGGCTTCAACGTGCTGCATCCCATGGGCTGGGATGCCTTTGGCCTGCCGGCTGAAAACGCCGCTTTTGAAGCCAAGGTCCATCCTGGTGCTTGGACACGCGAAAACATCAAGACCATGCGGACCCAGCTTAAAAGCATGGGCTTGTCCTATGACTGGAGCCGGGAACTCGCGACCTGTGAGCCCGAATACTTCAAGCATGAACAAGCGATGTTCCTGGATTTCATGGCCAAGGGCCTCGCCTATCGCAAGGAATCCTGGGTCAATTGGGACCCGATTGAGAACACCGTCCTGGCGAACGAGCAGGTGATTGATGGCTGCGGCTGGCGCTCTGGCGCACCGGTTGAGCGTCGCAAGCTCTCTCAGTGGTTCCTCAAAATCACGGAATACGCTGATGACCTGCTGGCAGCGCTCGACACGCTCGAACGCTGGCCAGACAAAGTCCGTCATATGCAGGGCAACTGGATTGGGAAGTCCACGGGTGCACGCGTCCAATTCTCGCTGACGGATCGGGATGACCGGATCGAAGTCTTCACGACCCGGCCTGACACGCTGTTCGGCGCTTCTTTCTGCGCCCTCTCGCCTGATCATCCTTTAAGCGCTGAAGCCGCCGCTGCGAACCCGGATGCCGCTGCATTCATTGCAAAATGCCGGTCGCTTGGGACGTCTGAGGCAGCGATTGAGAAGGCGGAAAAGCTTGGCTTCGATACGGGTCTCACCGTTAAACACCCGCTGATTGAAGGTGTGGAGCTACCTGTCTACATCGCAAATTTCGTCCTGATGGAGTATGGTACGGGTGCTATTTTTGGCTGCCCTGCCCATGACCAGCGCGACCTCGATTTCGCGCGCAAGTATGGTCTGGACGTGACGCCCGTCGTGCTGCCGCCTGATGCGGACCCGGCTGCCTTCAGTGTGGGCGACGAGGCTTATACTGGCCCTGGCGTTATCTACAATTCTGGCTTCCTGGATGGCATGGAAGTTGAAGCGGCGAAAGCCGCCGCCGCGAAGTCCCTGGAAGGCCAGGGCGATGGTGAATTGGCGACTGTGTTCCGTCTCCGGGACTGGGGCGTATCCCGACAGCGGTATTGGGGTTGCCCGGTTCCCGTCATCCATTGCGACGATTGCGGTGCGCAGCCCGTGCCGAAAGACCAACTGCCCGTCACCTTGCCGGACGATGTGGATTTCGACCATCCAGGCAACCCGCTGGATCGCCACCCGACATGGAAGCACGTCGATTGCCCCTGTTGCGGCAAAGCGGCGGTCAGGGAAACGGATACGTTCGATACCTTCTTTGAAAGCTCCTGGTATTTCTCCCGGTTCACCTCGACCCATAGGGATGACCAAGCGTTTGATCAGGCAGAGCATAATTACTGGATGCCCGTCGACCAATATGTCGGCGGTGTTGAACATGCGGTGCTGCATCTCCTGTATTCCCGCTTCTTCATGCGCGCACTCCGCGATTGCGGCTATGTGAACCTTGATAGTGGGGAGCCGTTCGCTGGGCTGTTCACCCAAGGCATGGTTTGCCACGAGACCTACCGCGCTAAGGATGGCCGCTGGCTGTTGCCGAATGAGATTGATAAGGATGGCAGCGTGGTCACCGAGCTTTCATCGGGCGATGCTGCTGTTCTGGGCCGCTCAGAGAAGATGTCTAAGTCCAAGAAAAACGTGGTGGACCCGGAACTGATCCTCGGCACCTATGGCGCAGATACTGCGCGCCTGTTCATGATGTCCGATAGTCCACCGGAGCGGGACCTTGAATGGACGGAGTCCGGTGTCGAAGGTGCCTGGCGCTACATCAATCGGCTTTGGCGTTTGCTGGATGAGCCGCCGGTTCAGTTTGGTGATGGTGCCGCACCTGATGCCTATGGTGAAGCTGCAACAGCACTTCGCCGGGCCATGCATAAAGCGGTTCATGGTGTCACGGAAGATTTGGAGAAATTCCATTTCAACCGCGCCGTTGCGCGCATTCGGGAGGCGACGAATGCCCTTGCGGACGCAAAGGGCGACGGGCCTGATATGGCCGCTGCATACCGGGAAGGCTTGGAGGCGCTGGTCCGCTTGATCAGCCCAATCACGCCACATATCGCTGAAGAAATGTGGACGCAGCTTGGCCATGCAGAACTGATCGCTGACGCGCCTTGGCCCGTCGCGGACCCGGCATTGATCGTTGATGACATGATCACCATGCCAATCCAGGTCAACGGTAAGCGTCGCGGTTCAATTGATGTGCCGCGCGACCATCCGGAAGATCTCGTGAAAGCGGCCGCGCTTTCGGAAGAAAACGTTGCCCGCAATCTGGATGGCAAAGCGCCGCGCAAGGTGATTGTTGTGCCGAACCGGATCGTCAATGTCGTGGCGTAACCTCATATTCGTTGCTGCAGCGTCACTGACGCTTGCGGCGTGTGGGTTCAAGCCGCTGTATGGTGAGCAATCCACAGGCGCGGGCGCTTCTGGCCCCCTGGCGGTAGAGATTGCACTGATTCCGAACCGCGAAGGGCAGGTAATGCGCTCCGTGCTGCGTCGCCAATTCTCTGGTGCTGCTGTTGCAAATTACCGCCTGGACGTGGCGCTCGCCCAAGCCTCTGCCGTAACAGCTATCGACGCCGCCGGTGACGCGACCCGGCGTCGTGTGACCATGACCGCAGGCTGGCGGCTATCGCCCCTGGCTCCCGGCGGGCCAAAGCCGCTGGATGGACGTGTGCGTGTAGTGGAGGCCTATAACTTGTTGGCCTCAGATTATGCCAACTACACGGCGGAGAGTGCCGCGCGGGAGCGCGCCGCCGCGAGGCTCGCTGAGCTTGTTGCACAAGCAGCGACTGCCCGTGCCACTGCCGCTGGGTGGCGCTAAGTCCATGAAATTGGCCGCCCGAGACATTGAACGGTTCTTGGATGCACCCCCGGATGACCTGCGCGCATGCTTGATCTATGGCGGCGACGCTGGCCAAGTTCGTGAACAAGCCAAGCGGATTGCCAAAACAGTCTGCCCAGACCTGGACGACCCATTCCGTGTCGCTACGCTTGATGGTGCCAGCCTATCGGCTGATCCGGCGCGTTTGGCTGATGAAGCGGCCGCAATGGCGTTTGGCGGCGGTCGCCGCGTTATTCGTTTGCGCAATGTATCTGTTGACCAAAGCAGACACATGGCGGATGTGGTCAAGAACCCACCTGGTGATGCGTTGATCGTAGTCGAAGCGGGTGTCCTCCGCCGCGATGCGGCGATCGTCAAACTGTTTGAGGGCGCACCCCAAGCGGCGGCGATCCCGTGCTATGCCGATGAAGGCCGCGCCCTTTTGTCTTTGCTGGACAAAGCGCTGAAGGAAGCCAATGTTCGCTTGTCCCGGGACGCCCACGCCTACGTCGTCGCCAGGCTTGGTGCGGACAGGGGGGCCACCCGCATGGAGATTGAAAAACTGGTGCTCTATGCGGAATCCGGTGGCGAGATTTCTATAGATGAAGCCGTTGCCGCTATTGGTGACGCAGGTGCTTCTGGCGTTGATGATCTGGTCTACGCCGTGGCATCCGGGGATATCACAGCACTCCACCGCATATTTGACCGGTTGATGGCGGATGGTGTCGCACCCATTGCCATCGTACGCAGTATGGTGATGCATATGACCAAGCTGCGAGCTGTCGCATCCAAAGCCGAAACTGTTGGGCTCGAGTCAGCGATTGGCAGCGTCCGCCCGCCTATCTTCTTCAAGCGGAAATCAGCTTTTGAAGCACAGGCGCGCAAATGGAGCCGCCCACGCCTATCGCTCGCCATAGATCGCTTAATCGCCGTTGAGATCGAGCTTAAATCAACTGGCGTATCCGATAGCTTGGCCCTCTGGCGCGCCTGCTTCGACGTCGCCCGCGCTGGCCGTGCGCGGAGCTGAAGACTAGCTGTGTTCTGATCAGACCTAGGTCCAAACTGGTCATCGGTTATCGCGGACCGATTTGTTCCACCCAAGGATAGTGTTGGGCGGCGTCGATAAGGGCGCGAAGACCAGTGGTTTTAGGGCCGCCAAAAACGGTTGCCAATTCAACATCACGATACATTTTGGGCGCGTCTATTGGCCGGTGTGTTAGCACGGGGTGGAGAAGCGAGAATTCTGGCAATACGCCAACGCCAGCGCCTTCACGGATCATGTTCTGGATCCAGTCTTCGCGTTGTGAGGTAAAGGCGACGTCCAGCATTACATCCTGCTCAGCACACTGCGCATTAAAGGTATCTCGGAACTCGCAGTGTAGTCTGTCCAAGTATTGCTCCCCGCCGATCCGCTTTAATGGAACCGTTTTTGTGTCCTCAAAAGCATGGCCGTCGGGGAATGCGACAACCATGGATTCCCGGTAGAGGGTGGAATAGTCAAGCCGGTCATGGGGTTCGCCGCGTCGGGCGCATAGGGCGCAATCAATGGCACCGGATAGCAGTAGTTCTGGAATTAGATTTGGCGTGACTGGAGCAGCCCCACTGAAGTGGTCCACCCACTGGGATAGTATTTATCCCATCGAAGGAGGATCAGAATATGGCAGGCAAGCGAGATAAACCTGAAGAGATCGTGGCGAAGCTGCGCCAGGTCG
>Ga0181600_10003798_pt1 | contig 11511 bp, 8 predicted proteins | sample 041ome_2_FD_132982 | JGI IMG/M metagenome (GOLD analysis project Ga0181600, IMG submission 132982) | Coastal salt marsh microbial communities from the Groves Creek Marsh, Skidaway Island, Georgia - 041406US metaG (megahit assembly) | ecosystem: Environmental > Aquatic > Marine > Intertidal zone... | reverse complement strand
CGAGTCAACGACGGACGGGGTCGTCGACGACGAAAAACCAAACGAAACCAACGACCCGACGCCATCCCATCCATCGGTGGATGAAGCGCTCATACCCTAAAAAACCCTTTGAATACGTACATCCGCACCCATCGACGTCATCCATCACGGATCGCGATCGCGCCCTCGACGAAACGACCCGACCCACTCCACGACGGGGTGGGTGGGTGCCTTTGGCCCATCTTTCCATCCATCCGCCGTTCGTGACTCGTCGAATAATCATACACGCATCCACCCACGACGGACGCACCCTCGTTTTTTTTTCAAAAAAAAAGGCATATGTAAAAAGTGTATGCGCATACAGTTCGTTGACCCCCCACGCGTCGGGTTGAAAAAGCGCGGGAAACGAAACGCGCGATCGGGTCCGATCACGGATCGGGGCGATCGGGGCGATCGATCGATCGGGGCGATCGATTCGATCGATCGATCGATCGGGTGGTTTCGCCGTTCGAGAAGGATTGAAACGAAGAGAAATTAAATGGAATCGTCGAATGATTGATTGATTGATTGCGTCGAGCGATGGCACAGCGCGGCTCGGACGCGGGCGACGGCGGGGCGCGAGTCAGCGAATCGAGCGCGACGAGAACGAGCACGTGTGAGCCGATGACGACGATCCCGACGGGGGAAGACCTGCGAAGGGCGTACGCGGCGAAACAGCGGTACGACGAGGCGAACGCGGCGTACGACATCGATGGGAAACTGGCGAGAGCGAACGAGGCGGCGAACGCGGTGCGCGGAGGGTTCGCTTCGGCGTTGGAGTCGGTTCGGACGAGCGCGTCGAGCGTGATGAGCGGTGGTGTCGGTGTCGGTGTCGGTGGTGCGACGATGCGCGGTGGAGCGGCGAACGCGGGAGCGACGGCGGGAAACGCGAGAGGCGAGCGAAGGTGGACGTGTCACGCGTGCGAAAAGCTCGAAGGCGGTGGACGCGGGCCGATGCAGGATGGGGCGATCGTTCAGCCCGCGGGGGTACCGATGGTGTTGTTGGAGGTCAAGGGAGAGGTGGTTGAACGCACGGCGCTGCCGATGGGGAAGGATGACTTGGTGAAGGGGGAGATGTTGACGCTGGGCAAGTGGTTGGCGCGCGTCGTCGGCGTGGAGGGCGCGACGCCTGAAAAACCGGTGGTTTTAACCAAACCTCCGGCGGAGGTTTCGGAACATGTACCGACGCAGCCGATCCTGGCGCAATCGCAGCCGGTGACGGGGTCACCGGCGTCTCAGCAGCAGCCAGCGCCGTACGGCGAGCGGTTTCAACACCAACAGCCTTTGCTCGTGACGGATCAGAGCGCGGTGGGTTTGGCGACCCAAACAGTGGCTGGGGGATTGCAAGCGCCCGGTGCGCGACGGGAATACTATCAAGAGCCGAACGGGACGCCGCCACAGCCGTCGTATGGTCACCACCAGAGTCAGGCGGAGAGATACCCGCCGCAGCAGCCTCGATACCAGATTTACGAGCCGCCGCCGAGGTACGAGCGAGCCGTCGATCCCGACACGGGTAACCCGGAGCGATGGATGGGTGGCGGATGGCGCGGGCGCTCTTACGGAGACGACCGTCCTAGGGCTGTGACTCAGCACGAGGTTGACGCCGCGCGCTCGCGTTTGCTTGAGTTAGAGCAAGAGGCGCGCGTTCGCGCAGAAATGGCGCACGCTGAGGCGATGGCTCGTCAGCAACAGGCAGAAGCTGCGAGGATTTCAGCGCAAAGCGCCATGGAGCAGATGAGTCAAGCCGAAGCAGCGAATCGCGCGGTTCGAGACGCGGAGATGGCGGCCGCGGAAGCCAAGAGACTTGCATATTTTGCCGCCGAGCACCAACGCGAGGCGGAGAGCCAGTTTATTTCCATGTTGCCTCTCGACGACGTCGGTCCATCGGCGGAAGAACGCCGGCGCGCGTCCGAACTAGAGGATTTGCAGCGTCGAATCGCAGCGCACGAACAAGCCGCAGCTGCGCACGTGGTGAGCGCTCCTACCCAACCGCCGCCGCCGCAGCAGCAGCAGCAGCAGCAGCAACCTGAGTATCAAACGCAACCTCAGCAGTATCGAGTTCCGCCAGCGCCAGCGCCAGCGCCACCAGCGCCGGTTCAGCAGCAGCAGCAGCAGCAACATCCAGTGCGAGTGCGATACGAACCACCCTCTCAACCGTCTCATCAAAGCTCGCCAGCGCGAGCACAGGCGGAGATTGAATACACGAGTTCCCCGTCATCCGTAAAGGACCGAGCCGCGGCTTTCGGTCACGTGACCATCAAGCCGAAGCCAGCCTCTCAAGCCTCGGTGAATGTGAGAGAGCAGACGTACACTAATCATGGGTCTTCTTCAACGAACTCTGCCGCGCATGCTCTCGCGCAAGTCGTCCAAAAGTCGCCGATTTCACAATCGGCGCCGGCGACAGCCGAGACGGCGGACGACCTCAAGAGGAAGATTGCCATCCTAGAACGTTTGGCTCGATCGAGAGGGCTGATGCCGTCCGACTAAAATTTGTCTTTAGCAAGTGTACAATTATATTTCTATTCGTTCGCTAGTTATCGTTTTCCCTTTCGCCTCGGAGGTCCGCCCTTGTTCATTTTGTCCATTTTGCCAAGTACGGCATCCATCCCGCGCCGGGAACCTCGAGCGTGCCCCTTGGCTTGCTCTTTCCACGCTCCCTCTGCGGTGAGACCTTCTTCATCGCCGTATTCTTCCGATTTGCGCGATTTACCGAGACGCTTCATCGACTCTTCCTTCGGTGCAGACGCGTCAAAGAAGGCTTCGCGGTTGCCGGTTACGCGTTGACGCTTTGTCTGCTCGCGCGCCTTTTCAAGCTTCGCTCGCTCCTTCAGAGGGAGATCAACCTTGGTAGTGCGACCCGCTTTAAAGGCGGTGGCGTGGAATTCATCCTTCGCGGCGTACATCTTCGGCTCATTCGGCTCAGCCTCGACGTCGGCGTCATCGTCAGTGTCATCATCCACGAGTTCAAAGTGGTCCTCCAACATCTCTTGCTTTTGACTCTTGTTGAGCTTGCTCGCGTTCGGGTGAAGCATTCTGTAGGTTTCGTCGTCTTCATCGATTTCGAACTCTTCGTCTTTGAACATGGCGGCGAAACGATCATCTTCGAGCAGGCTACCGCCCGGCGCAATGGTACCGACATCGTCTCCATCCTCGTCGATACCATCCACTTCGGCTCCTTCGTTGGATCCCAAACGTGCCGCGAGAACAGCGTTGACCTTGGGTGCCTTCTTCTTGACGGCAATTCTGCTTTGACGTTCGGCATCGAGCTTTTCCTTGATCTTCTTCTTCTTGAAATCGTCGTAAGAGAAAGGCTCGGCGATAGCCTTTGCCTTGCCATACAAACGGTTGTCCATGAAGAAACCGTGCATGTACGCCCGAAGCATCTTCGAACCGATCAAGTGCGTCATACCGAGCTGTTCCAACTCTTCTCTCGTCACGAATCTGTAATCGTCGTACAAGGTGTCAACCTTCTTCTCCTCCATTTCCTCTGTCAAGTTTTCGAGGAACGAGCACCAACGAGGCGCCGCGCCCAGAGACGGGGTGAAGTAGACACTCATTTGTGTGTGGTCTTGCGTCATCATCATCAATCCAGTCTTATCCCACATACACAAATCGTTAATTTCGTAACCCGTTTCGATGGATGTGTACGGTTTACCCGTGCTCTCGTCCCAAATCTTGACAATTTTCTTATCCGTCGACACCACTCGTCTCGTTCCCTCCACAGAAGTGTGATACTTCAAGTCTATAATCGGAAAGCCGTTCATCTGATCCTTCACGCGAAGCGGCCTCGAGCTTCGAAGATCATACAACCTAATGAGACCCTCCTCGCTACCGACGGCAACCTGCAAACCGTTCGGATCAAACCGCAGAGAGGTGACACCGCCTTCGTCTCTCTCTGTGCACTGAATCGCCGCGCACGACTTACGCGCTCTCAGATCGAAACACTCCAATTCCCCATCCGCCGACCCAGCGGCAAACAAACCATGCGTAGGAGAGATCCCACACACGTTTAGCTCGTCGCATTTGGACTCTAAAGGTTGCAAAAACCGCCCTTGTTCCAAATTCAGCCTCCAAACCTCGTTTGAGCTCCCGACGACGCACAAATCCCCCGTGTTATCCGAATACGCTACGTCCCGTCCCTGTTTCGGCGTTCGCGTCTGATAATAATTACCGAATTTCGCGTGAAACCGAATCGACCGATCGGCGCAGATGAACGCCAGCTTTGAGTAATCATCCGACAGAGTCGTAAAATCGACAATCTCCGCGTCCAAGTGCCGGCACCACTTCATGCTCAACTGACTCAGGTCGTAACACTTCACTTGCGGCGGGTGAAGCCCAGAGACAATCATGTACTGTCCATCGGGCGTCACCTTACACTTGGACGAGCTCGCGGTGAAGTTCAAGTCTTGCACGAGTTCGATCCTTCGCTGATACTCTTGGTTTTTCCGAAGTTTTCGTTTCGACTTTGTTTGCGCCGCCCAGTTTGGTGCCTCTTTGGACGACGACACCTCGTACACCTTGACGCCGTTGAGCTCGCGGAGTTTGATGGCGGACTCATCGAGCGCGGCCATCGTCGGTGGTCGCGTCGCGTCGTCGCGCCTTTGTGTGTCGCGCGTCGCGAGTGACTGATTCGAGCCTGCGGCGGCGGCGGCGCTTTTTTCTCCATACTGTTTACGCATACGTAACGGCTAAACTTGACACCAGATGGGACGACGTGCAGGTGATGGATGAAAATGGTTTTTACTTTTACAACGCGATTTGAATCCGATCGACGCGATGGGAAGCCGGAGAAATTATGATGTGATTAATCATCGGCGATTTCGGGCCTGTCATTGCCCCAAAGCTTGGTTCCGTACTCTTGGTACCGCCTACACGCGGCGAAATACATGGCGTACGCGCCGATGCCGACCACTGCGACGAGCGTGTTCCTCGCCAAGGGCGTCCCCAAAACCGTCAACGGGTTCAAAGTTTCCGCTGGAAGAATCCCACACCCTTGTAACATTTCCTTCTCGCGCACGGTATACTTACCGGGCGGGAGGAAGAGACGAGTTCCGGGTTTTAAGGTTCCAAGCTTTAAACTTGGATTCAACCGCTCGACTTCCGCCTTTGAAATCTTCCTCGGCGTGATGATGTCCTCGATCGTCTCCCCGCCTCTGGTCGGGTACACTCTCGGTTCGTTAATCCCTTTAATCCCATCGATAATCTCTTGGTCCCGCTTCGACAGGCGCTCAGCCGGGAGTAGAATCGTCATCCCAGGCGAGAGCTCGGCGCCCTCCTTCGACAGCGACTTGTTGTACTTTTTCACATCGTTCGTCGACATCGACCGCTTACTCGCGATGGACTCGAGAGTATCCCCCTTACGAACGGTGTACGGACGCACCGCCGCGACGACGGTTGTCCCTCCACGCGTGCGTCGGACGCCTCGTCGACGATCCGCGGTGGTGATTCTTTGGGCGTGGGCGATCACGCCTCGAGCCGTGAGCGTCGTCGCTACCGTCGTCATCGCGTCTCCTCCGAGCTCGGTTCGACTGAACGGGTGACGGGGCTTCCTGTGCGCGGTGCTCCTTTTCGCGCGCGACGTCTATCCAAGCGTCTACCGGACCGCGCGCGTCGGCAACTGCCGCAACAGACTGAATGAACGAGTCGGTCCAAAGCGTGCGCACGAGTCAAATGCGCCGCACTGCGCGCCGCGCGTCGATATGTCGTCGTCGAACGAACACCGGGACGTCGACACGGACTCGGACGATGACGCGAGACGGGTGCACGCGCGAAAACGACGACGGGATGAGGCGATTTACGGATCGTTTTTGGAAGACATGCCGCGTGAGAATCGCGGTGGTTTAGGCTCGAGAAACGACGGTGGGTACGACGGCGGTCGCGATGGGCGAGAGACGGGACCGGTGATGTTTCGAAGCGCTGGTGCTGGTGGCAGCGGTGGTCTCGGGTTCACGGCGGCGACGGAGACGACAAACGCGAACGGTGGTGGAGGACTCGGGTTCGCGCGCGCGATGGCTGCGACGACGACGACTGCCGGATTTGGAGGGTTCGCGAGCGGTGGGACGATGACGAGCGAAGACGCGATGGCAAGGGAGGAGAAGGATGAAGGGGGCGGGTCGGATTATCGCACGGCGACGGAGGAGACGCTGGAGGATCTTTCGGACGAGGATGAGGATCTTTTACCTTCTACGTTTGGACAGAGGTGCGTCGCGACGACAAAGGACGACAACGACGACGACAATGACGACGACGCGAGTGAGAAACGACGAGAGACGATCGCGGTGCGCGCGAGACGTGAGGAATGTAGACTGACGATGAGGCGTGACTTTATCGGTTCGCTTAGATTGGTTGCCGGCGCGGCACAGAGGATGAAGATGGCTGAGGAGGAACGCAAGGCGATGGCAGCGCGACGCAAAGCCGAGGAAAAGGCGGCTCGAGCGAGGAATAAGGATAACGAGGACGCGTTCGCGGGGACGAGTTCGAGACGTGGGGGTGGAGCAAAAAGTCGGCAAGCGGAAGAGATCGGGTCTTTCGAGAAGCACACCAAGGGGATTGGTTTGAAACTATTGGAGAAGATGGGTTACAAAAAGGGTGAAGGTTTAGGCAAGGGAGCGAGCGGCATCTCGCGCGCGCTCGAGACCCAACTTCGACCGAAGAACATGGGTATGGGATTCAACAACTTCAAAGAGAACGTTAACGATCCCACGCGGGCGAGCAAGCGCGATGAAGAAGAGGATGAGAGCGATGATGATATGACTGTCGACGAGGCGACGCGAGTGAGGGATCAAGCAAAACGCGCTCAGGAAAAGACGATGTGGAAGAAGCGGAACGAGTTACGCAGACAAAAGCGAGAGTATAAGACTGCGGAGGAGCTCCTCGCGGAAGAGGACGAGAAGGCGCGGGAAGCGGGCGGCAGTGCGCAAGGTAGCCGCAAGAAGTTGAGCATCATCGACATGCGCGGCGCACACGCGCAGGTGGTTGACGCCAACCAGCTACACAAATCGCGCGTGGTGAGCACTGATGAAGACGGCACTTTGCTTCCCGAGCTTCAGCACAATCTCAAGCTCGTCGTGGACTTAGCTGAGAGCGACATCACAAAGCTTGACGGAAAGATTAGGAGCGAAAAGGACACTCTGGAAATCTTGCGCCGCGAAAAGGTTCGACTAAACAAGCAGGCAGACCTTCACGACGAGCTCGCAGAGCGCACGCAAAGCGCTCTCAAGCTCGTTGAGGAAGTGGACGCTCTTTCAAAGAAGTGCCGCGACCGCGCCGAGTTCGATGCTCTCACGAAATCCTGGGTTGAGATTGTCAAGCGCTTTCCGAAGGAGTACTACTCGCACAGGTTGTACCGCCTGGCTCTGGCGCACGCTACGCCGTACGTGCGCGCCGCGTTCAAGGATTGGGATCCAACGATAGATCCGACCCGTGGTTTGGAGGAGATCAAACCTTGGAAACAGCTTCTCGCTCCTGACTTTATCCCTGACGAGTTCAAGGGACTATTTGATGAAGACGCATTTGACAGCCTCATGCGCGAACCAATCTTGTCGAGACTCAGGCCATTCATATCGAGCAAGTGGGATCCAACGAAGCCTTCAGAAATCATAGAATTCCTCGAACGATGGTCTGATACGTTGCCCGAGGCGCTGTACCTCGAGATTACCCACGCTCTCGTTCTCCCTCGGCTTCAGCGCCGAGTCAACGAGTGGGAACCCACAAAGGAGCGCGTGTCACTTCATGCGTGGTTCCACCCGTGGTTACCTCTACTGCATAAGAACTTGAAGGATTTGTATCCAACCATTCGTCAAAAGTTTACCATTGCCCTCACGAAATGGGAAGCGAGCGATTCAAGCGCTCTTACTCTTCTCAAGCCTTGGGCCAAGGTGTTCGAAGCGAAGGATTGGTCTTCGCTCATGCGTAGGTGTATCACACCCAAGCTCGAGGATTCGTTGGCGATGCTTCGAATCGATCCATCGAATCAATCCCTCGAGCCGCTCAAGAATGCCCTCGCGTGGGAAGAGATGCTCGGCCCGAGCGCCCTCATGACGCTGCTTGAACAGCACTTTTTCCGCAAGTGGCACTCCACTTTGCACAAGTGGTTGACCACGCCAAAGGTGGACTTGGACGAGGTGGCCCAGTGGTACACTGGATGGAAATCAGTCTTTTCAAACGAACTTTTGTCTCATGAGCGCATGCGCGTGCAATTAAACGTGGCGTTGAACATGATGAACCAAGCGGCCTCGGGAGAGGGCGTTGTCATGCCGAGCATCACAACGCCGCAACCCAGCGCCCCCGTTCGAGACAAACCGAAGGCTCACCCGATGGATGAATCCACAATGACGCTCAAGGATATGATTGAGCAATTCGCGAACGCCCACGAGCTCGAGTTCGTTCCGAATACTTCGGGACGCCGTCACGACGGCTTGACGGTGTACACGTTTGGCGGCGTCAACGTCGTCGTAGACACCGCTCGCGAAAGCATCCGGGCATCCATAGCCGGTAAATGGGTTCCCGTAAGCCTAGAACAGCTACTAGAACAAGCTCAGAAGAGCAAGAGATAGATTTTAGCACACATTGACGTTTCAATGAATTGATTCTTTTAGAGACGCGCTTCGCCCTCATAGCTCGACTCATGACGGACTCGACACCGTCGACGTCCACGGCTGTCGACGAGCCGGTGGCGAAACCGGTGGTACGACGCTTCGTCCGCAATCAGGTGCGTTCGCCTCGTCCCTCGGCGTCGTCGTTGCTCCCTCGAGCCCCGCGCCGCCCAAACGCTCTCCCGTCCCTTTCGCAGAATGCTTTTTAGACACTGACCGCCGTCCTTCCTCTTCGCTCTCGCGCGCCGATAGATCCCCGATGAGATTGAGAAGGACGAAGATTTGGCGGCAGCCATGCGAGTGTTGCCCCAAAACTACGACTTTGAGGTGAAGAAGACGGTGTGGAGGCTCAAGCAGGCGAACGTGGAGACGCTGGCGTTGCAGTTCCCGGAAGGTCTTCTGCTGTACGCGACGACGTTGGCGGACATATTCCAAACGTTCGCAGGCGTGAAGGATGTCGTGATACTTGGTGATGTGACTTACGGCGCCTGCTGCGTTGACGACTACACGGCTGAGTCGTTGGGGTGCGACTTTTTGGTTCACTACGGACACTCGTGCTTGGTCCCGGTCGACGTCACTCGTATGAAGTGCCTCTACGTCTTTGTCGATATTTCTTTCGACGTCGGTCACCTGTGTGCGTCGGTCGAACATAACTTTAAGCCCGGTTCGAACCTCATCTTGGCGGGGACGATTCAATTCGCGAGCGCCATACAGGAGACGAGAACTCGACTGGCGGAAAAGTACCCGTCGCTCGTCGTCCCTCAGGCCAAGCCTCTGTCGCCTGGAGAGGTACTAGGGTGCACGGCACCCGTGATTCCGGATGCAAAGGATAGAGACGCCATAGTTTTCGTCGCCGACGGTCGGTTCCACTTGGAAGCGATCATGATTGCCAATCCAACCGTGCCGGCGTACAGGTACGACCCGTACCAGCGCGTGCTGACGCGGGAGGAATACGCGCACAAGGAAATGAGAACGGTTCGTCGAGGCATGGTTGATCGCGCGAAGAATGCCAGGTCGTTCGGTATCGTGCTCGGCACGCTCGGACGACAGGGTAATCCGGCTATTTTGGAGCATTTAATGTCTTTGATGAGAGTCAAAGGCCGCGAGTACGTCGTGCTGCTCATCAGCGAGATGAATCCAGCAAAGATGGCGGCGCTCAAGGGGTTGGACGCGTTCGTGCAAATCGCGTGTCCGCGTTTGTCCATTGACTGGGGTGAGGAGTTTGAGCGTCCCGTGTTGACGCCTTACGAGGCCGAGGTCGCCCTCGATAATGTCGACCCGTGGTGGTTAACCCCCGGCGTCGCTCCGGGCGAGGAAAACACCCCGTACCCGATGGATTACTACGCCAGAGACGGCGGTACGTGGAGTAGCAGCTATCACAAGCAGACTGGGAAGAACGGCAAGCCAAAGCGCGCTCCGGTGCGCATCGAGGCTACGGCGTGAAAAGGTCACCTTCCTTTTAGCTCGTACATAGAATTTAATAGCTCGTTGTTGTAGAATTGATACGCTCCTTATCATCGTGACGTTTAACCCATCCGAGGGCTACGATGCCCTCTCAACAATATCGCCGCGTCTAGTCAAATTCGGTATCATTACATCGCATCCATCGCTAAAGTGTTCGTTCACATGTATTCTATCGCACTCCTCTCCTCATCTCATCCGCGGCTCGTCGAGTACCTCACGCTCGCCCCATCCGTCTGCGCCACGAGATCCCACTCCGACCCACCACCCTCGCCGTGGACTCTATGAATCTGTAACACTTCTCCGAACCACTTGTTATACACGTACAGCATCGGCGCCTTGCCCGTCGCCTCATCCGTCCGTTCGCTCACCACCAACAACCGCTCCTCCCCCGTCTCGTCATCCCGCGCGCACTCGTGCAACGCCGCCAACGTCTTCGCGTAGGACATCTCTCTCGTCACCGTCCTATCCACCTTTGAAGTCCCCATCATACTTCCCAAATCATCCACGACAACGAGTCTCGGCTGTTCCTCCTTTGCCCACAAGTGTCGAAAGCACGCCAGCGTCCGCACGTCCTCGTCCGACTCGACGTACCTCATCCCGATCGCCTCCACCGCCTCGACGTCCCCCAGCATCTCCACCCTCGTCGCGTGTATCCTCGCCCGCTCCATCGCGTCCCGTCTCGCGATGAACAGCGCCTTCGCACCGGGGTTTTCCTTGACGAATCGAATGCAAAATCGCATCAACATGGTCGTCTTCCCACTCTCTGGCGGTCCGACAACCACGCACCGTCGCGTGTTCGACGACGAAGACGACGCAGTCGACGACGACGTCTCGGTTCGGTCGGGATCGATCGGCGTCGCGAACGCCGTCGGCGCGAACGCTCGTGGCGCGCGCGGGGTCGACTCCATCTCAGTCTCACAAACCAACAGTCACGCCTCAGAGTGACGCTCTCGGCGCGCGCGAACCGAATCCATGTCGTCCGAAGACGCCCCGCGAGTCGTCACCGTCGTCGTCAGCGCCGGAGACGCATCCACGACGACGACGGACGCGACGCCGATCGATCTCGCGGCGCGCGACGGCGTCGAACGCGCGGTGATCGCGAATAAAGACGTCGCCATGTCGAGGTTGAATGCGTTGTTCGGTACCGCCGTCCCTGTCGACGACGACGACGACGACGGAGAGGAGGAGGAGGACGCGTGAGGAGGAGGAAGAGACGGGGGTCCGTTCGTAGAGGGTCGTTAGTGTGCCCGTGTGTGTGTGCGTGTATGTAGTACTTAGAGAGACGTGTAATGAATTGAAATGAAATCGTGATTGAAAACAATCCGTCCCGCCACGCACGTCAGTTGCCGACGCGCGCGCGCGCCGCACCATGTCGTCGGACGACGCGGCGATCGCGGGAGAACGACGACGCGGGGTGTCGACGCTTCCGCACTGG
>Ga0181600_10003797_pt1 | contig 11512 bp, 11 predicted proteins | sample 041ome_2_FD_132982 | JGI IMG/M metagenome (GOLD analysis project Ga0181600, IMG submission 132982) | Coastal salt marsh microbial communities from the Groves Creek Marsh, Skidaway Island, Georgia - 041406US metaG (megahit assembly) | ecosystem: Environmental > Aquatic > Marine > Intertidal zone... | reverse complement strand
TTGAAGTTTCATGGTTTACTAGGCTATTTGATATAAAATACAGTGCAGGTATGAGCATCTTATAAATAATCTATATTTAGAGCCATGATGATAATATTCAAGTCAACTTTATTGCGAATTATTATAAGAGTCGTGTAAAAATTTGTAAAGAATTGTATTGAGAGAGGTAGGCCTTTATCAGGGCGCACAGCCATGACTGGCAATCGTTCTTAAAAGACAATGACCTGGAAGGTAGCATGAGTAGAAGAGATCGTTGCCATGACAATGCTGTTGCTGAAAGCTTCTTTCAACTGCTTAAGCGAGAACGAATCAAATCGAAAACTTATTCAACCAGAGAAGATACACGCAGTGATGTCTTTGATTATATCGAGATGTTTTATAACGCCCTTAGACGGCACGGTTTTAATAACCAGAGGTCTCCGGTAGATTATGAAAAGCAGTACAAAATGAGACTGGAATCTGTCTAGTGAATTGGCGGCAAGTCAGCCACCTATGCACCTCAATTACTACCCACCCGCTAGCTCTAGTCTAGCTTTACTGGCTTCGGGAGTTTTCTTTTTTGATCTATGGACTGCCCCGCAATACGTTGGCAAAGCCCCGTAATTTGTCCCCAAGCGAATACTCCCTCTGTGCTTGTGGCTGAGACTATGTTTGTTGGGAGCGCAGTTGCTGCAATTTTCTCTCGATGTATATATAGCGATTTTTTTGAACTACCTGCAAAGGTTGAAGCCGTAAATACTCCTGCTTAGAAACTTCTTTAGAGTTAGAAACGCATGCTAATTCGGTGGCATATGACTCATCTGTGATTACGTTATGAGAATAAGATATTTCTTCAGAGGTATTTAAGTCGGTTTGAGAAATTTCCGCAGCTTCGTTTTCTGCCTCAGGAATTTCACTTGTACAGTATTTGGTCGCACACGCATCCTTAATAGCCTCAGCAGCCAAATCAGAGGTAACTCCTGCCATATTTTCTTGGATACAGTCTGCATAGGCCTGATTATTTGCACTAAAGACAGGCGGCGAGATAATTAAAATTGAAAGAACGAGCTTCCTAATCTTTGCTTTCTCTTACTTTTTGAAATTAACTCACAACTTACTAGATTTAATATTAAGCTTAATCATTTTATTTCATGTATCTTAGCAGGTACGTTTAAGCTGTAACGACAAGGCAGCTCATCTCCCATTGCAGGGACTTAATTTAAGCGTAGGTTCTGTATGTTTAAATGCAGCATTGACTCAACATTATTGCAACACTGAATGTAACATTTAAAAAATAAAAAGATAATATAATATACTAAATCAATGAATTAAGACGGTAAACCAAGTCTCCCCGTCCGCACCAAACATTATTAAAGGTTTCTTGATGTGTGGAACACTGAATCGCTATCATTTCTTTAGACACTTAACAGCCTCTGTTGATAACGCTCTTCATACTTTACAGGCGACAGCTGATTATTGGAATTATGCCGTCGCTTGTTGTTATAAAACACTTCAATATAATCGAACACATCACTCCTAGCCGCATCTCTAGTGACGAAGGTTTGTCGTCGAATTCGTTCTCGCTTTAGCAACTGAAAAAAGCTTTCGGCCACTGCGTTATCATGACAATTCCCTCGGCGACTCATACTTCCTTTCAACCCATGCGTTTTGAGAAAAGACTGCCAGTCATGACTCGTATACTGACTACCTTGATCTGAATGCACGGTTACAGGAGCAGTCGGATTTCTTCGTCATACAGCCAGCAGCAAAACATTCAATACGACCTCTTTGGTGATCCGAGACTGCATCGACCAACCAATCACTTTTCGCGAGAACAGATCCAACACTACAGCATGATATAGCCAGCCTTCATGTGTGCGGATGTGAGTGATGTCAGTCACCCAAGCTTCATCTGGTACACCCGGATTAAATTGCCGTTGCAGCCGATTCGAGACTACAATGTGCGCTTGTCCACTTCGGTGTCGGGGGTGTCGATAGCCAATTTGCGCCCTAAGCCCAGAGGCATGAATTAATCGGTATACTCGAGCCTCACCACAATGCTCACCGCACTCTCGCAAATCACAAAAAATCATCCGGTAACCATAAACAGTACCGCTCTCCAACCAGAACCGCTTAATCAAGCCTTTGAGCCGCTCATTCGCAATAGCGCGTCTGGACTGCGATTGCTTTATCAAGGCGTAATAGCAGCTAGGGTGAAGGTCTAACAAGTCACAAGGCCAACGAACTGGCCACGCGCTACTGTGAGACCTGATAAAGGCGTAGCTTACTCGGACTGGTTGGAAAAGTACGCCGCGGCTTTTTTTAGTATGTCGCGCTCTTCCGTAACGCGTTTAAGCTCTTTTTTGAGCTGTCGTATCTCAGCTTGCTCTGCAGCCTTGGCTTGGTGCTCGGCTGAATCGGGCCCGTACTTGTTCTTTCAGGCATATAAACTATGTGTTGTGGTGCACAGACGGTTGGCCAGCTCAACCACCGTGTGACCTCGCTCAACAACCTGTCTCACTGCTTCTATCTTGAACTCTTCTGTGCATCGCTTCTTGCTCATATTCACCTCTCTCTTAGCCATTTTCTATGACTGAAAGGTGTCTAGTAAAGTGATAGCGATTCAGGATGAAAGTGCACTATCAGCCTAAGTCGAACAAAAGAAGCATTTACAAATCTTTACATTATTAAACTTTATAATAAGCATAATTATGGATAAAGTGATGAGATAAATAAATTGCTGATTGACCCAACAATCCCCGCCTTGTGGTACAACTTGTAGAAAGTGAAGTGGGTGGTAATGATAAGAGGGCAAAAAAGATGATAATTCTTTTAGCTTGTAGTAACTGCTCATAACCAATAACAAAAGATTTATAAATAAGTGACTCAATTCCTTTTTCTGCTCTCTGGCAAGTCTTGCCAATGAGTTTTCTGAAAAGGTCAATCTCCGGTCCACATTCATCTTTAATTCACTGACTGTAACCAATTCTAAAGTAATTTGAGTAGGATTTTTAACCTGTCCTAAACTCATATTTTAACAATTCATATACACCAGAGAATCTAATGAATATATCTGCCAGTCGAAACATATCTTTATTAGCCATTGATGATGAGAAAATTACCACAGATCTTATAACAAATTTTGCCAACAAGCTTGGGCTAATGGCGATAAGCATTAATGATGCCAGCAGGCTCGAAATCGAACTAGAGCATATAAGCCAATATGACATCTTATTTATTGATTTATTGATGCCGAAAATTGATGGCATCAAGCTGCTAAGCCTTCTTTCCCAGAAAAATTGCAAGGCGCAGATAGTATTGATGAGCGGTCAGGGACAGCGTATTTTGGAAAAAACGATGTCAATTGGCCTCAAATACGGCCTGAATATAACAAAAACACTACAAAAACCATTCTTTACTAAAGATCTATTTGATCTTCTGAATCAATTAATACTAGATAGCGACAATGCTGCAGATAAAGAATCGCATATAAATCAGATAGATAGCCCACTACTTCCAAAGCCGACTATTGACGAAATAAAGCTAGCGTTTATTGATCAACAGTTTGTCCCTTATTTTCACCCACAAATAAATATTACCAATAACACTATTGTAGGCTATGAAGTACTTGCTAGATGGGAAAGCCCTGAGAGGGGTCTTATTTCACCATCCCTTTTCATAGAATTAATCGAAAATGATCCTAATATATGTTATGGATTCACCTTATATATGCTCGATAACGCATTAGGACTCCTTATTAGAAGTGGAATAGATTATAGTGAAACCCACTTATCAATAAACATACCAGCATCTATTCTTCAGGAGGACAGTTTTGTTGACCATATAAATGAAATAGTTGAAAAGCATATTTTCACAAAATCCCATCTCATTCTGGAACTAACAGAAACTGCCATACCCACAAATGTCAATATGGCAAACGAAACTATTAACAGGATGGCATTGCAAGGCTACAGAATCTCAATTGATGATTTTGGAACAGGTCACTCAAGTATGGAAAAATTGAGAGACATCATGATTGATGAAATTAAAATTGATAGGTCATTCGTTTCAATGCTCGCGCAAAAAGACACTCAGGCAATTGTGAAAAACCTGGTATCACTGGCAAATTCACTAGAGCTTAATATTGTCGCGGAAGGAGTTGAAAATCTATACCAATTAGAAGAGATCCGAGCTATGGGCATTGATCTTGTTCAGGGTTTTTATTTTTCCAAGCCTTTATCTCACACGCTTTTAAATGTGTTTCATAGTCAATTTATTTTGGAACATAATGAAAGTAGATAATAAAATAAATTCAGTGGTCAGCAATACCTCACTACAAATCTGTTTGAAGTAAATGAGAAAGAGGTATGCTTAGCCAGGAAATTGATTTAGCAAGCGTTGCCTCATTAGTCACTTTGGATTTATGCACTGAACCTTTGACGATGAAAGGTGATGAAAAAAGCTTTTTCTCAACGTATTAGCAATATTTGTAATGGTGTTGAGGCGCTAGAATTCCTAACCGCCCCTAATATTTCAATCTCTTTATTTTTTACATCTGGACAAGAGTTAGAAAAATAGAAACTTCAAGGCCAAAATTATTTATGCATAAGAATTAAAGATAATGGAATCTGAATTAGAAATGACGATTTAATTGATATATTCAACCCTTTTTATACGACTAAAGGTTTAAAGCATCAAGGTATGGGGCTTAGTTTTGTGCAGGGGTATATAAGACAAATTTGGTGGTCATTTAAGAGTCAATTCAAAGCAAAGGCTAGGAACAACAATTTATATTTATATACCGACAGATAAATAATTCTAAATATTTTTAAATTATTCTGGGGATGTATACATGTACGGCATGGTAAATAAAGCAATTCAACAAATGGTTATCAGAGATCACGGTGAAGAATCCTGGGAAGCTATTAAATTAAAAGCAAATATTACAGAAGATCTTTTTTTAAGCAACTCTTCTTACCCTGACAGAATTACATATGACCTGGTTTCCGCATCAAGTGAGCACCTGGAAGTGGATGCCCAGTTAATATTGATAGAATTTGGTAAATTCTGGGTGTTAGACACCGCTTTGAAAGGCTATGGCGGGTTAATGCGTGCAGGCGGCAAAAATCTTAAAGAATTCTTATTAAACCTACCTAATTTCCATACAAGGGTAAGTATGGTATTTCCCAATCTAATACCTCCAACTTTCGAAGTCCATAATATTACTGATCACAGCATCGATTTACATTACATAACACACAGGCCTGGACTACAAAATTTTGTTATTGGACTAATCCTAGGGCTTTCTACAATGTATAAAATTGAAACAGAAACAAAATTGATTGCAACTAGAGACTCGGAAGAAGGCAATGGTGCAGATATCTTCCATATCTCGTGGTAATCCTGTGACAATTAAAAAACTAAATAAACATTACTTGAGGCCGGAACTTTTCAGCAGTTCATTTCCTTTTCATATTGTTCTTGATAAGGAACTTCGTGTCTTGCAAATTGGAAAATCACTGGAAAAAATCCTACCCTTCATATTGAGAGGGAAGAATATAGCTGATTTTCTATATATTAAACTGCCGTCAGGCGGGGAATTAAGTTACAACTATATTATAGAGAACATTCACAATAGTTTTATTCTAGAAACTACTGATAAAAAAATTAAGTTACGTGGTGGTTTTGTATCCGACAAGAAATTGGAGAAGTTATATTTATTATGTACACTCTGGGTAATGACAGCAGCTGAGTTAGAAGAAATTGGACTTAATATGACCGATTTTCCTGCTCATGATGCGCAATATGATTATTTGTTGTTTAACAGTATTAAAGATCAGAACATCGATGATATAAAAGATGTGACGAAACAACTAAGACAACGAACCACTGAACTTGAAACTTTAAATTCAAAACTAGATAACATAATTCTTGAGAAAACTAAATATCTTACAGACGCTTTACAAAAAGCTGCATCATCAGAAAACAAACTAGCGGCAATACTAGATAGTATTGAACATGTCGCAATATTTATGACAAATCTCAATGGCGATATTATAAGCTGGAATAGCGGAAGCAAGGCTTTATTGGGTCATGATGAAGATGATATATTAGGTAAACATTTTGATTTAATATTTGATAATAAAAAATATAATTTTAATCATTGTAAAGATAAATTTAATTTTGAAATAAAGCTTAAAACACCTGGATATCAAAAAAGGGTTTTCAATCTATGTTCAAGAAAATTAAGAGATGAAATAAATTCTGGTTTTACTTTTATGCTAGAAGATATAACTCAGAAATTAAAATTTGAATCAGTAAAGAGCGATCTTCAAAAACATGAGCAATTAGGCCAATTAACTGGCGGGCTTGCTCATGACTTTAATAACCTTCTGGGCATAATAGTAGCGAGCCTTGACACTCTAGAGGATTTTATATTGCCTGGCGACGGTCCGGCCGACATCTTAAATATAGCAATTGATGCCAGCACAAGGGCCTCGGAGATTACAAGAGCTCTTTTATCAATTTCTCAAAAAAACATTTTAATAAAAGAAGACAATAATATAAATAATATTATATTCGAAACGATGGAACTGCTTAGGGCATCAATTGGCCGTCAAATTATGTTAACCTCAGATCTTTGTTCTAGACAATTACTCTGCAATATTGATAAAAGCTTTTTTACTAACTCACTTTTAAACCTAGTTATAAATGCAAAAGATGCAGTCCTAAATTCAGAAATAAAATCAATTTTAATAAAATCGGATATAGCGTACATCAATCCAGAAAATATTTTTAATCTTTCACCAGGATGGTATGGCAAAGTTTCCGTTATAGATACAGGTGCTGGCATACCTGAAGAAATAATAAATAAAGTGCGAGAGCCTTTTTTCACCACTAAAGAAAATAAAGGGACAGGTCTGGGTCTTTCTATGGTCTACAGCTTTCTAGAACGAGTTGATGGGGGAGTGGACATCAAAAGCGTGGTCGGCAAAGGTACGGAGGTTGCACTTTATTTTCCATTAGTGGAAGAGTTTGCATGCCAACAAGAACAGGCAGAATTAAACCGTATATATTCTCTTCATTCTTTGAAAATTCTTGATACGCCAAAAGATGAAAGATATGAAAATATTGTACTCAAATTGTCCCAGATAACGGGAGCAAAATATGCTTTTATTTCTTTTGTTGATAAAGAACGACAATGGTTCAAAGCAATAGTAGGATCGGATTTAACCGAAACGTCTTTAGACGACTCAATATGTGCTCATGCTATTACCTCTCAAAACAATATTTTCTTAGCGGAAGATTTAGATAATGACCCAAGATTCTCCGGAAAAAATTGTCTGGGTTTTCTTGGTATTAATTGTTATTACGGCGCATGTCTAACTGATAAAAATGGCCTTAAAATGGGCATGCTAGCCATAGCGCATAACGACAAGTTAAGTATTGATGATTTAAAAATGAGTTTACTGCAGAATTATGCTGGGAGGGTAATGCAATTTGTATATGAAGACTTATCAGAACTAGAAGATAAAATTACTAATGAATAAAAAAAAATTCTTTTAGTTGATGATGAAGAAAGCCTGGTCAACGTTGTAATTTTATGGTTTGTAAATGCTGGTTACGAAACGACAATTTGCTATTCAACTGAAGAAGCAACGACAAACATTTTAAATAATGAATATGACCTTATATTTTCTGACGTAGTAATGCCGGGTAATATAAACGGCTTCGATCTGGTTGAGCTTGCTTTACAAAAACAACCGAATATCAAAGTACTTCTTGCATCCGGCTATACTGGGGGGCTTGAAGCAGAGATAAATTTGGATGTAGAGGTTTTGGCAAAACCATACAGAAAAAAATTTTTGTTAGCCAAAATACAGGAAATTCTTGAAAAGCCATAGTTCATTGTAATTTATAATCAAAACAAAGTTGATAACCCAGCCCACGCATAGATTTAATAGATTCCTGCAAGCCTGAGACATCTGAGATTTTTTCGCGTAATTTTGATATGTGAACATCCAGCTGCCTTTCACCCGGACTCCAGATTTTTTTAAAAACAGTCTCATAGGCAGCATAGCGATCAATTTTACCGCCATTACTGCAAATGCAACTAAAGAGTAAGGCTTCCTTTTCGGTAAGTACCCTACTAGACTTAACTGATTTCAGTGTTCGTGTCATCAAGTCAAATTCTGTATTGCCGAATCGTATTGATTTAAAATTTTTAATATGAGGCGGAAGATCTACGCCAACTCTTCTAAATATAGTTTTAATTCTTGCAATAAGCTCTACCGATGCAAAAGGTTTTGTCATGTAATCATCTGCACCGGCTTCTAGCCCTTTCACTCTTTGATTTATTGATGTACGTCCGGTAAGAATAAGTATCGGAATTTGATTTATTTTACGTATTCCATAAATAATATCCATACCATCAACATCAGGCAAACCAAGGTCCATAATGACAAAGTCGACTTTTCCTTGTGATATTTGCTCGAATATAAAATCTCTTTTGATACTAATCAAACTATCAAAACCTACAAAATTGCATATATCTACAAGGTTTGCCGACAATATTTCATCATCTTCGACTATCAGTATATTTTTTGTGTGATTACGACTCATATTTTATTAAAAAATTTTCTTATTTATTTTAAAAATTCAACTCAATGCATGAATCGTTACTATCTAGAACAAATTTATAGCATGGACGACACTTATCGAAAGCCTGCAACGCAATCAAATTACAATTTTTTTTTGAACTTGAGCCTGTATTATCACCATTGTCCTGATTCTTGAAAGAAACAATACAGCGAATTCCATCAGCGCCTGTATCAATCTTGCATATCACTATGCGAAGTTTATGCCCTTGCCTGCAAAACCTTAAATAACTTATTGCATTTAGGATAGTATATTTTAAAGTTTCTAAATCAATGGTTTTGCAGGTACTTTCTCCTATATCGATCTCATATTCGAAAACATCTTCAAAATAATTTTCAATAGACTGTAGGGCTAAATCAAAATCATGAGCATTGAGGGCCTCATTATTGATGGCGATGTTTTCCTGCACTGCTGCTTCATGGATTAAGGCAAGGAGCGTAAAAGCACTACTTATATAGATTACTTTTTCACCTGTGCTAATAATCCCTTGCCTGATATTAAATACATCATCAACTGCTAGCTCCATATCCATCATTGAGCTCAGTGTTATCATATTCATTGCGATATTATTTAATGAATGCGCACTACTTGACGTTAACTCATACAACTCTTCTTCAGACAAGTTCACCTCCCCTTTTTATCAAGGGTTTCATATTCCACGAATAATATACTAACCAGTATTCTTGAGAAAAATAAATGTTGCAAAAATTGCCAAACTATAACTATTTTTTTTTCTAATCAAAGCAATATATTATGGCAAGCAAGCTTGAAGAAGAGTTTGAACACAGTGATAACGTTACAAAATATATATTCCTATTTGGTTCATTATTTTTGATCGCATTGATCTCTATAGGTGTTTATGAGCACCTGATTTTAGGAAAAACAGTAGCCCCTTACGCCTCTGTTCAAGACGCGCAAAGCTATACAGCCAGGACAAAAACAAATATATTTGAGTTTATATTAACAAAAAATGCCGCAAACGATAATGCAAAAATTGAAAAATAAAGCAAGGATTAGACGAAATACTTTTTTCTATTAACAAATCATTTTTTGGAGGAAGCAATTCAACGGCGATAACATTCTCTGCGACTAAAAATCCTGATATTTTAGCTATACAAGAAAATGTATACAAAAAATATGATGTATTTGCTGCGAACTTACAAAATGCACTTGAGCCAGCTACCACAAATACTGAACCAAGCATTGACATACTAATGCTAGAAGAAATCAACATGAGCAGCTTGAAGCTCCTTGAGGCGTTGGATCAAATCGCTATTATTTTGCGGAACGAAAATTTAGCTTTGTATACCTCTGGATTGATTGCAGACTTTGCAATATTGATTTTTACAGTGATTATTATGATCTTTCTTTTTATGTTTCATAATCGCAGGTTAAGGCAGCGCAACGAGTTTATGCGAGGCTATACCGCAATAAAAAAAGATATGGAAACCCTTAGATCAATCATACCAATATGCAGTTACTGCCATAAAATCAGACACGATGAAGAAGCTAATAACTGGGCTGAGCTGAGCAACTGGTTATCTGAAAATACATCATCATTATTTAGCCATGGTGTATGTCCGTCTTGCATCGGAAAAATGGATGACGCAGAAATTATTCTTCCAGTCTAAAAAAATTCTATTCATACAGTAGTAATTTTTTTAATTCAACTTCTGCTATGGAATAAATGCTGGACTATTTGAAAATCATGAATGTTTATATATTTATCTAGTCTAAAAGGATTTAAGTAAATTCTACAGTTTGTCAAATTATTGATATATTCGTTAATTATACTAAAGCAGCCTTAATGCAAGATTTAATTCATAACAGCACAACATACAGTGCATATAGACAATTAATCTCAAATACTAGTGTTCTAACCACTCTGTTTTTTCTTTCTCTTTTATGTATCACCGTACAATTTTCAGATTCACTCAAATTTCAATCTATTCCATTTATAGTATTATTCAGCTTTGGTCTATTTTTAATTTTTTTACGCACTTACATAGGCCGTAAATACAAATCCCAATCTGATGATTTTCGTGGAGCCAGTAGAACTTACAATTACTTTCGGGCAATTGCTGTTGCTGGCACAATTTTACGAACTGCATTTTTTATTTGGGTGTTATACGAAATTAGGTTCCTTAATGAGATTGTTTTGCTTTCTCTATCGGCAATTATTATCTTAGGAGCCACCGGAATTTTTAGACATAATCTCGACCTCCGGTTAATGCAATTACACAGTCTATTTTTCTTGCCACCCATGGCAATAGCAACTTATGTTTTTAGAGATGACTCAGTCGGCACCTTAATTTCTTTAAATTTGTTAACGTATTTTTTTCTCGAGTATCTAGTAGGCAAAAAACTTAATGAAGCTTCCTGGAAAGATATACAAACCAGAGAGTCTCTCAATAATAAATGTGACGAACTAGAGGAAGCAAAATTATTGATAGAGAAAAACTCTTTAATAGAAAAAACAATGTGGCATGACATGAATGCATCAATTAGTCATGAGTTTAAAAACATCCTCGCAATTATAAGCGCTAACCTGGAATCATTAGATGAAACAATACCTATTGATAACGGTCATACTTTTGTGAATTACGCTCTAGACGCATGTGATAGAGGGATTAATTTAGCAAATTCAATATCGAGAGCAGTCGGAGTTTTTGAAAAGACTCCTGTATATAAAAAACGAGATATCAACAAATTAATACTTCAGAATTTACCACTTTGGCAGATCTTTTTAGGAAAAAATATCAAACTTAAGAGTGACTTATTTGTCGGTTATATTCCAATAATATTCGAAGCTAATAATTTTATGATTGCTATTGAAAACCTGCTAGGAAATGCAAAAGACGCTTTAATAGATACC
>Ga0181600_10003790_pt1 | contig 11517 bp, 10 predicted proteins | sample 041ome_2_FD_132982 | JGI IMG/M metagenome (GOLD analysis project Ga0181600, IMG submission 132982) | Coastal salt marsh microbial communities from the Groves Creek Marsh, Skidaway Island, Georgia - 041406US metaG (megahit assembly) | ecosystem: Environmental > Aquatic > Marine > Intertidal zone... | reverse complement strand
AGTTACTTTGGAGGATGATAAAGTTACAGTAAGGCCGATTGCAGGTACAAGACCAAGAGGTAAGGATGAAGATGAAGATGAAGCATTAGAAAAGGATTTACTTGAAGATCCAAAAGAAATAGCTGAGCATGTTCAATTAATGGATTTAGGCAGAAATGATATTGGTCGTGTTTCAGAAACCTCTTCTGTCAAAGTAACAGATCATATGATTATTGAGAGATACTCGCATGTAATGCATATTGTTTCGAATGTTGAAGGAAAATTAAAAGGAAAACTATCCGCCATGGACGTTCTCAAGGCAACTTTTCCAGCAGGTACGGTCAGCGGAGCACCAAAAGTAAGAGCTATGGAAATAATTAATGAACTTGAATCTTCGAAAAGAGGCGTTTATTCTGGCGCTGTTGGTTATGTGGGTTTTGATGGAGATATGAACGTTGCGATTGCAATAAGGACTGCGGTAATAAAGAATCAAACGCTTTTCGTTCAAGCAGGAGCGGGAATTGTTTCAGACTCTATCCCAAAAAAAGAGTGGGAAGAAACCCAAAATAAAGCTAAAGCAATTTTGAAAGCAGCCGAATTGGTTCAAGCAAGGATATCGGAGTAAGCTGATGTTATTAATGATCGACAATTATGATTCTTTCACTTACAACTTAGTCCAATATCTTTCGGAGATTGGTCAAGAAGTAAAAGTCTTTCGTAATGATAAAATTACAATTGAAGATATAAAAAAACTTAGTCCAAAGTATATAGTTATTTCTCCGGGGCCATGTACGCCGAATGAAGCTGGAATTTCTCTTGAATTAATTGAAAAGTTCAAAGGTAGAATACCCATATTAGGGGTATGCTTAGGCCATCAATCTATTGGGCAAGCTTTTGGTGGAAATATAATACATGCACAAACTATAATGCATGGTAAAACATCACAAATATCACATAAAAGTATAGGTATTTTTGAAAACATTAAAAATCCATTTGTAGCCACTAGATATCACTCGTTAGTCATTGATAGAAAAACATTACCAGATTGTTTTGATATCACAGCATGGACAGATGATAATGAAATTATGGGTATAAAACATAAAAATTTTCCTATTGAGGGAGTTCAGTTTCACCCAGAATCAATATTGAGTGAGCATGGGCATGATTTGTTAAAAAACTTTTTAGACCAAAATGATTAAAAATTTTACTACCATTATTAATACTCTAATTCATAACAAAGACCTTTCATTTGATGAAATGCAAAGTTCTATGAATCAAATCATGACAGGACAAATCAGCCCAATCGAAATTGCGGGTTTTATGGTAGCTCTTCAGTCCAAGGGTCCAACAATTAATGAGATTGCAGCAGCAGCAGGTGTTATGAGAAGTGCTTCGAATAAGGTGAACATTTCAAAAAAAAATAGTTTAATAGATACTTGTGGAACTGGAGGCGACAGTTTACAAACTTTTAATGTATCAACAATCTCAGCAATAGTTGCATCTTCTGCTGGAGCAATCGTTGCAAAACATGGTGGTCGTTCAGTTTCATCAAAATCTGGAAGTGCTGATGTACTTGAGTCGCTTGGTGTAAATGTAAATTTAAATTTTGAGCAATTAGGAAAGCTAGTCGATGATATAGGTATTGGCTTTATGTTTGCTCCAAATTATCATCCAGCGATGAAACATGTAGCTCCAGTTAGAAAAGATTTAAAATTAAGAACCATTTTTAATTTACTTGGACCACTTACTAATCCTGCATCAGCTAAAAAACAAATTGTCGGTGTTTACAGTAAAGAACTAACTTATATATTTGCAGAAGTTTTAAAAAAACTTGGGAGTGAACATGTTCTTTCTGTTCATGGTGCTGACGGTATGGACGAAATCTCAATTACAGGTAAAACATATATCGCAGAACTTAAAAATGGCAATATTAATGAGTATGAATTTGATCCAAAAGAGTATGGTTTTAATCTAGGTAAGATTGAAGATATTGAAGTATCTGATATAAAAGGTTCGAAAGAAATGATGATTGGGATTTTAAATGGCGAAAAGAACACAGCACGTGATATCACTCTACTAAACTCAGGTGCAGCGTTATACGTTTCAGGTATTTGTTTAGATTTTGAGTCAGCTTTTGCGGTTGCAGGCAAAATGATTGATGAAGGCCATGCATTAAAAAAACTTAACCTACTGATTGAAAAATCAAATGAGTAATATATTGGATAAAATTTTAGCAACTAAGGCTAAGGAAATTTTTGAGGCAAAAAAAAGTATATCTATTGATCAATTAAAGAAGAATATTTTTGAAAGTGGCAGACCTAGAGATTTTATCCAAGCATTAAAAGATAAACATAACAAAAATGAAGCAGGGGTGATTGCTGAAATAAAAAAAGCAAGTCCATCAAAAGGAGTTATTAGACAAAATTTTGATCCAGTTTCAATTGCTCTGTCATATGAAAATGGAGGTGCGGCATGCTTATCGATCCTAACGGATCAAGATTATTTTCAGGGGCATCCGGAATATATTATGCAAGTAAAATCAAATTCAAAGCTTCCTATATTAAGAAAAGATTTTATTATAGACCCCTACCAAATTTATGAATCAAGAGCTCTGGGAGCTGACTGTATTTTATTAATCGTCGCTGCACTTGATTTGAAAAAAATGAAAGAACTTGAAAGTCTGGCTGATGAATTAGAAATGGCTGTATTAGTTGAGTCTCACAATCAACAAGAACTTGATTTAGCTTTAGAGTTAGAAACTCCTCTCATTGGTATTAATAATAGAGATTTAAAAACATTTAATGTCTCTTTACAAACATCGATTGATTTAGTGAACAATATTGAGGGAAGAATACCCATCACAGAATCTGGTATCTTCAATAAAAAAGACGTAAAGTTAATGAACGAAAATCATATAAACACATTTCTTATTGGTGAGGCATTTATGAAACAACCTGACCCCGGATTAGCACTTAATAATCTTTTTAAGTGAATTTAAGATATGACCATAATTAAAAGACCAAGAAGAATGAGGGAAAGTAGTTTTTCGAGAGCATTGATGCGCGAAAACAATATTTCAGTAAGTAACCTCATTTACCCAATTTTTGTGATTGAAGGGACAGGCGTTCGCCAAGACATTGAGTCAATGCCTGGTATTCAAAGACTTAGTATCGATGAGCTAATTAAAGATGCATCAGAGTGCCATCAATTGGGAATTCCAGCAATTGTCATTTTTCCCTACATAGAAAAAAAATTAAAAACAAAAGATGCAAGAGAGGCTTTTAATTATGATGGTCTTGTTCAAAGAGCGATAAAAAAATTAAAAAGTGATATACCAGAGCTTGGAGTCATATCCGATGTTGCGCTTGACCCCTATACACTTAATGGACAAGACGGTCTGGTTGATTCAAATGGGAACATTTTAAATGACGAAACAGTAGAAGTTTTAAATAAACAAGCTTTAAGTCATGCCAAAGCCGGCGCTGATATCGTTGCCCCCTCAGATATGATGGATGGAAGAGTGGGGAGTATAAGAAAAATTTTGGAGGAAAATAAGTTTATCAATACAAAAATTTTAGCTTACTCTGCAAAATATGCTTCCTCTTTTTATGGCCCTTTTAGAGACGCTGTGGGCTCCTCTGAATCTTTAGGCAAGGCAACTAAAGAAACATATCAAATGGATCCAGCTAATAGTGATGAGGCTATTGATGAGGTTAAATTAGATATTCAAGAGGGCGCTGATATGGTGATGGTAAAGCCTGGTATGCCTTATCTTGATATAGTTTTTAGAGTAAAGCAAACATTTAAGAAACCTACTTTCGTTTATCAAGTTAGTGGTGAATTTTCAATGATAATGGCTGCTTCTTTGAAAGGATGGTTAAATCAAGATGATGCTATATTAGAATCATTAATTTCATTCAGAAGAGCAGGAGCCGATGCAATAATTTCTTATTTTGCATTAGAAGTAGCTCGTTTACTTAAATCAAAGACTTAATATCAAGATTTAAAACTTTTTGATAATCCATCCCTCTGTTTTGTAGAAAATTTTTCTTAAAACTAAAAAAATCATTTTCAAAGTAAACTTTTACTTCAGCCGGTATGGGATGGCTATCAAGATAAATAGTTGGTATAGATTTTTTTAAGTTTTTTCTAGCCTTGATGTTTGTTTTAGTTTCTGAAAATTCGTATGAAATTTCGCTATTTAAAAGAACATACTCTATATCTTTAATGTTATCAGCAAATAAATTAATTTTAATTTCAGGAAATTTTGGAATGATTCCCTCAGAGAGTTTATTCATTAAATGAGGTTTGAAGTTTTTGAACATATTCATAATATTCAAAGCTTGAGATTTAAAATGTTCTAAAAAATCAATACCAATACCTTGGTTATAGATTTTATGGAATTCCTCAATAGCATTATCTATCTGCGAGTTTGTTGGTAAGTTGATATCTTCATGAAATCCTAGTGATCTTGCAGCTTTTTTCTTTGCAAAAAAATAATCTTTTACGCCCTCCTCCATAATCATTCGAGCAGCGAGATTTGCAATTGTCATTTTTATATTTTTTGATGACATCTTCTTTTAAATTTAGTTGATTACAAAGTATGAATTATCATAGGGAGGGTATTCTTCATAAAAATACTCAAAGAAACCATCATCATCTGCATTTTTTGTCATTCCTGTTTTTTTATTAATTTTTAAAGGAATTATGCCTTCAGGTTTTATCTGATTTTTAAAAGGATAATCTTCTAATAAAGGCTTCATATAGTCAATCCAAATAGGTAATGCTGCCCGAGACCCTGTTTCTTTGTTTCCGAGCGATTTAGGTTGGTCATAACCCATCCATGTCACAGTTGCAATATCTGAATTAAATCCAGCAAACCAGGCATCCCTTAAATCATTGGTAGTACCTGTCTTACCTGCGAGGTCAGGTCTTTTTAAAATTTTTGCTTTTCGCGCGGTACCATTTGTAATTACTTCTTTTAATAAATCATACATAATAAATGCATTTCTAGGATCAATTATTCTTGGAGTCTCTTCGTTTATCAGGCCAGCTTGAAGTTTAATGTTTCTACCTTTTGAATCAATAATTCTATCAATATAATAAGGTGTTTTTAAATAGCCTCCGTTTGCAAAAACGCTATAGGCTCTTACCAATTCCCAGGCTGTTGCCTCGCCGACGCCAAGGGCCATTGATAGGTATGGTTTATATTTTTTTGGATTAAATCCAAATCTAGCAATATAATCAAGTGAATATTCAGGGCTAATATGTTTTAAAATTCTAATCGAGATTAAATTTTTTGATTTCGCTAACCCTTCTCTTAGCCTAATTGGGCCTGAGAATTTTTCGTTATAGTTTTGAGGTACCCAATTTTCATTAGTTCCTAAATCTTTTGCGAGAATTTCCAGAGGGCCATCATTAATAATTGTAGAAGGAGTAATTCCTTTCTCTAAGGCACTAGAAATAATAAAAGGTTTAAAAATTGATCCAGGTTGACGCTGAGCTTGTGTTACATGATTATATTTGTTTTTTTTAAAACTAAATCCTCCTACTAGTGCAATAATTGCACCTGTATTAGGGTCCATTGAAACTAGTGCACTTTCAACTTCTGGAAGTTGAGTTAGAATCCAGCCTTGATTTTTTTTTACAAACCTCATGACTGAGCCTTGTTTGACTAATCTATCTCTAAGATTTTCCTTAGACAGATCCTTTTTTAATAGACCAAAGTTTTTTTTGTTGATAGTTACGTATTGGTTATTTTTTAAAAATACTTCAATTTTGTATGGTTGGATTGATAAGATAATTCCAGGAATAAAATTGTTATAGGTTTTAAAATTTCTTAATGATTTTTTTAAGAATTGATTTTTTGTTTTGTTATTCTTAAATTCTTTATTATTTAGATCAATTAATCCCTCTGGAATTCTGAGAGTTTGTCGATTTATGTAATTTAAAATGCCGTTTTCAATGGCTTGATTTGCAACTTGTTGGTTTCTTTTTTTTATTGTTGTAATGACCTTTAAGCCACTAGTGTATATTTTGTTACCATATTCCTCGTATAAAACTTTTCGAACCATTTCTGCAACATAATCAGCCTGAACTTCATATCGAGTATTCTTTTCTACTAAATTAAGATGTTCATCAAGTGCCAATATATAAGTCGACCTATCAATAAAACCATACTTAAACATATTATTAAGAACTGTGTTTTGTCTTGCGATAGCTAGATCTGGATTTGACAATGGGTTGTACCTGCTTGGAGCTTTTGGTAGCCCTGCCAACAATGCAATTTCGGCAAGATTTAAATTTTCTAGTGTTTTGTTAAAGTATGTATTGGCTGCAGCTGCAAAGCCAAAAGATCTTTGACCAAGATAAATTTGATTGATATAAAGCTCAAGAATTTCTTCTTTGGTAAGAGTATTTTCAATCTTAAGCGAAAGTAAAATTTCATTAATTTTTCTTTTAAAAGTCTTTTCGGATGATAAGAAAAAGTTTCGGGCAACTTGCATTGTAATCGTGCTCGCTCCTTCTCTACTTTCCCCTTTGAAATTTTTTACAGCAGCCCTTATAATTCCAATAAAATCGATACCTGGATGTTCAAAAAATCTTCTATCTTCAATAGCCAAAATAGCATTTATCATTTTTTGAGGCACATTCTCTATCGCAATAAAATCTCTTCTTTCTTCTCCAAACTCTTGAATTAAAAAATTATCTTTTGTGAAAATTTGTAGGGGTTCTTTAGGACGATATTTTGAGAGGCTTTCAACCTCTGGCAGAGTAGGATAAATAAGCGTACCTACAAAAAAAATTATCGCCAAGCCAGATAGACCCATTAAAGATAAAAGAATAAGGAGATTTTTAATCTTTGAAATCATGATTTTGATTTAGTTAAATATGTAATCCATATAAGTATATTATAGAGCTGAACGTTCTGATTATAAGTTTTAAATGATTTATAATTTAAGTTTTAGTCAGGCTTGATATGAAAAAAAATAAAAATATCTTCTTAATCGGTCTCATGGGTTCAGGTAAAACTACCTTAGGCAAAATTTTATCTAAAAAATTAGGCAAAACCTTTTTCGATAGTGATCAAGTTATTGAAGAAAAACTAGGTGTTGATGTGACAATGATATTTGAGTATGAAGGTGAAGCTGGTTTTAGAGAAAGGGAGAAAGAAATTTTAAAAGAACTTGTTAGCAAAAAAAATGTTGTTTTGGCAACAGGGGGTGGGGCTATTCTTTCAGAATTAAATCGAAATCTTTTAAGGGAAAATGGGTTGGTGATATATTTAAAATCAAATTATAAGGATTTAGTTTTAAGAATGAAGAATGATAAAACAAGACCTTTATTAAAAGAAGGTGATATTGAGTCAATTATAAAAAAACTTTGCAATGAAAGGGAGCCTCTTTATGAATCGATTTCTGATTTTGAAGTCACAACTAAAAACAAGAGAATACCTGAGATAATTAATGAAATTATTAAGTTAACAAAATAAAAAATGAAAACAATTAAAATTAAATTTGATGAAAGAAGTTACCCAATTTACATAGGGGAAAATTTAATTTCGAACTATGATTTGATAGGCCAACATATATTAAGTAAAAAAATTGCAATCATTACAAATGATAATGTTGCAGCAATTTACTTAAATCCACTTTTGGAGTCTTTATCATCACATAAAGAGATAATTTCAATCGTCTTGCCAGATGGAGAAAGTTATAAAAATCAAGATTCACTCTATGACATACACACACAATTACTTAAAAATAAGGCTGATAGAAGCATTACTTTAATAGCTTTAGGTGGAGGTGTTATCGGTGATATTACAGGTTTTGCTGCTGCCACATATATGAGGGGCGTTAATTTTATCCAGATTCCTACTACTTTGCTGTCTCAAGTTGATTCTTCGGTTGGAGGGAAAACCGGCATCAATCATCCATTGGGTAAAAATATGATCGGTGCTTTTTATCAGCCCAAATGTGTAATTAGCGATGTAAATGTTTTAAAAACTTTACCAAGTCGAGAGCTCTCAGCAGGTTTGGCGGAAGTAATTAAATATGGATTAATAAGAGATTTAAATTTTTTTGAATGGCTAGAGGACAATATAAATTCTTTGAAAGAGATGAAAGCAGAATTTCTAATAGAAGCAATTCAAAGATCATGTGAAAATAAAGCTAGTGTTGTTGAGGCAGATGAATTTGAATCAGGCATTAGAGCGATTTTGAATTTAGGCCATACTTTTGGACATGCAATCGAAGTAGCTCAAGGCTACGGCAATTGGTTACATGGTGAGGCGGTAGGGGCTGGTATGGTGATGGCAGCAAAGCTTTCAAAAAGTATGGGGTGGCTATCAGATAAAGATCTCGATCGAATTACTTATTTAATTAAAAATGCAGGATTACCCACAAATCCTCCTAAAATATCAGCTGAAAAATATTTAGAGTTGATGATGCTTGATAAGAAAACTAAGGACGGGCAGATTAATTTAGTGCTTCAGAAATCAATAGGAGAAGCAGTTTTAACTAATACCTATGACGATAAAAAGTTACATCAAATCCTTGAGAATGCTTCAAATTAAAATATTTTAAATATGGATTTAAAACCTTACGCAGCTGACCCCAAAAAAAGTTTAGGTAGACAGTTTAAAGAGACAGCTTCAAAACTTCGAAATGACTTTCAAAGAGATCGTGATCGCATTATTCATTCTGGTGCTTTCAGAAGGCTTGAATATAAGACACAGGTGTTTGTGAATCATGAGGGAGATATGTTTAGGACAAGACTCACTCATTCTCTGGAGGTTGCTCAAATTTCAAGAGGTATTTCAAGAACATTGGGTCTTCATGAGGACTTAGCTGAAGCAATTGCTTTGGCTCATGATTTGGGTCATACCCCTTTTGGACATGCTGGACAAAGTGCGTTAAATCAATGTATGAAACCATATGGAGGCTTTGAACATAATCTGCAGTCTCTGAGGATCATTGATTTTTTAGAAAATGATTATATTGATTTTAAGGGGCTCAATCTAACTTTTGAGACAAGAGAAGGCGTCCTAAAGCATTGTTCAAAAAAAAATGCTCATAAATTAGGTGATGTTGGAAAGCGATTTATTAAAAAGACGCAACCATCTTTGGAGGCTCAGTTAGTTAATTTTGCTGACGAAATTGCTTACAATCATCACGATATTGATGATGGGTATCGTTCAGGGTTGGTTACATTTGATCAACTGAGGGATTTATCTTTTTTCAATGATATATGTAAAGAAGTGAAAATAGTATCACCTACAATCAATGACAAGCAGTGCATTAAATCAACCATACGAAGAATGATGAATATGTTTATTGAAGATTTATGCACACATTCTCAAAATAAAATTGATCAAGCGCGGTTGTCATCAATTGATGATGTGAGGAATGCAAGCCCTATCATTGGCTTATCAGACAATATGGTGAAAAAACAACAGTTAGTGAAAAATTTTTTAAGAAAAAAACTTTATTTACACCCTCGAGTAAAAGAAATGACAGATAACGCTCATGATGTCATTGAGAAATTATTTAAAAAATTAATGCAAAACCCAAAAATTATAAATATAAAAAATAATGATAGTGAAGATGACTTAGCAATCATGATATCTGACTATATCGCAGGCATGACAGACCGATTTGCGCTTCAAACCTATGAAAAAATCTGTAAGTAAGTTTTTTTAAAATTTGCTACTTTTTTTACAAAATTTCAGTTAATTTATAGACATAAAGTCAAAATTGTTGCAATAAAACAACAAAATAATAGAATTGTGACAAAAAAAAGACAAAAACCTTGCGGAGAGCTACTTAGGTGTTAGATAATATGTACAACATCTTAGAGTTTTTTAAGATAGTTAAAAGCTTTAAAAATTTTTAAATCAAGGAGAAACATATGAATAACAAAATTAAATTAGCAGTTGCAGGTGCGGTATTAGCATCAGCTTCAGTTGCTAATGCAGGTATCACATGGGACGCTGGTGAGTGGACTGTGGATATGAACGGTAACGTGAATGCTTACGCTATCATCAATGATAGCTCTGACACAACACAAGCTGTTGGTGCGTTAACTAATACTAAAAGTAACGACGATACTGCCGCTTCTATTAACACAGGTCTTTTACCATCATGGTTAGGCTTTACAGCAACTACACGTCAGAATGATGTTGATACATCTGTAACAATTTCATTCCAACCAGGTGCTTCTACAACATCAGCACTTTCTGGTGGTGGCGGTACTGAAAATCGTCAAGCGTTCTTAACGTTTGGTGATAAATCATGGGGTTCTGTTAAAGTTGGTAAAGATTTAGGCCTATTTGGTTCTACAGCGATTTTAAATGATATGACACTATTAGGTGTTGGTTCACAAGGTATTGTGGGAACTGCTGGTGGTACAACAACAACTCTAGGTCGTATCGGTACTGGTTTTATCTATGCTGACTGGAATGGTCAAATTACATACACAACACCAAACATGAACGGCTTATCAGTATCTGTTGGTGTATTCCAACCTTGGAATGCAACAGCATCAGGTGCAGTTAGTGCTACATCATCAGGTTCTACTGATCAGTTTGGTTTCCAAGGTCAAGGTTCATACTCATGGACTGGTGACTTCGCTGGTAAAGTTTGGGCTGGTTTCTTCTCACAAGAAGTAACAGGTCTTGCTGCTGGAAGCGACGATCGTGCTACTGCGTTTGAAGCTGGTATTTCAACATCTATTTCTAACATTAATTTAGTAGCTTATGCTTATTCAGGTGAAGGTATTGGTACTACTGCAATGTTACGTGATGGTTTTGATGCAACAGGTAAAATGCGTGATTCTGACGGTGGTTATGTTCAGGCTACTTACGTGATACCTACTGGTACTAAACTTGGTGTTTCATACGGTATTTCTAATCTAGATGACAACGCTGCTGATGCAGGTGATAGTCTTGTTGAAGAAAACTCAATGTTAACTGTTGGTGCTTACCATCCGTTAACTAAGCACTTAAACTTAGTTGCTGAATATTCATTAGTTGAAGCTGAGGCTCATGACACTGTAAGTGATTCTGAGTCAAATATCTTCTCAGTGGGTGCAATCTTATTCTTCTAGGATTTAATTCTAAAAGAACGTAACAATAAAAAAGGCTCCTAAAAGGAGCCTTTTTTTTATCCTTTATTTTAGTCAGATAACTTAATCTCGAGCTCTTTAATTTTTCTAGTAATTGTATTTCGACCAATGCCTAATAATTTTGCTGCTTCAACTTTTCTTCCCTTTGTATAGCGAAGTGCTTGAATGATTAATTCTTTTTCAAAAATATTCGTATAATCTTTAAAAATATCTTCTCCACCAGTGAGAAGAATTTTAGACACTTCTCTGCCTAGGTTTTCTTTCCAATCTGCTGATGTTGTTCCTGATGATACAGGTTCACTGTTAAGTTCAGCAGGCAGGTCACTCACATTAATCACATTCCCTGGCGCCATGACCGTAAGCCAGTGACATATATTTTCCAGTTGCCTGACGTTACCTTGCCAATACAAATTT
>Ga0181600_10003789_pt1 | contig 11517 bp, 11 predicted proteins | sample 041ome_2_FD_132982 | JGI IMG/M metagenome (GOLD analysis project Ga0181600, IMG submission 132982) | Coastal salt marsh microbial communities from the Groves Creek Marsh, Skidaway Island, Georgia - 041406US metaG (megahit assembly) | ecosystem: Environmental > Aquatic > Marine > Intertidal zone... | reverse complement strand
TGGAGCATCGAGTACGCTCATTTGCTGGAGGGGTTATTTTTATTACCCACGATAGAATTTTTTTGCAGAAACTGGCCACCAGAATCGTAGAAATCGATCGTGGTCAACTAATTAGTTGGCCTGGCACGTATAAAAATTATCTTCATTTGAAAGAAAAAGCTCTCGAAGATGAACGCACACAAAATGCGTTATTTGATAAAAAGCTTGCCCAAGAAGAAGAGTGGATTCGACAAGGTATTAAAGCACGCCGAACACGTAATGAAGGACGTGTGAGATCATTAATGGCGATGCGTGAAGAGAGAGCTAAGCGTATCAAAGTGCAAGGCAAGGCACGTATAGATATTGAAAAGGGAGAGGCCTCAGGTCGTAAGGTAATCACAGCAAAAAATATTACTCATGGTTATGAGGGTAAGAAGCTGATGGAAAAATTAAACCTTAAAGTAATGCGTGGTGATCGCATCGGCTTGATTGGTAATAATGGTGTGGGAAAGAGCACTCTTTTAAAGATTCTATTGGGTATGGTAGTCCCGGATCAAGGCACTGTTAAATTGGGTACTAATCTCCAAATTGCCTATTTTGACCAAGTGCTTCGTGATTTAGATATGGATAAGACTATCGCACAAAACGTAGGTGACGGTAAGGATTATATTGAGCTTAATGGCAAGCAGCGTCATGTGATTGGCTATTTGAAAAATTTCTTGTTTGCTCCCAAAAGAGCGATGACCCCCGTTAGGGCGCTATCTGGTGGAGAAAAAAATCGCGTCGCGCTAGCTAAGCTGTTCACTTCGCCCGCTAACTTGTTAGTACTCGATGAGCCGACTAATGACCTTGATGTGGAAATGTTGGAAGTGCTCGAATCACGCTTGGTCGATTATGCTGGTACATTAATTATCGTTAGCCACGATAGAAACTTTTTAGATAATGTGGTGACGAGTGTGTTGGTTTTTGAGGAAGGTGGCAAGGTAACTGAGTATCTGGGTGGATATAGCGAGTGGGCTAAGCGTGGTAAATTGCTTGCAGAGTCTGATATTCCTCAAGAATTAAATAAACAGCAAGCACCAACGGTGGGGAATTTAAGTAACAATAAGCAGAAAAAGCTTAGTTATAAACTTCAGCGTGAGCTTGACCAGTTACCCGCTAATATAGACAAGCTTGAAAAAGAGATTGATTTTCTACAGGGTCAAATTGCTCAGCCAGAGTTTTATGATCAAGACTTTGCTGAAACACGTGACGTGTTGGAGTTATTATCAGCAAAACAGAATGAACTCGATCAAGCAATGCTAAGATGGACAGAGCTAGAGGATATGTAAGCACATAATTAAAAGCATTATGGATATCAACCAAGCAATAGAGAGACTACACAGTATCATCACTGCTTTGACACATGAGATAACTCCTGATCAGATTAAAGATGAAATTTTAGTGCGGCGCAAAATGTCAGTGTTTACCTATGGTGTATGCGTGGGAATCGCTAATGGACATGGTTTAGATGCTGAAGTGGTATATTTGAATTATTTGCTTAAAGGTGGATTAAAAAAGCATCAGGCACAGACTGTAGTGGAACGCACGAGTCATAAATATATTTATGAGGATTTTGGCAAAGAATGTTACTCTGCGGGTAATCAGGTTGACGTTGATGCATTCAATGAAAATGATGTTTTCGATTTAAAGATATTAATTTTGGGTGTGTAAAATATATACTTAGGTGAAAACTATATTTCATTTCAATGGTCACAAATATACACTTAGTGTTGTTCGCTGTGTTCACAAACATCTAGCTGGAGTAAGAAGCATGTCGTCACGATTCCCTGCATTAATTTTTGGTTTTATACTGATTTTTTCAACTCACATATTTGCTGATGATACCTTTGATCAAGACACTATTCTCACTGAGGCTAGTAGTTACTTGGGCTCAGGCGCTGAAGGGCTGGCTTCTGTCATAGAAAAAGTGTTTGAAGACCATGGAGAGCCAGCTGGGTATATTAGAGGTCAAGAAGCCTCTGGTGCATGGATTTTAGGTCTCAGATACGGTGATGGTGAGCTGTTTTTGAAAAATGGTTACAGTCAGTTATTGCATTGGCAGGGGCCATCAGTGGGTTTTGATTGGGGTGGCAATGCTGCTAAGGTGTTTACTTTGGTCTACCATCTGCCAAGCGCTGAAGCATTATATATGAGATATCCAGGGGTTGATGGAAGTTTATATTTTGTGGGTGGTGTGGGAGTCAATTATCTTCAACGTAATGGAATTATCCTAGCCCCCATTCGAGTGGGTTTGGGATGGCGTGCCGGGGCTAATGTTGGCTATATGAAAGTTACCCCTCAAAAAACTTGGAATCCATTTTAACTGATTCGGCAATTTATATATATCTTACGTGCACTCAACCCTAGTGATGGTATAATTTGTTTCCATTAATGACACAACCGTATAAAAGAATATGTTTGCAACACGAGATAGCGTTGAACAAGTAGAAGAAGGCGATGAGTTAGCGCCAAAGTTTGACGAAAATGGACTCATACCAGTTGTCACCACCGACATCAGTTCGGGGGAACTACTTATGATGGGCTACATGAATCAAGACGCTTTTGTAAAAACTGTTGAAACTGCTGAGGCTCATTATTGGAGTCGTAGCAGAGAATGCCTGTGGCATAAAGGTGCAACAAGCGGTCTTATTCAAAAAGTTATTGAAATGCGCATTGATGACGATCAAGATACGGTATGGTTACGAGTTGAGGTGGCAGGCGGAGCTAGTTGCCATGTTGGTTATCGTTCATGTTTTTATCGTTCAATACCATTGGGGTCTAGTGCGTCTGGGAAGTCATTAAAACTGCAATACCACGAGAGCAAAAAAGTTTTTGATCCTCAAGAGGTGTATGGAGATGCACCTAATCCTACTAAGTTATAAGCCTGTTTAGTTTCACTCATTATGCGAATTCTAATGCTTACATTAGTGCATGCATTATTATTTTGTGCCTTATGTTATGTGGTCGCTACTTCACAAGCAAGACGCATAGAATCTGATATTTACCATGCTGTGTTGTCAGATATATCTCAATTAGAGACTGGAATTTCAAATGATATACAAGTCATCATGGATGGGCGACGTGTTATCTTATATGCAGATAAAAATGCTCAGCAACAGTTGCAACAAGTTAAGGATCTAGCGCGAGTGGTGCCAGGTGTAATAGAAACAGTGGTTGCTAATCCAACTTCAATGCCATGAGTTTGACTCAACATCTTTATCCACTTAACTATCAGATATAATCCCAGTGATTAACAAGGAATAGCGCACAATGGATTATTTGATTCAACAAATATCAATCTACATGCTGGTGGCATTTCTGATCGGAGCAGTCTATGGGTGGCTGATTCGCTCTGGGCGTGCAAATAAAGATGAACAAACTGCCAAGGAATGCTATCAACAGTCACTTCAACAAGTGCAATTAGAGCAGCAACGCTTGCTTGAAAAAATCGAACAGCTTGAAATGATTCCTGAAAGTGGGGCTGGTGAAGATTGGCTGGATGATTATCCATTAAATGTTATCGATGACATAGAGCCTTCAACATTAAGTAAGTTGCAGGCACTTGGGATCACAACAACAAAACAATTGTTCAATCAATGTGCCGATGAAGATGCTATTTATCAACTCGCGTCGAACATAGCGGTAGAGGACTTTGTTATTCAGCGTTGGGCATCCATCGCGGATCTGTTAAGGGTTGCGAATATCGAGGCAGATGATGCGAGCCTGCTAGAGGCAACTGAGATTTATAGTTTGTCTGAGCTCTCTCAGCAAAAGCCCCAGAGATTGCGTGAGAAACTCTCTAAAACAAATATGAATCAGCAACGCAGCACAGCAGTGCCTGAGACCGACAAGCTACAAATATGGATAGAACACGCCAGCCACATTCTCAATAAATAATGATGTTATCTTTGATTTAACAGTCGTTTAAAAAATCAATGTAGGAATTCTTTGCAATATTAGCTACTTGCCGCTGATCTTTGCCCATGTGTCACGCAAAGTTACAGTTCGATTAAATATCAAATTATCTTCGGTGTTGTGGTGATTATCGCGACAGAAATAGCCACAACGTTCAAATTGATAAGCTTGTGTATTGACACTATTTTGCAAGCTCATCTCAGCACGACAAGATGTTAGGGTGACTAATGATTCAGGGTTTATGTTGTCTAGGAAATTATTTTCTGCGGCTGGATTGGCCACATTAAAAAGTCGATCATAAAGATTAACTTGAACTGGGATACTGTGTGCGCAAGATACCCAATGAATGATTCCTTTAACTTTACGTCCGTCACCAGTTTTCCCACCTTTAGTCAGTGGGTCATAAGTACAGCGTAATTCTGTAATAATACCATCAGAGTTTTTGATGACCTGTGTGCAAGTTATGCAATAGGCAAATCGTAATCGCACTTCTTTGCCAGGAGCTAGGCGAAAAAACTTTTTCTCTGGTTGTTCCATGAAATCGTCGCGCTCGATATATATTTCACGTGAGAATGGTAACTTTCTTCGTCCAAGTTCTGGACGTTTGGGATGATTGGAGACATCTAAATTCTCACTCTCGCCTTCAGGATAATTTTCTATTACCACTTTGATTGGATTGAGAACACACATGACCCTAGTAGCATCATGATCCAGCGCTTCACGCACGCAATTTTCTAATACGCCTATATCAATTTGTGAATCTTTTTTAGTGACTCCAATGCGTTCACAAAAATCTCTAATCGCCATAGGTGGGAATCCTCGTCGACGCAGTCCAGATATCGTTGGCATACGAGGATCATCCCATGCGTCAACATGGCCTTCTTCTACTAGTTGTAGTAATTTTCTTTTACTAGTGACGGTGTAATCTAGAGACAAGCGTGCAAATTCAATTTGTTGGGGGTGGCTTGTCGTATTCAAAGTGTTGAGTATCCAATCATATAATGGGCGATGATCTTCAAACTCGAGTGTACACAGTGAGTGGGTTATACCTTCTATTGCGTCAGAAACACAATGAGCGTAGTCATACATCGGATAAATACACCAAGTGTTTCCGGTACGGTGATGGTTAGAGAGTTTAATGCGGTATAAGGCAGGGTCTCTTAAATTAATATTTGGAGAGGCCATGTCAATTTTTGCTCTTAATACACATTCACCCTCTTTAAATTCACCTGAACGCATGCGTTCAAATAATATTAAATTTTCCTCCACACTTCGTTCTCGATAAGGGCTGTTTTGACCAGCATCGGTGAGTGTGCCCCGATACTCTTTTACTTGCTCAGCATTTAAATCACACACATAAGCATGACCATCACGAATAAGTTGTTGGGCATAGTGATAAAGTTGTTCGAAGTAATTTGAGGCGAATTCTAGTCGATCCCATTTAAATCCTAGCCATTCCACATCTTCTTTAATTGCATGAACATATTGGTCATCTTCTTTGTCTGGGTTGGTGTCATCAAAACGCAGATTACAGGTGCCTGAAAATTCTTCTGCGACACCAAAATTGAGGCAAATAGATTTAGCATGGCCTATATGTAAGTAGCCATTAGGCTCGGGTGGAAAACGTGTTTTTAAGCTTGTCTGCATGCCGCTGAGATCTGACTTGATGCGAGTGCGGATAAAATTGTTCGAGGGTTGTGAGTTATCTTCGCTCATGATGGGAATAATTAATTAAATAATGTTATCGATTATAAGGCATGTTTGACAATAATAGGCTGATTTTATGAGCAATATCTTCACAATATAGATTTGGAAAGCACTTGTTTTTAGTTAGTAAAATGAGACATTACTGTTCGAGTATGAAAATGACAGTATTTTAAATTTTGAAAGCCGGTCTTTAAAAGCAGGACTTGTCAAACAGGGCAATGGGAACAACATCCTGAGCATAAGATGCTGATAAATAGTATAGTGATCATTGAATGCAATGATCACATAGGGCCTGCAATCATCATGTTAACACTAAGCGCACTTATAAAAAGCTTGAGCCATGAGGAGTATGTGTCAGGACAGGTGCTTGCCGAGCGTTTTGCTGTCACGCGTGCCACTATAAACAATCACATGACACGCTTACAGCAATTTGGTTTACGGATAGAGTGTGTTTCAGGTCGAGGTTACCGACTCGAGCATCCCATTCAGCTTCACGATGTTGAACATATTAAAACCAGTTTGGCGCCAACAGTGGCCCAATGTTTGGTTGAATTGCGCTGTGAACAAGAGCTTGAGTCCACCAACATCTCTATTAAGAATTATGAGTTACCTCCCAAAAATCATTTTTCAGTACTGCTGGCTGAACGACAAACGGCAGGTCGAGGTCGCAGAGGTCGAACTTGGATAGCCCCATATGCAGCCAATGTAACCATGTCACTGCTATGGAACTTGCAGGTTGGGATGCAGAATGTTGGGCTTTTGTCACCATTTTTGGCCGTCCAGTTAGCCCAGGCGCTTACAAAACTTGGTTTATCTGAGGTTAAAGTAAAATGGCCGAACGACGTATATTGCGCAGATAAAAAAATCGCAGGTATTTTGATTGAATGTTCGGGTGAGGTGAATGCTAATTGTCGCATGGTGATAGGGTTAGGCTTGAATGTATTCATGTCGCAGCGATTTTCTCAACACTCACAGCAAATGCTTGATCAGATGATTGATCAGGCATGGACCGATGTGATTACTCAGCATCCCACATTGACACAAGGGCGTGATCAAATAGCTGCGGCGTGTATCGATGCTTTGGTAACTGGATTGCAGGACTATGAGAGTTATCCATATGAGAAATTTTGTGGTGCATTTTGTGACTTATGGAGTGAGTGGGATTGGTTGGCTAATAAAGCAGTGCGGGTTGACTCTGAAACCAGCAGCGTGCACGGTGTGGCAATAGGTATCACTCACTTGGGTGGGTTGAGATTGGTCACGCAAGAGGGTGAACAGGAAATTGTCATTGGTGAAGTGAGTGTGAGAGAAGCTAGCGACAGGGAATACTAAGCCAATGTTAACAGTTATGATGTAAGTCCAATGAGTAGAAAGTAAAAACACACATAAAATTGTTACATATACAATATTCAAAGCGGAAAACTGAAAGGCAGCATGAAACTATTAATTGATTTTGGTAATACGCGTTGTAAGTGGGTGTCGGTTGCTGATCATGAGTGGCAGTCACAAGGTTCATTTACATATGAGGGTGAAAATCTGCTGGATGCTTTACAGCAACATCTTCCGCTTCGACAAGCGAAAGAAGTTCATGTTGTTAGTGTATTAGGTAAGTCATTCGAAAATGAATGTCAGCTTGCCTTAGCGCATACAGCCACATGCCACTTTTACCACTCACAAGCGCAAGCGTACTCCATTCAATTAGCTTATAAGCATCCTGAGCGTTATGGTGTAGACAGATTTGCCGCGCTAGTGGCAGCGCATGAGTCAGTGCCAGGAGATAAAATCATTATTGATTGTGGCACTGCGGTAACCATCGATGCACTAAAACATACAGGTAAACATTTAGGTGGCTTGATTGTTCCAAGTGTAATGATAATGTGCAAGTCTCTATGTCAACAGACAGCTGACTTATCATTCAATCAAAATTCCACATCCTCTGTGTTATTTGCTGATAATACTGAAGATGCTATTTATTCCGGCTCTGCATTTGTTGCAAGTTACGGTCTAGAGGCCATTATTACTAAAATGCGAGCGACACTTGATCAAGCTAATGTTGTACTTACAGGAGGGGGGATTAAACATATGATTGGTCTTGATAGTATGGTCAGTCATATCAGGCCCAACTTGGTGCTCGAAGGGTTGGAAATCATGGCGACGCGCAACACCACTCGCAGTGATTGATAAATTAAGTAAAATTGGAATGAATAGTGCCTTTTTTAGAGAAAAAATGTCATAAAGCGTTGAATCCAACACAAGTTTTCACTAGACTGCATCACCTGTTGAGGAGTTATCTTCAGTCCAATAGTATCACTCAATTAATGCCTTTATATAGCCGGCGTAGCTCAGTTGGTAGAGCAACTGACTTGTAATCAGTAGGTCGCGTGTTCAATTCATGTCGCCGGCTCCATTTCTTGTCTTTAAAATCAATTATTTTTCGAATATGTTCGCTCAATAATTCTAGTGCCTTCAGGGGATGAAAATGATGAAACTATCTTTAGTCTTATTATCGCTGTGGATATGTGTGTCATGTAGTTCGCTCGTCCATAAGACAGCAGATGTTGAATATCCAGAAAAACAAGCTATTGATGGTATTTGGAATGGTGGCTTTGATATTAATGGAAGAGATGGTTATGATTTTCATGCTATCCATGTGCAAGGTCGTACCACCGCAGTGAGTTATAAAGCGAAGGCTATATGTATCGGCAGTGTGGAGGGTGATAATGGTTTGTATTTATCTAACTACATACTGTATTCGCTTGATGGAGCACCATTTGATTCTGCACGATTAACAGGATACTTGAAGAATGAAAGCGTTGAGTCGCATTTTAGAACCTTGAGCGGTGGCGACATTGGTGCTTTGAATCTCGATTACAATCCAATTTATGAACAACCCTCCAGCCTCGGCTTATTGACTGGCAATTGGCAGTTTGAGGATCGGGACGGATTGATTATTACGATGTCTATGATTGAGGGTGAATGGTCAGGGCGGGACTCTGATAACTGTGTTTATCAGGGCAGCATGGACATCATTAATCCTAGATATAATGCATACGACGTCAATTTATCAATTTCGGAGTGTGCCTCTGTGAACGGTGAATATGAGGGATTGGCATATTTAGATGAGGGTGACATCTTGAGAGTGGATGCCTTGAATGAATTGTACGGCTTTCATTTTGATTTCGAGAAATACTGACTCATCAGTACTGAGCACTTAATATTCAATGCAAATACTGGAAAATCTGAGTCATAGAAAAATTAAATATTATGGGCTGAGTCTTTTCCATTTTTGCCAGAGTTGAATGGCTGGATGTGCCGATAGACTGCGATGTTGGAGCGTCATGATTTCCACACCGTAACTTAGTTCCCAGATATTTTCTGCTACGTGGAAAGGTTCTTCAGTGAGCGTTTGCTGGTAGGAAGTAATCTGTTCATTTTCCTCTTTGATGCAATCAATTACGCATTGTCCTGACAGGCGTTCAATTTTCACAATCAGATGCCATGATGAATTTGGGATGGTCATTATTAAAGGAGGTTGAGCGGTAATAATGTCAATACGTTGATTTAGCATGGATGGAGTCCGTGTGGTGAGTTTTTATTGCGGAGTAAGCACTTAAGTGCTGAGTGAATCACCACGGCCGATGGCGAAATATTGAAAGCCGAGATTCTTGAGTTCTCTGGGATCATATAAATTACGACCATCAAATATGATAGCTTGTTTGAGTGATGTTTTGATCTGAGATAGATTGGGACTACGAAATTCTGTCCACTCGGTCACAATAATCAAGGCATCAGCCGCTTGGCATGCGAGCATAGCGTTCTCGCAAAGTTTTAGATCGTTACGTGGGCCATAAATTCTTGTGCATTCTTCCATTGCTATCGGATCATAGGCTTGCACTGTGGCACCGGCTTGCCATAAGCTTTCCATCAAAGTGCGACTCGAAGCCTCTCGCATGTCATCTGTATTAGGCTTAAACGATAGCCCCCACAGGGCAAATGTTTTTCCTGATAAATCTTGTCCATATTTCTGTGTGATTTTCTTGAATAGTATTTGTTTTTGTTTGTCATTAACTCTATCGACTGCATTGATCATTGTTGTCTCAAAGCCGACTTGTTCACCGATTTTTTTTAAGGCCGCAACATCTTTGGGGAAGCAAGAGCCACCATAGCCGCAACCTGGATAAATAAAATGATAGCCGATACGTGGGTCAGCGCCGATACCCAGTCGAACTTTCTCTATATCTGCTCCTAGTCGTTCAGATAAATTAGCCAGTTCATTGATAAAGCTTATTTTGGTAGCAAGCATGGCATTTGCCGCATATTTAGTGAGCTCAGCGGAGCGTATATCCATGACATTTATGCGGTCATGATTGCGATTAAAAGGTGCGTAGAGAGCTCTCATGAGTTCTTCAGCTTTGACACTATGCACTCCAATGACAACTCGATCCGGTCTCATGAAATCGGAGATAGCTGCACCCTCTTTTAGAAATTCAGGATTGGAGACAAGGTCGAAGTCTATGCTTTTATTCAATCGTTTAAAGGTTTGAGTGATTGCGTCTGCCACCTTATCGGCAGTTCCAACAGGCACCGTTGATTTAGTCACAATGACGCGGTAATCGCGCATGTGTTCGGCGATACTATTGGCCACAGCGAGTACATGGCTTAAATCGGCTGAGCCATCTTCGTCTGGGGGTGTGCCGACGGCAATGAACTGGAACAAGCCATGTTCTGCTCCTTGTTTGACGTCTTGTGTGAACTCAATTCTGCCGGAGCGAATATTTTGCTTAATCAAGTCATCCAATCCCGGTTCATAGATGGGAATATTGCCTTGCTTGAGCATGGCAATTTTATCTGCATCTATGTCTACACATAGAACGTGATTGCCAACTTGTGCGAGACAAGCTCCTGTGACTAGGCCGACATAACCAGAGCCATATATAGTGATTTTCATGGTATTTGTTGAGCTAATATATGATATGAATTGTGCATGGGTGTAGAACTTATTAGCTAATTATGACCGTTTTACTGATTGATTAGAATAGTTAGATAATTTGGGGTTGTGAGGGGCGAAAATCTTCACAATTCTATGAAAAAGTGTGGTTTTTGTGCGATTCAGGGCTTGATCTCAAATATGGGGGATATTTTTGATGAGATTATGACAGTTTCTTGCATTCGCTGGTTGACACTATAGCCGTATCTAACTGACAATAGCCGGCTTTGTGCATGGAGGGGTACTCAAGCGGTCAACGAGGGCAGACTGTAAATCTGCTGGCTATGCCTTCGTAGGTTCGAATCCTACCCCCTCCACCACTAGAATGAGAAAATGAGCGTGTGTGCTGCGGGTGTAGTTCAATGGTAGAACCTCAGCCTTCCAAGCTGATGATGTCGGTTCGATCCCGATCACCCGCTCCAACTATATGCTGAATATAACATGATTGGCAAATCCTAAGTTTCACAAGACTGGGGTTGCTTGGCAGTCTTTGCCCATATAGCTCAGCGGTAGAGCACTTCCTTGGTAAGGAAGAGGTCTCCGGTTCAAGTCCGGATATGGGCTCCACAGTACAGGGCCCTGAACAGTAATTAACATAAGTACATAAGAGTACAATGAGTATACAAAAGCAGTGTATACAACAGCATTTTGAGAATTTGAGTAGTTACTTCAATTAGTGATTGCGTAACTAAATAATAGATAGAGCGGGTAACAATTGATGGGTTATTCAGTTGAAACCAATTTTTTTAACAACATTAAATTAATGTCGTCGGAGGTATCAGAGGATGTCGAAGGAGAAATTTGAACGTAACAAGCCACACGTAAATGTGGGCACGATAGGTCACGTGGATCACGGGAAGACGACGTTAACAGCGGCGTTAACAAAG
>Ga0181600_10003768_pt1 | contig 11561 bp, 3 predicted proteins | sample 041ome_2_FD_132982 | JGI IMG/M metagenome (GOLD analysis project Ga0181600, IMG submission 132982) | Coastal salt marsh microbial communities from the Groves Creek Marsh, Skidaway Island, Georgia - 041406US metaG (megahit assembly) | ecosystem: Environmental > Aquatic > Marine > Intertidal zone... | reverse complement strand
CTTTGATAAACATACACACACTGTTTATTCATACCGGTACACTTTGATAAACATACACACTCTTTATTCATACAGGTACCTGAACGTAACGTACGCACACAAAACCCCGCGCGCGCCCTCGACCTCTCCAGCGGCTTCGCGGCGGGATTCATTCTCATTCGCTCGCGCTCGAGATTCGCGACGTCGCGGGTGAGGGGAGAGATGGACGTGGACGAAGACCGCGGATACTACGACGACGGTGGGAGAGGACGACGAGGAGGTAACCGAGGCGGGGGCGGGGCGCGTCACCACCCGTACGGAAACGACGAGAGAGGAGGGAGACGCCGAGACGACGCGGGTCACAACAGGGGAGGAGGAGGTCGAGGCGGGGGAAGAGGTCGCGGAAGAAGGGACGACGGAGCGCTGTCGTTTCGCGACTTTTGCTACAAGTACCTGCGCGAAGACGCGACGCCGGCCGAGGCGGAACGGCGGTACGAGGAGTACCAAAAGGAAAACCAAGAGGCGTTCTTTGATCGGTACTTTAGAGATCACCGGCACGACGAGAATGAACGCGCGAGGAACGATCCGCGAGTTTTGGTGGAAACTTTAAGACGCCGGGACGAGGTTTCGGTGAAACGCGCCGGTGAATTCTTTGCCGCGCGTGCGAGCGGCGTTTTGGACGTTTATGCCTCGGCGGGCGCCGGCGTCGGCGGCGATGGTGACGAAGACGCGGAGATGGAGGTCGCCGACGGCGGCGAAGACGCGGGACAGCAACAGCAACAACAACACAAGAGACGTTCGCTCGTGCCGATAGAGGCGTGGCAACCGTCGCGCCTTGGACACGATCTCAAGCAATCGGCCAAGCTCATCCTGCGTCTCGATGCGGAGAAGGGCATCGAGGGTAACCCACTCGTCGAAGGCGAAGACGCGGGCATGGACGTCGAGGACGCGGCGGCGGAGGACGCGGCGACGCTCGAGGCTTTGGGCAACGAAGAAGGCGCCGCGACTCGTCTCGACGAACGGCTCTGCTATCTTTTACGCGTGCACGGTCTCGACTACTACAAGCGTTGCAGCGAGATGAACCCGGTCACTTTCTTGGAGAATGTGACGATGCAAAGCTCGTTTACGCAACGAGACGCCAAGCCGGAATCCGGCGTCGCCGCGATGGCTGAGAACCCCTACGCCGTTCGATGGAGCGCCGCGCTCGATGGAAACGTCAAGCGCCGCATCGCCGAAGGTGATCCGCAAGTGAAGAAGCTCGGTACGGAGGAAATCGAGCGCAAGTTGGAAGAATGGATTCAGTCTTGCGTCGTCAAGCACGACGAACAACGCTTTGGTACGACGTTGAGCTCCAAGCTCTTCATCGCCGAGGAGTTTGTGATCAAGCACATCAAGACGAAGCAAGCTCACCACGTTGAAGACATGCGTGAGCGTCTCCTCGACGACCAGTACCGTCGAAACGTCATCGAGTTCCTCAAGCTCGAGCAGAACAGAAAGGCTAACAGAAAGAACAAAAAACGTTTTGGAGGCAACGTGATGATGATGATGCAAATGCCAGGCGCCAGTGAAAACGCGCCATTCGTCCCTGTTCCGGCTGGCGCCATGGTTGAAGGAGCCAAAGCGATTCAAATGAAGAGGTACACAGACTTGGATGCGTCCGTGGGCGAACGCGTCGTCATCGATTATGGCGACATATAAATGAAATTTGATTCGTCGTTCCGTCGTCGCCATGACTACTACACTTACACTAGAGGATGTCATGTCACTTAAAAAAAGCTAAAATTAATCGTGTCCGTGTCCGTGATCGTGTCCACCGTGTCCGTGTCCGTGGTCGTGCTTCTTTTCCTCGCCGTGTCCGTGTCCGTGGTCGTGCTTCTTTTCCTCGCCGTGTCCGTGACCGTGGTCGTGTCCGTGATCGTGACCACCGTGTCCGTGTCCGTGGTCGTGTTTCTTTTCCTCGCCGTGTCCGTGGCCGTGACACTCCTCACCGTGGCCGTGTTCATGTCCATGATCACACTTTGCCTTTTTGGCGTCTCCGTGCGAGTGCGAATGATGCGTTCCGTCGCACGGAACGCCGTCGTGCGAGTGCCCATGTTCGGCTTCGTCGTCCTCCACCTTGGGCTTCTCTTTCATCACGATTTCACCGTCGTTGGACATGTCCGCCACAACCTCGGGAACGAGTTCGTACTCGGTCGCCGTCGCACCGTCAGCCGCCTTGACGAGCGTCACCGAGATGGCTTTGCCCGCCGTCGCCGGTCGAAGCGCCATGTTCCCCGGAGTCCCGTCGATGGACACGGACACGCCCGGCGCGAAAGTACTCGCCATGACGTTCACGTGCGTCGCCCCCGAGGGAATCTCGATCACGTATCGTCTCTCTTCGCTTCCGCTCGAGAACCCCGGCGCACATCGCGCGGTGAGCTTGACGAAACCGCGCGACTTGGCATCCCCGATCGGGACGTTCTGTTCGTCGTCCAGCGGTCTTCGCGCATCCACTTTTAAAAACGCCAGCGTCGGCGTCGACATGGCTGCGTTATCGGATTTACTTTTGCTTGCTCTCTCTCTCTCTTTCGTTCGTCCGCTCGGTCGTCGTCGCGCAGACTTCAGAGTGAAGGAGCGCCGTCCGCGTGCAGACGAGACGATGCGATGCGAGACGAGACGAGACCTGTTGGTAACGAAAAACGCCACTCCTCGCCCGTGCAGCTAGCTCTGCGCGAGCGTTCAGAGAGAGATGGCGTCCGGGGCGGCGAGACGGAAGAGAAAGCGTGAAAATGAAAAACGCGCGGCGTGGGAGCGAGCGCTCGACGACGACGAGACGGCGCGGAAAAAGAGAGGCATCGCCGCTGATGAAGAAGCGGCGGCTGCGGCTGCTGCGGCGGCCGCGAGGAAAGAGCGCGACCTCATGGCGCTGAACGCGTCGACGTCGAGGGAAAGGGACGACGAACGCGACGATGGAGGGATGTTGAGCGACGCGGTGCGGATACCCGTGCGGGCGAGAAGAGATTCTCCGCACGTGTTGCACGTCATGACGAGTAGAACTACTTTTGACGCCGCGTGTGTGTTTTTCGCCGGTTTCCCTGCGCGTTGGGAACGAAGAGAGATTGAACACGTCGTCAACGCGCTCGGTTTCGGGTTGGAATCGCACGAAAAAATTTCCCTCAGCACGGTTCCCGCGCTGAGCGCGTGCGTCGTTAGACTCGCGGATGACGGCGCGGCGTCTGGCGGCGCTAGGAGCAAAAAGAGCGCCCAGTCAAAGTCGTCGATCGCCGACGTGTTTCTATCCCGAGCGGCCAAGCTTACGGACGAAGAACCCGTACAAGCACCGATGACGACAGCGATATCGGGAGACACAATCAGCGTGGATGACGAGGCCACCGCGTCTGGGTTGAACGACTGGGTCGCTTCGCACCGCAGGGCGCGACCGGGCATCGAAGCCGTCAAGTCGCGCATCGACTCTTGGTTTGAGCGCAAAGAGGACGAAGAGCGCGCGGCCGAGGCGGAGGCGGCGAACACGACGGTCGGTGACGGCTGGACGGTTGTTCAGACGAAACGCGGGCGAAAAAAGACGACGGATGACGCCACGGGGACGACGGTGGGCGGTATCCGCGCGGCGACGGCGGACGGTCGTCGCAAAGCAATCAAGAAGATTGCCGGCGAAGAGTTTTATCGTCATCAGAGCAAGGAGAAGAAACGCACGGAAATCATGGAGTTGCAAGCGAAGTTTGAACAAGACAAACTGCGCATCGCTCGATTAAAGGCGGCTCGAAAGTTTCGCCCGTTGTAACTTTGAAAAGTAGAAGAAGAAGAAGACGCGCGCACGGACCGACCAGATAGTGATTTCTAAACGTTCGTTTCCCGTTTTTGAAAAGTCTCATATAGTCCATGTTGTATGTGTATACAGTGAGAATGTCGAAATATCCACTTTTGAATGAAACGTCGGTTCCCGCGGGCGCGCGCGCACCCGTCCGTCCGTCCGTCGATAGACGCCGCCGGGAAGGACGCTCGACGCGTGGAAGGACGAAGAAATCCCCCCGCGCCCCCGTTGCGGGGTGTTTTTTTTTGTTTTCGCGATCGACCGTTCCGGAGACGCCCGACGGGGATTCACACAGTTATCCGTCTGAAACGACGTAACGGTTTGTGGGTGGCGATTTAATTTTGGAATTCGTTCGCATCGAACAGACGAAGGATAAAGACAACGACGACGGAGACGGGCGATGAGAGGCGAATGTGACGCGCGGGGTCGTGGTGGCGCGTCGTCGTCGTCGTCGTCGTCGTCGTCGTCGTCGCGCGGATTCGAGCGACGACGGCGAGGAGACGCCGGCGCGGGCGGGCGGGCGAGATGGGCGTTCGTCGTCGCGATGTGCGGGGTCGTGGGGGCGCTTTTGGGTGCGCGCGGGGTGCACGCGCTGGATAGGATGTACATCAACGCGTTGGTCGGTCTGTATCATCCCGAAAGTGGGAGGTTTCTGATGATGACTGGGGCAAACGGTTACTGGGTTGGCGGTTCCGGCGGTTTGGGCAACAACGGACCGGGGTCGCCGATTATGGGTGACTGGTGGACGAACGAGCCGCTCACCATCGTGGATGCTGGACGCGGTGAGTTTGGTTTTCACTGTCCGTATTTCAACAACTTTCTGCGATTAACTCCCAATCATGGCTACCTGGCTGATGGCAGCGTAGGTATGAATGTAAACGCCATGCCGGATTGGTGGACGTGGGAAAAGTTTCGCATCGAAGAGGGGCCAGACGGCACGGTGCGTCTGTATAATCAGTTCCACATGCGATACTTGCGCATGGTGCGCGACAGCAACGGAATGAATGGATTCCGTGTCACTGGCACCGAGCACATGCCGAATGGTTTGTGGGACCGGTCTCGCAGAGACGTACAATGGCGAATCGTCATGCATAGGCCACCGTACGGCGTGACGGTCGCGATTCACAACCCGTTGTACAATCGCTTCGTCCATATGACCAATAACGGTATGGGGACGCTGATGGAGGCAAAGGAGTGGGACGAGCTCGGTGATGATGCCATCTGGGAACGGTTCAGAATCATACACGTGGAGGGGAGCAGTGGTGAAATCGCCCTGTGGTCCATGTGGCACAGGCGGTTCGTCTACATGGATCACAACTACAGGCTTCAGCGAGGACACGCCGAGCTGGACTACAATCGGCTTCCAACGAGCGATGAGTACTCGTACTATCGTTTCCGTGTCGTCGACGCCGGTAACGGAGAGATTGCGCTGCACGCCGTTCGCATGAATGCGTTCGTACGTATGGGGAGTGGAGGTGAATTGGTCGGCAACTCGGTGGCTTACAATCAATTGAGAACATGGATGACGGCGGAGCGCTTTCGTTTCGCGATCGACCTCGAGACGCTCGTTCGTCCGAATCACGTCTATCCGCCACCACCGCCGCCGAGCCCTCCACCGTCGCCACCACCGTCGCCACCACCGCCTGGCAAGTTTATCGACGTCAACGTCATCATGGATAACAAAGTTGACCTCGTCTCGGCGTATTCGTTCAACTTTGAGGTCAAGGTGAAACACCCGTCGTGCGAAGCCGTAAACGACTGTTTCGGTTCATCGAGCGACGCTGAAGCGAACGAGCACTTGTCTGGTTTGCGATGCGCCGTTCAAGTGCAGAGAGAAGGTTCGACGTGCTCGGAAGGATTTGGAGATTACATGCCGTGCAGAAGTTGGGACGATTTTATTCCTCGAACGCTCGAGATGTCAGATTCTAACGGTGTGATCTTGGAAGGGTTTTACGACGTTTGGTACTCGTGCTACTTTGTGACGGCGAGCGGAGAGAGAGTTCCCAATCCTTTGGGTCCGCGCACGAAATTGCACAGGTTTTACTTGCGTGAAGGCTGTGCGGCTACGATGCCTTTGGGGTCGTTGAGCTCGTCAAACGATATGGAGCACGTCGCCAGACTGCTCCTTCTTACCGCCGACGAGTTCAACGTCGCCGATTGTCGCAACGAGACTGAAATTTACCGCGCAAAAGAAGCTGTGTTTCGTAGACATGACAACAATCCTGAAGATGGTGTGCTCTCTCGAGAAGAAATCATCGCCGCGCTCATCAAACAGAGCGCTGATGCTCGTGTCATCGACATCTGGAATCAGCAACTGGGAGAAGAGCTCGTTCTCAAACCATCGCAAGTTATGCGCGCCAAGACGAATGATTTCACTTGCGGGACAGGCGCAGTGGTATTCACCCAGACGGTGTATCCATCCAACGACCCCGGGCGCGTGACGGAAGACGTAGGTTCAAATGAATGCTCGGAGCTCTCGTCCATGATGGATCTTAGATGGAAGTACGCCATTGATTTACACGCCGGTGATTATACTTGCCTTTACGTCGATGGAACGCTATACGACAAGCTTTCCGTATACAACGAAAATCCGAATGATCAATTATACGAGAGAATCAGTGATAGATCATTCGCAGCAACTCGACTCATTGATGAAAGACCTGTGTCTGGAATGTACGAGGATGTGCAGCAGTCTTTGGTGGCGAATTTCCTTTTCGAGGGTGTGGATGATGGACGAGTAATCACATCGGCCGCGCCGCTTGTGGATGGACAACTCGGATTGAAACCCACGCTATCTCCCATGGCTTCTCCTCGGACGCTGTCTCGGTGTTCGGGAGGAGACGGAGCCATGTGCCTTTCGGCTGTCGCGCAACCCGTCACAACAGCTTCGTACGCGTACCGGTACCATGGCGAAGCTTTTGCGAACGACGTCGCCGTCAGTATGTGGATCTACGGAAAATGTGACAATAATGGCGAGACGGAACCTCGTCGCGCGTCTCTGGCGTACATCAGCGGTGAAAATGGTGGAGTCGAGCACGCGTTGCGTTTTTATCTGAAAACATCTGCGTCGAACACCGCCGCACAGGATCTCGTTTTGGATTACAGTCAAAATGACGCGGTCGAGTACTCGTTGACACTTTCTGGTATTGAATGCAGAAAGTGGAACTATGTTGGCTTCTCCATCAATCGAAGAGATAAATTCGTCGTGTTTGCAAATCCGACTGGCGCTGTTACTGAGTCGTCGGATTCGTCGATGTATAAAATGGAACGGTCAATGCGATCCACGCAACCGCAGACAATTTTAAGGCTTATGCAAAGCTTTGAGCTCTTTGCGCGCGCTGATGTGGAGTTTGATGATGTGCGCATATATACCGGACAAGTCAGCCGTGCGACGTTTTTGGATGCATATCGTTGCGGACATAGGCCACTTTGTGCCGCTCGGGCGCACGCCAAACCGTCGTCACGGCGCGTAGTGTGCGCGTCTATCGTTGCGCACAATCAAGATGATCCACAATTGGCTTCTGAATACTTTTGCGCCGTCGGGATGTATTACGACGGATCAGCCATCGATGTACAAGCTATACTCGATATGAGTGGTGTGACATTCACTTACAGGGATACATCTTGGAACGAAGCTTCGTTTGAAATGCTACGCAAGCCCACTGGTCGCGATGTCGCGGCGGCGAGTTACGATACCATAATTCAGATGGATGGTGATCTGAAAGGATGCGTCAACAAATTTAGCTCAATCACGTATCTTGACCGTGAAGCTGGAGCTAAACCAAATTTGGAGTGGTACTACAAGGTTCGTACAAAAGTATCATCAAACGCAGTCGATTTGGTATCGACTACACATTACTTCAAGGCGCCATGGATGGCAGCTCTTGAAGGCGTTGTGACTGCCGGCTCGTCCACGACGCCAGTACCTTATGTCCGTATTTGTGCAGGTTTTGCATGGCCAAACCATACACTCGTATCGAGAAGGCGAGTGTATGATTCAGCTAATTTAGCTCTACACATGCGTGCAGAGCACACGAGTGACCTCGTGAGGACAGCTGCGCAGAGCACATACATCATCACAGATGGTGAGTCGGCGCCATCGTCTGATACAGGTTACTCCACAGTTGAGCGCGGTGAATATTTGCGCACTGAACTTGCCGTTTGGAGCGCGGTTGAGGTTGTTGAAGTATGCGTTCGAGGCTCTGCGACGGTGACTCCCATCAAGGCATACGTTTGTGATTTTGATTCCGCCGACTCGGGATACCATGGGAATGAGTGCTCCTTGAATCCGTCGAAGACGCACACGGCTACGTCGCATTCCTGCTTCTTTTACGATTGTATTGGTACCCATCTGTCGTCTTTCCATGGTAGATTCATAACGGCAGTCATGCCTGAAACGGACGTACCATCAGACGGGTTGTACGCGTGGTTCAAGAGCTCAGAGATTACGACTTCGTGGAAGAGCGCCGTCGGTGATTTTGAGATGCAAGTCATCGGTGGAACCGTTAATGTTGAGTTCCAGAACGGTCACGGGTTGGCTGGCGAAGTGAAGACCCTCACCGGTGATAAAGATTCGCGAGTCACCTTTGGCGCGATTTTGCCCGCGACGTGGACACTTTGTTCCCTCTCGAGGTATACCGGGTCGTCCAAGGGTCGCATTCTCATCGGCGGGAATGGAAACTTTCTGCACGGACACTGGGGCGGACGTCGTGGCGTGGCGAGTTACGATGCGTGGGTTACGAGCTACCATTCACAAGGAACCCTGACGGATTGGCTCGTCATGTGCAGCACGAACAACGGTCGACGCGCGTACGTGGACGGCGTGAATGTAGCCACTGCAGATCGCAGGGGCGGTTCCGGCAACAAGCACATCGGTATCAATTATGCGCCAAACGGTGGTTGCTGTGACGGTGAAGTCTCCGATTGGGCCGTCGCCGAGATTATCACGTGGAATCGCGCCTTAAGCGATGACGAAATGCTTAAAGTATCAGATCACCTCGCTAAAGTAGGCAGCGCGCGCGTGACGGAAGTCGCGGCGTACGGATCGAGATCGAACTGCGCGTTTTCGGCGGTGACTGGATTGAATGGCGAATATGAAATCACTCTCAAAGATACGAGCGGTACACTTCCAGTGACTGCTAAGGTTTTGGCTGGCGCATACAAAGAAGAAGTTTTCCCTGAGACACGTGAGTCATTGATCGATTCCTCGAGCGCACGCCAAAGCGATGCGTCTTCACAACCCGCCAAGGTGCTGCTCGTGTTGAAATCAACCTCTGAAGATGATTCGCCTACGACGACTTCTAGTGAAGAATTAGGCAGCGCGCTCAACCTTGCGGACGCCGACCAAGACGCGGCAATCTCTCGACTGGAATTGCAGCGTTTCATTGAATCTAGAGCTGGGTTTCCAAATAAAGGACACGCCATCGTGCCAGAGTCTGTCTGGAATCAATTCGACGTTGATTCGGACGGTATACTTTCTGCGGGTGAATTCACGCGCCTTGTCGATAAACTCCAAAGACACGTTTTAGTGGCACAGCCGATACTTGTTTATCCCATCATCGATGGCAAGTATCTGTCAAACTTTGAAGCGAAACGCACCGGTGGTAACCTATGTGTCATGTTCTCACTCATCAGGGGAAATTCAACAGTGTTACCCTCCAACTCGACTACATGGAATGAGTATTACGCCGCCTCCGTGCGCGACGCCTTTCCATCTACTTGTACCGACGCGATGAGCCCTCGCGTCGTCGGTGACGTAAACATGACAAAGCTTCTTCCGTTATTAAGCGTCGCTGAGACCATCACTTTGGATGCTGCAGTGAATAATGCTCGCAGTGAAGATGACGTCTACGGAAGAGTCGCCCATTCTACAGGCGTATCTCTATTCGCATCACAGCGTTATCATGACATTGTGCACATTTTCGACAAATCCACTCGACAGAGTTTATCTAATAAACTACCGGGCAACTTGTTTTCTGACTCTGCCGATATCGCTGCAAACGAATTGGAAATCCGACATAGAGGAGTCGCCATGAAGAATTTCGCAGACGAGACGACGGTCGTCGTGAGGGGCGCTATACTTTTCCCTAAACAGTTCACAAGTGGAGTTACAACGTGTGGGTTGTTTGACGGCACCATTCAAGTCTCCGAGATAGGTAGTTCGGGTGAGCCAGAAGAGTACAAGACGGATGAGTCTGGTTGGTTCGAAATTTCACTCACTCGTGGCAAGTCGTTCATGTTCAACGCGTCCTTTCCAAAACACACACTCTGTTACACGGGAAGGACGATCGCTGACGCCGCGGATGTCATTGACTGTGCTGACTACTCGCAGACTGTGACACTCAGTCGCATCATGGATGGTACGTATATCTTTTTCACAGACACGACGAGAGGAAACATCGACCTTGGACTGTACCAGGGACAATGCGAGGCGTTGTATTCAGGCGCCGTGTTCAAAATAACCCCCATCAATGGTTGCCATCCACCCGTCCTCGTCACTTCCGAAGAGGTTTCTGGGTGGATGAGAAACATGGAAAACATTCCGAGTGAGGCGTTTAGTGAAGAAGAGCCCATTCCTATAAACGCGCGAGCGTGGCCTTTCGCGGCTATGGACTATTCGGTACTGCTTCACTCTGGCCCATCCGTCGGTGGGATCGGAGACTTGATTGCAAACGAACCGTGGAAAGACGGATGTGCCACCGAAGACGGTGACGTGGTGACGTTTTTCAGGCGGAGAAATGCGCTCGAGAGACTTGTTTTGATGCGCGAGTACAACGACTGGCAGCAAATCCGTTACAAGTATCACGGCTACATTTGCGTGGAGATCCCACAATCCATCATTCCGAAAATTACAGACGATCACGAGACTTGCTACAAAGGAGAGGAGAATGATGGAGGTTTGAAAAAAGCACATTTCATTGGGACATCCTCATCGGGTTCAAATCCGCTGGCTTCGGAGTTCGCTAATAATCAGATTGTGGAGAGAATAGTCAAACTGAAGGTGTTTGAATTACACATCATGAACGGTCGTCGTTACGCGCGTTGCTATCAAGCGCTGCCAAACGTACAGAAACGTACGGGCAGCACAGAAGTGAAGATCCGTCAAGACGTGAGCGGTACAAACGCCGACTGTCACCCAGACAAAGGTGGCGGCGAAAAGTGCGACTTTCAAGCCGAAATGGATAGCGATGGGTACCTCAAATTTCCTGGCGGAGCGTCAGCATACGTCGTCGCGCCCGGTGAGCCCAATCTCGCTGGTAATCACCGGAGGACGATTCGGGTCGAAGTGGAAAGAAACGATCTATTTAGATCTGTAACTGCTGTTCTCGTTCGCGAGTTGATTCCACTCGGCGTGAAGCCAAGAGGCGGCGACGGTTTGAGCGATGACACATTTTGGGCCACCGTGCCGCTCGACGGACTCGTTTACACTGTCGTGCACGACCCGCCAGGTGGTAACTCGTATGCAGAGCTCATTTCTGGCACCGATGTGAAGATTGAGTGGGCACTGGCCTCGACTCATGCGTTGACCGTCAAAGCAGGGAACGTTATCGAATCAACAGCGGGGATCAAAGCAAAAGGCAAGGTTGGACTGAACCTTGGATATACCGCTGAAGGGTCCACCGATGTGGCAAACTATGAAGTATCGAGCGGGGGTTTCGGGGAAATAGCATTTGATGGGCCAAACGTTTCAGTGGAATCCGAAAGTACATCGACTTGGGATCTAACAATCACCACCGATCGTGCCATAAGAAGTAGCCAAGATCCAGCTTTG
>Ga0181600_10003757_pt1 | contig 11577 bp, 6 predicted proteins | sample 041ome_2_FD_132982 | JGI IMG/M metagenome (GOLD analysis project Ga0181600, IMG submission 132982) | Coastal salt marsh microbial communities from the Groves Creek Marsh, Skidaway Island, Georgia - 041406US metaG (megahit assembly) | ecosystem: Environmental > Aquatic > Marine > Intertidal zone... | reverse complement strand
GACCCGGCGGGTCGCCGGAGCTTGTGGTGCTTTTCCATACTCGGCGTTCACGCGATGACGCACGCGGCGACACGACCACCCTTCGCGACCGCGTTCGCGACGCCACCTGTCCGATGCCGCTTCACCCACGCGCGGCGAACAGTGACCGAGGGCTCGATTCGTCCCCAAATCTCGTTTCTTTTCGTCAGAGTCTGTCTGTGCCATCGGAACCGAGAAAAGTCGTTGTTTCCCGGCGCGCCGGCGCTGGCGCCCACTACTCCGAGCCGCGCCGCGTGCACTCATCCCCGCGACCCGCATGTTCCGCCTCGCGTGATGGGCGCATCTCTCGTGCGCCCCGTCGCGCGCGCCGTCGCCGGCGCCGTCGCCGGCGCCGTCGCCGGCGCCGCGCGACGCCTGCGAACGTTTTCGTCGGTCGCCTCGGAGGAGGAGGACGACTACGTCTGGACGGAGGCTGACCCCTCGTTGCAGTGCGCGTGCCGCTTCACGGACAACTTCTTCGTGAAGCGGCTGCGCATGCACGTCGCATTCGACGGCACCAGAGAGGCGTTCGAGTCGGCGTACGCGGACGCGCTCGAGGGGGTCTCGGAAGAGGACATCGCCGCGATCCTGTCGGAGCTGCGCGCGGAGCGGCGACGCCGCCAGACGCACTTCGCCGAGGCGCGGCGACGCCGGGCGTTCATCAAGGCGCGGTACCGCGCGCTGCACCCGGACGTGTACACGCTGGACCCCGAAACGCACCTGGACGCGCGGTTCCGGGAGCTCGCGGGCGCGTGCGTGCGGGCGCTCGCCGACGGCGCCGCCGATTCCGCGCGCGACGCGAAGGCGCTCGTGACTGGCGAGTGCGCCGACATCCTTCGCCAACGCCCCGCCGGGGTCTTCGCGTTCCCCGTGTTCCGCGAGGCGTTCTGCGCGAAGCTGCGCGAAGAGTGCGCGCACTTCGAGCGCTCCGGCATGCCCCTGTCCCGGGCGAACTCCATGAACGACAACGGCTTGCTGTTGTTCGAGCTCGGCGCGTACGAAAACCTGTTGGACCCGCTCGTTCGCGACTACGTCGCGCCGGTGGCGGCGGCGCTCTTCGGGGACGGCGACCCGTTCGCCGTCGTCACACGAACGAAGTGTGACACCACGAAGTGTGACACGACGAAGAAGCACAGAAACCACCACGGGACGTTTACGTGTCCCGGCGCGACATCCATCGACCACCACCGGTCGTTCCTGGTTCGGTACGACGCCGCAAACGAGACGCGTACGCGAAACAACGCAAACAACGCAAACGTCGACCTCGCGTACCACTACGACGACGCCGAGGTGACTCTGAACGTCAACTTGGGCGGCGCGTTTGAAGGCGGCGAGCTTCTGTTCGGCGGGTCGGGGGAGGACGAAAGAGCGGAGGCGCACGTGCGTGGTGACCGTACGCGCGACTTGACACCGGTGACGCACCGCGAGGGCGTAGGCATCCTGCACCGGGGCGCGCACTGCCACGAGGCGACGCCCGTCGCGAGCGGGACGCGCGTTAACCTCATCGCGTGGTGCCGCAGCGCGGCGGCGAGAAAAAGACGTTGCGCCATGTGTTTTCGCGCGCGCGTAGCTTAGCGTAGCTTAGCGTACGTAGCCATCACATAGACCATGATACGTTTTTCACTACATATAGCTATAAGAATATAAAAAAACAACCCACCGCGTATATAGTAGTGTCGTTACCTTCGCCTGGACGAGAAGCACGCGCGTCTGAGCAGCCCCGAGGCGCCCCCGTGGGTTTCCAGCGAGCCCTTGGGCGCGAACAGCGCCGCCGGGATGGCGGCCATCAGCGCCGCCGCGTGTATGGGTATGCTCACCGCCGGCGAGCTGGAGTACATGGAGGACGCGGCGACGGCACCGAACCGCGCCACCGCGTTGGCGTAGCCGTGTCCCGTGGCGCGGAACAGCGTGGGGTACGCCACCGCGTTGAGGATCCAGCTCATCGCGCCGATGGGCGCCGCCGGGATGCGGCCGAGGAGCATCACCAGCACGAGTCCCCAGCGTTTCGTGCGCAGCGACTCGCTCAGCGGGGTGAACAACAGCGGGACGCTGACGAACGCGCACGCGGTGGCGACCCACCGCGGGTTGATCTTCGCTTTAAGCGCGAGCAACGCCAGGACGTTCCCGACGACGTCTCCGCCGTTCACGATGAGGATCGCGGGGTAGTCGAAGGCGATGCGCGAGACGTTCTCCACCTTTACCAGCGGTTCGCCGGGCGCCGCGGGCTCGACGAGAAAAGTCGTCTTGCGGAACACCGTCGGCGAGTGCAGCATCAGGCCGTAGAAGTTGAACGTCTGCACGAACGCCAACGTCCACAAACACACCGTGCGCACGAAGTTCGTCGGCGTGCCCACCAGGTTCCAAAACGCGCTTCCCGCTCTCGCGTCGTCGTGTTTGACGCCGGCGTTTTTTTTTTTTCGCGCAACCGTCGCCGCCGCCGCCTCAAGCTCGTCGTCGCCTTTCTTCGTCCCTTTCTGCGTCGGGTCTATCGACGCCGAGTCGATCGGTGCTTTCGCGGTCTCGTTTTCCACCCACGACGCGTTCTCGGGGTCGCTCGACTCGGCGACGATCCGCACCCCTTCTTGAAGCGCTCGGCCCGTGTTCTCCAGGCACACGCGGCTCAGTGTTTTTTTCGCCCTTTCGCTCGCGCCGCGCTCGGCGAGCCACGTGGGCGACTCGTCGAGGTACAGCGACATCGCTAAAGCGACGGTGGGTGGAATCGCGGTCACGAACGCCAGGACGCGCCACCCGAGCGGGTCGAGCGTCCACATGCCCACCACGGTGATTAGCACGACGCCGACCGAGAAACTCAGGTTCGCGACCTGGGTCTTGGCGCTTCGCAGGGCGTCGGGGCACGCCTCCGCCAGCATGTCCACCGGAACGAACGCGGCGCCGACGCCGAGTCCGACGAAAAAACGGCAGAACATCAACACGGACGCGCTCGGCGCGATCGCGGAGAGGTACCCTCCCAGCGACACGAGCGCGTTGGCCACTACGCCGCATGGTTTCCTGCCGAGTCGATCCGCCAGCGCGCCCATCACGAAACATCCGAGCATCTGCCCGAAGAAGATGCTCATGGCGACGCGGTCCGTCTCGTCCGAGTTCAGGCTGAACTCCGCGCGTATGTGCGGCAGGATCAGGCTGAGAAGCGCCACCTCGGCAGCCTCGCTGGCGATCGTGACGCACGTGACGGCGAGCAGGTAGCCCTGGTAGTGGCCTCTGCGGCCGCTCCAGCCGCAGTGCTCGATCACCTGCTCGGGCGTGAGACGCGCGCGATCGCCCCACGGAAACGGAACGCCCTCGCGCCGCTCCCGCCGCGCGCCGCTCGTCGAGCCGGGGGCGCCCGCGAGCTTGAACGGCATCTTGATCGGCGCGGCTCCGTACTTGGGGCTCTTGTCCACGTCCTCCGTGAACATCCCCGGGGGCCGCGCGGGGCCCGCGGCGCGTGAAGCAGTGAAGCGCGTGAAGCGCGGACGCGTTTTTCGGGAGTGGCGTGATGAACGCGCGGCGTGAAACGCGGTGAGAACTGAGAAGAGTTCGGACATTGACTTCTCCATTCGCGACGCGCCGACGCGCTCTCGCGCTCTCTTTTTCGGCTACCGAAGGCTCCGTCTCCGTCTCACTTCCCGTCCACGTAGTTGAGCCCGAACGCCAGGAACACCAGCCCCTGCGCGGTGAGGAACACGGCGTACTGCCACATCGCGTGCGCGAACGCGCCGTACGCGGCGCACGCGACGAAGAAAAAACCCATCGCGCACTCCTTCCCGTACGTTTTTTTTTGTTTTTTTTGTTCGCCTTTCTCCTTCGCTTCGCGCGTCTCGGCTAACCGCGTCGCGACGAACGCGACGGCTCGCGACTTGCTGCGTCGCGCGTCGTCCACTTTCCGCGCGATGATCCGCCCGAGTTTCCGCGTCACGACCCACTCGTTCGCGTCCGCCCAGTCCAGGAACCCCGAGAACATCGCCGTGACCTTCACCACGGACATGGCGTTCTCGCACAGCACGTACGGGATGGCGAAGCGCCACCCGCCGCGCGTCCAGAACGCGGTGGATATCGTGATGGTCAGCGGCACGTACACGAGCGCCCAGAACGGTATGACCACCTCCGGGAACGTCGCGCAGATGGGGATGAGCGTGCAGTACAGCGCGAAGCTCACCAGGTGCGACGCGAACATGCGCGTCCCGAAGAAAAACACGATGAGGTACATCTTCTTGGCCAACGGCGTCTTCTCCGAGCGCCACACCGCCGAGGCGGCGATCTTGAAGAGCTGCGCGGGGCCGCAGGACCAGCGGTGCTGCTGTTTCCGGTACGCGTCGTACACGGCGGGGATCTCGCAGTCGCAGGTGACGTCGTCCAAAAACACGAACTTCCACCCGCGCAGGTACGCGCGCAAACTGAGGTCCATGTCCTCCACCGTCGTTCTCGGCGTCCATCCGCCGGCGTCCTCCACGCACGCGAGCCGCCACGCGCCGGCGGTTCCGTTGAAGTTGAAGAAAACCCCGGCGGCGTGCCGCGCGAACTGCTCGCACCGGATGTGGTAGTTCAGAGAAATCTCCTGCACGCGCGTGAGCAGGGACTCCGAGCCGTTGACGTACGTCCAGCGCGCCTGCACGAACCCCACCTCCGGGTTGGCGATCAAGTACGGCGCGACGAGGCGCAGGAAATCGGCGCGAGGTTCGAAGTCGGCGTCGAAAATAAACGCAAACTCGTACCCGGAGTCGAGTTCATCGGCGTTTTCGTTCCGTTCGTCTTCGTTCGATGACGCGTTTTCGTCCATGTTTTTTTTCGCGTCGATATCGGGAGGAGGGTTCGTCGATATCGCGGCGTCGATATCGCGCACACGAGGATATAAACCTCTTCCCCCGAATCTCCCGTCGCGTCGCCCGCGCAAATCGGCCTCGGCGTCCACCATCGCGCCGGCTTTGTACCCGGCGCGGTTCTGGCGCCGCCGCGCGACGACGTTCACGCCGCGCTCGCGCCACTCGAACACCTTGTCGTCCACGACCGCGCGCGTCTCGGGGCACGTGCTGTCGTCCAAAACCTGGATCAACAGCCTGGATCGAGGCCAATCGAGCGCGCACGCCTTGTCGATGACGTCGCCGCACACGGAGAGCTCGTTGAACATGGGAAGCTGCACGACGACTTTCGGGAAGTGCGCGACGGCGTCGGCGCGCGCGCTCGTCACCGAACGCGTCGGCGGTAACGCGACCGTTTTCCACTTCGTCTTCACCGGGTCCTTTTTTGCAATTAAGCGCCAGTACACCGCGACGTAGAAGTGGAACATGCGGTCCGCCGCGACGAGCGCGCTGAGAAACGCCGCCACCGCGACGAACGCCTGCAGCGTCGGCGCGACGAGCGCGCGCCGCGCGAAGCGCGCGTAACGTCCGAAACGCCCGAAACGCCGAGCAGAGGAGGTGTCGTCGATGGTTAACACGCCCGTCTCCGGCACTTTCGCCCACGCGCTTTTGAACGACAGCACGTCGCGAACAGCCGCGCACGCGTCCCGCGCCGCGCGCGCCGCGGCGCCGAAACCGCGCGTCGAAAAAGCGATTAAACGCGTTCCCCGGGACGCCTCTCTGAGAGCCTCGGCGTCAGCCGAGGGGGCGTCGTCCGCGCGCGCGCGCGCGAGCGCCACGCCGACGCACACCAGGAGCGCGAGGAGAAACGCCGCGCCGAGGAGCGTCGCCGCGGCTTTTTTGCGCGCGTCGTGGCGTCGCGCGGGCTTGTGCAGGTGGTGGAGCACGAGAGGGACGGTCGCCGCGGCGTGTGGTTTCGCGCGAGGCGCCGGGACGCGCGCGTCGTCGTCGTCTCTCGACACGATCGGCGCGTACGCGTGCGCGCGCGAGCGGAGCCACGCGGTCCATACCATGTCGCCGCGTGCGCGCGTGTTCTTCCCCGGGGTGGCGCGCGCCGTGCGCGTGCGCGTCTCGAGAGGCGCCCGCGCGTCGCTCGCGACCGCCTTATCTGCCGCGGCCTCGGACCTCGCGACTGCCGCGGCTGACGGCGAGCCGCGCGCCAGGCGCAGGACGCGCGTCGGGTCTTTCGAGACCCGCGCGGTTTCCTCGGACGCTCGATCGGCGACGTTCGGGCGCCGAGGCTCGTCCTCGGGGAGACGAAACGCGCGCGCGAGACGTACGTACCGGTGTGAGCGACCGTACTGGGTATTTATAACCTTCGAAAAACACAATTTTTCGTGCGTGCGTGTCGTCTTCGTTACAACGCGGGTCGTTCGTCTCGAGCGCGCGTGATGACACCGAAGCGCTTCCAGCATCAACGCGAATCACCGAGCGTCGCGGTGATTCGCGTTGATTCACCGTCGCGATGTCGCGAACGCGGAACGAGTTTCGCTCGTTCACTCCATGGGCAGGAGGTGCTCGGAGAGGTACTTGGAGACGGTGAATCCCTGGAACCGGTCGACGCCCAGAAGCTCTTTGAGGACGTCGTCCGCGATGACCCACCGCTTGTTCTCCGGGTCCATCAAATTGTTGGACTTGAAGTACGCCCACATCTTCGACGTCAGCGTCGCGCGGCTCACCGTCGGCTCGCCGACGAACCGCGCCAACAACGGCGAGCACCGGTACGGCTTCTGTAAGCCGCCCGCGGATTTCTTGGCGGCTTTCTCCTTGCGAAGCGCCTCCAGCCCGGCGGCATCCATCGGGACGTACGCCGAGATCTCGCGCTGGTACCGCTCCTTGTCCTGCTCCGCCATCTTTTCGTACCCGGTGCGCGTCTCGGGGTCCATGCTCTTCCACTGCTCGCCGAGCATCTTGGCGATGTCCGCGAACTTCATGTCGGGGTGCGCCGCGTTGATCTTCGGGCGCGCAATCTGCACAAAACACATGTACGCGCCCTTCGGGCCCTTGGGCTTGTTCGGGTCCACCACGTCCTTGCCCTTGCCGCGGCCCTTCTTCTTGCCATCCTTACCCTTGTCCTTCTTGGACTTCTTCGAAGCCTTCTCCAACGTGCCGTCGGGCTTGCGCTTGCTGCGGGATCGAGTACGTCGACGGAGAGATGGAGGTTTTTCGTCAGGTGATGAGATGAGTCTTCCCGTCCGTCAAGTTGCCGACGATGGTTTCGATGAGCCACTCGACTCGGCTCGGGCGTGTTTCTCGCGCGAACGTTCGCGGACGCGAGATCGCGGATTGTTGAATCGAGGGGGGGTAAGGGAGGCGGCGCGCGCGCGCGCCGCGGCGCCGGCCGCCGGAAACCGACTCCGCGGGGAGACGCACCCGGTGATCCTCTTGCCGGGGCCGGACTTGAGGAACTTCTGGACCTGTGACGCGAGAGCGCGCGGCGGGTGAGGGTGCGTCAGCGCGGTTTAAATCGGAAAAAAGCCGTTCTCGCGACGCGCAATTACCTCCCGGACCGCGAGGCGAGGCACGGGGAAGGGGGACGGCGCGACGTCTGTGGGCGGTCACGAGACGCGCGAGCGAGCGGGGATCGAAGATCGCGGGGTTGTCGTTGCGTCTGGAGGACGTACCTCTTCGCGGATGAACGCCTTGCGGTCGGACAGGCTGATCTCCAGGTCCACCTCCAGCTGCTTCTGGATGTTCTTCACGGTGGTCTTCTCCAAGTCCGCATTCTTCAAAATCTGGTGGAGGCGCTTGATGACCGCGCCGTCCATCTCCTTGCCCGGCTTGAGTTCCTTGAGCTTGGGGGCCATGCTGGCTATCGTGAAAGTGGTGAAAACGACGCGGTGTGCGCGCGCTCGGACAAGTGGCGGGAGGACGCGCGGGCGCGGCCAAGCGAGACGGCGCACCGTCATCGATCCCCCTAAAATTTCCAAATTCCTATGCATATCAGACATAGGGTTTGCCGTTCGCGACGCGGCCTGACACAGATCGCGTAGGATTCCGGCGCTCGACGAACGCGAGAGGCTGCGAAAATCGCACGAAAATCGAGCTCGTTCGGACGTATGGGAATCGTTCCTAGCGAAGATACTTTTTCTGTATGCGTGTCAGTCTGATCGCGAACGAAAAATCTCGGTGAAAGAAACGATCCGAAAACGGTCGCGCGCGCGTGTGTTTTTCCCGCACGTCGTCGTGTGTGACGACGCACTTCGTCGCCGCGAGCCGACACCCTCGTGCGTGAAGTGAAAAAGCCTTTCTTTTCTGGTACTAAGACAAAACGCGCCGGCGCCGCGGCGCGCCGCGCGTGTCTTCGAAGCGCCCGTTTCCGCGCTCAAAAAATGAACCCTCAGCCGAGGGTCGTACCCGTCGCGCGCGCGCGCGCGCGCGCGCGCGCGCTCGAGCCCCGCGCTCTCTCCTCTCTTCCCCCGACGACGAACACGAGCCGTCTCGCGAGTCTCGACGTCTCGCGCCTTCTTCGCCGTTCCGTCGCCTCGCCTCAGAACCTCGCGAACAGCGCCCTGGTTTCGGCGTCCTCGATGATCACGCCGCGGCGCCACGGCGCGTCCCCCCGGTCCAGCACTTTGCGCAGCGCCGGGTCGGTGACGACGTTGCGCCGGCGCGGGGACAGCGCGGGGACGATCGACCCTCGGCGCACGCCGTCGACGTTCAATCCGCCGAACCACTCGTGCGCGAAGAGGCGGTCCCAGTTCCCGCCCGCGCCCAGCCGCGCGCGCTCGTCGTTTTTCAGGAGCGCGCGCACCAGCGACGCGGTGCTCGAATCCACCGCGCTCGGCATGGGCATCGCGTCCGGGTCGTGCGACATGAGCCGACGGTACAGCTCCTGCCGAGACCCCGACGCGACGCTGAAGGGCGTGTCGCCGGTCACGAGCTCGTACACGAAGACGCCGAGCGCCCAGAGGTCCGCCTCGAAGCGGCACCCGCGGTGCAGCAGAACCTCGGGGGACATGTACTGCGCGGTGCCGCAGATGGTGTACGTGCGCGCCTCCGCGTCCGTGCCACCGCTCGCGTCGGCGCCCTTCTTCGCGAAGGGCGACGCGCGCGAGGAGACTATTTGCCCACCGCCGCGCTCGCCGCCGCGAAACGCGATCCGCTTCGCCATCCCGAAGTCCGCGAGCTGCGCGCTGCCGTGCGGGTGCAGCAGGATGTTCTCCGGCTTCAGGTCGCGGTACACGTACCCGAGCGCGTGCAGGTGCCCGAGCGCGAGCGCCACCTGCGCGGCGTACACGGTGGCGTCCACGCGGCTCGGCAGGCCGTGGAAGTTCATCGCCTGGAACAAGTCGCCGCACGGCGCGTACTCGAGCACTAGGAACAAAGCCCACGGGTCTTGAAACGACGCCAAGAGACGGTTGATGAACGGCCCGGACGAGACGCGCTCGTGAAGCCGACGCTCTTCGGACGCGTGCTTGGCTTCGCCCACGTCCACCAGTTTTTGTTTGCGCATCACCTTGAACGCCACGATCGCGCCCGATCGTTTCTCCTCCGCGAGGTACACCGTCCCGCACAAACCGCGGCCGAGCTCGCGGAGCAAACGGTACTCGGACGCGTCGGCGTCGCGGCGCGGCGCGGGGAGCGGCGGGAAACGCCCCTCACCGAACAGAGACGGCGACGCGTCTTCTCCACTCGCGCGAGAGTGGAGAGTTCCGTCGCGCGACACGACCGCGACGCTCGTGCCGTCCAGCGAGTACCCGTCGTCGCCGCCCGAGTACCCGGCGCGGCGCTCCGCCGGACGCGTCGCCGCGGGCGCTTCGTCCATCTCCACGTCTCCTTCGCGCGAATTTTGGCGCGAAGGCCCGCGGAGGCCCAGGCGGCTGGCGGGCCGCGAGGCGGTCGGCGAGTCCCCCGCGGCATCCGCGCGCGGAGACATGGCGCCCTGCGCGGCGTGCATGGCCTGCAGGTCCGCGATGGACGAGGCGTGCGGGATGGCGTGGCCCGCGCGCCGCGACGCGGAAGTCGGCGCCGGCGAGAGACGCGCGCGGAAAAGCGCGCCCGACTCTCCTTCGCCGCGCGTCAGAGAGGAAGGCGAACGCATCTCCGCGCTCGCCGAGCGGTGCATGCCCGAGCGCGGGTCGAGTCTCGGCGCGTACGGCGCCGGCGACAGCGGGGACGGCGACGCGGGCGCCGGAGCCGGCGACGCGGGCTCTCGGTTCGTAAGGCCCGACGTCGTCTGGAACCGGAACAGGTCCGCCGCGGACTCGGCCCGCGGCACGTGCGACGCGCCTGGACGCGCGTCACGTTCCGGCGAGGTCGTGGGCGCGCCCCCGAGCGGCTTCGTCGCCGGTTTCGTGTCGGCGATGGCAACCAGCCCGGCGGGCGCGGCGCCGGTCCCCGCCGCGAACGCGCGCACCGCGGCGGCGGCGTCCGCGCCGGCGTCGACGCGAAGCGAAGCCTCAGCCTCGAAAAACGCGCTTTCGACGCCGCGCGACTCCGAAACGCGCGTCACCGAAGTGGTGTTTCTTCTCACCAAACGCACCTCGAGCTCATCGAGGTCCACCTCAGTCGCCAACATCTCGAGTAGGACGTTTCGGAGCGCCCCGGGCGTCGCCGGAACGGAAACGCGCGCGGTAACGGCGCCACACACGCCGTTTCCGGCGACGCCGTAAGATTTACTCGTCGTCTCCCCGGCGGCGTCGCGCGCCGCTCTGGCCCTGGCGTTTTCGACGCCGTGCCACCTGGCCCACAGCCCGGGGTCGACGACGGCGTCCCTGACGGCGAGCGACAGCGGGGTAAGCGCCGCGTGCTCCAGTTTCCCGCCTCCCGCGCTCCCGTCGACGACCCAGAACCTGTGCACGCGCAGGTGCCCGGCGCGTCTCAGGTCCGATCGGACGATCGTCAGCCTCTGCGTCTCGACGCACGCGCAGAGGTCGCAGTGCAGCCCTGGTCTGTGCGTGTACACCACGCGCACGAGCGTCGCGTCGGGGTGGAGCTTATTCGATACCTCGACGCCGCGCTTCAGCGGCTGCGTCTGCGCCGACGCCATGGCGACGAAGCTCCCGCGAGCGCTCGCGACCGCCTCTCACGCCTCACACTCGAAATCGCACCGCACGCCAATCTCCGCCTCTCGCGCGCGTCGGAGCCCTCACGCCACGCCTCGTCGCTCGGTCTGCTCGCCGGCAGACCCGCGCCGGACGTCGTGCGCTCGACCCGTCGCCGGCCGCTCCGCGTCGCCCGTCTCCTGGCGGCAGCCCGCGCCTCGCGTCCGTCGAAGTGGCCGCCGGCGACGAGCGACGAAAAAGCGGTGGCTCCTCTCGAGCGCTGTGAGCCAGGGATCTGTCGCTCCGCTCGCGGGAAACATCTTCTCTCTGAGGCCCGAAAAAGCTTGTTGGCATCGACGGTGGACAGCGGAAACGAAAAAGCGCGGTCTGTTTTCCCCCGAAATCGCCCGACTCGGAGTCGAGGCGTTTGACTGGTCGATCGGGAGTCAGCGCGATAAGGCACCCTCAGGCACGCGCCGCGATTGGAGGCCAGGCTTCACGCGCCGGCGTTTCCGGAAACGCGGAATCGCCGTCGCGCTCCGCCGACACGCACTGATGATGATGGCGTGCTTGGCGCTCCGAATCGCGTCGCGCGCGCGCACACCGCGCCGCACACCCCACGGCGCGACTCGATGTCGTCCGCGGGGACGCACGCGCGCGTCCACGCGTGCTCCACGTCGCGCGCGCGTCGTTCTCTCGGCGGCGTCGGCGCGCTT
>Ga0181600_10003752_pt1 | contig 11581 bp, 13 predicted proteins | sample 041ome_2_FD_132982 | JGI IMG/M metagenome (GOLD analysis project Ga0181600, IMG submission 132982) | Coastal salt marsh microbial communities from the Groves Creek Marsh, Skidaway Island, Georgia - 041406US metaG (megahit assembly) | ecosystem: Environmental > Aquatic > Marine > Intertidal zone... | reverse complement strand
TAGCATCAACAAAAGCTCTTTCTTTTTTATCTGCTGTAAGAAGTTTATTTTCAAATTTTTGATACATAATTTTTGTTTAGTTTTAACTTATTAAATTTTTAATATATATATCAATCAAATGTTTCCTGAAAATTACTTATTATTCTTGCAAATAATCATAGTGATGTTTGTCACTCCAGGTGGTCCTAGAGTTTTGATCATGTCTCAATCGATTAATTATGGATTTAAAAAAAGTTTATGGACAGCTTTTGGGGATGTGACCGCTAATTCAGTTCAGATGTTATTGGTGCTTTTTGGTTTGAGTGCACTAATAGAAATATTTCCAAACATTGTTTCCGTGTTTAAATGGGTCGGTATTACTTATATCTTGTATGTCGCTTATGGTTTTTTTAAATCAAAAGCTAATATTGATATAACTACGGGTAAGCAAGTACGATCTAATATTGCTTTATTTAGAGATGGTTTTTTTATCGCTTTCTTTAGTCCTAAAGCCATAGTTTTTTTTGCAGCAGTGTTTCCAACTTTTTTGACAGGTGAAAATTATATTACTCATTTTATTATAATGTTAATTAGCTGGGTGAGTTTGGATTTTTTGACATTGGCAATTTATTCCAAGATAGCTGAAAAAATAATCGATCAATTAAAATCAAATCCAAAAACATTAAACTATGTTTCTGCTGCAGCGCTAACAATTATCGCCTTATTTATTGCTGTAAAAGTTTAACTCAATTAAAAGTTGAATTATTAAATTTCTAACAAGTTGCTTGGTTTTATTAAATATATATAAAGTCTTCTAGTTAATTAACTTTTAAATGGGGGAGAAGTAAAAATGAAAAAAACAATTAAATTTGTTTCATCTTTTTTTGCTTTACTATCAATCTTATTATTCAGTTATGGTTGCGACCAAGCTCCAAAAGGAGTTAAAGGTGACAAAATCATCTTAGGTGCCGCTGTTTCTCTAACTGGAAAATATTCTACTAACGGTAAACATACTAAAAATGGTTATGAAATGGCCGTTAAGAGAATAAATGATATGGGTGGTATTAAAGTAAAGGGAAAAACTTATAAGTTTGAAGTCAAATATTATGATGACGAGTCAAACTCTAAAAGAGCTGCTCAATTAGCTGAAAGATTAATCAAGCAAGACGGAGTACAGTTCATGCTTGGGCCTTACAGTTCTGGTTTAACAAAAGCAATGGCTCCAGTTACTGAAAAGTATAAAATTCCAATGGTTGAAGCTAACGGTGCATCAAGATCATTGTTTACAAAAGGGTATAAATATTTATTTGCAGTTTTATCACCTGCAAACCAATACCTAGAAGTAGCAATTGATTTGGCAGTAGAGAAGAATGGTGGAAAGCCTGTAAAAATTGCAATGGCATTTGAGCAGGACGCATTTTCTCAAGACGTTAGATTGGGAATTTTAGATGCTCAAAAAAGAACTGGATCTAAAATTGTAATTGACGATAAACTTCCAAAAGAACTAAATGATATGGCTGCTACTTTGGCAAAAGTTAAAGCTGAAAAGCCAGATGTATTAGTTGTTTCAGGTCATGCTAAAGGCGCATTAACTGCAATTAGACAAATTTCTGAAATGAAAGTTGATGTTCCAATGTTAGCGATGACTCATTGCGATGCTTCTAAATTAGCAAAGCAACATGGAAAAAAATCTGAGTATGCCCTTTGTGCTGCTCAATGGCATAAAACTCTAACTTACAAAGATAGTTTCTTTGGAAATGGTATTAAGTATGCAGAAGACTTTAATAAGATGTATGGTTACGAACCACCATATCAATCTGCTGAGTCTTCAGCTGCATTATTAGTTTACAAAGATGCATTTGAAAGAGCTAACTCTTTTGACACTAAAGCTGTTAGAGATGCATTAGCTGCTACTAATATGCAAACTTTCTATGGAAATGTAAAATTTGGTTCAGGTGGACAAAACGAAGCTAAGCCAATGGTACTTTTCCAAGTTAGATGTGAAGGTGAAAAGTGTGAAAACAAAGTTGTTGCTCCAACAAAATGGGCATCAGCTAAGTTAGTACACCCAATACCTGCTTGGTCAGCAAGATAATATAAACGATTTACTGCCTCTTCTTTAATTAGAAGGGGCAGTTTTTTTGGGACAGAATGGATTTTTTAGTTTTTCAAACTGGGACTTTAACTTTTCAAGCACTTATAGATGGAGTGCTTCTAGGTATTTTGTTTGCTCTTATTGCTTATGGTATGGCCCTTCAATGGGGCGTTATGAATATAATTAATATTGCCCAAGGTGAATTAGTAATAATGGGAGGGTATATTGCTTATTTTATGTATCAAATTGGAATACACCCGGCATTTGGAATTTTGGTATCACCAATCATCATGTATTTTGTTGGAATAATTCTTTATAAATTAGTGATTACTAAAGTCGTTGATAGAGATTTATTTATTTCAATTTTAGCGACTTTTGGAATTAGTATTTTAATGCAACAACTTATGAATTTTGTTTTTGGAGCAGATGTTGTTGTTGCACAGTCAAATTTTGGAACATTGTTGTTATTTGATAAAGCAGTAACAATACCCTACTCAAAATTATTTGCTGCTGCGGTAAGTATAGTATTCGCAATATGTTTAATTATTTATATGAGAAGATCCAAATTAGGACGTGCTATTAGAGCTACAGCTCAAAACGCAAGAGCAGCTAAAATTTTAGGAGTTGATACCGAGAAAGTTTATGCTTCAACTTTTGGAATAAATGCTGCTTTATGTGGAATTGCGGGAGCTTTAGTTGCAATTACTTTTACTCTACATCCTTATGTTGGCTTACCTTATACTGTAAGATCCTTCATGATTGTTATAGTTGCCGGTCTTGGAAATTTACCAGGTGTTGCAATGTCTGGAATGGGATTGGGAGTTTTTGAAGAATTTGCTGACTATATTCTTGGAACAGAATTTAGAATTGCTGCAGTATTTTCACTACTTGTATTTATCTTATTATACAGAAGGTTTAAACTTGCAAGAAAGAGAGAGTATTTAAAATAATCATGAATACGGTTTTGGAGTTTAATAAAAGAGAATTAACAATTTGTGGAGCAATTTTAATATTAGCTTTGATCGCTCCGTTTATATTTTCTGCATACAAGTTGCAAATGGCAATCATGATCGTTTACATTGTTGCTGCAATTACATGGAACATTCAAGGTGGTGAAACCGGATACAATACTTTTGGTAATATCATGTTTTTTGGATTAGGCATGTATCTTTGTTCTGGAATACAAATTGGAATGTATTTTCCTTTAGCCGAATGGACTGAAGGTGGTGGAGTTAAAACTTTTATTCACAAGCCTGATCAGTATTTTAAAGGTTTATTTGTGGGACTTTTGTTTGCTGGCGTTGTTCCTGCGATTGTTGCTGGATTGATTGGTTATGGAATATTAGGCTTAAGAGGACATTATTTTGCAATATGTACTTTGGGAATAGGTATTGCATCAGGCGAAATTGCTGGCGGTATTGAGTTAATTGGTGCTGGTCAAGGAATGACTTCACCACCATTTCCCAATGTAGGGGGATTAGAATTTAGGGGTCAATTTTTATATTTCTTATGTTTGGCGCTTTTAATTTTGACTTTTACTTTTGTAAGGTGGCTTTATACAACTCGATTTAGATTAGTCCTTAACGCTATAAGAGATAACGAGGACAAGGCTGAGGCTATGGGAATTGAAACCATGCGTTATAAAATTACCGGTTGGGTAATTTCTGCATTCTTTGTTGGTATTGCCGGAGGTTTAGTTGGAACTATGGTTGGTTATATAGAGCCTGTAGAAGTGGCATTTGATGGACGTGAACTTGGAGTGTTTATGGTTCTAATGACAATTCTTGGAGGTAAAGGAACTCTTTGGGGACCAATTATTGGGGCGGTATTATTTACAATATTTAAAGAGAGTTTTTGGACTTTGTTCCTAGGTTGGCAGTATGTTGCGCTTGGGGTTTTGATAATTGTAATTGTTATTTATTTCCCAGAAGGTCTCATGGGTTACTTAAGAGAACGAAAACCCGAATGGTTTGGTGAAGTCATTGATGAAAAAGATAGAAAGGCTCAGATAACTTTAGATTAATGTCTATACTTGAAGTCAAAAATGTTTCGAAATCTTTTGGCGGTGTAAAAGCCAATGTTGATATTTCTTTAGAAGTAGAACAAGGATCAATTGTAGGAATTATTGGACCCAATGGATCTGGAAAAACAACTTTATTTAATTCTATTGTAGGTACTCATCCAATAGATAATGGTTCAATTATATTTGATGGAAAAGAAATTTCTTCTTTACCAATTCCTGCAATTGCTAAATTAGGTTTATTAAGAACTTTTCAGCAAACAAGAATTTATGGGAAATTAAATTGCGTACAAAATATGCTCATCTCTCATAAACCTAGAGATGAAACTGTTTTCACAGTTTTTTCAGGTATTCCAGCGAATTTAACTTCTAAAGCAGAAGATATTCTAAAATTTGTAGGACTTTATCAAAAAAGAAATTTAAGAGCTGGAGATTTATCTTTTGGTCAGCAGAAACTCTTAGAGCTTGCAATGGCATTAATGAGTGATCCAAAAATGTTATTGTTAGATGAACCAACAGCAGGAATCAATCCAACTTTAATTAATGGAATTATCAAGAGGTTAATTTCGATTAACAAAGAATATGGAATTACTCTTTTAGTAATTGAGCATAATATGAAAGTCATTATGCAATTAGCCCAAAAAATATTCTGTGTAGCGCACGGTCAACTTTTGGCTGAAGGAGATCCAGATCAAATTAAAAATGATAAGCGAGTAATAGATGCTTATCTAGGAGCACAATAATGGCAGATCAATATTCAGTATTAGGTGCAAAACCAACAAAATCGGATTTAGAAAAACTCTCATCTGGTGAAACGCATGTAACAATCGAGGGTTTGACTGCCGGATACGGTAAGATGGAAATTTTACATAATATAGATTTATTATGTAGTAAAGCTCAATCACTATGTTTAATTGGTCCTAACGGAGCAGGTAAGTCAACTATCCTTCATTCTATTTATGGTTTTACAAATATCTTTTCTGGAAAAATTACAGTTGATGGAAAAGAAGTAACGAATGTTACACCGGCTGAAAAATTAAAATCATTTGGTATTGCATATATTTTGCAAGATAATTCGGTGTTTCCAGATATGACTGTTGAAGAAAATCTTTTAATGGGGGGATACACAAAAGATAAAACAGAAGAAGCTTATGAAGAAGCACAAAAGGTATTAGATAAATACGAAAGATTAAGAAACAGACGAAATCAGCCCGCAAAAGTTTTATCTGGCGGGGAAAGAAGATTATTAGAAATTTCAAGAGCTTTAGTTATGAAGCCAAGTGTTTTGCTTGTTGATGAACCATCAATTGGTTTAGAACCAAGATATATCGAGATGGTTTTTGAAATTTTAAAAGACCTGCAACAAAACGAGAATAAAACTATTATTTTAGTTGAACAAAATGCAAAAAAAGGTCTTGAGTTTGCAGATATAGGATACGTTTTAGTTTCAGGTGAATTGGCAATTGTAGGAAAAGGAGATGAATTGCTAAATAACCCAGATGTCGGTAGATTATTCCTTGGAGGATAATCTTTAAACTTGTTTTCATCACAATCTTTCAAAGAAGGAGTTAAACACGCTATCGGAGTCCCAGCTTTGGGATTAGGATCTAGCATGTTTGCATTTGGTGCTTTCTTACATAGCGCTGGTTTTGATCTTTATCAGAGTTTTTTATCTACCTTTTTTACTTTTGCACTTCCAGGACAGTTTGTAATGGCAGAAACAATATTGGCTGGTGGAACCTTGTTAAATATTTTTCTTGCAGTTTTGTTAACCAATAGTCGTCTTTATCCAATGACTGTAAATATTACACCGGTCATTAGAAATTCAAACATTCCAAAATGGAAAGAATATTTAGGCGCTCATTTTATCGCTGTAACGTCATGGTTTAATTTTTTTGCAGTTGAAAAAAGCATCAACCAAGAAGATAAGTTTGATTATTTTTTTGGGCTTGGAGGATTTTTGTGGGCTAATTCAGTTCTTTGCACTGTAGCTGGATATTTATTCTCCAATTTAGTTTCTCACGAAATTTTAATTGGACTTGTTTTTATTAACCCAATGTATTTTTTAGTAATGACAGTAAGTAACCTGAAGGAAAAAAAATTAATTTGTTCAATATTTTTAGGTGCGGTTTTAAGTATATTATTAAATGATTTATTTCCAGGCTGGTCAGTTTTAATTGCAGGAATAACATCTGGAACATTAGGATATTTTATTTTTAGGAAAGAAATTAATGAGTAATCAGTTTATTTATTTATCAATATTAGTAGCTAGTGTTGGTACATATTTTTGTAGAGCTTTTGGAGTATTTAGTGCAAGAAATATTAAAACAGATAGTGAAATATTCCACTGGATTAGATGCGTTTCTATAGCAATCATATCTGCTGTGATTGCACGTATAATTTTATTTCCAGTTGGCATATTAAGCGAAACCTCTACATCAATTAGAATAGTGTGCACTTTAATTCTTTTAGTAGTTTATTTTTCTTTTAAGAAAAATGTGATATTTGCAGTATCTAGCAGCGCAATCTGTTTTGTGTTATTAAATCATTTTTTATGATGGAAAATATTGTAGGACTTAAAGTAAATAATCACTCATCCAGTCAAAGGCTGATTGATATAAAAATTGATAATAATTTTTTAGATAAAGTTAAAGATCAGTTTGATCAATTTGATTTATTAGATATTGAATACAAACCCTTCTTAAGATTTCATATTACAGATATTTTTAATAAAATTTTTGATGAAAAAATTCAAAATTTAATAAAAACAATTCTTCAAAATAGAGAGCAGGGTGCATTTGTGATTGGACCAGAAGAGATGGATCAGTCAAAATATGATACAGATTTTTTAGTAAAATTGTCAACTGCTTTAACTCATCTAGTGGGTATACCAAATCATGATGCAATGTATGGAAAATATTATGCAAGGTTTGAAGTAAAAAACACAGATAACAGTGATAGTTATTTAAGAAAAGCAGCAAAAAAATTAGATCTTCATACTGATGGAACATACGTTAAGGAAAAAACAGATTGGCTTTTGATGATGAAGATGCAGGAAGAAAATTCAGAGGGCGGCGAGAGTACATTACTTCATCTAGATGATTGGGAAGATTGTGAGAAATTTTTTAATGATCCGATCGGAAAAGAAAATTTTGTTTGGGGATCGCCAAAAAGTAAAAATGTCGATTATAAAATTGAACATCCAATTTTTTCCACAGATGATCATGGTAAACCAATTATTTCTTATATTGATCAATTTCCTGAGCCTCAAAGTTTACAGCAGGGTCTTTATCTTAATAGTTTATCTGAATCATTAGAGGGGAGCAGTAAGCATATAACTTTTAAACTTCCTCCTGGTTATGCTATTTTTTCAAATAATTATTTTATGCTTCATGGTAGAAAAGCTTTTAAGCCTCATCCAAAACTTTACAGAGAGCTTTTAAGACAGAGGGGCATTTTTTATCGGTGATAAGATTAACAATCTTTTTTTTAATTTTATTTAGTTTAAATAAATCAGTAATGGCTGAAGAAAAAAAAGCATATTTCGCAGGTGGTTGTTTTTGGTGTGTTGAGGAAGCTTATGAAAAAACTGATGGAGTTAAAGAAGTCATATCAGGCTATACTGGAGGTCATATTAAAAACCCTACATACGAACAAGTTTCATATGAGGAAACAGGTCATTATGAGGCTGTAGAAGTAATTTATGATCCTGCTAAAATTTCTTACGATCAACTTTTGGATGTTTTTTGGAAAAACATAGACCCTTATGATGCCAAAGGTCAGTTTTGTGATAAAGGATCAAGTTATCTATCAGCAGTTTTTTATCAAAATGAAGAAGAAAAAAAGGCATTTGAGGAATCTAAAAAAAGATTAAATAAAAAAGATATTGAAAATTTTGCAACACATATAAAAAAATTAGACATTTTTTATCCGGCTGAAGATTACCACCAAGATTTTTATAAAAGAAATCCTATAAGATATAAATATTATAAAACAAGCTGCGGAAGAGTTCAAAGATTAAAAAAAATCTGGAACTAATGTTTAGATAAAATTTTCAAAATAAACGGTAAAGAGAATATGATTAAAAATATTCTTAAAAAATGATGGTAGGTCACAAAAAGCGGATCTATATTGTAAGCAATACTTATTACGACCATCTCGTGCAGCCCACCTGGAGCAAAACTTAAGAAAGCAGCCATAAAATCAAAACCTAAAAAAACTTTTAATAAATAAGCAAATAAAGCTGCCAAGCCCAAAAGCATTGCAGATACAATAAAACCATGAAAAGAATAATAACCAACTTCTTTTAAACCTATTCCGTTTAATCGACATCCAATTGCTGAACCTAAAAATACAAATGCAATATTAATAAAAAAATCCGGGAACCTAGCTGTTGTAATTTCAAATGTATAAAATATTCCGCATAATATCATTGCCGCTAGAATTGGAGCGGAAGGAATATTTAATTTTTTTAATCCCATAGATCCTAATTGAGCTAAACCAAGTAAAAAGATTAATTCAAGAAAATATCTTAGACTGTAATCTGGATGATTACCGTGCGAAGAGATTTCTTGGTAACCCACTTGAGTCACAAAAATAAATGGTAACAATAAAACTATAAATAATACTCTTGTTGCCTGGGGTATTACAACCTGACCACTTTCTTCTTTACTATTTGTCATTTCATTTATAGCAGCTGCAATTACTACAAATGCACCTGGCAAGCCTGCTAAGACAGAGACTAGTTTTCTAAACTTGCAAACTTTGTAAAAATAAAATGCGACCAAGATAGAACCAATGATGGTGCATAAAATCATAGCAATTGATGAATAGATCCATAAATGAATTTTATAAAGAAGAGTAATATTGAATGATCCTGCTAATATAACCCCTATTACCAATAGTACCGGTAAAAATATTTTTTTATCAAAAGTGACATTAAATTTTGTCAGCGAAATAAATAAATTTAATAACAAAGCTCCCAATAGCCAAGGAAGCGGCAAGTGAATTAGTGTTGCTAAGTAACCGCCAATTACTCCGATAATTATACTTTTATAACTTTTTTTTATAGCTTGAAGATATTCTGACACTTTTATTTTTTTCTTTCTTCAATTTTTAAATATTTATCAAAATCTAAAAGCGATAACGTATCACCGGCTTTATTTTTAAATTTTGGAATTTTATTTTTTTTGATCAAATCTAGAGTTTGTTTAGTTGAGTCTATATATCCATTTAATATCTGTTGTGAAAATAATGCAAATTTAAATTTATTATTACTAACATCTGTTAGTTTGAATTTAACATTTTGAGTAATATTAAGCATTAAGGGAGTGTTTTTTAATTCATTTTTTATAGTTTTAATTTGTTTTAAAGAATTAATTCCAGTTATAAAAATACAGTCAGCTCCTAGCTTTTTATATTCTATTGATCTTGATAGTGCTTCATCAAGTGAACCAGATGTTAAAGCATCTGTTCTAGCAATGACTAAAATGTTTTTATTTTCTTTAGAAGCTCTAATTGCAGTTTTAATTCTTTCTTTTGCATCTTTAAGATTTAATAATCTTACATGATCAGTTAGTGCACATCTTTTAGGAAAAACTTGATCTTCCAAAACCAACGCAGAGGCGCCAGCATTTTCTAAATCTTTTACAGTTCTATAAACATTTGCAAGTCCACCAAATCCTGTATCCGCATCTACAATTACTGGTAAATTTGTATGACTACAAATATTTTTAGTTGCATCTACTAATTCTTTTTGAGTAATTAAACTTGCATCAGGAAAACCTAGACTTGCAGAGGATAGCGCAAACCCTCCAATAAAAGATATCTTAAAACCTTTGCTCTCAATTAATTTTGCAGAAAGGGGATCATGGCAAGTCGGTAATTGATAACACTTGTTATCTTTTAAATATTTTTTCAATAGAGAAGTTTTTTTATTCATTTGATAATAGTGTTTTTAGTTTATCACGAAAACTGGATAAAATTTTGTAATATTTAGGTACCGTTTTATTAGTAAAAAACTGTTTCCATCCTGAAACACTTATAGTTCCTTTAAAGTTATTTTTTTTATCAAAAACAGGTATAGCTACGCTCGCAATATTATCCAATCTTTCACCTGTTGTAAAAATATAACCCTTTTTTTCAATTTGATTTTTTAATTCGATTTTATCTTCGGTATAAGCTAATAAAACTTTTCCTGTAGCAGACTTTAATTCAAAAGTAGTGCCTTCAACAACATAATGATTCAGTTCAGATTTAGAATTAACTCGATATAAGCATACTTTTTTATTTCCTGCTTTTACCCAATACCCAGTTGACTGTCCTGTAGCTTCACAAATTTGATTCAAAATTTCTTTTATCTCATTTCCGATTTTGAAATTAGAATTATATATTGATCCAAGCTTCCAACTTCCTGGACCTAAACGATAACTTCCGTTGATTTCATTCTTAATAAGAAAGTTATGTTTGATTAAAGAATTGCATATTCTTAAAATTGTCGATTTATTTAATTGAGTAATAACTGTGAGTTCTTTTAAAGAGATGCTTTTATTTCCATCATCAAAAGAGTTTAAGATTTGAAAAGCTTTATCTAATACTTTTATCGTGCTCATAGTGTTTTACAATGTGAAATACCATTTTATATTATAAAATTTGTTGACAATCTATATATTTTTTGCAGAACTATATTTTTTTTAAAAATAGGGAGACAGAAATGGGCAAAGCATACACACCGAATATAAAATCAGACAAAGGTAAAAATTTAACTAAATACGTAGCAGAGTTTGTTAAAAGAAATAAATACAATTCGATACCAAAGAACGTAGTAGAGTTAGCAAAAAAACACATTTTAGATGGCTTTGGCCTAGCATTATCAGGTTCTGTCGCAAGAACTGGCGATTATTTATTTAAACACATTAAGCAAAATTCAGCAAAAGGTAGAGCAACAGTTATTGGTTCAAAAATGAAAGTGACTTCACGTTTTGCAGCTTTAGCAAACGGTACAGGTATTCACTCTGATGATTATGATGATACTCAATTAGCTGTTCAAAAAGACAGAGTTTATGGATTATTAACTCACCCAACAGCTCCTTGTTTACCTAGTGCTTTTGCAGAAGGTGAATTGAAAAAAATTAACGGTAAAGATTTTTTAAATGCTTATTTAATTGGAGTTGACGTTGAGTGTAAAGTTTCTGAAGCGATGTCTCCAAGACACTATCAACATGGTTTTCACTCTACAGCAACTTGCGGGACTTTAGCTTCTGCAGCTGCAGCAGCAAAGATCAGAGGATATAATGTAGATCAAATTCAAAGATCTCTAGCAATTGCTGCATCACTAAGCGCAGGATTAAGAGAGAACTTTGGAACAATGACAAAGCCACTTCATGCGGGAAGAGCAGCAGAGAGTGGAGTTGTTGCTTGTGATCTTGTTGGCTATGGATGGTCAGCGACAGATAAAATTTTAGAGTCACCAAGAGGTTTTTTCCAAG
>Ga0181600_10003747_pt1 | contig 11588 bp, 12 predicted proteins | sample 041ome_2_FD_132982 | JGI IMG/M metagenome (GOLD analysis project Ga0181600, IMG submission 132982) | Coastal salt marsh microbial communities from the Groves Creek Marsh, Skidaway Island, Georgia - 041406US metaG (megahit assembly) | ecosystem: Environmental > Aquatic > Marine > Intertidal zone... | reverse complement strand
GAAGGGCAAGTGGCCGACGACGCCGGTGTCGCGCGCGAGAGACGCGATGGGGACGACGGAGGACGGCGACGAAGGGTGCGTGATGAAACCGATGACGAATCGCGTTCTTGTTATCGATCGAGACGCGATAAAGAGAGATGGAGAGAGACCGACAGAATGACGAGTGACTGAACGTGCCAAACGCGAACACGCAGGGAAGAGGCTTTGACGCGGGCCATGGCGGCCGAGACAGAGGTTACGCCGACGGGGATTACGACGTGATGGATCACGGCGGAGCCGAGGAAGGCACGGCGGCGGGAGACCCGGCGAAATCGATCGAGGGGTGGATCATTTTGGTCACAGGCGTCCACGAGGAGGCGCAGGAGGACGACGTCCACGAGGCTTTTGCAGATTTTGGGGAAATTAAAAACATCCATCTCAACCTCGATCGTCGCACCGGGTTCGTCAAGGGATACGCCCTCATCGAATACGCGACGAAAAAAGAGGCACAGGCGGCGATAGATGGGATGGACGGCGAGGAAATTCTCGACAAGCCCGTCAATGCGGCGTGGGCGTTCATTCGCGGATCGTCCCGAGACGCCCGTCGACGGTGATTCGACGTCTCGTTTGTTATCGATAGAAGAAGAATGCGTAGCGATTTCGTTTTTGGTTTCATTCGTCGTCCCAGCGAGCGCGTCGTCGCGTCCTCGTTTGCTCGCATCGCTCGACAAACGACAACTCTCAATACTGTTTACACACTCATGAACGTATCACGGCACTACCATTTTTTAAAACGCAGCTGTCAATGTTTGAAAGCTTGCCGCGTCCTCAAACCGCCGCGCGCCGAGTCCCTGCGACCTCGACGACGACGCCACCCGAGACGCCGAAGCGAAGAAACGCAAACGCACGCTCCTTAAAATGTTCGAGGCTCGTCTCAACCAAGGTCGCATCTTAAAGCAAGTCCTCGATTCCGTCAAGGACCTCGTCACCGATGCGAACTTCGAAGCCGACCCGGCGGAAGGCTTCAAGTTGCAAGCGATGGACTCGTCCCACGTGTCCCTCGTCGCGCTTAAGCTTCACAAGGATGGATTTGAGTTTTACCGATGCGATCGACCGCTCACGATGGGCATGAACCTCGCCAACATGGTGCGTACACTCTCGCGCGCGCGACTGCGTTCGTTCATTCGGGACGCTCGCCGGCCGTTCAGACGGTCGCGCGGTTCTCGAGATTGAGTGAAGATCGCGGCGTCGACGCGGGACGCGACGCGACGACGCCCCCGTTCGACGTCGCGATCGATGATGGGTTTTACTACGTAACGTCGCGCGCGACGTCGGGACCGATCGTTCATCGCGCGCGATGGAGGAGGGCGACGAATCGGTCGAGCTGATTGTTTCGTTGTTTTTTTTGAACTCTCGGGCTCGAACGACGCGAACACGCCTGGAGAGACACACCAGCAGTGAAATGGAGACTGACTGACTGTTTGCGTTTTGAATAAAACAGTCCAAGATGTTGAAGTGCGCCGGAAATGACGATGCAATCACGATGAAGGCGGATGACGCGGGTGATGTGGTGGCTTTCTTGTTTGAATCGCCGGGTACGTCCTTTGAAGGAGCGACCGATTCGCGCAGCGTCGCGAAGGACGGACGACGACGGCGCGCGAGTCTAAAAGACGAATGACTGACGATGAAGGATGATGACGACGTGTACACAGGCGCGAGCAAGATTTCTGACTTTGAATTGAAGCTCATGGACATTGACAGCGAGCACTTGGGGATCCCGGATACTGAGTACGAAGTGTCCATCAAGATGCCGTCTGCGGAGTTCAGGCGCATTTGCACCGACTTGTCCTCCATCGGTGACACTGTGAACATTGCCGTGTCGAAGGATGGCGTCAAGTTCTCTACCACTGGTGACATTGGTGACGCTAACATCACCCTCCGCTCTAACGGCGCCGACTCGAAGGAGGAATTTGTGTCCATTGAACTCAATGAACCGGTCAACTTGACGTTCGCTCTTCGTTACCTCAACTCTTTCACCAAGGCGACGCCGTTGAGCGAACAAGTTTCCATTCGCTTGTCCGCCCAATTGCCGATCGTCGTCCAGTACATCATCGATGACATTGGATACGTTTCTTACTACCTGGCGCCGAAGATCGAAGACGACGACAACATGTAGATTCGACTGAGCGAGCGAGATTAGAAAGAAAGTGTTTAGCTTCGATTCACGTGGGTGATGTATTAATCATATCAACTTCAATTGCAAATTGTTCGTCTCGCTAAGTTACATCTAAGAAACTAAATAAACGCTAATATATTGGTAAGAACCCGCTACTTTCGCCAGAGACCGTCGGCGACGCGAGCGCCATCGACAGAGGCTTGCACGGCGTGCACTCTCACGATGTCAGCGCCGCCTTTGACGGCTGCAACCAACGCGGCGACAGACGCCACGTCACGATCGGTAGCTTCTGAGCGACCAGTCATTTCGCCTAGGAAACGCTTACGTGATGCACCGACGAGCATTGGAGCGTTTTGTACGGCGCCACCCAAGGGAGCCAGGCGGCTTCGAACCCGCGGTAAGTCGCGCAAGAGCTCAATGTTCGCCCGACCCGTTTTCGCAAAGCCAATACCAGGATCGATCCAGAGTCTCCAGGGTTCGATGCCATGTTCTATGCAGCGCCTCGCTGTTGTGAACAACCCATCACCAACTTCATCGCAAATGTGTCCGTCGTACGTCGTGTTTGCCGAGTTTTGCATGTTCGATGGATCGCCACGAACGTGCATGACGACGTAGGGCAAAGGCTTTGACAAACCGGCTACAGCGGGAAGCATGTCCGGATCCCATGTTCCCCCGCTCACGTCATTTATGATGTCCGCTCCCGCATCCGCGGCTTCTCGAGCGACTTCGCCGTAGAAGGTGTCCACCGAGATGAAGACGTCCGGATGACTCTCTAGCTCCTTCGCCAAAGCTCGAATGACGGGAATAATCCGCGAAGATTCCTCTCCGGGCGACACGCGCGTCGCGCCCGGTCTAGTCGACTGTCCCCCGACGTCGATGATCGTTGCTCCTTCGGCAATCATCTTGCGTGCGTGTTTGAGTGCCGTTTCCACGCTTCCGCTAAATGCGCCACCGTCGCTAAACGAATCTGGTGTCACGTTTAGTATACCCATCACGTCCGTCTTCTGCCCCCAATGCCACAAACTACCTCCTTTCAGCGGCATGACGCGCTCAATCTCCGCGGACGACATCGCGTCCTCTCCACCTAACCCCTCCCAAATTTGTTTCGCAACCAGCAAGCCGCGGTTCGTTTCAGCCTTCGCCTCGCCGCCGGCGCCACTCAAATCCGCGAGCGGTGCGAGCACGAACGGACGCTCCGCATACCTCGGGTGGGGAATCGTCAACCGTTCACACACGTACGGACCTTTATCGTGAAATATAATGTCGAGATCCATCGGTCGCGGCCCGTACCGCTGCCCGCCAAAGTCTCTCCCCGCAGCCGCCTCCAGCGCCTTTAACCTGTCGAGCAACCGAAGAGGATCTTTCGCCACTTCGGCTGGAAACGTACCCACACACGCGGCGTTCAGAAACCTCTCCTGGTCCAGGACGTACGCCGGCGCCGTTTCGTATAGCGACGAGTGCGCGTCGAGCTCAAAACCGAGTTCGCATCGAAGCCTTCGCAGGGCGTCCCTGAAGAGACTCACGCGGTCGCCCTGGTTCGACCCGAGCGCGAGAACCACGCGCGTGCGTTCGCTCGACGACGCCGTCGACGCGAAACCTCGCGCCAGGCGGCGCAACATGTCGACGCGGGCCATCGTGATCGATCGAGTGAGCGACACGCACTGAAGAACGTTTCTCGCGGGCTTTGCCTGGTCTGAAAGTATAAAAATTTACAACAACAACAACTAATACTACTACAGTACTACTCAGGACTCATTCGGGGAATCCCCGGCGAAAGCCTTCTTTCCCTTGCCTTTCACCGGCACCGGATCCTCGTTCTTTGGGTAATCGCCGTAGCAATACGCCGTCGAGTACGCGTACGAGTTTTCGTGCACCGTCACGCTCGGTTGCGTCCTACATCTATTCGCGCAGTACGCGAACGCATCATCGAAAAACCCGGTAATCACCTGATTTCTACCCCTCGAGTGTCTCTTCATCGCCCCTCTCGCGTCGTGCGTCGGTCCGAGACAGCACGTCACGCACGTCTCGTAGTCCTCGCAGCACGACACCGACGCGTCGCACCCTCCGCACGCGAACCGCTCCGCCTCCACCGCGTTCCCGCAGCACCCGGTGGCGCGATCGACCTCGTACCACGCGCACGCGTACCCTCGATCGTCGGCGATCCTTCGCGCGTCCGCGTGCGCGTTCGCGCACGTCTCCCGCGTCGTTTCCGTGTCGCGCACGGTTTCGATCGCAGCTCCTGGTAACGGCACGTCTCTCGCGTGCACCGACGCGCTCGCGACGACGAACACACCGACCGCGGTCGCCAACGCGCGGGAAACCACCGCCGACGGGCGTTCGCGTCGGCGTCGGGCGTCCGAAAGCATGTCACGACGGCGCGCGCGCGGTTTAGCGCGGGGGACGAACAGTGTGCACTGGATGGGTCTCCGTTCGCTTTCACGTCGCGTCTCGGGCGACAACCTCGACGCTGTGTTCTGCCCTGAAAACTAGGTCCACACACGCGCGCGCGCGGGGGCGACCCGACGGACACACGCACGCGCGCGACCGCGACGAACGCTCGCGAGGGAAACGAAACCCCAAAGGCTCTGCGCGAAAGATGTCCGCGAACGACGCCGACGGAGTGGCGGCGAAACTCGCCGAGACGAGGGTCGATGAGAACCCGATGCACGAAGCGAGCGGTATGCGGCTGGATGACCGACACGCGCTCGCCATGTCCATCGCGGAGGAGTGCATTCAACCGGAAGAGCTGAGAAAGCTGTTGGAGAAGAAACCCATGCCGGTGTGCTACGACGGATTCGAGCCGAGCGGACGGATGCACATCGCCCAAGGTGTGATGAAGGCGCTCAACGTGAACAAGTTGACGAAGATTGGGTGTCACTTTAAGTTTTGGGTGGCTGATTGGTTCGCGTTGATGAACAACAAGATGGGGGGCGATCTCAAGAAGATTCAAAAGGTTGGTCAGTACATGGTTGAGGTGTGGAAGGCGATCGGGATGGATCTCGAACACGTGGAGTTTGTTTGGAGCAGCGAGGAGATTAACAAGAAGGCGGATGAGTATTGGCCGCTCGTGCTCGACATCGCGAGAAAGAACAAGTTGGCTCGCATTTTGAGATGCTCCCAGATTATGGGTCGCAGTGAAAGCGATGAACTCGCCGCATCGCAGATTTTCTACCCGTGCATGCAGTGCGCCGATATTTTTTTCCTCAAGGCGGACATTTGCCAGCTCGGTATGGATCAACGCAAGGTGAACATGCTCGCGAGAGAGTACTGCGACGACATCAAGCGCAAGAACAAGCCGATTATTCTGTCCCACCACATGTTGATGGGTTTGAAGCAAGGCCAGGAGAAGATGTCCAAGTCTGATCCGGACTCTGCCATCTTCATGGAGGACAGTGAGCAAGAAGTCAACACAAAGATTAAAAAGGCGTACTGCCCGGAGAAGGAAATTGAGGGTAACCCGTGCATGGAGTACATCAAGTACGTCATCATCCCCTGGTCGGGCAAGTTTGACTTGAAACGTAAGGATGAGAACGGCGGTAACAAGACGTACGAGACGTACGAGGAGCTCGAGAAGGAATACATTGAAGGCTTGGTGCACCCGGGCGACCTCAAGCCGTCGCTCGCCTCGATGTTGAACGCCATTCTCCAGCCGGTTCGCGATCACTTCAAGAACAACGCGGAAGCTAAGGCCTTGCTCGCGCAAATTAAGCAATACAAAGTCACCAAGTAGGTCCAGTTAGCCTTAGCGCGTTCTTTGACAAGTGCGTTTTTACGAGAGAACGATTTGTCAATTTCCACGGTGAAAGAAAAAAAGCAATAAATTAAAAATGTCTCTACTGGTACTCCTCATACACGACCCGAAAACGAATCAGAACAGCTTGCTCTTGAAGCTCACGAGCGCGCGTCCGATGCGTCCGAATATATTATCTTGCAAGAAGACGTCAAACTTTTGAAAGTCTCCGTTGCCCACGTTTAAATCGCTTGCGTCGAGCGAACGCAACTCGCAATTCTGAAATTCATCCCCGGTGAGCGAGTAGCAAACCCCCCAATGCGCCACGACTGCGATCGACTCCTCCGGCCTCGCGTCGAGCCACGCCCTAAATGCATCCATTCTTCGCTCGAACACGTCCACTGGCTCCAGCTCAGCCGTCGTGAACGGATCCCGTCCCTCGGGCGTGTACCACCAAGGCGCGTCCTCCTCGCCCAACTCGCCCAAATCCCACTCCGGGTGTTCCTTCCTCAGCTCCGACGCCACCCGTCCGATATCGCTTCCGTGAAACACCCGCTCCCTCGCCAACGGACACACCACCCTCGGCACGCTCGCGTCGATCACCCCGTCCCCGAACGCCAACTCCGCCGTCCGCAACGCCCGTCGCAGCGGCGACGCCACCACCAACTCTGGCTTCGGCTCCAACCCGCGCGCGAGCTCCCGCAACCCCATCGCCTGCGCCTCTCCTTCCGACGTCAACCGCGTGTCGATCATCATCGGGTCCACGAAATCGGGATCGGCCCAGTGGTTCTCCCGCAGGTAATCATTCATTTCCGTGCGTCCGTGTCGCACCAGATGAATCATCTTAGCGTCACCACCACTCGAAGAAGCGCTCCCACGTCGTCCTCGTCGTCGTTTCGATGCCGTCGTCGTCATCGACGGTAAAGATCCCCCGAGTCCGAGCTCGGGGGTCCCACCCGGCATCGAACAACAATCAAATCAATCCAAAAGCGCGCACCTCCTCCGTCTGACGTCCGTCCGTCCGTCGGGTCTGCTGACATCGAACGAAGCGGACGTGTACCTGGAATAAATAGTGTTCAATATACGTGTACACGAAACGTAAACAATACACGTTTCACTATGGATGATGATGATGCACGACTCGGAGTTCATGACGCATGTGTGGTCAAGTGTGGTGGTGTGTATGGTCTTATGGGATACTACAGTATGAGGATATCAATCCGGCGACGCACAGCCATCCGTTTTCTCGTTCACTGCCAGCGCTGGCTTTTGGAGAGGAGGAGGAGGAGGAGGAGGAGGACGAGTGACATGCGATGCGTTTCGTGGCGACGTCGACGTCACATTTGCACACACACGCGCAACGAAGACGACGAGAACGATGGATTCCGTCATGCGTCAATCGATGAGGTACGCGACGACGCGCAGACGAGGTCGCGACGCGGGCGAGGACGGACGGACGGTTGGATTGGATTATTCCTGCGCGACGCATTTGAGTGGACCGCGAACCGACGGATTTGGATCGCGGGTGATTATTGATGAACGGGCGGATGACGCGCGACGCGAGGCGAGTGTGAGGAGGATGAGCGATGAGAATGACTGACGAAAATATTGTGACGCTGTTTCGCGTGTCGTTTTTATTGTGACGACGTAGCGTCGCGGCCAAGTTTGCGACGACGAAGAAGCAATCCAGCACCGGCGGACGCCGCGCCGTCGCGGTGCGCTCCGCGGCCAAGGCGGCGGATGCGACGACGCCGAAGACTGAGCGCCCGATGAAGATTGTCTTCATCTCGGCGGAATGCGCGCCGTGGTCCAAGACTGGGGGTCTCGGTGACGTCGTCGGGTCTCTTCCGGTTGAGCTCGCCAAGCGCGGGCACAAGGTGATGACGGTGTCTCCGCGTTACGACCAATACGCCGGCGCATGGGACACGTCCGTGCACGTCGAGGCTCTCGGCAAGTCTGTCGGGTTCTTCCACGAAAAGAAGCAAGGCGTTGACCGCGTCTTTGTCGATCACCCGTCCTTCCTCGCAAAGGTTTGGGGCAAGACTGGCTCTAAGCTTTACGGCGAAAAGTCTGGTCACGACTTTGCCGACAACCAAGAACGCTTCGCGATGTTCTGCCACGCGGCGCTCAAGGCGCCGCTCAGCCTCACTGAGCTTGGCTACGGTGAAGACGTCGTCTTCGTCGCCAACGACTGGCACTCGGCTCTCGCTCCGGTCATCTTGAAGAATGTTCTCAAACCGGCTGGTTTGTTCACCAACGCCAAGTGCGCGATGACCATTCACAACATCGCCTTCCAAGGTCGCTTCTTCCCGCAACCGATGGCTGCCTACGGCCTTCCGGAATCTTGCGCCGATGACTTCTACTTTATCGACGGTTACAACAAGGTTTACGATGAAACCAACCCGGCCAAGGAGGACGCCAAGGAGGAGTTTGACGGCAAGATGCACGCCAAGGTGAACTGGTTGAAGGCTGGCTTCTTGAACGCTGACCGCAACCTCACCGTGTCTGAAAATTACGCCAAGGAGGTTGCCGCCAACAAGTCTAAGGGTGTCGAACTCGACGACGTCATCCGCCAAACCGGCATGGAAGGTATCGTCAACGGCATGGACCCGACTGAATGGAATCCGGCCAAGGACAAGTTCATCGACGTCCCATACGACAAGACCACCGTCGTTGAAGGCAAGGCTGCCGCCAAGCAAGCGCTCCAAGCCGAAGTTGGCCTCCCGCTCGATCCGGAAGCCCCGGTCTTCGGCTACATCGGTCGTCTTGAAGAGCAAAAAGGCTGCGACATCATGATGGAAGCCGTCCCGAAGCTTCTCAAGGCTGTGCCGAACGCCCAAGTCGTCATTTTGGGTACCGGTAAGAAGTCCATGGAAAAGACCCTCGAAGCCCTCGATGAGGCTGAGCCGTCTTGTGCTGGTGTCGTCAAGTTCTCCGCTCCGTTGGCGCACTTCATTACCGCCGGTGCCGACTTCTTGATGGTTCCGTCCCGCTTTGAACCGTGCGGTTTGATCCAACTTCACGCCATGCAATACGGTACCGTACCGATCGTCGCTTCCACCGGCGGTCTCGTCGACACCGTCAAGGAAGGCGTGACGGGTTACCACATGGGCGCGATGGATCCGGACACGCTTCTCCCGGCTGATGTTGACGCCATGGTTGACACCTGCGTCGCCGCCGCCGCTGACTACGGCTCTCCGTTGTACAAGAAGATGTCCGCTACGTGCATCTCTCAAGATCTTTCTTGGGCTGAGCCGGCCAAGAAGTGGGAAGGTGTCCTCGAAGAAATGTACTTTGGTACCTCTGAGGTCCAAAAGAAGGCGGAAGTCGTTCTTCCGGTCTCGAAGGCTGATGCCATTGCTGCCACCGCTTAAGCGCCGCATTTTTCTAGCTCGATTCACGATTCTATGATGAAGACATGATTCTGTTGTAATAACCCTCCACCTACGGGATGCATCGCATTTCTGATGAGATCATTCGCAAGCAAGCGTACTGTATGTTTTTTCTTTTCTTTTCGATTACACGGTTTCGTATTAGTACTTGAGAGGCTAGCGTTTCGTTGACCACGTAAAAGGCCCTTCGTATCAGTCTAAGTCGCAAAGGCTCTACCCTTGGCCATGGCTACATCACCGTACGGCGTGAGCTGGTCAACTTGCAAGTATTCGTGAGCGTTCAAAACTAAGACTTGGTAGAACATGCGAGCGGCTTCGCCTCTCTTCTTGCCAGTGGTCAAGGTGGATAGAGAGAGCGGCTTGTCGCCGGAAGCCGCAAAGGCGCTCGTCAAGTGCTCCAACATAATCTTAGAGTTTACGTTCCAGTCCATATCTTCATCTTCTTGCGCATCAGCCGCTTCCTCGGTCGCTAATTCGAGGTTAAAGTCATCCGCACCGGCGTATCCGACATCGCCAAAGCCCATGTCGTCGTCGTCAGCGTAGTCAAAGTTCATCGAACGCGGCGCGGTTGGCATGTCATCCAGAGCAGAGCCGCCACCTCGCTGCTCGTTGGGCACGCCCGGTCGACCCCAGCACGCGTCGCTCGCCTTTTGATAAGCGCTGTCCAACTTTGAACCCACATCACACGCCATGAGCCGTCCTCTGAGGCTCGCTTCGAGCGTTTCGGGGTCGGAGAGCACGCCGTCGTCCTCGTAGCTCGGCGCGCGGTGGTTGACAATGTCGCTAGTGTCCTTGAGCTGGTTACGAATGTGATCGTTCGAGAGCGTGACGGTGCGGTCAAAAACCACGACGCGTTCAACGCGTCTACGTTTGCGAGCCGGACCCGGAGCTTCCTCCGCTGGTCGATCACCGAGGATGCTCGAGCCAGGAAGAGACGGGAGCGCTCCTCCAAACAAGCTATCGCCGCCGACACTCTTCCTCGCGGAGAAGGGCTCAGCTGCGTCTTCAATAAGGTCTGGATCGAGCGCCAACGGCATGATGTCTTCTCCCATTCCAAACGTTGCATCATCGAAACCATCATCTTGGTCGTCGTCGCCACCCTCCGGCGCTTGGTACTCATCGTGCGCGTAGTCGTAATCCTCCAACTGCACGCCCGCCTGCACGACGGAGGAACGGAAAACTTCAACCTCAACATCATCCTCCAGTCGCTCATCCTCGAGCGGAAGTCTCTCGTTGTACGCAAATTGCGCGTCAAAATCATCGAGATCCGGATCGGCGAGACTGATGTTCGCCCGTCCCACCGCCGCGTTTCCTCGACCGCCCCCTACCCCTCCGATGCCCGGGTCGAAGAATGATTCCAACTCGTCGAAATCATCCGGCAACGTAATCGTCGCATCCGGCGCCGTGTTCGCATCCGCGGGGAGATCCACCGTACCGGGTCTAAACACTTGCTTAATCTTCACCAACGCCTCGGAGCAATCCTGAAACAAGTAGTTCACCTTGCGCGAGTAAATTCGCACGACGCCCAACATCAACTGACCGGATAACCTCAGCGCCAACGGCGCGTCCGGGTTTATGATGGATTCTGCGCGCGACGGACGCGTCGTTCGTTCGTCAGTCACGCGATCGCACGCATCACCTCTTCGTTCGCGCGCGCGCGCGGGCGGGTCACACGAGAGAACCGTCCATCAAAAATTCCACTTCAAAATTCAGGCACGTACGAACAGAGGTGATGAGGTCCGTCTCTGCGATCTGATTCTTCCGCAACTTTCTATCCAAGTGCGCGGCGATCCAGATCGTCCCCAGCGGACCGCGCTTCGCGAGGATGTACTGCGAGTAAAACATCCTCCCCCGCGGCGGTGCGCCTCGTTTTCACGCGCCGAACGGTTCGGTTCGCCCTTGGAATGAACGAACGTTTGAACGAACCAACGTTTGAACGGCTACGTTTCAAACGGAAACGACTATCGGGACACGGACGCGCGTATCGAGAACGCGAGTCGTCCGTCGTATATGAACCGACGAATCGGGTTCGCTCTTTAGTGTTACCGCGTCGCCACGTCGCCACGTCGTCGCGTCGTCACGTCGTCGTCGACTGACGCTTCCGTCGGGCGCGCGACACAACAACCTCTCTCCTTTCTCAAAGAATTTCAAATCGTGTTCAAGTCTCAACAGTGACTGGTTTTTTTCTTGAGTCGTGAACGGTCGATGCTGGATGGATAAATCGGACATTCGGAAACGAACGAACGAACGACCGACCGAACGGTTTTCTTTGTTTTGGGATGGCTAATACATACGGATGGCTACGGTATAT
>Ga0181600_10003737_pt1 | contig 11603 bp, 10 predicted proteins | sample 041ome_2_FD_132982 | JGI IMG/M metagenome (GOLD analysis project Ga0181600, IMG submission 132982) | Coastal salt marsh microbial communities from the Groves Creek Marsh, Skidaway Island, Georgia - 041406US metaG (megahit assembly) | ecosystem: Environmental > Aquatic > Marine > Intertidal zone... | reverse complement strand
GCGTAAGAAGAACAAGTGGTTGCCGAAGATTCACGCGTGGATTCAAGAGCACGGCGGCGGAAGCATGATTCCGTTCTCCGTCGAGTACGAACAAGAATTATTCGACATTGGCGACGATGAGGATCTCAGAAAGCAATTTTTTGAAGAGAACGAAGGATCGAAGAGTTCGTTGCCCAAGATGATCACCCAAGGTTACAGCGAACTCAATCTCATTTATTATTTCACGGCTGGAGAGAAGGAAGTCCGATGCTGGACCGTGTACAACGGCGCCACCGCCCCGCAAGCCGCCGGGGTGATTCACTCTGATTTCGAGCGCGGTTTCATCAAGGCTGAAGTGTGCGCCTTTGACGATTTTAAGAGCATCTCCACCAAGCCCTCCATGGCGGAGGTCAAGGAGGCGGGTAAGTTTCGTCAAGAGGGTAAGCAATACGTCGTCAAGGATGGCGATATCATTCACTTCCAGTTCAACGTCACGGCGTCCAAGAAGAAGTAAGCGTGTTGCCCCCGCAAGCGAGCGCCGCCGGCGACACCGCGCTATCGTTTCATTCCATTCTCGTCCCACGTCTTAGGATATTTCAATCGAGTTGTCAATCGATCGGATCGCGACTGCGTCTGTCTCGTCCGCGTCTGGCGCTTTTGGAAAACAGCGCCGCGAATTGACCTTTGCTTCACACCCACCCTCGCGACATCGTCCACGCCCGCGTCGGTTCGTTCGCGATGTTCGGATCGATGTATGAATCCGATGATGAAGATACGACGTCTATGTGAGTACTTTCGACGACGACGGCGGCGTTTGTTTTTTTGTTCGCGCGCGCGCGCGCACGCGAACGTGCGCTTTTTCATACTCCTCGAGGGAAAATCTGAAGAAAATGCATCGACGTCGGCGCGCGAACGTCGCGATGCGCCCGAATGCACGACGAGCGAGTGACTGACGCGTGTCGACGCGCTTTTCGTCGTTTACTTTTTCAGGCAATTACACGAGTGCTGCGAGACGAACGACGTGGAGAGACTCGCGAGTTTGATTTCACCTCCAAACGCAGAGGAGGAAAAAGAAGGAGCAAAGGAAGAGCGAGACGGCGACGCGGAAGAGGAACAGGAGGACGAAGGGGAGGAGGAGGAAGACGACTCGGATGACGGCGAGGATTTCGACCCGAACGCGGCGTCGGGATCGGATGAGGATGAGGAAGGGATGCCCAACTTGGCGGCGGGCGGAGCGGGAGTGGACGTCAACGCCAAGGACAGAGAAGGACTTCGGCCCGTGCACGTCGCGTTGTTGTACGGCGCGTTAGATTGTCTCAAGACGCTCATAGATGCAGGTGCGATGACGTACGTCACGCTCGAGGGGTCTCCGCTCTTACACATCGCGTGTACGATGAGTGGGTTCGAGCAGCACGAAGCGTTTGCGATTGAGGCGGTCAAGGCGTTGCTTCCAGAAGTTGAAAATCATTGCGTCCAGGATGATTACGGTCGCACGGCGCTGTCTGTCGCCGCGCAGCACGGGGTTTTGGCCCTTGTCAAGACGCTCGTCGAAGGCTTTGTCGCGCCGAACGAGGAGGATGACGTTCAGGTGTACATCAACTTGCGTGACAAGTCGAGAAATAGACCGCTGCATTGGGCTGCTTCGTACGGTCACGCCGACGTCGTCGCGTACTTACTCGACAACGGCGCCGAAACTGACGTCAAGAATGAAAATAAAGACAATGCATTGCACTGCGCCGTGAAGGGTGGTAACGTCGAGTGCGTTGAGCGTCTTCTCAAGGCTAAGAGTGCTTTGGCCAAGGAACGCAACGCGCAAGGTCAGACGGCGGCGGACGTCGCTTCGGCTCGTGGGCTCGTCGACATTGCGAAGATTTTCAAGGTTTCCGTCTCAGATGCCGCGGACGAGAACCTCAAGCGCGTCATCATCGCTCCGGACACGTGCTTTTGGCATCATTCGTGTCCGCCCATCACTCGCGGCGGCGAAGATCCTCCGCCAGAGAATGTCAACCGTCTCAACGTGTTGCTCAACGGAACCAACGGTACGCTTCGTGGCAAGGACTTCAAGTCGGTCGAGTACGTCAACAATGTTCAACAGGCGGCGTGGGTGGACGTTTTGCGATGCCACGATTACGCATATCTGAAAAAGGTTAAATTGGCGTGCGCAATATTGCCGCGAATTGCGCGCAACCCGCGAGCCATCGGTACGATTGACGGCGATACGGCGGTGTGCTCGGAATCCTTTGAAGCCGCCCTCGCGGCGGCTGGCGCCACCATCGAGGCTGTCGAACGCATCGTTTCCGGTGATACCAAAAAAGTGTTCTGTGCGGTGCGCCCTCCGGGGCACCATGCCGGTCCCCTCGGTCCGGTGGGCACGCCAAGGGAACCGCTCGGAACGGGTTCTCACGGCTTTTGCTTGATTAACAACGTCGCCGTCGCCGCGGCGTACGCTCGTTGCGTGCACCGTAAGAAGATCCGTCGCGTCGCCTTGGTAGATTTCGACGTTCATCACGGTAACGGCACCGAAGCGTGCGTGCAAGCCACCGCTCCGAGCAGACCGGAGTTCAGGTTCTCCTTGCCCATCGGCGTCGGCACGCTGCAGATGGATTCGTACCGCCCGTGGTTGGACGAGACGGATGGACGGGAAATCATGTTTGCCTCTGTGCACGGATACGGCCGCAGAGACCGCCCGTTCAACTTTTACCCCGGTACCGGTCCGACGAAGAACACCAGGGTTGAGTCGGACATCGACGAAGATCCGCAATGGGGCGAAGACGGCATAATCAAAGACGCCATCCGCGTCGACGAGGAACGTGAATACGGCAGCGGCGTCATTGACGAACAACCCTGGGTCGTCGACGTCGGCATGGAGGGCACGGGGAAGAAATCAGAACGAGGCGCCGCGTGGAGACGGGTGTGGAAAGGGAAGATTCTTCCCGGCCTCGACGCGTTCAAGCCCGACCTCATCATCATTTCAGCCGGTTTCGACGCGCACGCCAAGGATGACATCCAAGGCCCCGTCAACTTGGGCGTCAAGGAACTCGACTACGAATGGCTCACCACCGAACTCGTCAAGATTGCCAACGCACACGCACACGGACGCGTCATTTCCGTCCTCGAGGGCGGGTACCGCATTCAAGGAGGACCGGTGTCCGCTTTCGGTCGATCCGTCGCCGCGCACGTGCGCGCTCTGTTCCAACCAAACGCCGAAAAGTACGACGCCGAATCGAGCCGGGCCGAACTCAACGCCGAACTTCGCGTTCGTCGCGAGATTCGCGAGCGTCGCGAAGCCGAAGCCGAGGCTGAACACAAGGCGTTTCTAGAACGCATCGCCGCCGCGGAGGGTGCGCGAGAAGAAACCGAAACCGAAACCGGAATCGCCGCCGACGACGACCGCAAGCGTTCCGCTCCGGATGCCGAAACGGAAACCGCCCCGCCAGAGTCCGCTGAACCGACGCCATCCAAGCGTCGCCGAGGCGCACCCGTGGACTACGCCGCGCTCAACGCAAAAATCGAAGCCGAAGCTGCGGCAAAACGCGCCGCGAACGCCGACGCATCCGACGCCATGGAACAATAAATGCAAGAATAAAGATTGAAGAAAACCGCGTCCTCGTCGTCCAAGCGAGCGCGTTACCCGAATTCCTCACAGCTCGACACCGAGAGACAACACACGCACGACACCCGACCAACCATGCGCGCGACCGTCACCGCGGCGAAACTCCGACCGACGTCCGTCGTCAACGCATCGACGTCCGCCTCCGATCGTCGTCGCGCGCGTCCGAACGTCGTCCGTCGCGCACCGACCCACATGGCATCGTTATCCGTGACCACCAACCGCGACGGTGTTCGCACGCGCGCGACGCCGACGACCGAGCTCACCCAGCTCGCGCTCGCCGGAATCGACACCACGGGTTTCGACACCGTCGTCATCAACGCGCTCAAGCTCGCCATTCCGTTGTACTGCGCCGGCGTCGGTGCGATTTTCATCTTTGGTACGATCGCAAAGGTGGCGTTTCCGGATAAGTACGACAAGGCGATGTACGGCGCCGAGGCGAAGAAGGAAGTGGAGGGAATCGATTTGGATAATCTGAGCGAGGAAGACGCCGCGGCGGTGGCGGCGTTGGAGGAAGAACTTCGCAAAGAGGGTAAGCTTTGATGAGGAGGAGGAGAAAAGAGCGAGATTTGTTGAAGAAGCGGACGGATGACGCTATGAGCGGATTTCGGGAACCGGTTCGTCCTATCCGTCCTGTTTTGAGTTCCGTTTCCGTTCTTCGACGTCGACGATCGGAATGGAATATCGCTAATAGCATGTTTTGTAAAACGAAACGAAAGGTCAAAAGAGTTTTAGTCGTCGTTAGCGAACGCATCCGCGAATGCCGAGCGCCGCGAGCGGTCCGCGACGCTTTTACTGCTGATTACAAGGAGAGCCGAGGCGGTATTATTGTACCGGTAATGGTTAATATCGTGAGTGTAAGATTAGTTACCCGGCACGAGGGAAAACGTCGAGTTTACCCATGCCTTGTATTCGGCGTCATCCGCGTACTTTTCCGCTTGTTTCGCATCCCCGCGTTTGGCCGCCGAAGTCATCAGCTTGACGATGAAGAGCAAGCCGAGCGACGCGGGAATAAAAGTTACCGGTCGCGTGATCATCGCCGGAACGCCGGCGACGAAGAGCCCAACCCAGAACAAAATTTCACCGAGGTAGTTCGGGTGTCGGCACTTGGCGTAGAGTCCCGTATCGCACCAGCGCGTCTTACCCGCTTCCGTCGCCTTGTAGTTGAACTTGGTTTGATCCGCCACGGCTTCGAGCGCGACGCCGATCCACTCCAACGCCAAACCCACCTTGAGAAGCGGAGAAAACGTCGCAAGGTTGACCGCGTTCGCATTTTGCGCGTGCCAGAGAATCGGCGACGACATCATCGCGTACAACGCGCTGCAAAGCAGAATGACCATGGTTTGTTTCGCAAAGCCCGTCTGCTGCACTTCGGGCGCCTTTTTTGCCCGCTCTCGCCATTCGTCCCACGTCACCGACCGATACCAGAGAAACCCCGCGAGGCGAGCGCCGTAAGCCGCCGCACCAGCGACGTGTGCCGTCAACAACGGGGTCATGAACGCACCGGACGCCGCGTGGGCGTACGCCGTGAACCCTGCGGCGAACAACACGCTCAAGCCGTAACCGACGCTGAACGAGTAGATTGGGTTGATGTACGCCAGCATCACCGCCGGCGTGCACGCACACCAGAGCGCGGGGAGGGCGTAGTGCGATGCCAACACGGTGGCCATCTCTGGAAGCGCTCGCGTCGTCGTCGTCGTTCGCGCGCCTCTCGTTTGACGAGAAAGTTCAGACCAATCCACAGTGTGCTTTGACGTTCTTTTCGACGCCGTGACACCGACAGTCGCTCGCGGCGCGACTCGCGATGACGTCTGTTTCGCCGTGCGGGTCGTTCGCGTCACCCGCGCGACCGCAATCGTCGTCGTCGTCGTCGTCGCGTACATTCACAGCGCGCGTCGTTGAATGAAGAATCAAACCAATCCTCACAACGGAGCGTTCGTGTAAAATGAAACGCGCGCACACCGACGGCGGCGCGGATGGCGGCGTGCCACCGCACGCGCTGGAAACGCTCTCCACTTTCACCGCGATCGAGGTGATCAACGACGGACGCGACGCAGGGCGTCAGGTGGTCGTGCGAGGCGCGTTCGAAGGGTGCGAAGAGGAGGCGTTGGTTAAGATATCTCGCGCCGCTTTACCGTCCACGCTCGAAGGCGTCGGGCGGTTGTTCGCGAGGACGAGACTTCGCACGCGGGCGCCGTATTCCGGTGCGGAGTATGGGTATTTCCACGGGACGTTCGATGGGGTGGAGTCGGAAGAGGCGTACGAGGCGGAGGCGAACGTCGACGTGTTGTATCCGGGGTGTCTGACGACGACGCCAAAGGAAGCGCGAGAGAAACTCTTGGCGAAACACATCGCGAGATCGAGCACGCAGCGGTTGATTGCGGTGCGAGAGACGCCCGAGATGTACCGCGCCGCGCACGAGGAGTACATATCGGGGATTCCCGAACAAGCAATCTCGTGGGTGTACAAGATATTAAACTTGGAAAAGGAAAAGGAGCGATTGTTGCACGTAGACGAAGAGTTTTTGTTAAACACGGATCCAAAGTGGACGACGCATCCAGACTGCGCGGAGACGGCGCGAGAGACGTGGCGTGGACATCCATCGACGACGGATCTGTATTGCTTGGGGTTGTGCGTTCGGAGGGATGTGCGTTCGATTCGCGATTTGCGGTCAGAGCATTTACCAATGTTGCGGAGAATGTTAGAGAAAGGACGAGAGGTTATCGAGGAAGTGTACGGCGTGAAACCTGAAGAATGTCGCGTCTTCGTCCACTACCCACCGCAGTTTTATCACTTTCACGTGCACTACCAGGCGTTGTCAGCGCTCGAGATGGGTTGTCAGACGGAGCGAGCGCACTTGCTCGAAGACGTCATCGACAACATCGAACGCGACTCTGATTTCTACGCCAAGGCTAGTCTCACCGTCAAGATGGGCGAACGCGACAAACTTTACGCTCTGTACGCCACCGAACATGTCGGTCGAAGTTCCTAGTCGTCTCCTTTGTCAATAGCGCCAATTAGTATTTTTTTGTACCTTTCGAGTCTGTTTTCGCAACGCAAGAGACGAGAGCGCGACCAAAACCCAAACCAAACAACTCGACGCGCATCGCATGTTAGCCTCCACCGTCGCCTCCCCGGCGTCGCTCCGCGTCGCTACGACGCACCACGCGTCCACCGCGACGCGTTCCGACGCTCAACGCGCGTCGCACGGCGTTGCGACGTCTGCGTTTCGCGCGAGAGATTCACACTTTGCTCGGACAACCGCTCTGCAACCGACGACGAGTTTTACGTCGTCACCGACGGGGCGATACCGACGCGGCGGCGCCGTCGTCGTCAGAGCTGAGCGTGAAACGCGTTTGGTCTCCGTGTTGACCTCGCTTCCGCAGCGGTTTAACCTTTACTTTGCGCGCAAGTCGTACCGGGTGACGCTGTGGCGAGGCATCTCTGCGTACTTTGGTTTCTACCTCGCCAACGTCATGACGCTGAGTTTCGGCGCGATTGGAATCAACGACGTCGTCGCGGGCGCGCTCTCCGTCGCGTTCTTTGAAACGGTGACGAGGATCTATTATCGCCGGGCGGAGACGAACAAGTGGTTGGAGTTTATAAACTGGTTCAAAGTTGGGTATTGTTACTCGCTTTGCGCCGACGCCTTCAAGCTCGGTTCTTAAGTCTTGCGACAGACGCGATGAGACGAGACGAGATTGAGAGGGCCTAGGTTTGTAAAATATTAAAAACATTAATCGACTCAATCTTCGCACGGTCCCGAAGGTGAACCGTCGAGCTGACGCAGCGCCTCGTACACCCCTATGCCGCAAGAAACGCTCAAATTGAGGCTTCTCACGTGCGACTCGTCGATTGGAATCCTCCGAACGCCACCCGTTTCTTTGCACGCATTCATCGCCGCGTCCGGTAAACCCGTCGTCTCTGCGCCGAAGAGCAACCAATCCCCCGGACGGTACGCCCCCTCCTCCGCGTGCGGTCGCGCGCCGAATTTGGAAAACGCCACCAACCTTCCCGGCGCGTCCAACCCGCGCCAGTACTCGTAAAAAGCATCCCAGTCGTCGTGCACCCGCACGCACACCGATTTCCAGTAATCCAATCCCGCGCGTTTCAACTGGGTATCATCCAGAGAGAACCCCAAAGGTCCTGCGTTCGCCCGACGAAGAGCCAAAAAAGCAAAAAGCGTCGTCAGTCCAGTCGTCTCTCTCGCGCGTCCAGTCGTCGTCGGTCGCTCTCGTCGTCGTCGCTCTCGTCTCCTCATCGCTTTTCCGACACGCACCAACCAAGTGCAACGGCACCCTCGACGCCGCGCACGTCCTCGCGATGCACCCGGTGTTCCCCGGAATCTTCGGCGTCACCAAAACCACCGCCAAATCCGTCCGCTGCCCTTCGCTCGCCGTTTCGACGCTTCGCACTCGAACCGCCGACATGTCCTCCTCTTCCTCTTTCGTCGCCCGCGTCGCCGTTCCTCGTCCACGCGTCGCCGGCGACGACGACGACGTAACCGCCGCCGTCGTCGACCGCGCGCTCCCGCGTCGTCGTCGTCGTCCGAGCGTCGTCGACGCCGCCAACACCGCCGCGCGCATGAGAGTGCGGGGCGTGTCGTCGGGTCCGAGCGCGGTCGGTCGGCCGGGTAAGTGACGGTTCATGAACCAGGAAAATAGTCCCGAGTGTGTACCCCCTCGATCCGATCTGTCGACATGGATTCATTCATGCATTCACTGATGCATTCACACGCCGACGCGCGGGACTACGAAGGATGACGACGCGCGGACGATTCGATAACCTCCGGATGGCGACGGTCTGGACCCTCCTCGCCCTCCTCGTCGTCCACCTGGCGAACGCGGTGAAGCGAAACGCGCGAGGAAGACGGGCGACGCGTCGACGATTGATGTCCGATCGACACCGGTGGGCGCGCGAGGGACGAAGCGAAGGCGGACGGGGCGGAAATCGCGGCGGAGGGACGACGCGGGACTTGGAACCGAGACGAACGGTGGGGTTTTATCATCCCGCGAGCGCGGATGGGGGAGGCGGGGAGCGGGTGTTGTACGAGGCGATCGCGGCGACGCAGAGACGACGGGCGGCGGTTCGAGGAAGCGTCGGGGGAACGGCGGCGAACGGCGATGAGGGCGGCGATGAGGGCGACGACGAGAGAGGGATGGATGACGACGAGGACGATTGCATGATTGTCGTGTACACGGCGTCGAACGGAAGAGGGAGGAGAGATGTGGATTCGTTGGCGAGAGGGAGGGAGTTGATTGCGCGCGCCGAGTCGCGTTTCGGCGTGAAACTGCGAGAACCGATCCACGCGTTGGATTTGAAATCGGAGCGTTTTGCGCGCGCGGAGACGTATCCGAGGTGTACCGTGATTGGACAGTTTATTGGGGGCGCCGTGCTCGCGTTCGAGGCGCTGTGGAAGTTTACGCCGGATGTGTTTGTGGATACGGTGGGACACGCGGCGGCGTATCCCGCGGCGAGATATTTGTTCGGATGTCAGACGGTGGCGTACGTGCACTATCCGACGGTATCGAGCGATATGATTGCGCGCGTGCAGAGTCGAGTGCGAATGTACAACAACGCCGATCGTTTCGCGGCGTCCAGGTTCTTGACGGCGGTAAAGGTGTTGTATTATCGCGCCTTTGCGGCGCTCTACGGTTGGTGCGGCAAGGCGTGCGCGTGCGTCATGGTGAATTCATCCTGGACAAAAGGGCACATAGACAAACTCTGGGGCGTGGACTCGACCATAGTTTATCCTCCGTGTAACGTGGAGGATCTCTCGCGGATACCGCTCACGCGTCCGCGGTTGGACAAGGCGGGTAACGCCGTGAAGAAGGATAAATCATCTTTGCGAGTGGTGAGCGTCGGGCAGTTTCGACCAGAGAAGGCGCACGTGGTGCAGCTCGCGGCATGGAAGGCGCTAAAAAAACTCAGCCCGAAATTTCCAAAGATTGAAAATGCCATCCTCGTCTTCGTCGGTGGATGCCGCGACAACGCGGATAGAGAACGCCTGGAGGATTTGCAACAGAGTGTCAAGGATTTGGAGATTGAAAATAGCGTAGAATTTCACGTCGACGTGCCGTATGAGGAAGTTCGCCGTCAGCTCTCGCGCGCATCTGTAGGTTTACACACCATGTTGGATGAACATTTCGGGATTTGCGTCGTGGAGTACATGGCGGCGGGCGCGGTTCCCATCGCGCACGCCTCGGGCGGGCCATTCTTGGATATCATTCGAGATGAGGCCGACGGGATAACAGGATTCACTGCCGATAACGTTCCGGCTTTCGCCGAAGCGCTCGAACACGTTCTTCTGATGCAACGGCCCGACCGAGAAGATATCGCGCAGCGAGCGAGGAGGAGGAGCAAGATGTTCACCGCCGAGAAATTCCGCGACGCGTTTGTCGACGCGTTGGCAAAATGTGAGGTGAAATGTTAGTCATTAGAGATAGAGATTTTGCAACTCCAGGAGGAAACAACTTGTTAGCATGTATTATCCGGATGCTCGTATTATAACAAAAAATAAAAAACTACGACTCGGACTCGGACTCTTCGTCATCCTCGTCGTCTTCCTCATCATCCTCATCATCCTCAGAATCATCTTCGTCTTCTTCATCCTCGTCGTCAGCTTCTTCGTCTTCATCCTCTTCATCCTCTTCATCCTCTTCATCCTCTTCCGACGACATGTCCTCGTCCTCTCCATCCTCAGAGCCGTCTTCCTCATCCTCTTCCTCGTCTTCCTCATCCGAGTCCCCACCACCAGAGATTAACTTTTTCAGGTTACGCATCTCCGCCTCGAGATACTCTTTCCTCTTCAACTTTTTCTCCTGCTGCGCATCCAGTTTAACCCCGCCCTCGCTCATTTTTTGTTCCAGTTCGTCAATCTGCCTCAACTTTTTCGCCAACGCCCTGTACCTCACCTCCAACGGACCGTACGATCCCTCCGTAGATCGCAGCGACGCGTCATTCGTCGCTCGTCGGGAGTCCCCACTCTTTCTTTCCGCCTCCCGCTTCGCGCGTTCCGCTTTTTTCTTTTGCGCAAACGTGATTCCCGGTCGTCGGTCGCTCTTCAACTTTTCCAACTTTTTGCGCATCTTTGTGCTGTTCGGAAGCGCGTCGCGTTTCGTTCGCGACTTGCCCGTCTGCGATTGTCCACCCATGTCGAGCGTCACGGTATTCTTTCGATTATCTTTCTCTCCCGTCTCCCTCTCGCGTGATTGACGCGCGCGCGGGGGTTTGAGGACGAGTTCGATTGTCGAGTGGCGGCGGCGGCGGCTAGACGAGTACAACTGAAATTACAACGAGGACGCGAGTACACACGGAACATCGACGCCCAATCTAAACTAAACGCGAGATCTAAACCGCGCTGGGTATTCGTCGTCGATGCGAACGTTGTCTAAGACGTCCTCGTCGTCGTCATCTGTATCGTCGTCGAGGAGCGCTTTGGCGCGCGCCCAAAACGCGCGCGTCGCGAATCGATACGCGTCCTCCGCGGCGTCGGTATCGTCGGTGGCGGTATCCGAGGCTTCATCACGTGTCGATCCGTCATTGCCGCGAAAGCGTATAGTCGTCGTCGTCGTCGTCGTCGTCGTTGTCTTAGACGACGTTTCAGACGCGTCTTCGTCTCCTTCCTGTTCGTCCTCGTTCGTCTTTGACGCGGCGACAAAGCGTCTCCGTCGCGCGCTCGACTCGGTCGCCCAAACCTTTCCACCCACATTCTTCGCGCGCGTCACCGTCCGCTTCCACCAACCAGCGGCGACATCCACCATCCCATCCCACACTCGGCGCCGACGCTCCGTTTCATCCTCTTTACACGTCGTAAAACTCGTCGAAGTCGTCGTCGTCGTCGACGTCAACACGGTTTCATACGCATCCACCAACGACTGAAACTCGCGCTCCGCATCCTCAACCGTCCACCCCGCGCCTTCGTCGCGCATCGCTCGAGATTTATCCGGGTGGTACCTCAACGCCGCAATTCTAAACGCCCGTTTCACCGCTCTCGCGTCGTGCGCCGCGTTCG
>Ga0181600_10003732_pt1 | contig 11613 bp, 11 predicted proteins | sample 041ome_2_FD_132982 | JGI IMG/M metagenome (GOLD analysis project Ga0181600, IMG submission 132982) | Coastal salt marsh microbial communities from the Groves Creek Marsh, Skidaway Island, Georgia - 041406US metaG (megahit assembly) | ecosystem: Environmental > Aquatic > Marine > Intertidal zone... | reverse complement strand
TCCAAGGTACCCGTAAAACAATGAAAGATTCCCGATAAATTTTCGTTTTTGTGTGTTTCTAACACTTCAAAAACCTCATCAAAGGCATCTCGGCAGTGAATTACGATCGGTAATTCGTGTTGTTTGGCCCATTTAATTTGTATATGAAAGGCTTCTTGTTGTTGTTTTAATAAAGATTTATCCCAGTATAAATCGATGCCAATTTCCCCAACAGCAGAAAAATTTCTTCCCGCAAACAAAGCCCCAATTTGTGCCAATTCTTCGTAGTAATTTTCTTTCACGTGAGTGGGATGTAGTCCCATCATTAAATGAACGTGATCCGGAAATTTTTCTTCCAAAGCAAACATTCCTTCAATGTATGTGGCATCTATGGCAGGTAAGAAAAAGTGTTCCACCCCCACCGCAATGGCTTTTTGGATGGCGTGATCGCGGTCTTCGTCAAAAGCCTCGGCATAAAGGTGGGTATGGGTGTCTATTAAGTTCATCAATGCTTGTAAAATAAATATTAAATAGTGTTTGTTTAATGGATTAAAAGGTGTCCAAAGAACTTTTTTGCGTTATTATTTATATGAAAGGCATAAAACTAATAAAATCGGATGGCATTCTAGGGCTAAGTTTTACATTTGGGGTTTATTTTATTCCTTGAACTACAAAAGTCGATACATAGCATTACAATACACCAAGACCAAACATTTGCTGTGCAAAGCCCACATCAATGACAAGCCCGCAGTTTTGTTGATTGATACGGGAGCCTCAAGCAGTTGTATTCACGAAAAATTACAGCAAGAGTTTGGATTGCTTTCCAAGGGGGATCGTTTTGATGCTGCTGGAGCCAGTCAAGGGAAAATGGAAGCGGTAATGGCACAAAAATGCAATCTGAAAATCGGTCGCTACGCCCTGCGCAAACATTCTTTTGTATTGTTGGACATGACCCACATCAATACCACTTTGGTGTCGCAAGGAGCAAAACCGATTGACGGTATCTTGGGTGCAGATTTTTTCCGCAAGCACAAAGCATTGATCGATTACAAGAAACTCCGCCTTTGGCTATAATTCAAAAGCTTTTTTAGCATCGCCGTCCATAAGGTGCGTTAATGGATCCTCTAAGGCTTCTTTCACCGCAACTAAAAATCCAACAGACTCACGACCATCAATGATCCGATGATCATAGGAGAGTGCCAAATACATCATGGGACGTATTGCTACTTTTCCATTAATCGCAACGGGTCGTTCAATGATGTTGTGCATCCCAAGGATACCTGATTGAGGAGGGTTGATAATGGGTGTGGAAAGCATGGATCCAAATACCCCTCCATTGGAAATGGTAAACGTACCTCCGGTCATGTCATCCACAGTAATTTTTCCATCGCGAGCGCGCACTGCCAAACGACCAATTTCTTGTTCGACTCCGGCAAAAGAAAGGGTTTCGGCATTTCGGACGACCGGCACCATCAAGCCTTTGGGACCAGAGACCGCCACACTTATATCACAATAATCATAGCTGATTTTATAATCTCCATCCATCATCGAGTTGACATCGGGATATAGTTTTAAAGCACGTACGACTGCTTTGGTGAAAAAACTCATAAATCCGAGTTTTACACCGTGCTTGTCCAAAAAGGCATCTTTGTATTGTTTGCGCAAATCGAAAATAGGAGCCATGTCCGCTTCGTTAAAAGTGGTCAACATGGCGGTTTCGTTTTTAGCTGCCACCAATCGTTCTGCAACTTTACGTCGCAACATAGAAAGTTTGGCGCGCGTTTGTCCACGATCGCCTCCTTCCGGAGCCGTTCCCATGGAAGGAACAGCTTTCACTGCATCTTCCTTGGTAATTCTCCCGTCTCGTCCCGACCCTTGAATACTTTTTGCGTCAATTCCTTTTTCTGCCATGATTTTTTTGGCAGCGGGTGACGGGCTTTGCGAAGCATAGGTGGTAACACTAGGAGTGTTTTGTACCGGAGCAGCCACAGCAACGGCTGCAGCAGGCTCCGCCGACTTGACTGCTTGTGTTTCACTGGGAACACCTTCGGTGTCGATAAGACATACTACCGCCCCAACGGCAACGGCATCTCCCTCTTCGGCCTTTAGGGTAATTGTACCACTGACTTCTGCAGGCAACTCTAGGGTTGCTTTGTCAGAATCCACTTCTGCAATGGCTTGATCTTTTTCGACATAGTCTCCATCAGCAACTAACCATTGTGCAATTTCAACTTCTGTTATGGATTCTCCCGGAGAAGGAACCTTCATTTCTAAAATCATTTTTTAGGCTTTTATTTTGTTTTACGAATAAAATTATCTTTTTCAGCGTCAAAAACATAGTCAATGACTTCCTGATGTCTTTTTTGAAAACGCACGGCACTCCCCGCAGCGGGGGCTCCGTAAAAACGTCTTGTGGCAGGGCGAAATTTTTGTGCTTGTGGCAATTGCAATAACAAAAAGCTCCAAGCTCCCATGTTTCTGGGTTCTTCTTGCGCCCAAACCCAATCGGTTGCGGCGGTATATTGGTCAATTGCTGCCTGAATTTCGTTGACGGGCAAGGGAAACAATTGTTCCAATCGAACCAATGCGACATCGTCTCTTCCCCTTTCCGTTCGAACTTTTAGCAGATCGTAATAGAACTTCCCAGAACAAAATACGACACTTTTCACTTTGTCCTGCTCCACGGAAGTATCGGGAATCAAGGGTTGAAAAGTGCCTGATGTGAAATCCTTTTGAGAAGAAATCGCTTGAGGATGGCGCAACAAACTTTTTGGAGTGAAAATGACCAATGGCTTTCGATAAGAAACGCGCATTTGTCTTCTCAAAATATGAAATAAATTGGCCGGTGTGGTACAATTGGCCACAAACATATTGTCCCGGGCACACAGTTGCAAATAGCGCTCCATACGCGCCGAAGAATGCTCTGCGCCTTGCCCTTCATAACCGTGGGGTAACAATAACACTAACCCATTTTGCAACTTCCATTTATCTTCTGCCGAGGAAATGTATTGGTCGATCATGATTTGGGCTCCGTTGGAAAAATCCCCAAACTGGGCCTCCCATATCGTCAAAGTGTTGGGACTTGCCATGGCATAACCGTAGTCAAACCCGAGCACGCCATATTCTGACAACAAGGAATTAAACACGTCAAATCGCCCTTGTTTTTCAGTTACGTTTTTAAGTAAAACCACATCCTCCTCAGCACCTTCTGTCTTCAAGACTGCGTGGCGGTGTGAAAAGGTGCCGCGTTCTACATCCTGTCCCGAAATACGAACGTTGAAACCTTCCTGAAGCAGTGTGCCATAGGCTAATAATTCTCCCATGGCCCAATCCAACTCATCCTTTTCGAAATACATTTTATAACGATCCTTAATCAATCGCTCTGCTTTTCGCAAAAACTTTTTTCCTTTGGGTAAGCTTGTAAGGGCACTAGCCGTAGCGTCCAATATTTCTTGAGAAACCGCTGTGGCAACCGTTTGCATCATTTGAGATTCATCCACCCGAGTAAAACCATTCCATGCGTCCTGCATAAAAGGAGTAATCACGGTGGTTTGTTGCTTTCTGGAATCTTCCAGGTTATCTTCTAAAACGTTGCGGTAGTTGGCTTCTATGGTTTTTACGTAATCTTGGTCGATCACATTTTGCCGGAGCAACACTTCGGCATAAATCTCTTTTGGATTTTTATGTTTCGCTATGGCTTTATACAAGGCGGGCTGTGTAAATCGGGGTTCATCTCCTTCGTTATGTCCATATTTGCGATATCCTAAAAGGTCGATAAATACATCGCGTCCAAATTTCATTCGATAGTCCAGCGCAAAAAGCGTGGCATGCACCACTGCTTCGGCGTCATCGGCATTGACATGCAACACCGGCGAAAGGGTTACTTTGGCAACATCGGTACAATAGGTACTGGAACGGGCATCCAAATAATTGGTGGTAAAACCAATTTGATTATTCACAACTATGTGAACCGTTCCCCCGGTACCGTAGCCTTTCAACTGTGCCATTTGTACAATTTCGTAGGGCAAACCTTGGCCGGCAATAGCCGCATCGCCATGGACAATGATGGGCAATACCTTGTTTTTATCTCCTCCAAATTTATCTTCGGACTTTGCTCGAACAATTCCTTCCAATACAGCTCCCACAGTTTCCAAGTGGGAGGGATTGGGCGCAATGTTCATATTGATGCGTTTTCCGCTTTTTGTCACCCGTTCGGAAGTCCATCCCAAATGGTATTTTACATCTCCATCAAAAACAACTTCTTCGTAGTCTTTTCCATCAAACTCGCTAAAGATGGCTTTGGTTGATTTTCCAAAAATATTGGTCAAAGCATTCAAACGTCCGCGGTGTGCCATTCCCATAACAAACTCTTCCACCCCTTGATTGGCTGCTGCTTCAACCACCGCATCAAGAGCGGGAATCAAAGATTCACCACCTTCTAAAGAAAAGCGTTTTTGACCGACGTATTTGGTGTGCAAGAAGTTTTCAAAAGCCACGGCCTCGGTCAGCTTTTCGAGGATGTGTTTTTTTTCATCGTTAGAAAAATTAGGATGATTGTCGTTGATGTTTAAACGCTGCTGAATCCATTGCACCTTTTCAGGATCGCGAATATACATATACTCAAGTCCTATGGATTCGCAATAAATGCGTTGTAGATGCTGAATGATATCACGCAGGCTGCTGGGACCAATTTCCATAATATCCCCGGCATTGAAAATAGTGTCTAAATCACTTGCCTCCAGTCCAAAATTTTCAATATCCAGCGTGGGTAAGTATTTTCTTCGCTCCCGAACCGGATTGGTTTTGGTAAACAAATGCCCTCGAGTTCGATAGCCATCAATCAATTTGATGACTCTAAATTCTTTTTGCAAGTGTTCCGGAACCTCAACTTCGGTCTCGAAAACGGTTCCATTGCTGCTTTCCATTCCAAAATCGAAACCTTGAAAAAAAGCTCTCCAACTGGGTTCTACACTATCAGGGGCCTGTAAATACTGATCGTAAAGGGAAGAAAAATAGGCTGTGTGCGCAGCATTCAAAAAGGAATATTTATCCATGTAATGGTCTGAACTTTATACAAGGAACAAAATTACAACTTTTGTCTAAAGTCAGTCTTTATTTGTGTAGAAAATCAAAGGCTTTTTGTGAATTAAAAACGGGCGCAAAAAAGATCTCAAAATATCGTCATTTGCTATTCCATTTTGAAAAACATTTTAATACCTTTTCCACATGTTTGCACTGGTTGATTGTAATAATTTTTATGCTTCTTGCGAGCGGGTTTTTCAGCCGCAATGGGAAGGTAAACCCGTGGTGATTCTTTCCAACAATGACGGCTGTGTAATTGCGCGAAGCAACGAAGCCAAAGCCCTGGGGATTCCCATGGGAGCTCCGGCTTTTCAGTACAAAGAACAATTTAAACAGCAGCACATCAAGGTGTTTTCCTCCAACTATCCCCTTTATGGTGACATGAGCAGCCGGGTGATGCGTATTTTGGAGCAGTACACTCCCAACGTAGAAATTTACAGTATTGACGAAGCTTTTTTACAGTTTAAAGGTTTTGATTATTTTGATTTGGAGCAAGAAGGTCATAAAATGCGCAAACACGTTCGGAAATGGACGGGCATTCCTGTGTCTATTGGCTTGGCTCCCACCAAAGCCTTGGCAAAAATCGCCAACAAGATTGCTAAAAAATTTGCCGATCGTACCCAAGGAGTTTATTGTATTGACGATGAAAAGAAGCGGGTAAAAGCACTACAATGGACAGCCATCGGCGATGTGTGGGGGATTGGTCGACAACACCGAAAACGCCTAGAAGCAATGGGGATTAACAATGCCCTGCAATTCACCCAATTGCCCGATAGTTGGATACAAAAACATATGAGTATTTTGGGGTTACGCCTAAAAAAAGATTTGTTAGGCATTGCTTCCATCCAATTGGAAGAAGTGACACCTCCTAAAAAAGGCATTGCCACCACCCGCAGTTTTGAGGGTACACTGACTGCTTTTTCGGACCTAGAAGAACGCATTTCGACTTTTGCTACAAGTTGTGCCGAAAAAATGCGGAAGCAACAAAGTAGCTGTAATGCCCTTTTGGTGTTTGTGCGAAGTGATCCCCATAAAAAAGGAAGTCTGCCCTACCGCAATAGCTGTGTGCTGCCCCTACCCTATGCCTCTAATTCCAGTATCACGCTGAGCAAATACGCCGTCATGGGCTTAAAAAAAATATTTAAAGAAGGGATTCACTATAAAAAAGCAGGCGTCATGATTATGGGCTTGGTGCCAACTGCAGAACGACAACTGAGCTTGTTTCAAAACAACAGCGACAAACATCTGGCGGTGATGCAAAGTTTGGATCGTGTACACAAACGCTTTGGGCCCCATCGGATAAAACTGGCCAATCAAGATTTAAAACGTACTTGGAAAATGAAACAAGAACATCTATCGCAGCGTTTTACTACTGAAATCAATGAAATTATTATCGTAAAAAAAGGAAAATGAACCCACAGAAATTAGTTTTTTTTCACCCCGATCAAGAGCATCAAAAAAAACTGCATTGGGCACAGGAAGGCGTCTCCGCCGGTTTTCCTTCACCTGCCGATGACTTTAAAGAATTGCGCATCAGCATTGATCAAGAAGTGGTGCGCAACGAAGAAGCGACTTTCTATGCGCGGGTTTCGGGAGAGTCTATGCAAGGTGCCGGATTGGACGATGGCGATTTGTTGGTGATCGACAGGAGCTTAGAACCCAAAGACAAGAAAATTGCCGTCTGTTTTATCGATGGTGAATTCACCGTGAAACGCCTCAAAGTAGCTGCCGACTGCGTCTATCTGATGCCTGAAAACAAAAACTACCAACCCCTGAAAGTCACCGAAGAAAACGAACTGATTATTTGGGGAATCGTGACCTATGTGGTGAAAAAATTGTGAAGTAAAACCCAATGAAATCCTTATACCGTTCCGCGCTTTGTTGTGTGTTATTGCTCATGAGTTGTAACAAAGAAAAAGACACCGAAAACCTACCCGCTTGTATTACTCAAAAAATTGAAGCAATAAAAACGGAAACCGTCCGAAATCCTCCCGCCAAAATCTATCGCTATAGCTACCAAAACAAAACCGTCTTTTTTATTCCGCAATATTGTTGTGATGTTTTTAGTGAATTGTATAATGAAAACTGTACCCTCATCTGCCATCCAGACGGAGGCATTACCGGTATGGGTGACGGGAAATGCAGTGATTTCTTTACTGAACGAAAGGAGGAGCGTTTGGTTTGGGAGGATAAGCGGTGAAACCGTTACATCCAATATTCTAGTGTTGGTTTTTTATCTGCTGAATCACTATAATTTTGTGTTCCTTCTTGAATTTATAATTTTAAAATTAAACTCTTTCAGAGTAAATATAATCTCATTTCAATTTAACACAACCCTCTATTTCTTGAGTTTTTAAAAAAATTCAAAAGCGATTTCTACAAAATAAAAAACCATTCCATTTACAGATTCTTAATATATTTTATGAAGACAGGAATTTCAATAACAATGATCCCGTCAAGCTGCACCCACCGACATATAAAAATTATGTATCTTTAAAATCCGCTAACACATAAAAATATATTTTGGTGGCATCAGACAGGCAACATCAAAAAATTCTTCAAAACCCTAAAATTTCATGATCCTTTTTACCTTTATTGCCTATACTGTTTTTGTTGCTATTTATTCTTGGTACAAATTAAGAAACGAAAACCTGAGTTCGCAAGACGGTTATTTTTTGGGCGGTAGAAGTCTGACCGGAGTGGTTATTGCGGGTTCCATGCTGTTGACTAATATTTCTACAGAACACCTCATCGGGATGAATGGGTCTTCTTATAAAAATGGGTTTATCATCATTGCTTGGGAGGTGACCTCGGCTTTGGCGCTCATCATCGCGGCCATCTATTTTGTTCCCAAATATTTAAAAATGGGGCTGACCACCATTCCCCAGTATTTAGAACAACGCTTTGATCGCAGTACACGTACGCTTGTTGCTTTTTTTTTGATGATCTCATTTGTCGTTACACTTTTACCCATAGTGCTCTACACCGGAGCTATTAATTTAGAGAGTATTTTTAATGTCTCTGAAGTCTTGGGTGTCTCTCGACAACAAGGGATTATACTGACGGTCATCGCCATCGGCTTACTGGGTTCGCTCTATGCCATCGTTGGTGGACTTAAAGCGGTGGCTGTATCGGATACACTCAATGGTTACGGATTGCTCATTGGAGGTTTGGCAGTGCCCTGCATTGCTTTGGTCAGCATTGGTGATGGAAATCTTTTCAGCGGCCTAAAAGCTGTGTATAGGAATGCTCCCGAAAAATTCAATGTGGTGGGTGCACCCGATTCCATCTTGCCTTTTGGAGTACTTTTTACAGGGCTGATCATCAATCAACTCTATTTTTGGAGTATGAACCAAACCATCATTCAACGCGCCTTGGGTGCCAAAAGTTTGGTGGAAGCGCAAAAAGGTTTACTGTTTACCGGAGTACTCAAAATATTAGTGCCCTTAATCATCATCCTCCCGGGGGTGATCGGTTTCTACTACTATGGCGATAGTCTGTATGACAACCAAGACATGATTTATCCAGAGTTGATTAAAAAAGTACTACCCGTAGGCTTGATTGGGGTCTTTGCCGCAATTGTTATGGGGGCAGTGTTGAGTACTTTTAATAGCGTTTTGAATAGTGCCGCCACCATTTTTAGTATTGATATTTACAAAGAAATCATTGACAAAACATGTACCAATTCAAAACTGGTTCGGGTGGGCAAACTCACCTCCACGGTTCTTGCCTTCTTTGCCATTGCCGTAGCACCTTGGGTTGCCAATGCCCCCGACGGACTTTATCAATTGCTCCAACAACTCAACGGGATTTTCTTTATCCCCATCGCCTCCATTATGCTGGCCGGTTTTTTTACTAAAACCATTTCGGCAGTCGCTGCAAAAACAGCTTTATTAATCGGGTTAATTTTTTACATCCTCACCACTTTTATTGTTCCCGTAAACATTCATTTTGTACACATTTGGGGAATTGAATTTGTCTTGAATGTGGCGGTCATGTTTGGGGTTTCTTATTTTTATCCCCAATCCCAAAAAGAATGGGAAGCACAGCCACCGCTTTTGGATCTAAAATCATGGAAATACACCACTCCTTTTTCCATCGCACTCTGTGTAATTACTGTTTTGATTTATATCCTGCTCGGAAGTTAGAGCGAATTAAAACGTGTAAAGAATTCTTTCCGTGTCAGCTTTAAGTTTTACAAACTTATTTAAATTTTAACCCAACAGCTTAAGCTCTAAATTCCTGTATTCATTTCGTTCAAACCTTTCTATTCTTCCGTCATTAAGCCAAAAAATAGCATCACAAATCTTAAACAAGGAGTCAATAATGTGGGAGGAAACCATCACAATTTTAGTTTTGCCAAGGGAAAGGATTAATTTTTGAAGAGCAAAAACAGACTCCATATCCAAACCATTAAAGACCTCATCAAAAAGATAAAGTGTATATTCCTTTTGAAGCAGGGCATTGAGGTAGGCTTTCTTTTCATGCCGGTAGAAAACTCTTTTATCAACGGACGCTCTGGCACATCAAACACCACTTTGGATTTGATTTGTTCAATTTTCATCAATTGGGCAAAAAACCGACTAAATTCCGTACTGTTTAAATACTCATAAACAAAGGGATGAGTAGGACGCCATGCCACTTCACTTTTGTCTAATATTTGTTGGTTCCAATGCATTCCCCCCTTAAATGAAGTTTGGCCTGCGATACATTCCAGTAAAGTGGTTTTTCCAACTCCATTTTTCCCCACCAAACCATAGACCCCCGGAACTTGAAGATCAAGTGTTAATTGAGAAAAAATACTTTTTCTTCCGTAAGATTTTTCATCAATTTTGAGGTGTAACATCTGAACTTTGGAGCTGTTGGAGGGTTTGAACACTTTTACGATAAAAATACGGCACGACTAATAAGGGGATGGCATAGGGGAGAAAAATTAAAAAAAGAACAAAAATTACCCCTTGCTGAAAACTATTTTCATAATAAGCATATTTGATTAAAACAGCCACCATAAAAACAAAGAATAGAGGTACAAAAACCCAAAGTTGCCGCACGTCAAAATACATAACCAGCAAAATAAGTGGCCCAAAAAAGATTGTACTGTTGAGCAAATTGATTTTCATTACTTCCAAAAGAAAAGCTTCCCCTTTGAATGCGCTCCATCCCACAAAACTTTTTTGTTCTTTATAAAAAAGAATAGAAAGTACGGTGATTCCTCCCAACAACAGCGCAAGATAGAGCAGTCCAATATTGCCAACTTCATAACCTTTAAAACATAAATACAGCATCACTCCCAAAATAATCCACAAGCGATATTTTCTGAATTGTGTTTTCCAAGAGGGTACAAAAATCAGGAATGGAGCGAATCCAATAAAGCGTTTTTGCTGAGGAATCAGAGTAATCAAAAAAACAAGTAAAAGTAGGATGCCGAATAAAACCCAATGAGCAGTAAGCGCATATAAAATTAGTAGGGGAAGGCTGTAAAAACTGTATTCTAAAAATCTAAATCCTTTGCCAAAAGTTCCTGCCAATTTCAACAATCCTTGATCTTTTTGAATAAAATGTATTTGTAAAATTTGAAGGCTAAAAAGCAAAAACCATTGGGGATGTTTTAAAACATAGGGATATAAACTTTTTGTAAAAACCATCAAAACCAACAGCAATCCTACGAAATAATAGACTAAATCCCGATTTCCAAAAGTTTTTCTGAGGCTGTGAAGGGAATGTAGGTAGAGCAACTGGATCATCATTGGGTCTTTGACACCTCCAAAAGTATTAAATACCTGCCTTTACTCCATCAAGACCTTATAAAAAAGTTTGCTGAGAAAAGTCGCCAGTTGTTCGCTGGAAAGATTTACATCAGAGGTGTGGGTGGCTAAAAACAACTCCGGAGGAGCACCGACTAACATAAAACTCAATAAAAGAAATTCGTATTTTTCAGTAAAAGCTTTGATTTTTTTGGAGGACTTTAAATCTCTATTCAAATCTTTTACAAGTGTTTTTACCATGGTGCTTTGATAAGATCGCTGGCGGATTTGGGCTTGATTGATGATGTGAAATTTCACCATTTCAGGAGTTCCAATAATATCAAAATAACTTTTAAAGGTTTTATACAAATAGTCGTAGACATTATGGGTTTCCTTTCTCGTTATAAGAATTTGCTGGTGAATACGATCGTTTAATTGCTCAATCAAAGCATCAAAAAGCGTATTGATATCGGGAAAATAATTGTAAAAAGTCCCTCGAGCAATTCCACTTTTTTCTACAATATGGGACACCTTGGTGTGTTCCAATCCCTGTTCAGAAAAAAGTAGCAAGGCCTCTGCTAAAAGGCGTTCACGGATTTGTTGTTTTTGGGCTTCTCGTTTTCCATCAATCGTCGCTATAGCTGCCATTGAATACTATAATCGTTCAAAAATACCGGCAATCCCCTGTCCGCCACCTACACAGGCCGTCACCATTCCATAACGTTGGTTGCGCCGTTGCATTTCGTCCAACAATTGTATGGTGAGTTTTGCCCCGGTACAACCCAGGGGATGCCCCAATGCAATGGCT
>Ga0181600_10003727_pt1 | contig 11629 bp, 8 predicted proteins | sample 041ome_2_FD_132982 | JGI IMG/M metagenome (GOLD analysis project Ga0181600, IMG submission 132982) | Coastal salt marsh microbial communities from the Groves Creek Marsh, Skidaway Island, Georgia - 041406US metaG (megahit assembly) | ecosystem: Environmental > Aquatic > Marine > Intertidal zone... | reverse complement strand
TTCTCAATTGAGATTGCAAGGATTGGAATGAGAGCAAACGAATACGTTGAAAAGTTCTCTAACCTTACTTTGAATCCTGATTCTGTAAATTACATCTCTAAAAAGATTGGAGACGTTAAACAAGAATGGGATTCTGCAAAAGGCAAAATCGTAACAACTGGTATCTATAACAATGTTTCTGACCTTGTTCGTGTTGAAGTTGCATCTGGTATTAATAAATCAGATTTGCCGGTTGGTTTTACTGGCCCTAGAAAGATTGCTGACGCTTCTATTACTGACGCTGATACTGACTACAACTCTGAATGGGTTTATGGAAAAGATTCTTTGCCGAATGCAAGCGGCCTCGCAGTTACTCTCGAAGAACTGAAGTCTGGTGACACCGTTACTGTTAGATGGCCAACTCATGCTTTAACAGAACAAAATACTTACATTCGTAGTGGAAACTATCCTGCTGGTGCCTTGTTCGGTCTTTCATACTTGGGACAAACTGGTCGTGAAGACTATGCTGACTTGGGTATTGCAAAAGCTGACTTTGCTCCACACTTAGAGGAAGCTGATGCTCTAACTACTGCGGCATACGTATTTACTTTAGACGAGATTGTCAAGTCTTCTGGTCTTTATTATTGGTCTGCTGGTGCTTCATCTAGTACCTTATCAACCTTAATCCAAGATGGAGTTAAACAATTCGTAGCTCCTTTCTTTGGAGGAACGGATGGTCTAAACATCTTAATAGAAAACCCATTCAATGAAACTGAATTAGCTGCAGGCGGTTATGCCCAATACTCTTTAGAGTCTGCCTTGAGTATGGTTGCTGAGCGTGACATGATTCGCTATGACTTAATCTCTATTCCCGGTGTTACAAACCCAGCTATCAATCAAGACTTAGTTTTGCAAACTGCTAATCGTGGAGATGCATTGGCCATCATTGATTTGGAAGGTATTTATCAATCAGAAGAAGATAAAGGTGACGGCACAGAAGCCCCAGGCTCTGTTCAAGATGTTGTTGATGCGATTAATGGCGATGGACTTGATTCTTCTTATGCTGCAACTTATTATCCTAATGTTCGCTTGGCTGATGTTTCTAGTGGAAACGGAAGCGTCTTGATGGCTCCTCCATCTATCGCTGGTATTGGTGCAATTGCTAAGTCAGAAAGTCAATCTCAACCTTGGTTTGCTCCTGCTGGTTTTAATCGTGGAGGTCTTTCTCCTCTTGGGGGACAAGGTGGTCCTTCTGTTGTTGGAACTTTAGAGCACTTGAATAAGTCTGATAGAGATAAGTTGTATGAAGTTAACATCAATCCTATCGCTCGTTTCCCTGCAACTGGAGACACAGTTATCTTTGGACAAAAAACATTGCAACAATCAGCTTCTGCCTTGGATAGAATCAATGTTCGTCGAATGATGAATCATTTGAAGAAGCGTATCGGAGACATCTCTGACATGATTTTGTTCGAACAAAGTGTTAAATCAACATTCGATAAGTTCAAGGGTCAAGTTGAGCCCGTTCTTTCTGAGGTTCGCTCTCTGTTTGGAATTTATGAATACAAAGTTGTTTTAGACGAAACAACTACAACACCTGACTTGCAAGACCGTAACATCATGTATGCCAAGATTTTTGTCAAGCCAGCCCGCGCAATTGAATTTATCGCAATCGACTTTGTTGTAACACAAAGTGGCGTGGAATTTTAATAGACACTATTTAAAATAAACAGGAGAAAAATTACTATGTCATTTTGGACCGAAAACACAACTGAACCAAAAAGAAATTTTAGATGGCGAATCACAATGTCTAACTTAGCAACCTATGGTGTTGATTCTAGCGCTGTTTGGTGGGCAAAGACAGTGGATACACCGAGCTATACTGTTACAGATGTTACTCATTCATTCTTCGACAATGAGTACAAGTTTCCAGGTCGTGTTCAATGGCAAGATGTCAACATGACTTTGGTGGACCCAATCTCTCCCAATGCAGTTCAGCTTACAAACCAAATCATTTTGGACTCTGGTTACTCAATCAAGGGTGCACAAGAGTTCGGATTGAACCCAACCTCAATCACAAAGAGAGGAGCTAACGCTGCTTTTGGAACTGTTGTTATTGACATTTTTGCAGGCAATGGTGACGTTGTTGAATCTTGGACAATGTACAATCCTTTTATTACTTCTGTGAAGTTTTCTACTCTTGATTATTCTAATGATGACATGAGAACAATTGATTTGACTTGGAAGTATGACTGGGCTGGTTGTGAGAACCCAATCTCAACAAATGGTGACCAAAGCCAGTTCCCTCGTCCTAATGGCTTGAACTAGGAGGTCTAAATGTCCTTCTGGACTGAGAACGTTGTTGAACCTAAAAGAACTTATAGGTTTAGAGTTAAAAACAATAGTGGTATTGGTGTCGGCAATAATAACTGGTGGAATGTAAAGAAGGTTGACAAACCTTCTTACACCATCAGCACCAACCAATACCAACTTATTAATCATAAAATAAACATTCCAGGTATAGCAACTTGGAACCCAATTACGATAGACTTGGCAGATGTTGGAAATTCAATCTCTAGCTTAATGTCAGACTTGGGCCTCTTTGGGTACAACCCAAAAGATTCAATTAATGATGGTGGCCTGACAAAGCTAAGAGGCACAAACATCTTGCAGGGTTTTATTATCGAGCAACTAAATGGCTCTGGTGATGTAATTGAGAAGTGGGAATTAGAAGGAGCTTTTATCTCAGACCTTAAGATTAGTTCTTTGGATTATTCACAAGATGAAATAGTAACAATAACTCTCACAATAACATACGATTATGCAACATTTATGGAGAAATAATGTCTAGAAATTCAGATAGATTAGGTTTATCAAATAAAGCTGAGGCTGCCGATGCGCCTCAAATGTTCAATCCTCTTAGCTTTACAGCTCCAACAGAGTTTGTTGACCTTCCATCTAAAGGTATTGGTTATCCAAGCGGTCACCCTTTACATGGTAAGGATTGTATTGAAATTAAATACATGACCGCTAAAGATGAAGATACACTCTCAAATCAATCTTTAATAAAAAAAGGTGTGGCACTTGAGAGGCTTTTAGAAAACATCGTTGTAGACGCCAAAATTGACCCCTCAACGCTTCTTATAGCAGACCGTAATGCGATACTTATCCAAGCTCGTGGAACGGCCTATGGCTTTGATTATGAGGCTTCTGTGCAATGTCCTGAATGCAATACAAACAACACTTTAATCTTCGACTTAAGAAGGCCAACATTAAAGCATCCATTTCAGAAAGAACAATCAATCGTTGAGATTGGAGAGAATGGTTTATTTGCAACTAGACTTCCTTTTTCAAAGTTCAAAATAGAATTTAGAACAGCGAATGGAATCGAAGAAGCAGCTTTGGCACAGGTATTAATTAATGATTTGAAAGAGTTCAGGGTTACAGAACAATACAAAAACATGATTCTATCTATCGAGGGGCATACAGAGCAAGAGGTAATCAATCAGTTTGTTGATAACATGCCTTTAGCAGATTCAGTGCATCTCAAAATGTGTTTAAAATTTGCAACAGCATCCATTGAAATAAAGGAAAAGTTAGTTTGCAAACAATGCTCTCACGAAGAGGAGGTGCAGGTTCCATTTGGAACCGACTTTTTTTGGCCTAACATCGAAGTTCATGGAAGGGGTGTATGAAGGATTCTTTATCCTTAAACACTTTGGGGGATGGTCCTTAACTGAAATTCATTCTTTACCGATTGGTCTTCGGACTTGGTTTATCGAAAGATTAAAAAAGCAATTTGAAGATGAAGCAAAACAAATGGAGAAAGCCCGAAAAGGAAAGTAAGTCCTTTCGGGTTTTATTTTGTCAAACTATTTAAGATAATAATGAGGGACAATCTATGGCTGATGATAAAAAGAAAACGATTGAGGAACTAGTAAAAGCAATTAAAGAGCTTGGTAAAGAGGACCGAAAGGCGATTCTTGAAGGGGTAAAAGAAGGGACTGAAGATTCTGCAAAGCAACAGCAACAGCTTAATGAGTTATCCGATAAGCATCTGGAGACTCTTAGAGAGACTGCGGCTATCCTTAATGACATAGAGCAAGTTAGAAGGCAGGATTTAGAAATCGGTCAAAGACAGTTGATGCAAGCTGTGGAACTGAAAAATGCAGGGGAAGACCCTAAAATTGCCAAAGAAAGGGTTGAAAAAGCGCGACAATACATACAAGAATTAAAGGAAGGTAAGGCTGATTCTTTAAGTGACGCAGCTAAAAAACTTGACATGGATGAAGAAGAGCTTGGAAACATTTCAAAAAAAATAAAGCTTAGTCATGATGCAATTGAAGGTCAGAGAAAATTCGGCGCAGCGCAAAAGAAAGTCCTTAAACAGATGGCTAGTGCAATTGGTATGAGTAAAGATTATAAAGATTCTTTTTTGGGAGCCGTAGTAGAGCTCAACAAGGGATTAGGTTCCGCCGACCCAAATGAAAGAGGTCAAGCTCTCCAAGCCTTGGCAGACAATTACAAACAAATCTTCAACTTACAAAATGCAGCTCTTGCTGTTTTTAACAAGATGTACGAGAATGCCTCAAAATTATTTAAGGAATTCGATAAAGCACAAGCATCTTTGGCAGCAGCGACCGGACAAGGTCAAGAGTTCAATAGCGTCCTATACGGTGTACAAAGAAATGCGAATCTTTATGGTGTATCAATGGCAGAAGCTGGTGAAGCAATCGCCACATTGGTTGAGCAAACTTCTTATTTTGGAGACTTATCCAAACAGCAACAAGCAAATGTTGCAACTAACGTTGCTATGATGAAGAAATTGAATGTTGCAACATCAGATTCAGCTGCGATCTTCCAGAATTTCAACCAAGGACTTGGTATTGCTGCTGATGAAGCAATTAGGATGCAAACAGAGTTAGCCATGGCTGGTGTTGGTGCTGGGATTAGTGCCTCTAAGATTACAAAGGATTTTAACGCTTCTCTTAAAACATTGATGGTTTATGGCAAGGGTTCGGTGGATGTATTCAAAGGATTGGCGGCTGCAGCTAAGGCTGCTGGTGTTGAAGTTTCAACTCTTCTAACCCTAGCAGGGAAATTTGATACTTTTCAAGGGGCAGCTGAAACTGTTGGCAAAATGAATGCGTTGTTAGGTACGCAATTATCAACAACGCAAATGCTAATGATGACAGAAGATGAGAGGATTAGAACTCTAGTGGAAAGCGTTCAAGCACAGGGTGTGGCCTTTAAGGACATGGACCGCTTCACTCAAAAAGCAATTGCAAATGCAGCTGGTATTACCGACATGGCTGAGGCAAATAGAATCTTTGGTATGTCACTTAGTGAATACGATGAGAATGAGAGAAAGCTGAATAACTCAGCAAATGCTCAAAAGAAGTTCGAAGATGCTGTAGCAGCAACCACGCCAGTTTTAGATAAATTTAGACTATTGGGTGCAGAACTTATTGTATCTTTGGAACCTCTCTTCGAAGTTCTCAGCAATGCAGCTGATGCGATGACTAAATTTTTTAAATCAATGAGCAAAGAAGACAAGGAAATGTTGGCTAATGTGATAATGGGTCTGTCTGGCTTTATTTTGTTGATACCTGTCTTTAAAGTTGGTGGTGCATTGTTGACCGGGTTGAGTGTACTTGGTGGGGCAGCATTACCAGCTGTCGGAGCCGGAGCTGCGGCAGCAGCACCAGCCGTAGGAGCACTTGGTGGTTCAATGATGACTCTTGGCGGTGGCGTTCTTGCCGTTGTAGGGCCCGTTGTGCTATTGGTTGCCGCGATTGCTGGATTGGTTGCCGCTTACTCTTTGGTGGTCGAAGGCATCTCTTATGTAATAGACGCGTTTGCTAACTTAGCAAGTGTTGTTGGGAGTGGGATAGGTAGTTTTCTCTTCGGGACCGATGAAGCCGAAATGGCAATGGAAGAATTTCAGGCAAGAGCAGCTGAGGCTATGGCAACAATCGTAACTGGTGACCATAGCGGGGCTTTGGAATCCATCAAACAAATAGCGGCTGAGGTTAACAAAATGGGTCAAGATGTAAAAGTGAGTTCAACAATAGAAAATCTAGCCTTGGTTACCGCAGGAAAGGCAACAGACATGACAGGAAAGAGGGTTGAAGCTAGTTCTGTCAATGTCGTCTCTAACGTCAAGAACTCTTTTGAGGGAATGAAGATGGTTTTAGAGGTTGGCGGAGAGAAGATAGAGGGCGTAATTCAAAAAATAGCAGCTAAGACAGCAAATGGAGAGATTGTATGAGCTTAAAGAATGATTATTCAACAAAAAGGGGTGCATTATTGAAGATAAGCTCGATGCAGGGAGATTTAAATGTTGAATTTCCGGCTTTTCTAACTTCTTTGCAAAACAATTTCTCTTCCACTTGGAATGAAGAAAAAGTTTACGGAAGAATTGACCCGATTGGTACTTTTCAAGGTACATCCAGAAAGATTAGCCTAAGTTTTAACATTGTTTCCGAGAATGTTGATGAAGCAAGAGAGAATCTAGAGAAAATAAATAAAATGACAAGAATGCTGTATCCTTCTTATTCTGGTGCTGGTTCCAATGCACTAGTTTTGTCAAAAGCGCCAATGGTAACTATTCAATTTGCAAATCTAATACAAGAAGAAGGTCGCCCATTGCTTGGTTGGATAAACTCTTGGTCTGCCAACCCTGTTTTGGACATGGGTATGTACACACCAGAAGTCGGAGTATTCCTTCCAAAAATATACGAGGCTTCAATTGATTTTACGCCACAACATAAACAAGATTTGGCATTTAATGCAGGCGAAAACTCTAAACCAGTTAACTTTCCGTTTAAACCGTAATAAAAACAAGGATTTTAAAAATGTCAAGATACAATTCTAGAAGAAAAGCTGTGAATAATAGCGAACAGTGGGAAAAAACTTTTGAAGAACGAGGAGTTAAACAAATAGAACAATTTGTGACTCCAAGATTTGTAAACCCAAGCGATGATGAGTTGCTTAGGATTTCAACAAAAGATTACATTTGGAAGCATGGCGATAAATTTTGGAGACTTGCTGCTATTGAATTTGGCGACCCAAAATTATGGTGGATTATTGCAAGAATCAATAATAAGCCATCCGAGCATCTGTTGGAAAGCGGAGACATAATAAAGATTCCCTTAAATGCAAGTGTTGCATTGGAGGTGTTAGGTGAGTAACGGAATAACTGATGACGACAAGAAGTCTCTCGTTGGTGCTATTGAGGCAACACGAAACAGAATAACAAGAGAAGACAGCCTCCTTACGTCGATTCTGTCTTTTGGTTCATCAGCAGTTCAGCTAGGCATAGCAAGCTTAGAGGAATCTGGAACTCTTTCTCCTAGTGGATGGATTGGTGGCCCTTCAAATGTTCTTAATCGCTATGTCTTTTATTATTCAAATTTCATGTTAGAACAGATTAAGTCAGGAAGTCTTACGGTAAAGACGTTTAATGATTATCATAAAATAAATAGCTATTTTAGTGAGTATTTAGATAATAAGCCACAAAGTGATAATAAAGCAAATTATTTTCCAATAAACGAAGTCTCAGCAGCGTATGAAGAAGACGCAAGTATTTTTGAACAATCTGTATTTTTATCTTCACTTTTGCTTAAAAGATTTGCTTTCTTTAAGAATACTTTAACAAGAGAATTGGTGATTAAGATCCAAGAGATGGTAAGAGATGCTGTTAATTCTGGTAACTTCTATGGTAAATTTGGATTGTCCAATCAAATGGCACAAAGTGCCATTAAGATTACCAGCTTCAATAATGCATCGAAACTAATCTCATCAGGAGTAGGAAAGCAGGTTAGAGAACTTAAGTCAATTCAACTTACCATTAATCAGTTAGATGGACCGAAACAATTCCTTTTGAGACAGGGCGTAAGAAGTAAAGATAACGCTCCTGCTTGGATTGTTGAGCCAGCCAAGTATCTTTCGGAAGGAGGAGGCGTAAGCACTCAATTATTACCTAGAGAGACTCTGAATAGCCTCAAGCTCAACGATAGGACAATCCAGTGGCCATTTGAGGCATTTGGTCATCAAAGTGACCCAGGCGAAGGTATAGATCCTGCTCTAGATGTAATAAGGAATTTTGATGGCATAAGCGAAGAGGATGACATAACCACTTATAAATTTGAATTTTTTAACGACATTGCTCCTGAATCATTAGATAGTGGTGGTGCATTTGCCGGTATAATTAGTTCAATTGGCGATTGGTTTCAAGAAGACCCAGACAGAACAACGGAAGGAATAATTCTCAGAAAGCTTTCTGGTCAGTATTTAGATTTTTTCTCTGAGGTTATAAGGCAGACAACTGGTGAATCTGGAAGCTTTGACTTGTCAGTTGACAATCTAACCATAGGACAAATCTCGGATAAGTATTTTAAAAACGACAATTTCATAAGAGAAATTTACTTTTTCATAGCTGCCGATAAAGAAATCGCTAGAAGAGTAGAGATAATAAGAAAGCTTGAAAAGCTTGAAGCAGATAGAGGAGAGAATGTAACTCCACTTACCGATGAGGAGATTGCTGATGCAAGATTGGCTGGCGCTGAGGCTTGGAATACAACTCAAGTTGAGGCTGCTAAAGCTGATGCTTTAAGCGAAGATGCCATCAAAAACATGCAAAAGCTATTTAAGCAATGCGCACTGATGATAAACATGGATAAACTTAGAGACGACTACTCTGAAAGAATTAAGCAAATTTATTCTGGTAGCTTGCCATACAATGGTCGTTTTTATGTTGCAAAGTGTGGTGGCGATGGCAAAGTGTCTAATCAGGAGACCTTATTAACAAAACTAGTATCTTCAGAAAAAGAGCAGAGCTTTTTCGAACTAGAGCCATGGCAAATCTCATCGCTTACTCCAAAGCTCAGATTGTTCAAGGTTATGGAAGACGGCGCAGGAAAAACAAAAGAGGTTGAATTTGTTTTTGAGAGAACCTCCAAAATAGACAGACCAGATAAAGTGATGGGTGCCGACTACACCTCAGAGCCTACAAAGTTTATGTCAGCAAAAGTCGATAAGGGCTCTGGTGTTGGGTTGAAAGAGTTTTCTGTGGACTTCTCGGGCACTAATCCAGCTGAGGCTAGAAATGACATTAAGGCTACATTAAAGCTGTTTTTTCAATCATTTACAGACTTTATTAGATATAGAAACTCCGAGAGTGGCAAGCAGGAAGATGTCTATAGGTACGTCGACCTAGTGATACAACCTGTGTCAGAAGCTAGCAATAAAGCATACGGGATTGACGTCTCAAATAAGAGACAGTATGAGCCATCCTTCTATAGAATAAGAGCCGACCTTGGCTATTATGTTCCAAGCTTTGCAGATAAAAAACTAAGAGATGCGATTGAGCAATCAAACAAATCTTTTGTCTTGACAATGGTTGACCATGACATAAGTTTTAATAAAGATGGTAGTGTCGAAATTAACATCGAGTATAGGGCATACTTAGAGTCGCTACTAAAGCATCCTAAATTAGATGCTCTAGCAAGCCCAGAATTGATTAAAAAACGAGAAGAGAGCAGTAAGAGACTAGCAGAGCAGCTGAACAAAAGAGATTGCTCTGTCGAGCAAATAAGGGAGCTTCAAATCTCTTTGCAGGCCGAGGAAGAGGCTATAGCTCAAAAGTCATTAAGGTCAATAATGGAGAGAATGGAAAGAAGGGGCGTCATTTATAATACTCAAATAAAAGAAAAAGATAGGACATTCTTTTTAAATAATGGTTTCTTTCGTGAATGTGGCCTGGAGGCCACCACTGAATCCATCAATACATCAACGACAGACTTGGGGAAAGTATTAGCAGTTGACTTACCTGAGAAATCTGAATCTTTTGACTTCTTAGATTCCAAAGATACTCTTGTGCAGTATTTTTACTTTGGAGACCTTCTTTATACAATCCTAGACTGTGTGTTCGATGAGAATGATAAGCCTAGAGATGGGTTGGGAAATAATAAGATAATCTTAGGTTCTTTTGAGTACGATACATTTGTTTCAAACCAACTATCTAACAATAAAATTTATGGAATTGATCAAATGCCAATCTCTGTAGATTTCTTTTCTAGATGGTTTATAGACAATGTCATAACGCAGAAAGACTCTAGGAAGTCATTTCCGGTTCTTAATTTTATTAGACAGCTGTCTAATTCTCTTATAAAACAAAGCCTTATTGAGAATTGTGTAAATAGAAAAGTAGAGAAAAAGTTGAGATTCCAAACTGGACAAGTAACGGCTTATAGCAAGAGTGGCGACCCAATGGTAAAGATAGCTAGCGATTCATTTAAGAATAATGAGCCAATAATAAATGTAGATACCTATAGAACAAATGGGGCATTACCATTTACCGGAGGTCTATCGGAGAAATCTGAATCTGGTAATTTTTATAACTACATAGTTTTAAGTGCCATAGGGTCAACGTTGACCTATACTGGCACTGGTGATTACGCTGAAGACATAAAGCAAGGAAGATTTCATGTACAGATAGGTCAGAAGTCTGGTATTGTTAAATCAATAAACCTATCTAAGACAAGTCAAACATACCTAAAAGAAGCTAGGTTCTTTCAAAATGGAGTTGATGGTCTTTTGCAGCTATCAAATGTTTATGTTGCTAAGTTGGAAATGTTTGGAAATACAATCTTTTACCCGGGTATGGAATTCTTTTTTAATCCATACGGACTTGGTGGAGGAACTGAATTCGGAAGACCGCAGGACAAAGGGGCAGTTGCTTGGAAAATGGGGATTGGAGGTTATCACACGGTAACCAGCGTAAAGACAACGTTGACCCCTAATAGCTTCAGTACCACAATCTCGGGCCAGCAGTATTACTCTGGTGATGGAACCGGTAATTCTGACTTGCATGCAAGAAGAAAGGGCGATGCAATAACTGTAAGCTCTTACACTCCAGATTGGGGAGAGAACGATGTTGACAAGAAAGATAAAATGGATGCTTGTAATGCTATAATTTCACAAATTCAATTTCCAAACATCTCAGATAATAGTAGCGAAGGGTTAAATCAGCCAATTACTGAGCCAATTCCAGAGATTCCAACGCCAGAAAGTACACCACCGGTCAAAAGTGAACCAATAGAGGAACAACAAGTATCAAAAAATGATGTTGGTAACTTCTCTAGCAAATCCAATACGACCTTAGCAATAAGTGGAAAGTCATACTATGGAACACTCTATGGTTATGAAGATGGTTCTTTGAAGTTTTTGTATGCAGATGAAAATGGCGTTGAGCACTTTGTGAACTATCCATAAAAAAGGAAATAAGAATGACTAGATTTCAGGGAAAAAACAACTTAAAAACCACTAGGTTAGCTTACGAAAGGGCTAAGTATAAATTAAATGCGTTTGACGAAGAGCAGATTCAAGTTACAGACTTTAATTTTGCTGAAATGAATTTCTATGGTAGAGTAAATAGACAACTAGAGCCTGTTTATGTAGATGAGCAGTACATAGTACCAGTAGGTACACCTACTCAAGGTGGTGGTACCCATAGGGCATTAAATTTTGTTTCTGAGCAATTTAGAGACATGGAACTTCATTTTGCAAAAGCATGTAGAATGGGCGTTATTCCGATTGACGACCCAGTATTGTCTTCTTTAAAGATAAAAAGGTCTTACGAGAATCC
>Ga0181600_10003721_pt1 | contig 11638 bp, 9 predicted proteins | sample 041ome_2_FD_132982 | JGI IMG/M metagenome (GOLD analysis project Ga0181600, IMG submission 132982) | Coastal salt marsh microbial communities from the Groves Creek Marsh, Skidaway Island, Georgia - 041406US metaG (megahit assembly) | ecosystem: Environmental > Aquatic > Marine > Intertidal zone... | reverse complement strand
CGGCGTTGTTGCCGCCTTTAGTGCTTGGAATTTTCCTATTTTGTTACCAGCGAGAAAAGTTGCTGCTTCGATTGCAGCAGGTTGTTCAATTATTCTTAAACCAGCCAGTGAAACACCTGGAACATGCATGCATATGATACAAGCTTGTAAAGACGCTGGTATTCCTAATGGTGTTGTAAATTTTGTTACAGGAAAGTCGTCATTTATTTCAAAATACTTAATAAAATCCCCAATTGTAAAAAAAGTTTCTTTAACAGGATCAGTTGAAGTAGGAAAAGAAATCTTAAAATTAGCTGCCGATGGAATAAAAAAAATTTCAATGGAGTTAGGTGGGCACGCTCCTGTTTTGGTATTAAATGATGCTGACGTAAATATAGCTGCAGTCACTTCATCTAATACAAAATTTAGAAATGCTGGACAGGTTTGTATTTCACCGACTAGATTTATTGTACAGGATAAAATTTATGATCAATATTGTGATGAATTTGTAAAAAATACAAAAAAATTAAAATTAGGTAATGGTTTAGAGGAAGGAACTAATGTCGGTCCAATGGCAAACTTGAGAGGATTAGAGCATGTAGATCAATTAGTTCAAGATGCCACCAAAAAAGGAGCAAACCTTTTAACAGGTGGTAAGCGTAGTAAGGATTTTAATAAAGGCTATTTTTATGAGCCAACAGTTATGAATGATGTTCCGGATAACGCAGACATTATGCAAATCGAGCCTTTTGGACCAGTAGCTCCAATAGTAAAATTTCATGATTTGGAGGAAGGATTTGCTAAGGCCAATAATACCAACTTTGGTTTAGCTGGATATGTATTTACGTCTTCGTTAAAAAATGCACATCTTGCTTCTGAAAAATTAGAAGTTGGAATGGTAGGTGTAAATGATATGTTGTTGGCATCTGCAGAAATTCCTTTCGGTGGTATCAAAGAATCAGGATTTGGTAGAGAAGGTGGATCTTTGGGAATATTAGATTATTTAGTTCCTAAATATACAAAATTTAAAATTTATTAATTAATGAAAAAAAAGAAAATAAAAGAAATAGGTTTAGATAGAGGATTAACCAATTATGGCGACCCAGAATTTTCTTCTTATTTGAGAAGGTCATTTGCTAAATCAATGGGTTACACAAATAAAACTTTAAAAAAACCTATTGTTGGAATTGTTAACACATCAAGTGGTCTAAATAGTTGTCGTAGGCATTTTCCTGAAATGATAATAGCTCTTAAACGGGGAATTGAGTCCGAGGGTTGTATGGCTGTCGATTTTCCAGTTATTTCTCTTGGAGAAATAAATCTTTCACCAACCAGTATGATGTTTAGAAATTTAATGTCCATGGATGTTGAAGAAATGATTAGAGCCCAACCAGTTGATGTAGTTATTCTTTTAGGCGGTTGTGACAAAACTTTGCCTGCAATGATTATGGGGGCAATTTCAGCAGGAAAACCATTTTTAGTTATGCCAGCTGGCCCAATGATTACTAATAAATTTGAGAATGAAAGACTAGGTGCATGCACTGATTGCCGAAGATATTGGTCAAAATTTAGATCTGGAGAGGTATCAGAATCAAAAATTGGCGAAATTGAAAATAAATTAGCATCCAGTGCAGGAACTTGCGCGGTTATGGGAACTGCAAGTACGATAGCATGTATTGTCGAATCCATGGGGCTATGTTTACCTAATGCCTCATGTGTTCCAGCGGTGTTTTCTGAGAGGTTAAAGCTTGCGGAAGAGACTGGAAATATAGCATCAAAAATCGCTTTAAAAAAAATTAAGAAAATTAAAAAAGTTACTGAAAATGATATCTATAATGGATTAGTAACGCTTCTGGGTTTGGGCGGTTCTACTAATGCTATTATTCATTTAACGGCCATTGCGGGAAGAGCCAATGTAAAAGTGGATCTAAAAAAATTTAATCAAATAAGCGAAAAAGTTCCTGTGCTAGTTAATCTTAAGCCCACAGGAACAAATTATATGGAAGATTTTTATTATGCAGGAGGCATGAATGCTTTTTTAAAAGAAATGAAACCTTTTTTAAAAACTAATACATATAATATTGAAGGAAAGTCTATAGCTAGCATAATTAAAGAAAAATCAAATTCATTTCACGACATAAATGTCATCCGTACAAGAAAAGATCCATTTGAAAAAAAAGGTGGTCTAGTAGCATTGTTTGGAAATATTTGCCCCAATGGTGCAATTTTAAAAAGATCTGCAGCAGATAAATCTTTATTTGAAAAAACCGGTACCGCTTATGTGTTTGATGATATTAAAGTAATGTCTGATCAAATTGATAATCCTAAGTTAAATATTTCTAAAGATGATTTTTTAGTCCTTAAAAATATTGGGCCCAAAACTGTCTATGGAATGCCAGAAGCTGGATATTTGCCAATTCCTAAAAAACTTTTGAAACAAGGTGTGAAAGATATGATAAGAATATCTGATGGTAGAATGAGCGGAACTGCGTTTGGAACTATTATTTTGCACATGTCGCCAGAGGCTTCCGTAAAAGGTCCGTTTGCAGCTGTTCAAACTGGAGATCAAATAAAACTTAGTGTTAAAAATAAAACTCTAAATCTTTTAATTTCCAATAAAGAGTTAGAGAACAGAATGAGCAAACTAACAAGTAAAGAACCTAAGATAACTAGAGGGTATCAAAAGTTATATTATGATACGGTTTTACAAGCAGATGAAGGTTGTGATTTTAATTTTTTACAATATAAGAATAAATAATGAATTTGAAAACATTTGCACCAATTGGTTTTTTAATATTAGCAATTGCAGCTATAGTTTTACCGAAAGATATTTTTACAGCAGTACTAGTTTTTTTAATGATTCTAAGTGGGGTGGTAACTATTTTTAGTAACATTGATATTTTTGGTGACGACAAAAGGGATAAATAATTTATGAATATTTTAGCAGTTACAACTTCTTACAGTTTCGAACTTACTTTAATTTGTATGATTGCAGCTAGTTTGTATTTTTTGTTAGAAAGATACAAGCTTTCAGACAAATACAAAAGGGTATCAACTTTAGCATTTTTGACTGTTGCTCTAGCTATTGTCGAGTATCTTGGAATGAGAGATTTTTTTGATTTACAAAACTTAAACTCTGCGGATGTAAATTTTCCAACAGAATATAGGTATTTGACATGGGTTATCTCTACACCTTTAATGCTTTATACGTTCTTTGTTCTTTCCGGTTTTAATAATATTTACAAAAAAACTGCCATTATTACTTTGCTTTTAAACTTCACTATGATCATAGCTGGTTTCTTCTCTGAAATATCTTTTTCAAGAAATTTAGCAAGTTTGGATTTTACCTTAATTATGTTTGCCATTGGTTTTTCTGCATGGCTAGGTATTGTCTATATTTATAATTTTGTGCTCCCATCGTACTTGAGCAAAGTAAAATCTAGTGAGCAAAAATATTTACAAAGCTGTCTCGGATCGCTCGCAAAAATTGTTACTTTTAGCTGGTTAATTTATCCAATTGGACTAGTTATTTCTTTTTACGATCCTTCATTAGAAACGTCTTTAATGAGAGAGCTAATATATAATTTAGGAGATCTGTTTAATAAAATAGGTTTTGTCGTTATTTGTTATTTTTGCGCTATCAAGCTTTCCAAATTAAGGAATTAAAACAGAAGGTCCTGTAAGAATTCTAGCAGCTAAATCTTCATGTGCTTTTCTTGCATCTGCTAAAGAATATTTTTTAAAGATGCTGGCCTTTACTTTTCCAGATAAAATAGCATCAAATACCATTTTTGCTGAAAGTTCTAGTTCTTCTCTTATTGCAGTGTAGGGCATAACAGAAGGTCTGGTAATAAATATTGCTTTAGGAGCTAAATGTTTTTTTGGATCAATAGAGCTTACTACTCCTGATGCATTACCAAAGGTTAATAGAGTTCCTCTAACTTTAATTGCAGCAATAGAACCTTCAAATGTTTTTAAACCAACACCGTCGTATACAGCATCAGCACCTTTGCCATTAGTAATTTCCATCACTTTTTTTGCAAAATCTTCTTTGGAATAATTAATAACATGATGACAGCCATTTTTTTTAGCAATTTCAATTTTTTCATCAGATCCAACCGTTCCAATAATTGTACATCCTATAGCTCTTGCCCACTGACAGAACAATTGTCCAACACCACCAGCTGCTGCATGAAAAAGAATAGTATCTGTTTTTTTAACAGCATAAGCTCTATGCAAAAGATATTCGCAAGTCATACCCTTTAAAGTAATAGATGCAGCAATTTCATCAGAAACTCCATCCGGAACTTTCACTAATTTTTCTTGTGGCATGATCTGCTTTTCTGCATAAGCTCCTATAGGCATACAAGCGTGAGATACTCGGTCACCAACCTTCAACATAGTAACTCCCGAGCCTATTTCTTCTACGACACCGCAGGCTTCAAGGCCGATACCACTAGGAAGTGGAATGGGATAAACACCTGTTCTGTGATAAACATCAATAAAATTAAGACCAATTGCCTTATTATCAATAAGTACTTCGTTAGGATTAAGCTTAGGAAGATCAATATTTTTATATTGTAATACTTCTGGGCCGCCAAATTGTTCTATTTGAATTGCTTTAACCATAGGGCTTTGTAGTTATCTTTGTTCAAAATTTCAATCTTTAATTTTTGGAAGATTTTTCAACTCTTTGGTAAAAATATATTTTTCAAAAAAAGAACTATATTTTTGATATATCTTAAAAGTTAACAAAGATAATAACAATCCAAATATAATTCTAGCAAAAATAACACTTGAATAATGACCACCAACTGCAAGCATTAAAATTGTATCTTCTATGATTGCATGCACCAAGTTCAACATAGATACAGAAAGAAATACACTTTGTTTGTCTATTTTTCCTGTTCTAACTTCTTTGATTAAAATCCCACCTCCAAATTGAAGACCAATAGTCATACCCACAATTACAATATTCATTGCATCCTTTCCTATTCCAAACAATTTTAATGGCGGAACCAAAATTTTTTTTAAAAAACTTTCTACTCCTATTTCTTTAAGAATTTGCAAAATAGTCACCATGATAATTACTATCAGCAATACGTAAGATAGATTTATTGCTTGGTCTTGAATCCAATATAAAAAACCCTCTCTTAGCGGTTCAATTGTAAACAGGGTGGAATAAGGTTCTTGTAGAATATTAAAATACTCATAAATATGATGAATAATAAAGCAAATAAAGAAAGCTGAGAGTATTCGAAATACGAAAGTATATACAAAAGAGATTCCAGCAGATTTTGAAATAGCACATTCTATAAGTAGATTGTGACAAATTAAAATAGCAGTTGTTAGAATTGTTATTTGAGCAACAGTAACTTCCAATCCTGGTATTAGATTGATGAGCAATACTAAAGCTGCGTAAATATTAACGATAAAGGCGGTAACCCACACAATCCCTAATTCAGGTGGAAGACCTATAATACTCATAAGAGGAGCAAATATTTTTGAAGTTAATGTTATAGCGCCAATTATTTCTAATAATTTAATAATAAATACAAAAGGAATTAAAATTTTAAAAAGCGGGACAGCCACCTCTTTAATTTCAGTAAATAAGTTTTTAAAAAATAACATTAGGAAAAGCGTTATAATGATTGAGGCATATTATTTAAATTATATTTAACTTTAAAATTATATAAGTTAAAGTAATTAAGAAAGAAGAGGTGTTTTTTATGCTAGGTTATGCAATCTTTAATATTAATGTTACCAATCCAGAAGATTACAAGCAGTATTTGCAAAATGTTACGGCTATTGCCGAAAAATTTGGAGGCAAATACATTGTTAGGGGCGGGCAATGCACAGTCATTGAAGGAACCTGGTCTCATCCGAGGACGGTTGTCATACAATTTCCAAGTTATGAAAAAGCTCTAGAATGGTATCGCTCTGATGAATACAAGCCTATCAGGCAAATTAGGTTAGATAATGCAGTCACGAATGCCATTATTATTGAAGGTGCTTAATTTTATAAAAATTTAGCTAGAATTTTTGGTATTTGTTCTTTGAATGCAAAATAACCTTTAGTTGAAAATTGCCAACAATATTTATCATACTCTCTAGCTTGATATACAATTGAAAGATCGTTTTTTATAGTTTTGATAAAATCATTCTCATAACCAATAGTAATGTAAGGCAAGATTATTTGTTCGATATTTTTTTCTAAAATAATTTTTTGAAGATCTTCAATAGCTTGAATGTAAATTTCTGAATTAAATTTATTTTTTATTTTATTTTTAAGTTCATTATTGATTTTATCTTTAAAATCTAAAACTTGAGTAGAGTAATTTTTATCTTTTAAGGTTGTATTAAAGTCAATTAGTCCATAAATATAATTTTCTTTAATTTCAGCTGTGTCAGACAAAGAGAACTCTAGATTATGATACAAAAACAAAGATTTTTTTTGTTTTATCTCATCATAATTAATAGCGTTCACTGCATAATCTTTATTCTCTATTTTTGAATTAGCCTTTTCATTTAAATATAGATTTTCATATTTTTTTGATGAAAATTTATTAATATTCCATTCCGTTGCTAGGTAGTGTTTACCTTTAGTGTGCAATCCTGCAACCCATCTCCAACTAAGCGTATTGGATGCCGCATCCCCATCAATCAGATGTTTAAGAAAAAAATCCGCACCAAGTTGCCAAGGTAAATTAAGAGTAAAAATCCAAATACTAGCAAACCACATTCTTGCATGATTGTGAAGATAACCACTATTCTTTAGTTCGACTACCCAATCATTAAAACAGGCAATATTAGTATTGCCAGCTATCGCACGTAAGTAATCTTTATCTTGGGACATTTGTAATAAATTATTCAGATCTTTATTATAATCGTCCCACACTTGAGGTCTTAGCTCTAGCCAACCTTTCCAGTAGGTTCTCCAAAATATTTCTTGAATAAATTTTTCAATTTTTTTAAATGAAAATTTATTATAAGCTGATTGGATAACTTCCCATTCATCAATAATTCTATGAGTTATAAATTTTGATAATTTGCTTACGCTAGATTGTTTCTCATTGCCAAGATCAAAGTTACGATTTAATGCGTAAGAGCCCAATTTCTTTTGACTAAAATACTCTAGTTGAGCCAAAGCTTCATCTCTAAGTTTCATAAAAAACTAGACAAATATTAGTTAATTCTCTCAAAAATATTAAATAACAATTCTGAAACATGCTTTGCATCTCTTTTGGAGAAATCAAAAATTTGCTGTCTACAACTAGTTCCGTTAGCAACTACAACATCGTCTGGATTGTCATTGATGGTTGGAATTAAAGAAAGATTGGCCATTTTTTTTGATATTTCGTAATTTTTAGAACCATATCCAAATGAACCTGCCATTCCACAACAACTACTATCAATGGGTTTGTATTTGATTTTTAAAGTAGAAAGTAACTCGAGCAATCCTTTAAAGCGATCTTGAGATTTTTGATGACAGTGACCATGAACTAAAACATTTTTGTTATAGCTATGACTTGTAATTGAATTGCCCTTTTTAATTTGATCTAAAATAAATTCTTCTAATAAATAAAAAGTATTTTGTAATTTATCTCTATTTTCAATTCCCTTGATAGATTTAAATTCATCATTAAAGGTTAATAAGCATGATGGCTCGATGCCTACGACAGGCATTTCCGCATAACCATTTTTGTATAGATAATTTACCATTCTATTCATTTCATATTTTGCTTTATCCATTTGTCCGTAGGAAATATAAGTTCTTCCACAACAAAGCGGTCTTGATAAATTCACATCATCAAAACTAGGAATGATAGCTTCAAATCCAAATTTATTGAGAACTTTAATGGCATACATAATATTTTTAATTTCAAAATTGATATTAAAGGTATCTGCTAAAAGAATAACTTTATTAGCCAACTCTGGTTGAGTTTGGTAAATTTCTTTTAAAGGCTTTATGTTTTGTACTTCAGGCATTTGTCTTTTGGCTGAAAATCCAATTTGCTCAATTATGCTATTTAAAATTGGAATATTTTTTATTTTATTAAATAGGGGAGCTATAATTTTTATTAACCAGATTAATTTTGGCATATCAGAAATTACTTTATCTTTCATACTCATGCTAAATTTTTGGTAGTAGTGTGATAAGAATTCACTTTTCATTTTTGCCATATCGACACTCATTGGACATTCTCTTTGGCAAGCTTTGCAGCTCACACAAAGTTCCATGGTTTCAAACATTTCTTTTGAGGCAAAGGAGCCTTCTGGTAATTGATTAGACAAAGCTAGTCGAAGCGTATTCGCTCTACCACGTACTAAATCTTTTTCCTCTTTGGTAACTCGGTAAGAAGGACACATTACACCGGAGTCTAATTTTCTACATGCTCCATTATTATTACACATCTCCACGGCATCAGAAAACTGTCCCCAAGCAGACCAGTCATAATGTGTAGATATATTTTCAGCTTTATAATCAGCTTTGTAGCGCATTTTAGTTCGATCATCAGATTTATACGCTCTAACAATTTTACCTGGATTGAGAAGTCCTTTGGGATCAAAAGTATCTTTAATTTCTTCAAATGCATTAACTATTTTTTTACCAAACATCATTTCGTGAAACTCAGATCTAACAATTCCATCACCATGTTCGCCAGAGTGTGACCCTTTATATTTTTTCACCATGGCAAAAGCTTCTTCAGCTATAGATCTCATGTTTTTTACATCTTCTTCTGTTTTCATATTAAGAACTGGTCTTACGTGTAGAGTTCCCACGGATGCATGCGCATAAAACATACCGCTAGTATTATATTTTTTAAAAACATCTTTTAAGCCCGAAGTGTAATCTGCAAGATGCTCTAAAGTAACAGCGCAATCTTCAATAAATGCTACTGCTTTTTTATCTCCTTTCATGGACATTAAAATATTAAGACCTGCTTTTCTAATTTCAAAAATAGCTTTTTGATCTTTGAGATTTTCATGAGCTGCAAAATCATTTTCGGAATTATCTGATTTAACCAATGCCTCTAAATCTTTTAATTTTTGTTTTATCAGATTGATATCATCATCAATAAATTCAACCATAAGAACAGCTTCCGGATTGCCTTTGATGTATTTTTTTATTTCACCAGCGTATAAAGGAATTGCTTTTGCTAAATCAATTAAATTATGATCCAATAATTCTACAGTCGTAGGTTTTAACTTTACCATCTCTTTCACAATTGACATAGCTTCTCTAAAGCTTTTAAAAAAACATACCCCTAAAACTTTTTGTTTGGGAATATCCCATAATTTTAATTTCACTTTATTAAAAAGAGATAACGTTCCTTCAGAACCAACTAATATGTTAGATGTATTGAAACCATTTGGATTAATTAAATCAATATTGTAACCGCCAACTCTACGTTGTGTAATGGGAAAGTGTAAATCAATTTCTTCTTTTGTTTTATCTTTAATATCTAAAAATTTTTTTATAATCTCATATTTACGATTGTGATTATTCGTGATTTCTAAATAATTTTTATTGATATCTTCAAATGTATGAATAGTTCCGTCATCCAAAATAGCTTCGACTGCTAAAACATTATTCACCATGTTACCGTAATAAAGTGAGCGGGAGCCACAGCTATTATTTGCAGTCATGCCTCCAATAGTGGCTCTACTACTCGTGGAAACATCCACTGGATACCAAAGACCATATGGTTTTAAATAAGCATTCAGTTGATCAAGAACAATGCCAGGCTGAACCCAAACGCTTTTTTCTTCGATATTTAAATCTAAAATTTTGTTTTGGTGTCTTGAATAGTCTAGTACAATACATTCACCAACAGTCTGACCACATTGTGAGCTACCACCTCCTCTCGCTAGCAAAGGAATATTATTCCTTTGAGAATAATTCATTAGTTCTAGGACATCAGAAGTGTCCACTGGCAAAACTGCTCCAAGAGGGGTCATCTGATATAAAGAGGAATCCGTGCTATATCTGCCTCTAGAGAAATCATCAAATAAAACTTTACCGCGAACTATACTTCCAACTTCTTTAGCAATTTTATTAATTTGAGCTTGATTAAATTTCATATTTGATTTTGATGTATCAATAACATATACAATTCGCTATGCCAAAATCTAACTCGTTTAAAGCTGGTCGTCATTTTTTACAGATACCTGGCCCAACAAATATTCCAGACCGTGTACTACGAGCTATGGATAGAGCAGTTATTGACCATCGTGGTCCGGCCTTCGGTGAATTATCCAAAGGTGTATTAGAAAAATTAAAATCAGTATTCAAAACATCATCCCCAGTCATTATGTATCCGGGTTCTGGAACAGGAGCGTGGGAAGCAGCAATTGTAAATACTCTAAATGTTGGTGATAAAGTATTATTTTTTGAAACAGGAGAATTTTCAGTCCGTTGGTATGACCAAGCTAAAAAATTAAATATCGATGCAGAAATAGTCCCGGGTGATTGGAGACATGGCGTTGACCCTAAAATAGTTGCTCAGAAATTATCAGAGGATAAAGATAAAAAAATTAAAGCAGTTTGTGTTCTTCATAATGAAACTTCAGCTGGTATCGTAAATAATATTGCAGAAATCAGAAAAGCAATTGATTCTGTAAATCATCCCGCTTTATTTATGGTTGATGTGATTTCATCTCTTGCATCAATTGATTATCGACATGATGAATGGAAAGTTGATGTAACTGTAGGTGGATCACAAAAAGGTTTATTACTTCCACCAGGACTTTCATTTAATGCTATCAGTCAAAAAGCATTAGAAGCATCAAAGCAAGCTAAAATGTCAAAACATTATTGGGATTGGCAGGCGATGTTAGAAAATAATAAAAATGGTTATTATCCTTATACTCCTGCAACTACATTGATCTATGGATTGGATGAAGCGTTAAATATGTTGATGGAAGAAGGATTAGATAATGTGTTTGCAAGACATGCGCGTTTGGCAGAAGCTACCAGACAAGCTGTAAAGGCCTGGGGTTTAGAAATATTATGTAAAAATCCTGCTGAGTATTCGAATACCTTAACTACGGTATTAGTTCCGGAAGGACATGATGCTGATAACTTAAGAAAAGTTATTTTAGATGAATTTGATATGTCGCTTGGTGCGAGCTTTAATAAAGTAAAAGGAAAAGTATTTAGAATTGGACATCTAGGAGATTTAAATGAGATTATGCTAATGGGCGTGTTAGCAGGCGTTGAGATGGGCTTGAGTAGAGCAAAAATTCCTTTTAAAGCGGGCGGTATTATGGCTGCTCTTCAGTATTTATCTAAATAATATTTATTAGATTTTTTTCTTATAATTGTCTAAAATGTTTTAAAATTAATATGGGGGACAATTATGAAGATAACTAAACTATGTGCTGTCTTGGCATCATTATGCGTAATGTCATGGTCTGCACAAGCACTTGAACTAAAATTTGGTCATGTGGGAAAACCAGGCTCATTATTTGCCGAGTCTGTTGAAAACTTCGCAAAAATAGCAAATGCCAAACTAGGCAGTAAAGCAAAAGTAACTGTATTTGGATCATCTCAGCTTGGAAATGATAAAGCTGGAATGCAAAAATTAAAATTTGGTACAGTAGATATGTGGTTACCATCTTCAGTGATGGCATCTATTCATGATGAATTTGGTGT
>Ga0181600_10003712_pt1 | contig 11648 bp, 9 predicted proteins | sample 041ome_2_FD_132982 | JGI IMG/M metagenome (GOLD analysis project Ga0181600, IMG submission 132982) | Coastal salt marsh microbial communities from the Groves Creek Marsh, Skidaway Island, Georgia - 041406US metaG (megahit assembly) | ecosystem: Environmental > Aquatic > Marine > Intertidal zone... | reverse complement strand
GTGGCAGCCAGGGCAACGCCCTGGTTGTGCAAACCCACAACGCCACCTTTATGGTCGACTGCGGGCTTGGGCTGCGTGATGTGGAGGAGCGGTTAGGCCGCCGGCAGCTGACAACTCGTGACCTCGATTTTATTTTGGTCACGCATGAGCACGCTGACCATGTGGCCGGTGTCGCGAAGCTTGCACGAGCAGCGGACTGCCCGGTCCTGGCAAGCCACGGAACGCTTGCAGCCATGGGGGCGGACCACTGGAAGAACGTGACGACTCATGTTCTCTCTCCTCATCGTCCTCTTGGACTTCAAGGTCTGGCTATTCATCCTATTGTTGTGCCGCACGACGCACGGGAGCCAATAGCGGTTGAGGTTGCATTTAGGGGACGTCGTTTTGCGATGGTGACCGACCTTGGCTGTGCAACCTCGCACCTTCTTGCACGCTTAAAGGGCCTGGATGCCTTGGTCTTGGAGTTTAATCACGACCGGGAGATGCTGTTAAATGGAAGTTACCCCCCGAGCTTAAAGACCCGTGTAGGTGGGCGTTCTGGGCACCTTTCGAATCAAGAGGCCGCCGACATTCTTTCCCAAACGGTTTCAGATTCGTTGCAGGTTGTGGTTGCGGCTCACCTAAGCCAGCAAAACAATTCGCCCGATTTGGTCGAGCCTTTGCTCTCCCAGTATCTTCCCGTTGCAACCCAGCGTTTTATTGCCAATCAAGACGAGGGTTTTGACTGGGTGGTCATTCAATAAAAAACCCTCGATCCCGAGGTATCCCGGGACGCGAGGGTTTTTGTTAAGGCAGACGACTTACTGCTTCGCGGGAGCAGCGGGTGCAGCAGCAGGAGCCGAACCTTCTGCAGGCTTTGCCTCGGTTGTTGCGGGGGCAGCGCCTTCAGCGGGCTTTTGCTCAGTTGCAGCAGGAGCGGCTGCGGGTGCAGCGGCAGGAGCGGCTTCTTTGGGGGCTTCTTTGGGGCCGCAGGCGGCAAGGGATACAACAAGCAGTGATGCCAATGCGAGGGGCTTAAACATATATCCTTCCTTGGATGGTTAAAGGTTGTGCATAACAGCAAAATCCTGAAAAATGCAATCTGATCATAGCTAGTTTTTACCCTAAGAAAGCGACTAACTTCGGTTATTTTTTTCTAAAAACGCAATAAATCCGTCCAAATACATTCTGTAGAATATTTCTAAGATTGCAGGCGACAGGACTGCTGCGCCGCAATAATTTAAGCTGATCTTTCGTCGCTGAGCCAGTGTTTCGAAGATTTCGCTGGCCTTTACCTGAAGTCTTACAGGAAGGGTCGAAAGACGGATGATTTCGCCGTTCACAGCGACACGTTGGCCAGCGATAAGAATGCGGCTACCCAGACTAAGTTGAATCTCGCCACCCTTTTGCAGGCAGGCTTTAAAACGAGCTAGTGTTTTTGCATGAGGGCCGGGTGGGCTGAAGTAGACTGAATCGACAGGCTCTGAGAGGCTTGCGAGAACCTTATCCTCCACCTGTTGGCGCGTCGGCAGGCATTCCATAACCTGGTCCGTCATTGTTTTTAAAAGCCTGGCGGGAACATGGCTGGGCTTGTCGGTGGCTTCAAGCCAGGGGTCGCGCCAGGGGTTGTCAGACAGCTCGTTTAGGTGGGCCATGAAACTCTCATCAGCAATCTCAAGTCGATTAGCAGCACGAAAGCCAACCGAGTAGGTAATGCAGTTTGTGCCTTGAGCGGTTCCACGGTGTGCAACGCCCGGGGGCAAATAAAGAAGGTCGCCTGGCCGCATGTCGTAGCTTGCCTCGGGCTTAAAACGCTTGAGAATTTTTAAGTCAAGGTTGTCCTTCAGGTCGGGCTGAAAAACCGTCGCTACCTCCCAACGTCGACAGCCATAGGCCTGAATGAGAAAGACATCGTAGGAATCCACATGGGCTCCAATTCCCCCTTGGTCGGAGGCAAGACTGACCATCAGGTCGTCTAAGCGACAGTTCGGTACAAAGCGAAAGTGGTCCAAGAACTCTTCGGCCTCTGGCCAGACTGTGTTGGTCTGTTGAACCAGCACTGTCCATCCAGGCGAGTTTAGGCTCGGAAGCTGTCGGCGCCGAAAGGGGCCATGACGAACCTCGTAGCTTGCGTTCACAAACCGCGAGGTCAGCCTCTCGTCAGAAGACAGCGCAAAGACATCGCTCTTATCGATGGGACGGCTTGCCTTGGCGGGCAGCTGCCAACTGGGGAAGGCGCCACGAACAACCAGGGGCACCTTCTGCCAGTAATGGCGCATAAAGCGCTCGGGCGTGAGCCCGCCTAGGTAGGGAAGCGCTGTCTTACTGAAAGAGGCCAAGCTGCGGGGCGCCGGAGTCTTTTTCTTGGTCATGGGATGCTGCTTGAGCCGCGTTGCCTTTTCGAGATGCGGTGGGCTTGGCACTGTCTGCGTCTACCTTGTGTTCTCGGGTAAGGGTGGTCTTCTTCACAAGGGTCTGAGGCTGGAACATGGCCTGCGCAGCCATGGCATTCTGAATAACCTCTGCAGGAAGCCCTGCAAGCTGGGCAACCTGAAGGCCGAAACTCTTGCTGGCTGGCCCTGGCTGAATCTGATGCAGAAAGACAAGCTGGTCATTGTGCTCAACGGCAGAGACATGAAGGTTAACAACCTCGGGTCGGTCATTCGCCAATTCTGTCAGCTCGAAATAATGGGTTGCAAAAAGACAGAGGCATGCGTTTTTCTGGGCAAGCTCCTCGGCAATAGCCCAGGCGAGTGCAAGCCCATCCGAGGTGGAGGTGCCCCGGCCAATTTCATCCATAAGAACCAGGCTTTTCGGGCCTGCTCGATTTAAGATAACAGCGGCCTCTGTCATTTCCACCATAAAGGTTGAGCGACCTCCTGCTAGATCGTCAGCCGCACCAATGCGGGTAAAGATACGGTCGATACCGCCAATACGAGCCTGTCGTACGGGCAAGGGCGCTCCAATACGAGCAAGAATGACCAAAAGCGCAGTCTGCCGCATGAAGGTGGACTTGCCTCCCATGTTGGGGCCGGTAATCACGAAGAGTCGCTGTCCCGTGTTCATGCGAATGGAATTCGGGGTGTAGTCCTTAAGACCCGCTGCAAGAATGGGGTGGCGGCCATCCAGAATCTCAATCTCGGCCTCGTTCGATAAGGCTGGCATTTGCCAGTGATCGTTGGTCACAAAGCTTGCCAGCGATTGAAAGACGTCAATCTGAGCCAAGGCCTCGGCCGCCGTCTGAAGCGGCCGCACGATGGGCTGGAGCGACTCAAGCATTTCCTCGTAAAGCTGGCGTTCGCGCGCGAGTGCGCGTTCCTGTGCGCTGAGTGCTTTTTCCTCAAAGGCTTTGAGCTCTGGCGTAATAAATCGCTCGGCATTTTTCAAGGTCTGTCGACGCTGGTAATGACTGGGCACCTTCGAAGCCTGGCCTGCTGAGACCTCAATGAAATAACCATGCACTGCATTGAATCCAACCTTTAAAGTTGGAATGCCTGTGGCAGCCTTCTCACGGGCCTCGAGTTCAAGCAGGAACTGGTCGCTGTTCTGACGCAGCCCGCGTAGCTCATCCAATAGACTGTCAAAGCCCTCACGAAAAACACCACCGTCCCGAGCAAGTGCAGGTGGCTCATCCACAAGCTTTTTAATCATTGCCTCGGCGGTGGTGGTTAGGAGAGGCTGATCGAGGGCAACAACAAGTACTTCTAAAAGAGGGGTGGACGGTAGGAGCTTTTTAGCGATGGGCTGTAGGGCCTGGAAGGACTGGGCGATGGCCGTAAGCTCCCGAGGCCTTGACTGCTTTAAGGCCAGTCGGCTTGAGAGCCTTGCAAGGTCGGAGGTGGTTCGAAGAAATTCACAAATAGCCTTCGTGGCGTCGAGTTGCTTGGCAAGCCAGCCAACCGCCTCTTGACGCGCGATCAGCGCATCGTTGTCCAAAAGTGGATGAGTAAGCCATTGACGAAGCTGCCTGCTGCCTGGGGTTGTCTGACACCGATCCATTACGCTTAGCAGTGTCGGGGTCTGTGTCTGAGCCTCTGAAAAAAGCGGCGTTGTGATTTCAAGGGTGCGCCTTGCCACCGTGTCGATTTCAAGCTTCTGGTGATTGCTCTCCCGACGGGGCGCCTGAAGGTAGCGAAGGGGCTGACCCAGACTAAGTTCTGCGTAGTGAAGAAGCGCCGCCATGCAAGACAAGGCGTCTTGCGATGTCTTGTCGCCTGTAAGTTCAAAGCCTGCCAGCGAGGCAACGCCTAGACGCTCTCTAAGCATGGCCTCGCCCTGGTCTGCATCGAACTCCCAGTCAGGCCTTCGCCGCAGCCTTACCTTCAGCAGGTTCTGCAGGGCCTCATCGGTTTTGGTTGCCGATTCCGCCAGCAGGAGCTCTGCGGGCCCGATGGTTTGAAGCATTGTCTCAAGCCACGGCCAGCAAGAGGCTGCTGCTTTGGACTCCGTCAGGCTGGTGTACTGGCTGAAATGGATAGCTCCCGTTGACACGTCAAGCCAGGCAACGGCCCGTTCAGATGGCGCAATGGCGGCAAGCCATGCACTGTCTTTTTCGGGTAGGAGGCCTTGTTCATGCAGGGTACCTGCGGTAATAACCCGAACCACCTTACGCTCAACAGGGCCCTTACTTGTGGCGGGGTCTCCCACCTGCTCGCAGACCGCTACCGACTCACCCGACTGAATCAGCTTAACAAGGTAATTTTCGGCGGAGACAACGGGGACGCCTGCCATGACAACCGGCGCACCTGCACTTTGCCCGCGTTGGGTGACGGTGATACCAAGAATCCTAGCGGCCGCAAGGGCATCGTCGTAAAAGAGTTCGTAGAAATCGCCCATGCGGTAAAACAAGAGAGCGTCACTGTGGTCTGCCTTGATGCGCAGGTACTGCTGCATCATGGGGGTGTGGCTGTCTAGGTTCGCAGCCACGTGGTTTAGTGGCCAGCAGGCCTTAATCGTTGGGCAAGGTCGGAGGGGGGTAGTTTGTAGCTCGATAGAAGCTGAACCATCTGTGCAAAAACCTTGGGGCTTCCGGCCACGATATTTTCTGAAAAAAGATAGTCGGAGTCCCCTTTGAAGTTACCAACAAATCCACCGGCCTCGGTAATGAGCAGGGATCCTGCCGCTGCATCCCAGGGCATTAAACCAAGCTCAAAAAAAGCATCGTAACGACCGGCGGCCACATAGGCGAGGTCGATGGCTGCTGCGCCAGGCCGTCGCAGTCCAGCCGCCTTGGTGCTAATTTCCTTAAACATCGCTAAATAGGGGTCCATATGTTCAAGCCGTTTAAAGGGGAATCCTGTGCCAATGAGGGATCCTTCAATGCGGTCTTGACGTGAGACACGGAGTCGTCGGTCGTTAAGAAAGGCACCCTTACCTTTGGATGCAATGAAAAGATCATTACGGCTTGGGTCGTAGACCACTGCCTGGGTGATCTGGCCTTTGTGCATCAGTGCAATGGAGACGGCATAAACAGGCATGCCGTGAATAAAGTTGGTTGTGCCGTCAAGTGGGTCAATCACCCAAATGAACTCAGCCTGTTTCGCCTGCTCCTGACTGCCTGCACCGCCGGTCAGCCCTGACTCTTCGCCTAGAAAGCCATGGCTAGGATAGGCCTGTGAAAGGGTTTCAATAATGACTTTCTCGCAGGCCTCATCAACTTCCGTGACAAAATCATTTTCATCTTTTCGACTTATTCGAACGCGGTCGATGTCGAGGCTTGCACGATTAATTAACGTGCCGGCTTTGCGTGCGGCTTTCACCGCAGTATTGAGCATTGGATGCATAACAGTGGATTTTCAAAGAGCAGTGCCTAGTGTAGAGCAAGGCCAAGATTCCCAGCGTCTTCGGGCTTTGCTGGACCGTGTGCATTGGGTTTTGGTGAGCCCGAGCCACCCCGGAAATGTGGGTGCTACGGCCCGGGCGCTTAAGGTCACCGGCTTTTATCAGCTATGGCAGGTGGACAGTAACCATGACCTCGCCGCCCAGCGTCTGGCCGATCCACAGGCCGAGGCCATGGCCTCGGGGGCAGACGACCTGCTGCAAAGGGCTCATCATGCCGAGAACCTTGATCAGGCCTTGGCGCCCTGCGTGCTCAGTCTGGCTTTTACGGCAAGGCCACGCGAGTTTGAGCCACCGAGACGCGCCTTGCAGGATGGGCTTCAAGAGGCATTAGACCTTCTTTGCAGTCATCCCGAGGCGCGTGTGGCCATGGTTTTTGGCGCCGAGCGCGCCGGCCTCACCAATGACGAGCTCATGAGCTGCAGCCGAGTCTGTGGCCTGTCGGTCAACCCTGGTTTCGGCTCGCTTAATCTCTCGCAGGCGGTGCAAGTGGTGGCTTATTTTTTTCGGCATCTGGCTCTTCAAGAGGGCCCTGGCGAGCAGGCAAGGCAGCGAATGCCTGCAGACCCCCGACCATTGGCGCTTGCGCCTGCCGCCTCTGTGCAAGCCCTCTACAGCACACTGGAGCAGCTGGCGTTGGCCTCGGGCTATCTCAATCCTAAGGAGCCTGGTCGTTTTCGTGACCGGCTGCAAAGGCTCGCTTCGCGAACCCAGTTGCTTGAGGATGAGGCACAGCTTCTCCATGGCCTCAGTCGGGAGATTTTGAAGCGCCTTGGCTGAATGCGGTAGGCTTGTTCCCTATGCTCTCAACATTCTTTGAAGATCTTGATACGGTTCTCGAAAAAGACCCTGCGGCGCGCAGCCGATTCGAGGTGGCAACCTGCTACCCGGGTTTGCATGCCGTCTGGTTTCATCGACTTACCCACGGGCTATGGCAGTCGAACTGGGGACCTTTGCGCTGGCTCGCCCGGTTTATTGGTCTTTTTGCCCGTTGGCTAACGGGTATCGAGATTCACCCTGGGGCTCGGCTTGGGAGGCGGGTCTTCATCGACCATGGGCTTGGTGTTGTCATTGGTGAGACCGCTGAGGTCGGTGATGACTGCACCATCTATCAGGGCGTGACGCTCGGGGGGACGGCGCTGGAACGCGGTGCGAAACGCCATCCTACGCTTGAGGCCGGTGTTGTTATAGGGGCGGGCGCGAAGGTTCTCGGCCCTTTCACCGTGGGCGAGGGTGCCAAGGTCGGCTCCAATGCTGTGGTGGTGAAGGCGGTTCCCAAGGGTGCGACAGTGGTCGGTATTCCCGCACGGCTTGCCAGTGACGAACCCGGTAAGAGCCCAGCCATGGGTGATCACGAAAGTTTTGCTGCCTATGGACTTAGCTCAGGCGTGCAAGATCCGCTGGATATCCTGATGCATCAGATGATGGATGAATTAAAGTCGCAGCGCGCGGTTATTGAAGAGCTTCAGGGCCAGCTCACGAGGTCCAAGCCGGCTGAAGCCCCCGAAACTAGGAAACCTGAATAAGCTCAGGGCCTTTGCGGGTTAGACGCAAATAACCCCCTGCATAGTGAGGCGTGTTTGTATCAGAATGGCTTGCATGCCAGTCGGGAATTACCCAACGCATCGTGTCCTCCGCTAAGGGGTAGTTACCCGGCCGATGCGTGTGTCCGTGAATTAGGCCAATGCATGCGTGGTAGTGGATGCGCCGAAGACACTCCTGCGCATTAACATCCATGATCTCCTCGGCCTTCATGGCCTTGGCCGCCTGACTTTTTTCGCGAAGCGAATTGGCAAAATCCGCACGACTGGCAAGCGACTTAGCGAGAAACTCGGCCTGCCATGTGGGGCTTAAGAGTTTTTCTCGAAGGTCTTGGTGGGCCTGATCGTCAATGCAAAGGTGGTCGCCATGGCACAGCAACCAGCGATGTCCTGCAAACTGCAGCAGGCATTCCTCGGCAAGCGGTTGGAGGCCAGACCGCTTAAAGAAATCTTGGCCCATTAAGAAGTCGCGGTTACCCGCGACGAAGTAGGCTGCCCCTTTTGACTCTGTAAACGCCTTTAGCTTTTGGCAGACGGCCTTTGCTGCGCGCACCGTCTCGGGGTACAGATGGTCTTGTTTAAGAAGGTCGTCACCAATCCAGGCATTAAAAAGGTCACCCAGAACAAAGAGAGTGTGGGTTGATGCAAGGGCCTCGTCGAGCCAGGCAAGGAAGGGCTCTGTGAGTAAGGGGCATTCCTCGCCCAGATGGACATCCGAGAAGAAAAGAGGCTCGCTTGCATCGTCAAGTACAAGCGAGCTCAGCGGTTTCACTTCACAACCGAGGCCGACTCGATAACGACCGCCTCAACAGGGACATTCTCGTGAAAGCCTTTGGTTGCGGTCTTTACCGCACGAATTTTGTCGACGATGTCTTTGCCCTCGACCACCTCACCAAACACCGCATAGCCCCAGCCGCGTTGGGTAGGTGCCGTATGGTCAAGAAAGTCGTTGTCGGCAACGTTGATAAAGAACTGTGCGGTTGCCGAATGAGGGTCGCCGGTTCGCGCCATGGCAACGGTATAAGACTTATTCTTCAAGCCGTTATTGGCCTCGTTCTCGATGGGATCTTTGGTGTCTTTCTGGCTCATCGAGACGTCAAAACCACCGCCTTGAATCATGAAGCCATCAATTACGCGATGAAAAATCGTGCCATTAAAGTGCCCGTCGTTCACATAATTTAAGAAGTTAGCCACGGTCTTTGGAGCCTTCTCGTCGTTAAGTTGCAGCTTGATGCTGCCCATCGAGGTTTTAAGTTCAACCATTGATTTTGCCTTTCGTGAGCTTGTTTGGGGTTTGACAATAGGAAGAAAGCCTTCCCGTGTTCGAGGTGGAAGTTCGTCGTAACGAACAGGCGCTTGTAATTCTGAGGGGTTGGAAGGCTGACTTAGCCGCGCTGAGGGAATGTTTAACAAATAATCGCGTTTAGGCCGAACAAAGGCTGATGCTCCTTGCGCCCTGGCACCCGCCTCGTAGGCCTTTAAGGCCAACTGAACGTAAAGATCGCCCAGGTTCTCATGGGCCAGGCCGTAGTCAGGGCGATTCACAATGGCGCGCTCAAGCGCTTGTTGTGCTCGCTCGGGTTGCCCCAGGCGCAGATAAAGAACCGCCAGGTTGTTGTAAGGCTCTGCCAGTTCGGGGAATTCATCCACCAAAGACTCAAAGGCTGCAATGGCCTTTTCGGGAGATTGCGTGTCAGCAAGCACCATGGCCTCAAGAAAACGCCACTGCGGGTCACGGGGGTTGGTTTCAAGGCCTTTTTCAATGAGCGGCCTTGCGCGGTCGTACTGTCGAAGCTCGATGAGATCGGTTGCCTCTCGAATGGACTGCGAGAGCAATGGGGCTTGATCGCTTGGAAGGTTAATGACTTGGGCAAGGCTTGGGTTACTACCGAGTAGGCCAAGGCTTAAAAGTGCGGCTGAGCACAAGCTGACCATCGCGAAAACAAGTGTGCGTAACCCCTTCAAGGGTAGCCTGTGAAACTTTGTTCTGATTGACGTAAACAACATTCAGCCTGCCTCCTTGATCAAGCGAGCCTTGCTTTTGAATTTGATTTTGCAATAAGCCCTAGAATGCCAGAAGTTTTACAGAAGATCCGACCCTTGAAAATCTACAATTCTTTAACGCGCTCCAAGGAGCCCCTTGTTCCTATTGAGCCCGGGCATGTTCGTCTGTATGTCTGCGGCCTAACAGTCTACGATTTTTGCCACATTGGCCATGCGCGGGTATTGGTTGTATTTGACATGGTGCGTCGCTGGCTTGAGGCCTCGGGTTATAGGGTGACTTATGTTCGCAATATCACCGATATCGACGACAAAATCATTCGCCGTGCAGGTGAAAACAACGAGCCTATTGGTGCCCTTACTCAGCGGATGGTTGAGGCCACCAATGAGGATGCTCAAGCACTTGGTGTCCTACCTCCTCACCATGAGCCTCGTGCTACGCAGTTTGTGCCTGAGATGCTTGAGCTTATTCAAAGGCTTCAGGTCAACGGCCATGCCTACCAAGATGCAGACGGTTCCGGCCAGCCGGGGGATGTTCATTTTTCGGTCCGCAGTTTCCCCGGCTACGGCAAGCTCTCTGGTAAGTCGGTCGATGAGCTTCGAGCAGGCGAGCGGGTTGCTGTGACTGACGGTAAGCGCGACCCATTGGACTTCGTTCTTTGGAAGCGTGCCAAGCCCGAGGAGCCCAAAGAAGCGGTTTGGTCCTCGCCGTATGGTTTGGGAAGACCGGGCTGGCATATTGAGTGCTCGGCCATGAGTTGCAGCCTTTTAGGTAAACACTTCGATATCCATGGTGGCGGGGCCGACCTGCAGTTCCCGCATCACGAGAATGAAATTGCGCAGTCTGAAGGAGCGTATAGCAAAGAGACGGGAAAGCCCTTTGTGAACCTTTGGATGCACAACGGCTTTGTCAACATAGACGATGAAAAGATGTCGAAGTCCTTGGGTAACTTTTTCACAGTGCGCGATGTCCTTGCCCATGTGGACGCGGAAGTGGTCCGTTTCTTCATCTTAAAGACGCAATACCGAAGCCCCATTAATTACTCCGATGCTGCTTTGCAAGAGGCTCGTGCGGGTCTGCACCGTCTTTACACAGCTCTGCAGCTCGCGGGTGTGAACTCCGGGCTTGAAGAGGGTTCGCAGCAAAAGCAAGACCTTATAAACAAAGCCCTTGCCTCAGATCATCCTCAGGTGCTGGCCTTTCGGCTGGCCATGCAGGACGACTTCAACACGCCAGAGGCAATTGCCGCGCTCTTTGGAATCGCCTCGGAGTTGAACCGACAGGCAGACGCTGCGCTTGGAGAGCTTCTCAGGGGCCTAGCAGCGGTTCTAGGGCTTTTGCTCCGTGCGCCGGAAGTCGCTAAAAAAGCGGCGGGTCGCCAAGCCATGCAGGGCTTAAGCGATGAGGTTATTGAGCAAAAAGTTCAGCAACGGCTTGAGGCTAAAAAAGCAAAAGACTTCACCCGGGCCGATGCCATCCGAGATGAACTTACGAATCAGGGCGTTATCGTTGAAGATGGCCCCCAGGGTAGCCGCTGGCGCAGGGCCTAGCCTGACTCTTTGAGCCTTAATTTAGAGGACAATAGGGTCATGACAAAACCGACCTTCTTAGAGTTTGAGAAGTCTGTGGCTGACCTGGAGTCAAAGATTCAGGAGCTTCAGTTCACCCAGGCCGATGGCGCCGTCGATATTTCTGACGAAATTCAAAAGCTTCGCGAGAAGGCCGATGTGCAAATTAAAGAGCTCTATGCCCAGCTCTCGCCTTGGCAAATTTCCCAGGTGGCGCGCCATCCGCAACGTCCTTACACCCTTGATTACATCGAGAAGGCGTTCACAGACTTCAAAGAGCTTCATGGTGATCGAGGTTTTGCTGACGACCCTGCCATTGTTGGGGGGCTTGCTAGGCTTGATGGGCGTTCGGTGATGGTCATTGGCCATCAAAAGGGCCGCGATCTTAAAGAGCGTACTTTCCGTAATTTCGGCATGCCACGACCTGAGGGCTATCGCAAGGCCGAGCGTCTTATGAAACTTGCAGAGCGCTTTAACCTTCCGGTTATAACGCTTATTGACACCCCAGGAGCCTACCCCGGCATTGGGGCCGAAGAGCGAGGGCAGAGCGAGGCCATCGGAAGTAATCTATTCGTTATGGCGGGCCTGCGTGTTCCTATTGTGGGCGCTGTCATTGGTGAGGGGGGGTCAGGAGGTGCACTTGCAATTGCGGTTGCCGACCACCTGGTGATGATGCAGTACGCGACCTATTCCGTGATCTCGCCAGAGGGTTGCGCATCC
>Ga0181600_10003710_pt1 | contig 11652 bp, 10 predicted proteins | sample 041ome_2_FD_132982 | JGI IMG/M metagenome (GOLD analysis project Ga0181600, IMG submission 132982) | Coastal salt marsh microbial communities from the Groves Creek Marsh, Skidaway Island, Georgia - 041406US metaG (megahit assembly) | ecosystem: Environmental > Aquatic > Marine > Intertidal zone... | reverse complement strand
TTAGCCGCTTCATCCTTACCCACAACACCCATGACTGAAACCTGACAGCCAAGTTGAGCCATATTGAAAGCTACGTTGGCTGCGCCACCTAGACGATAGTCATCCTCAGTAACCCGCATAACCGGCACAGGAGCCTCCGGCGAAATACGAGAGGTATCCCCATGCCAATAACGATCAAGCATCACATCGCCAATAACGAGTGCACGAACTTTTGAAAAATTGGGTAACAATGTTAAAGATTCCTATAAACCCTTTCAAACCAAGAGGATGCTATCATAAAGGTCATTTAGGCCTATCGTATTACTATTCAACCAAATGATAAAACCACTTAACAATTTACTCAGTAAACTAAGTGTTCAGATTTGGAAAACTTTATCCCTCTCTCCTTCAAGCATAAAAGAAGCTATTGCATCACTAATTGCTCATGTAGTGATTTCACTTAACTTAAGACGCATCAGAATCGCAAAAAAAAATATTTCACTATGCTTTCCAGCCCTTGATAGTGGATCTCAAAATAAACTGCTACAAGAAACCATCAAATCTAGCTTGTTGGGATTTCTTGATATTGGATTCGCATGGTGGGCAAGCCCCAAAATCTTCCAATCAAAAATAAAATATACAAACCTTAGTCACTTCACTGATGCCTTGAAATCAAACAAAGGCATAATTCTTTACACCGGCCACTTTGCTCCACTCGACGTAGGGGCTAGAGCAATATCATTACTAACGCCAACTTATACGCTATATCGCCCCAATGAATCGGTATTTCTTGAAGATTTAATTATTAAAAATAGAAATGCGTATAGTTCTGGCGCAATCCCGCGTGACAATATGCGCCACATGATAAAAGCGCTAAAAAATAAAAAAGCGGTCTGGTACGCGCCGGATCAAAATTACGGACTTAAAAACAGCGTCTTTTCGTATTTCATGGGTGTATTGGCAGCCACCTCCACCGCGACCACAAAAATTGCCTCTCTTTCCGATGCCATAGTACTGCCATTCAAATGTGTGAGAACTAAGGATGGGTATGAGATATCCTTTAAGTCTATTATCGAGAATTTCCATCGAATGAATCCCTCTGAGGGGACTCAATTGCTCAATAATGTATTGAGCGATATGGTTAAAGAACATCCAGAGCAGTACAACTGGATACATAGACGATTTAAAGACACTCCAGATGGCACAAACTTTTACAAATGACATTGAAGTTAAAGGCATTACACTTGCCATTATTGCCTACGCGCTCCTTCTCTTCTTCACTCCCTACCAAGAAGCCCCCAAAAACATACTCACGCTTGTGCTTGTTCTTTGGGGAATATTTAATTTCAGAGCAGTCCTGAAAAATATAGACGTAAACCCCATCGCCATTACCGCTATTATTTTTTTATTTAGCTCCGTTATTGCTTTTTTCACCTCCTCTTATCAAGAAGTTTTGGAGTTGAAAAATTCTTTTGGCCCTTTAAAGATAGGTTTGATTTTAATTCCAGTCATATTGTTATCTCAAGCTCATCGCAACTTTTGGAAATTAAGCGCCATTTTTATAGCGATTGGTGGAATTGTAAGTGGAATTGATGGTCTCATTAACTGGAAAGGCCCATACCCTCAATACAATAGTGTTGGACACGTTAATCACACCGCACTATACGTTTGCCTACAATTTGGCGCATCTTTAGTTCTTTTAATATCTTCAAATCTAAAAATTAAGTCACTTGGTTTTATATCACTCATAATCAGTCTAATTTTTTTATTCACCTCAAGATCAACACTGGCATTAATATTAAGTCTAATTATTTTCAGCGTTTTTACATACGTTCATATTGACACTATGCGCAGAAACATAACTGTCTTGCTACTTGGAATATTGCTTGTCTTACTTTCTGAATCATTCGCTTTTTACCAGACTCACACTGGACAAGACTTCATTAACGAAATAAACGACAGAATATCAAACGATATAACTTCATCTAGATATGGGATTGCACTAACTGCGATTGAAGGCGCTAAGTTAAACCCTATCTTTGGCGCAGGGCCAAGAATGTTTAGAAGAGCAACTGATGAAGCAACTGTCAGAGAAATCATGAGATCGGAAAACAGAAATTATGACCATGAAGATAAAGATTTTATACATGTCATTCATGGCCACAATACCTGGATCAACAATTATGTTGAACGCGGCCTATTTAGCCTACTTCTCTTTACTGCATGCGGGATATTCACAATCGTATACATATTTAGATACAAGCCCAAGCCTAAAGCTAACCTAGAATATAGAAATGTCTATTTACTTTTCGCTACCGCAGGAATTGTTATTTTCATCGGCGGCATGATGCAAACTACTTTTATAGCCGAGCACGGCTTAGTTTCATCTATTTTGCTGACTAGTGGGGCACAATTTCTAAGGTCTCAAAATCAAAGCTGATCAACTATTTCAGCCACCTTGGCGGCTCTTACTTCCCAAGTGTTTTCTGCAGCCCAATCTAAAGACTTCTGATTGAATTGCGGATTTGATTTCTTAAGGCACTTTGCCAAACTCAGGGGATCATCTGGTAAAAACCAATCGACAATTAAATCAGGTATCACTCCATCTAATGCCGGCACTCTTGCCGCAATGATATTTAACCCATTAGCAGCATAATCATAAACTTTTAAAGGTGAAGTGTTGTAAACGCTATCATCTTGCAAAGAATTGGGAACTAAACCAACTTTTGCTCGTCTTAAATAAGCGGCAACATCCTTTACTGGAACCCTGCCCTTCAATTCAACAATATCACTTAGTCCCTTAAGCTTTATAAGGGATGCATATCGCTTAAGGTCGCTCTCAGTTAACCCTAATAGCAGGACTTTCTTTCCCCAGCCTTCATTTTTGAGAATCCGTAATGCTTCAATAACAGTTTCAACTCCCTTCCACTCTTTATAACTACCTGAGTATATAAAGTCGTATTCTCTAACTTGATATTCACTTTCAGAAAGTGCACTTATGACATTTCGCTTATCAGTGGAGACTGACAACACAACCGGCTTCTTACCAAATAGGCGATCAATCTGATTGGATAAATGAATTGTATTAGTAAAAATCTTATCCACACCCGGATACAGAATCTTTTCTCTACAAAACTCTTTTTCAGCATCTCGGTATTTTCCAAGCATAGATAAGTTCTGAGAAAACAACTGATGAGACTCAAAGATGAATTTAACATCTGAATTACCCGAGTAGCTTTTCAGTAAAGAGGTCATTTGTTTTACATTTCGCGTATAAACAACTGGCGAGAAATGATTATTTAGCAGACTTTTTATCTGTCTTCTAACTGCAGAAGAAAACCAAATTGCATTTGATCGTAAACCAAACTTTTTATTGTTCACCGAAATCAGTTGCAGACCTTTTGGGAAAGGTAAATTTAAGGTTTCAGAATAGATTTTTTCTAGCTGGGCACGAGAGTCTAGACTGATTAGAGTAACCGGGATTAGTTCGCTCAATTTTTCAATGAATTGCAGGATACTTAGATGATATGTGAATCCTTGTGATAAATGCATTGGAAACGGATATACAATTACTTTTTGGTTGCGATTTGGCATTTCATTCATGGCTAAAATCCTTTACACAAACTTTCATCCTGGCAATGGCGGCGGACACACCACCTATTTATTGGCTCTTCTCAAAGGGCATCCTGAAAAATTTGAAGTTGCAGTTGCCTGCCCAGCAAAAAGCGAACTATACAAGAAAGCTCAATCCGAAGGCTTTAAAACTTATGGGATTAGCTTTCCAGGTAAAATTAAAGAGCTTCGTGATATTTATGACTCGCTCGTCAAACTAAGGTCAATAATAAAACAAGGCTCATTTACTCACATTCATGTAAACGGGTCCCCAGACCACCGTTTAGTTATGTATGCCCTTTTAACAACTCGATTATCTTCAAGGCCTAAAATAGTCTTTACTAAACACAATAATTTAACAGTAAAAAAGAATATCTTTAGTCAAATACGTTATAAGTATTTTTCAGATCAAATCATTACTGTCTGCAATTACCTACGTTATGAATTTCAATCTTTTGGTATTTCAGCTAATCGCATTCACCATGTAGCGAATGGTGTAAACACACGCCATTTTGCCGGGCCTTTATCACTGGCCCAAAAGAAAGCTTTAAGAGAATCACTTAACCTGCCAAAAGAAAAAATAATACTAGTCAGCTGTGCAGGCACTGCGTTACACAAAGGTTGGCAATTTCTTATAAAAGCATTGAACCAAATAACCGAGCAAAAATATGCTGTTGTCATACTTGGTCCTCCACCTAGCAATAAAAAAATTTTAGATCTTGGGCTCGAAACCTCTCAAGTCTTCTTTCCAGGTCAAATAAATGACATAAGGCCCTACTTGCTCGCGAGTGATATTGGATTCGTATTATCAACATCCATAGAGACAGTCTCATTTGCATGCAGGGAAATGATGTCATCTGGCTTGCCCTGCCTTGTAAGTGACACAGGTTGCCTACCTGAAAACATATCTAAAGACACCGGCTGGGTAACCCGTGCTGGAAATCACAAAGACATAATTAATGTCTTACATGCAATTTCTTCCTCAGACCTTTACCACATGGGGGAAAACGCAAGAAAAAGAGCATTAAAGTATTTTGACCAAGAAGAATTTTTAACCGGTACTTTTAAGGTTTATGACTTGTGATTGACAAATTGTGTATTGAATAATTTTTTATACAGCCCTGACTTATCAATTAACTCTTGGTGAGTACCGCACTCTTCAATCTGCCCTTCATTCATAACGAAGATTTTAGTTGCGTTTATTACTGTCGAAAGACGATGGGCTATAACAATTGTTGTCTTATCTTTCATAAGCCGATCTAGAGCAATTTGAATTTCTTTCTCAGACTGTGTATCAAGGGCTGAGGTAGCTTCATCCAATAGAAGTAATTCCGAATCTTTGTAGAAGGCTCTTGCGATCGCTATTCGTTGTCGCTGTCCGCCAGATAGACGAACACCATTCTGGCCGATGATTGTACTTAAACCATTTGGCATTTTTTCAACAAATTCCAAAGCGTTTGCAGCTTTTAATGCAGCTTTAACTTTTTCTTGATCTATCACTAGAGCACCGAAAGCTACATTTTCCATAATTGAAAAGTCAAAAAGACGCACGTCCTGTGACACCCATGAAATCATTTTTCGAACCTCGTGATTTGAGAGGTCATTAAAATCTATATTATTGAGGGTTATGGAGCCTGTGTAGCTCAAATAAAACCTATTAATCAAAGAAGATATTGTCGTTTTTCCACTCCCTGATTGCCCCACAAATGCTACAACTTCACCTTTGTTTACACTGAATGAAACATCCTTTAATACTTGTTTTTCATCTGATTGATACCGAAACCCAACCCGTTCAAAATTTAAGCTCTCAAAACTTACAATTTGGGCTAGCCGCTTTCTATCAGCCTCTGTTTCTTCATCCAGTATCTCAAAAACGCTTTCCGCCGCAGCAAGACCCTTTTGTAAGGATGCAGTTACTCCGGTAAGTCTCTTGAGTGGTGCAAGCAGCATTAACATTGCCGTTAAAAATGAAACAAATGTACCTGCAGACATCTCATTACCAAATGCAGGATTCAGTGAAATAAATACAATTGCAGCTATAGCAAATGATGCAACCAATTGGCTCAGTGGCACTACGGCAGAAAAAGCAACCGTTGAACGCATATTTAATTGTCTTTGGCTCTGATTTAAATTAGTAAATTTTTCTATTTCTTGCCTAAATCCATCAAACATTTTTAACACTTTATGGCCTATCGATGATTCTTCTATGGCTTTTGTAATAGAGGCCATTGATTTCTGTTGTTTACTCGATACAAACCGTATGCGTTTACTGAAATATTTAACTATATAAATAGTTGCTGGAGCCATTGCCAATGTAATCATTGTGAGCTGCCAATCTATCCACATCAGCCACCCCAATAAGCCTAGCAATGTGACAGAATCTCTAACAATTGTTGTCAACACATTAGTAGCTGCACCAGCCACATTATTTACGTCGTAAGCAATTTTAGAAGTCAATGCGCCACTTGATGTTTGATCAAAAAAATGAGTGGGCAGATAGATCAGCCTAGCAAATAACTCAGCTCGCATATCAGCAACGACATGATTGCTTACCCAAGCTGAAGCATACGAGGATAAAAATGAAATAAGGGCCCTAAATAGAAATAATCCAATAATCATTACCGGCGTCCATATAATGTAAGCCGGATTTTTATTTGCAAACCCTTCATCTAACAATGGCTGCATAAGAGCCGGAAAAAGAGGCTCAGAAAGTCCTAGAAGAATTAAGCAAAAAATTGTCACTGCCAACCCCTTCCAGTAGGGGGCAGCATAACGAAGCAACCTTGGATATAAATCTTTTGTAGCCCGCATCAACTCTTCGCCACTTCTAGATAAAGCGCTTCAAACCTTCTAGCCATTTCTTGATTATTATTTTCAACCATAGTTTGTCTAGCTTTTTGACCTCTATCATCAAGATTATTAAAAGACTTTTTTATCAATTCTGCCCAATCATCGGGGCTGTCCAAACTCATGATAAACCCGTTTTCAGCATTTTTAATATAATCGGTAGCACCTGAAGCATCACTCACATAGCAGACACATGATGAGCTCATTGCCTCCAGAACCGCATTTGGCATAGGGTCGTACTGAGTTGGGAAAATAAAGGCATCACACAAACAATAAAACTTATTAGAAGATGGCTGTGGCCCAAGAAATACGCAACGACTCTCAAGCCCTAGTACTTTACTCATGCCTATATATTTTGACTCATGCTTATCTTTGCCAACAATCATTAGCCTAAATTCTTTTGGAAGTCTCGTGAGAACCCTAAGAGCAAAATTTAACCCTTTTCGTTCATATCCCGAACCTAAAAACAGAAGTAATTTATCCTCTCTCTGTATTCCGTATTCTGTTCTCACTTTCTGACGTTGGCTTAAATCCTTTTCGGCACATTGAAAGGTATTTGTATTGACCCCATTGCGTATGGTGATAAGTTTTTTTTCTGATGAGGGATAGAATTTTAGAGCTTCTTGCTTTATGAATGATGAATTCACAACAATTTTTTTTACAGAGCTGCCTACAAAAATTTTACGCTCTTGCCAAAGCTGGTATAGGTGATACGGAGATAAGAAATCAACCCACAGTCGGAAAAGCAATTTTTTATTTTTTCGTCTCAACCAGCTCCAGTGGATCCCATCGCCAGCTCTATAAATATCACAAAAAGCCAAACGCTCATGAGATTGAACTACGTCATACTGATTTTGTTTTAAATGCTTTTTAACAGCCAACATAAATCCAATATCTCGTGTCAACCTGCCAGTATAAAAGGGAGAAATTCTTATAACACTTATATTCTCAGGTAAATCACCTTCCCATTTTCTACAGATAATTGTCACTTTAATCTGAATTTTATTGGCAAGGGAATTCGCCAAGACTTCAATAAACTTTTCAGCGCCTCCAAAAGATGAGTAAGTCTGCCTAATAATTGCTAAATGTATTTTTCTCATTTTTACAGGCTAATTTTTTCAATAATTTTCTGTAATCTTCTCTTGTATAACCAGTATTCCATCCCGACCAAAAACCCAGTAGCTCTGTAAGAAAACCAATCATCCACAACTCCGCCGGGTTCAGCAGGATGTTGCCTCTTTCTTAAACCATTGTGCTTAGCCCATTTTCGTCCAGTTCCAATAATCATTCGAGAATCTGGATAATCCATTGATGAATAATTGTTTAGGTGATATTCCGCTTGGGCAGTCTTCTCAGGATCTTTTTTACCGTCCAGTACTTTGTATATTAAAGCGCACTCTCTCTTTGCCAAATGAGGTCTAAACGTACAACTTCCTATCACTTCTCTATAAACACCTTCAGCTAATGCGCATTGAGAAAGTTCGTTCAATTTTAAATAACCTTTCCATTTCTCAAAATCAATCTGTTTTTTTAGAACCCAATCATCTTCAATGTGTAAATAATGATTACTCTCTACTTTTTGCAGGCACCACTTAACAGCGTTGGAAAAATTTGGGCTTTCAGAAATATTTATTGAGTAGTTTTTTGTATAGCTTCGCAATAACTTTTCAATCTCTTTTGGGTCGTCACTGCCAAGAGGATCTACATTCACAATCAGCTTGTACTCAGGTAAATTCTTTACGCCACCTAAAAGAAATGAATCATATGTCATTTTTAAAATATCAACGCGCCTTAAAGCGGTAGTGACTATGTCAATAGGTCCTTGTGAGCCATTAGTACGCATATATTTCCTTTAATTTGCTCATCATATGAGCATTTGAAAACTTTCCCTCTACTACCATTCGACTTTTTATACCAAAAAGATTAGCCATTTCTTTATCAGATGCCATTCGTTCAATAGCTACTTTTATCGCGTTTGAATTTTCTATAGGTACAACAAAGCCATTTACATCATTCTGAATCACTTCAAGTGAACCACCGACAGAGGTTGTAATCGTTGGCGTTTCCATTGATGCAGCCTGCAATAAACTTTGTGATACACCTTCATTAGCGGTACTCGGCTGACAAAACACATCCGCCATAGATAAAAATGGCCTAACATCTTCTTGATGCCCAAAGAATTTTATTCGATCTTCTAAGCCCAAACTAAGCATCTGTTTTTTTAGGGCCGCTTCTTGAGGTCCATCACCCACAATCAATAATTTAAAATTTTCAGGTAAATTTGAGATTGCTTCAATGACATATCGATGCCCCTTCCAGCTACGTAAGGTTGCAATCATTACGACAAGGTAATCATTAGGCTCAAAACCTAACTCACTTCTTATCTCGAACTTATCAAATTGATTTTTAGAATAAAAAATACAGTCTGTACCTGTTGGGACACTGCTTACTTTTTCTAAGGGAATGGCTAAATCATGGACTATATGCTCTCTTATGGTTTCACTTGTAGTAATCACGTGATCAAACATCCCATAAAACCATTTGTTTACAATTGATTGATTAATCGAGGCACTGACATGCCGCGTACGTATCCGTTTAATTCTTTTTTTAATGAAAAAAGACGCCAGAAGAAATAACCATGAATCTGTTGAGCTATGTGTCACCAAAAGATCAGGGGCATATCTCTTTAGTAACTTATAGGCTTTATAAACACCCAAAAGATTTTTTCTCCCAATCTCCAGGTGCACCAATGGAACCGATGTTTTTCCCTTAGTTACAAATTGACTTTTAACGTCACAGGCAATCAATACTTGATGTTTATCGGCTTGTAGAAGCTCTGACTCTCTCGCAATCCTTGTTTCCTGACCACCCCAACCGACGCTCGACTCCGTATGCAGAATCCTCACAGGCTTACCTTATCTAAAAGTAGATCAATTTTTTTCTTTATTAGATTTAGACTTAAGTCGTTGAGACACTCAGAAACTTTTCCACCTCCACAGCCATCTGTATTGCATGGAGAGCATGCTCGACCATCACGCACAACGTCAGTTTCTGCATCAATCCCCCATGGGCCCCAAACCCTATGGTCACTCGGGCCAAAAAACACTATTCCAGGCACCCCTGTAGCCGAAGCTATATGACTTGTAAATGTATCAATACCCACATAAAAACTAGCCCTAGATGATATAAAAGCAAGGTCACTCAAGCTTGTCTCAGCAATTAAAGAAATCACATCGTTGTTATCAGAAATTTCTGAGCATAAGTCGCCTTCGAGACCCCGCGCTCCTCCTGTCAATACAACTGGCATCCGGGTCTTTTCTTTTAGATAAGAAATTACTTTGTTCCAATGACTGATTGGCATGGTTTTAAATAGCCAGCGTGTTCCTGGATGTATATGTATAAACTTTTCAGGCAATAGTGTTCTAATCGCTTCATTAAAACCAATCGCCATCAACGAATCTAATCTTATTTTTTTATCTTCTAAATCAATTAGCACACCAAGCCGCCTCAAGACATCAAGATTTTTTTCCGCTTGATGTCTAATTAACTCACTTTTATACGGCACATAATGAGTATACCTAGACCACCATTTGTACTTTATTGATGCCACACCACAACTTACTTTTGCCCCAAGCAGCAAACCTACAAATTGCGATCTTGACGAAACATGGAAATCAAGAAATAAATCAACCACCCCTAACTTTCGTTTTATTTTAAAAATATCAGTGGCTTTAAATTTCTCTTGCTCGATGACTCTTTGAACACAATCAAAATAGCCAAATATTGAATGTCCACCTTTAGAAGTGATGAAAACGACTTTCACGCTTGGATTTAATTTGTGCAGAACATTCAAAACTGGCGTTACTAATATGGCATCGCCCAGGTTTTTCTGCTGGTATATGACAACATTTTTGATCGATCCAAAATCAACTGGATCAGAAGGAAGGTACTTTTTATTTATTCTCATCATTTAATTGATATTCATATAGTTTTGCATACTTAATAAATGTTGCGTAACTGCCTATAGCAATATGGATTAAGCCTGGAGCCCCGTCTAAAAAACCTCTTTTAAAAAAATACATCTTTATAAATCTGAAAAGTGGACTTACTAGAAGCCTGACTAGACCAATTCGGACCCCATTCTCGTAGAGATTCTTTGCCTGAATCGTCGCATATCTTTCTTGTTTATTTAGATAACTTTCGATTGAATCTGCGGAAAAATGTAATAAATCACCATTCAATACTTTTGATATTTGTCTACCATCTACTTCAACAACTTTTTCATGCACTTCAGATGCGTCCCACTGAGCTTTGCGACGATCGAATAAGCGTATCAATCTATCGGGATAAGCTTCACCATGACTCAACCAAGAACCTAAAAACAAATTTCTTCGCGTTATCCAATAGCCACTCCCATCGAAAGTGGTTAACGACAGAATACTTTGCCTTAACTCCTCTGTAACCACTTCATCACTATCTATACAAAAAACAATGTCATGGCTCGCCAAGGAAACCGCGTAATTTTTTTGGGGCCCAAAACCTAGCCACTGATGCCTAAACACTCTTGCGCCGAAGTTTTGGGCATACTCAAACGTGCCATCCTCACTACCCGAATCGACAACAATAATTTCATCCAGAAAAGATACGCCATTAAGGCATTTCGCAATGGAATGCATCGAATTTTTTGTTATTAAAACAGCGCTTATTTTCAAAGAGCTACCGATCATAATTTAAACTTAATAAGCTGTTTAAAATCTCGTTTGCCCTCAATTCTTTCATGCACCCCATGAAGTTTGAACCCTTGCAGATTTTTTCTAAACATGGGGAGCAATTGTAACCAGTATTGAGGTTTGTATGGTTTAGTCCCCTTGCACCCGTTAACGTAATACTAGTGGCTCCATAGATTCCAATCGAGGGTACTTTCAAAAGCGCCGCTAAATGCATTAAGCCAGTATCAACGCCAACAACAGCCTTAGCCTTTAGCATCAATTCTGCAATTTGAGTAAGACTCAATTTCGGTAAGACTGAAACATTCAGTTCTCTAGCTAACCAATCCGCACGATCTTTTTCTTGAGCTGTTGCCCAAAGAAGATAAATAAATTCACCCTTCTCTTTTAACAACTTACCAAGTTCCAGCCAAGATTCATCTGGCCAATGTTTGGACGGCCACGTTGTGCCGTGAAGAAATAGAAAACCTTTTTTTTCTTCGTAAGT
>Ga0181600_10003705_pt1 | contig 11656 bp, 10 predicted proteins | sample 041ome_2_FD_132982 | JGI IMG/M metagenome (GOLD analysis project Ga0181600, IMG submission 132982) | Coastal salt marsh microbial communities from the Groves Creek Marsh, Skidaway Island, Georgia - 041406US metaG (megahit assembly) | ecosystem: Environmental > Aquatic > Marine > Intertidal zone... | reverse complement strand
GTCAGACCTGCTCAGGTTGCCGCGCCGCGAAGTCGATCAACTGATTTCCATGGTGAGCGCCCAGGCGCAGTTTCAGCAGGGCCGGTACCGACAATCGGCGGGCGGCGGGCGCTCATCTGCCGGCCCCGGCGTCTCCGAACTGGATACAGCTTATGCTGCGTTGGGTATCGATAAGGGCGCAAGCGATACCGATATCAAACGTCGTTATCGGAAATTGATGAGTGAGAACCATCCCGACAAGCTGATCGCCGAGGGCGTGCCTGACGAGTTATTGCGCGTCGCAACAGAGCGCGCTCAAGAGATCACGGCGGCCTATGAAGTGATACAAAATGCGAGAGGTCTGAAGTAACGCGCTCGCTCCACCCATGCGGTGACTAATGTCTCCAAAAGGCCGGCGTGAGCAACACCAGCAGCGTAAATACTTCCAGGCGGCCCATCAGCATTGCGAGGCAGAGGATGGCCTTGCCGGGTTCGCTGACCGTCGCATAGTGATTTGCCACCTCGCCCAACCCTGGGCCGAGGTTGTTCATGGTGGCAACAACGGCCGAGAAGGCCGAAATAAAATCGAGTTCAGTTGCCAGCAGTGCCAGCCAAATGAGCACGAAGCAGAACATGTAGACAGCGAAAAAGCTCCAAACTGCACTGATGACCTCGGTTTGAACACGGCGGGCATCCAGTTTGAGCGGAATGACAGCGTTGGGGTGCAACAGCTGTCGCAATTCCCGCATTCCCTGTCTGAAAATCAACAGAATGCGCATGGCTTTCATGCCGCCGCCAGTTGAGCCCACACAGCCACCCATAAAGCTGAGCATTAATAGCAACACGGGCAGGAATAGGGGCCAGATCGAGAAATCTTGCGTCGTGAAGCCGGTGGTCGTGGCAATGGAAACAGTTTGGAACAGACCATGAATGAGGCTGTCTTCCAGGTTGAGGGTTTCTGTGGTCAATAACAGGCACCACACGACTACCGTGGCGAGTGCGATAACTGTTATGAAGAAAGCCGCCTCAGAGTCTTGTGCATAAACCCGGATATTGCGGCGTTGCAGCGCCAGAAAGTGCAACCCAAAATTGAGGGCGGATAGCACCATAAAAACGGAGCTCACCAGCAACACCGGGTTTTGTTCGTAATAGCCCAAGCTCGCGTCATGGGTTGAAAACCCGCCAATGGCGACTGTCGAAAAGGCGTGACACAGGGCATCAAATATCGACATCCCGGCCACGAAGTAGCTGGCCGCGCAGGCAATAGTCAACAGCAGATAAATACCAAAGAGTGCCTTCGCTGTGCTGGTAATACGGGGCGTCAATTTCCTGTCTTTCGAGGGGCCGGCGCTTTCCGCCCGATAGAGCTGCATGCCGCCAATACCCAGCATGGGGAGGATGGCGACGGCCAGCACCACAATGCCGATACCGCCCAACCATTGGAGTAACTGTCGATAAAGCAGAATCGACTGAGGGAGTGCGTCTAGCCCCGTAATCACCGTGGCGCCGGTGGTCGTTAACCCAGAAATAGATTCAAAAATGGCGCCCGCAGGCGACATCGCCAGCTGGGGTGTCAGCCAGAGCGGTATGGCGCCAAATAAACCCAGCACGATCCAAAATAAAGCAGTGACAAGAAACCCGTCGCGGATATTGAGATCACGGCTGATATGGCGCGTTGGCAACCACAAAAGCACGCCGGCCAGCAGCGTGGCAGCGAACCCCGTAGCGAAGGCCGACTCGATAGCATCCTCTGTAATGAGGGACAGAAATAGCGAAGGCAACATGGCGGTGCTGAAGAGAATCAGCAGAACGCCGATAATTTTGAGCGCCATCGCGAATTGCATCAGATAAAGCCGAAGCCCACCGCGAAGAGTTTTTCTACCACCGAGATCTGTGCGCGGTCTGTTAGAAAAAGGATCACGTGATCATTGGCTTCAATAACGATGTGGCCGTGGGCAATGAGCACCTCTTCTCCCCGCAAAATGGCGCCAACGGTGACGCTGGACGGGAGATTCAACTCATCCAGACGGCGCCCCACCACTTTGGAAGAGCGGGCGTCGCCATGGGCCGTGACCTCGATCGCTTCTGCTGCGCCTCTGCGGAGCGAGTGCACCGCACTGATATCGCCGCGCCGAACATGCATGAGCAAGCTACTGATCGTGATTTGCTGTGGCGAAATGGCGATGTCGATTTCTTCACCAATAAGGTCAGCATAGGCGGCATTGGTGATTAGCGTGATGGCCTTCTTGGCGCCGAGACGTTTAGCTAACATCGACATCATGATGTTGGACTCGTCGTTGTCAGTGAGGGCACAAAAGACATCGGTATTCTCGATATTCTCTTGCTGTAACAGGAGCGGCTCGTTGCCACTTCCGTGCAAGACGATGCTGTTCTCCAACATGTCCGACAACTGTCGGCATCGGTCATAAGACCGCTCGATCACTTTGACTTGATACTGCTTTTCCAGGCGCTGCGCGAGGTTGGCGCCAATGTTGCCTCCGCCGGCGATCATGATGCGCCGATAGGGTTTGTCGACCTCTCTCAGCTCCGAGGTGACGGCGCGAATGTGTTCCCGAGCTGCAATGAAGAACACTTCATCGTCGGGCTCCACCACGGTGGCCCCCTCTGGGATAATCGGGTCGCCGCCGGCGCGGAAGATCGCTGCCACGCGCGTATCCACTTTGGGCATGTGCTCCCGAATTTCCTGCAACTCTCGTCCGACAATCGGCCCGCCAGTGACGGCCTTGACGGCCACCAAGCGGATGCGACCCTCCGCGAAATCCAGTACTTGGAGCGCGCCGGGGTTGGCAATCAACTGTTCGATATTGCTGGTGACCAGTTGTTCCGGGCCGATAATCACATCGACTGGGATCGCGCCCGAAGCAAATAGCGCCTGATGTTGAGTGAGATAGTCAGAGGACCGCACGCGGCTGATCTTGGTGGGAGTGCGATACAAGGTAAATGCAACAGAGCACGCCAGCATGTTGATTTCGTCGCTGTCTGTGACGGCAACGAGCATGTCGGCGTCTTCAGCGCCGGCGTTCATCAGTGTTGAGGGGTGGGCGCCATTGCCAAGGACGGTGCGTATATCAAGACGTTCTTGAAGGCGCTTTAGCGTCGCCGCCTGTTCGTCAACAACGGTGATATCGTTTTGCTCATCGGCCAAGTGTTCAGCGAGTGTTCCGCCGACCTGTCCGGCTCCGAGAATAATGATTTTCACCGGCCTCTGGACCCTCCCAACGACCCGCGCCCACCTTACACCATGTCAAAGCTGCCACGCCATGTGGATTAGTCACGTTGGCTTTTCAGCTCCGCCTGATCAGGTTGATGCTTTTCGCAGCATTGCAAAATACAGGCCGTCGCCGCCATCGGGGCGGGGTAGCACTTGCCAGCCATGTTGCTTGGCAACCCCCTCGGGTAGCGAGATCTGTTCAGCTAGGGCACCTTGCTGTGCGCAGAAGGCGCTGACGATGTCGTCGTTTTCTCTGTGTAGCAGTGAGCAGGTGACATAAAGCAGTCGTCCACCGGGTTTCAGTGCCGGCCACAGCCCACACAGAATAGCGAGCTGTTGTGTGGCGAACCGGCCAATATCTTCCGCCTGGCGCAGGATTTTGATATCCGGGTTGCGGCGCATGACGCCGGTGGCAGAGCAGGGTACGTCAGCCAAAATGGCATCAAAGGGAGGCGCCAAGACGCTATCTGGCAAATGGGTGCTGTCTGCCACGGCCGCTGTTAGGGTGAGTCCGAGCCGGTGACTATTTTCCGAGACGCGCTGTAAACGCTTTTCGTTAATGTCCAGTGCCACCAGCTCTTTAAGGTCAGGTTGTTGCTCGAGCAAATGACAGGCCTTGCCGCCGGGAGCCGCACAGGCGTCGAGAATGCGCTCGCCCGGCATTGGGTTCATCAATTGCGCGGCCAGCTGTGCCGAGCTGTCCTGCACACTGACCTCGCCCTCCCTAAAACCCGGGAGCTGACTCACATCCAGAGGAGTCTCGAGCATCACGCCGCCCTTATCGGCATTGCAGGGCTGTGCAGGGATATCGCTGGTAGCGAGTTTTCTCAGGTACTGGTCTCTGGAGATGCGCTGTTGGTTAACTCGAAGGGTCATGGGCGGCCGGTGGCGGGCACTCGCGGCAATCTGCTCAACGTGCTCGCCGTATTCCTGGCAGAGCGATTCATGCAGCCACTCTGGAAGGGCCTGCTCTGCCGCCGCTGACAGTGGTGGGGTGAGATTGCCACCCCGCCGTTGGAACGATCGCAGTACACCGTTGACAAGCCCGGTTGCCCAGGGTTTTTTTAATGCTTTGCAGGCATTGACCGTTTCCGACACCACAGCGTGTTCAGGTGTGTTCAGGTGCAAGAGTTCATACAGCCCCATACAAATGAGCGCTAAAACGTCGTGATCCTTGCGCCGCAACGGTTTTCGGAGGAAACGCTGAGAGAGGGCCTCAAGGTATGGCCACTGACGCAGCGAGCCATAGATCAATTCCTGACACAGTGGCCGGTCAGCAGGCACCGCCGGGTCAAGCGCATGGGGAAGTAGTTTGTTTAGCGACTCGCCACCGAGCACCCGATGAAGAATGCGGGCGGTCACCGCCCTTGGGCTATTCATTGTCAGTGAACACTTGTGGTGGTGAGGTGTTTGCCGGGCAGCATTCGGTCGCGATAACCGTTTAACAGCGCCGATACAGGTTGCGCCTTGGCGCCCGGAAGCTGCGCCTCGGTAATCACGAGCATGCCCTCGCCGCAGGCGACCTGCAGGCCAGACTCGTCTGCTACCAATATCTCCCCGGGGGCGCCGGACTGTGAGGTCGCGGCGGCATGTGCGGCGATGACTTTGAGTCGTTCGTTGTCGATGAAAGTATGGCAGCCCGGCGCAGGCTGGAAGGCGCGAATACGGCGCGCCAGCTCTAAAGCCGAGCACGACCAATCCAAGGCCGTTTCCTGTTTATCAATTTTATGCGCGTAAGTGGCACCGGCATCATCTTGTGGTGTGGCATTGGCCAGCAGCGAGTCGGTGTGCGCCAGAGTTTGGGAGAGCGCTTGTGTACCTAGCGCGGCCAAGTCCTCGAGTAATGTGCCACTGGTGTGATGTGCCAAGATGGGTAGGCGGCTTGTTAGCAGCACGGGACCCGTATCGAGGCCGGGTTCCATGAGCATAATACTGACGCCGGTTTCCTGATCGCCCGCTTCAATGGCGCGTTGCACGGGTGCCGCCCCCCGCCATCGCGGCAGCAGGGAGGCATGGACGTTTAGGCAGCCCAATCGTGGTATCGCCAGAATGTTGGCGGGCAATATCAAGCCGTAGGCCACCACTACCAAGGCGTCGGCCTGCAACGCTGCGAGCGTGCTCTGGCTCTCCGGCGTTTTCAATGATTCAGGCTGCCACACCGGCAACCCCGCCTCGAGGGCCAGTGCCTTGACCGGAGAAGGCTGCAGCCGCTTTCCGCGACCGGCAGGCCTGTCTGGCTGGCTCATGACCGTTTTGATGTGATGAGGCCCTGCGATCAAACTCTCGAGGTGAAGCGCCGCGAACTGGGGGGTGCCCGCAAACACGAGTTGTAGCGGCGCCGACATTGATCAGTCGCGTCGCTTCTGTTCTTTAACGAGCTTGCTACGGATGCGCTGTCTTTTCAGTGGCGACAGATAGTCCACAAACAGCTTGCCTTCGAGGTGGTCAATTTCGTGTTGTAGACAGATACCCATTAACCCATCCAGCTGCTCAGTAAATGCCTGTCCTTCTCGATCCAGTGCGTTGACTTCGATCACGCTCGGGCGTTCTACGGTCTCGTAAAAGCCGGGTACCGAAAGGCAGCCCTCGTCATAAGAGCCCAGCACTTCGTCAATGACCTTGATCTCCGGGTTGATAAAGACTCTCGGGTCAGAGTGATCATCAGTGAGATCAATGACGATAACGCGTTTATGAACATCCACCTGACTGGCCGCTAAACCAATCCCGGGTGCGTCGTACATGGTTTCAAACATATCGTCGACCAGCGTCTGAATGCTCGCATCAACTTCTTTAACCGGTGTCGCGCGGGTCCGCAATCGCGGATCCGGAAATTCGAGAATGGGAAGTAATGCCATGCAGGTTCGGTCCGGTATTCATCAGGTATGGAGGCGGCGAAAAGTGTTCGGATTTGGTCTTGCCCCACCTGTGACACCGCCGCACACTCGGATTATACCGCGATGCCTGAGGGTTGTAGGCCAAGGCGGTTGGCGGAGCGAGCAGTTACAAAGGAGTGGATGCTGTGAACGCGAGCAATTGGATTGCGATCTGCGGGTTTTCTCGAACCAAGCAAGGCCGGCACTTGAGATCGGTGGCCGGGGTGGCCGTTGGTTTGCCCTTGCAAGGGCATTGCGGTCGGTCGTGGCCTCGGCGGCTAATGGTTTATGGAGCGCTGTTATTATCGCTTGCAGTGCAGCCGGCCCTATCTGACGCACAGGAGCCACTGACGCTCAATTCAGATGTGCCCCTGACGTACACGGTAAAACCGGGCGACACCTTGTGGGATATCTCGACACTGTTTTTGCGCGACCCTTGGCGTTGGCAGGAGCTGTGGGCCGGCAATCCCCAAGTCGATAATCCGCATCTCATCTACCCCGGCGATGAGCTGAGGCTGATTTGGGAGGACGGCACTCCCCGGTTAGTTCGCGCGCAACAAAGCGTGGTGAAGCTCTCACCCACGATGCGCCCCAGCCCTTTAGACCTTGCTATTCCGCCTATCTCTCGTCAGCACATTGACCCTTTTCTGCGTCAGCACCGGGTAGCAGAGGTGAAGGCCCTGGAGAGCGCACCCTATGTTGTGTCGGGTGACGACGGGCGTTTGATCAGCGGTGTTGGCGACACTGTCTACGGCACGGGAGCATGGCACGAAGACCGCAGCTTCCGATTAGTGCGCCGGCTAGGAAAGCTTACTGATCCTGTATCTGGTGAGGGCTTGGGCATATTTGTCAGCGATATCGGGGAAGCGATGTTGCACGACGGCGAAGCGACCGCTGGCTTGGCTGCCATGACGGTGACGGAAATGCGTGAAGAAATTCGTATCGGTGACCGCATGTTGCCTGTTACCGAGGCCGCGCTTGACACCCTCTTTCGGCCACAGTCACCCAGTACCTCGATCGACAACGCGTTCATGATCGCTGTGGCCGGAGGCGTCACGCAGATCGGCGTACTGGATATCGTTGTGATCAACAAAGGGGAGCGGGATGCTCTGCGGGTGGGTGATGTATTGGCCATCGACCAGGCCGGACAGGAAGTCAAAGATCCCATTTCTGCGAAAATGGTGCGCCTCCCTGACACCCGGGCCGGGGTACTGATGGTATTCGCTGTTTACGACCGCGCGAGCTTCGGCTTGGTGCTGGAGGCAACGAGAGCGCTTCGGGTAGGCGATAAACTGGTCAACCCCTGACTGACCCGCAGCAGATCACGATGTTGCGATAGCCGTCGCGCCACTTAGGCGCGACCAATAAGTTCTGAGACCTCATGGAAGAGCGATGGCATTTCAGTTTGGTTTCAACGCCGAGGCAGATGGCCGCTGGTTGGCGCTGACACGCAGCATTTTGCTCAACGATGCGCGCTGGCTTGACCAATTGCTGGCCGCCTTTCCGACCCCCGAGTCGGTGCTCAATGCGTCAGCATCAGCACTATTGCGACAAAACCGCGGCGCGGAAATAGTGCGGCGTTCTATTGAAGAAAGCCGGCCACTGTCTTTACCCGACAGCTTGGTGGATGGGTCGGGCCTGTACCTGGTCACGCCACATGATCCTGAGTATCCGGCTCTCCTTGCAGAGTGCGCAGATCGACCACCATTTTTGTTCGTTCGTGGCGACCTGAAGCATCTGGATACAACGACGCTGTCGATCGTGGGTACTCGAAAACCATCACTGGATGGCCAGCGGGCGGCTGCAGAATTTTCTGCTGGTGCTGCCAACGCCGCCATCTGCGTGGTTAGTGGATTGGCACTGGGTATCGACGGCATTGCCCACGATGCTGCCCTGCGAGCAGGGGGCGCGACGATCGCCGTGCTGCCCTGTGGTATTGACCGCATCTATCCACACCGTCATCGCGACTTAGCACAGCGGGTGGCTACTGGTGGGGCGTTGGTGAGCGAATTTCCTTTTGGGACGCCCCCGCGAAAGCATCACTTCCATCGCCGCAACCGTACTTTATCGGGGTTAAGCAGGGCGACATTGGTGGTTGAGGCCGGCCGCCCCAGTGGGACATTACTCACCGCGTCGTCGGCTGCGGATCAGGGCAGGGATGTGTTGGTGTTGCCTTGGTCCATTTATCACCCCAACGGAGCGGGCTGTCGTTATCTGCTGGCTGATGGCGCGACGCTGATGCAGTCGGTTGAGGACCTCTGGGCCTATCTGAATGTGACTCCTGCTGTCGGCCCTACCGACGCATCGCTTGGGTGGGCCTTTGGTAGTGCTGGTAGCGAGATGCCTCAGCTCACGCCTGATCAGCGCCGCCTGCTCGGGTTTTTGGGGGATAGCACCCACCACGCTGATGTGTTGGCAGATACTCTGAAGTGGGAGCTGGACCGTTGCCTTGCCTGCCTGTCTGCGTTGGAGGTGGATGGCTGGGTGGTCAAGGTTGCCGGAGGCTACCGGGTGAGGCGACAACCGCGCACAGTACACTGAGGGCCGCGGCAGTATTGGCCGGGCGGCTGTCGTCTGGGGTAAGGTGCGTCTCTGTTGTTTTATTTTCTTGTGTCATGACATCGCCTCAGTCCAACCCATATTACGCTCGATGGCGGGCACCCCTGATGGCATCCAAGATCGCATCAGGCGAGGTCATCGCCTGTCCAGCAGAGGGGGTGTGGGGCCTCAGCTGTGACCCGTTTGGCGAGCAAGCAGTGCTCACATTACTGGCGATGAAGCACCGGGCGGTGGACAAAGGCTTGATTGTCGTTGCCGCTGATGCGGCGGTTTTTTCAGAGGTGTTGTTGCCGTTGCCAGAGCGTGTGCAAAAAGCGATCGCACTATCTTGGCCCGGGCCGAATACGTGGTTGGTACCCCATCGAGGTGCGTTTCCCGATTGGGTGACTGGCAACAGTGAGGATGTGGCTATTCGTGTTACCTCAGCCCCGGCTCTCGAGGCACTCTGCCATGCTCTTGGGGGGCCCGTAGTGTCAACCAGTGCCAACCCGGCGGGTTTGGCGCCGCCGCACCGACTCTGGGAGGTCAGGCGGTATTTCGGGCCGCTACTGCCGGCGTTGCCGGGGGCTATTGACCCAGAGGGCAAACCATCAACAATACGTCGTGCGGGCGACGGGGAAGTGATTCGTGGCTGAGCACAGCTCGCGCCTAAAAAATAATGGGGGCCTTTGATGGACGCAACCGCCGTAGAACAGTACCTCACCTCGCTGCAGGCAAAGATTTGCGCCGCTTTGGAGGAGATCGATGGCGGGCAGACCTTTGCTACCGAGTCCTGGGATCGTCCTGAGGGCGGTGGCGGCATCAGCCGCGTGTTGGCGGGAGGTGAGATCATTGAGAAAGGCGGCGTCAATTTCTCTCATGTGGTGGGTGCGGGTATGCCAGCCTCCGCAACACAGCACAGGCCGGAGTTAGCTGGGCGAAGCTTTCGAGCCATGGGCGTGTCTTTGGTGATTCATCCACGCAACCCCCATGCACCGACATCCCATGCCAACGTCCGCATGTTTATGGCGGAAAAGCCGGATGAAGAACCGGTGTGGTGGATGGGTGGTGGGTTCGACCTCACGCCCTACTACGGCTACGAAGAGGACGCGATTCATTGGCACGAGACGGCAAAGGCCGCCTGCGACCCCTTTGGTGAAGACACGTACCCCAGGCTCAAAAAATGGTGTGACGATTATTTTTATTTGCCGCATCGGCAGGAGCCGCGAGGCGTAGGAGGTTTGTTCTACGACGACCTCAACGAATGGGGCTTTGAGCAGACGTTTGCTTTCATGCAGAGTGTCGGAGACGGGTTTCTTAAGGCTTACACGCCCATTCTTGAACGACGCAAGGACACGCCATGGAACGAAGCCCAGCGCCAATGGCAGTTGTATCGCCGGGGCCGCTATGTCGAGTTCAATCTGGTCCACGATCGGGGAACTCTGTTTGGTCTTCAAACAAATGGACGAACTGAAGCGATCTTGATGTCTCTACCCCCATTAGTGCGGTGGGAGTATGGTTACAGACCTGAGGCCGGCACCCCTGAGGCCACATTGATGAGCGATTTCCTTCGGCCGCGGGACTGGTTGGGGCTGGAAACCGCGGCGGGGGCGCAGTGAGCCTCTACCTGGCGGCGCAACCTACTGCGGGTTCAACATCAGCAAAGAGTGGGCGCAGTGAGCGCGGGTGAGTCCATACCCGGCCGCTTCGCAGTGGTGGGCAATCCCATTCAACACAGCAAGTCTCCAGCGATTCATGCCGCGTTTGCCGCGCAATCCAGTCGACAGATCGATTACCGCGCAGAGCTTGTCGCAGAAGACCAATTCGAGGCTTGGGTAGGCCGATTCTTTGAGCAGGGTGGCCGAGGCTTGAATGTCACGCTGCCCTTTAAAACCCGTGCCTTTGAACTGGCGGATCAGGTATCGACCCGGGCGCAAATGGCGGGCGCGGCCAATTTTCTGATGCAAGACGCCGCCGGCGAGATCGTCGCTGACAATACTGATGGCAAAGGACTGGTCGCGGATATGACTGCCGGGGCAGGCTGGTCTCTCACCGGAGCGCGTATTCTGTTGGTAGGCGCCGGTGGTGCTGTCAAAGGTGTGATCCCATCGCTCCTAGACGCTGGGCCGGCCAACATTTTGGTGGTCAATCGCAGCGCTGATCGTGCTGAATCCCTGGCCGTATTATGGCGTCAGCAGGGCGCATCTGTTCAGGGAGGGGGACTCGAGCTGGCCGCCTCGGGCGAGTGGGATGTGGTGATCAATGGCACCAGCACGGGTCTGTCCGGCGAGATGCCACCCCTGCCGGAAGATCTGGCACTTGCTGCGGGGTGTTGTTGTTACGACATGGCCTACGCGGACAAACCGACCGCATTCATGGCGTGGGCCAGAGAGCGCGGCGTGTCAGAGGTGCGCGATGGGTTGGGCATGTTGGTAGAGCAGGCCGCTGAGAGTTTTCTCCTCTGGCTGGGTGACTACCCTGACACCGCGCCGGTCATCAACGCTCTGCGAGCAGCCCAACAGTCCCCACATTAAATCGAGTCGTCCAGATATCGTTGCTTTAAATTAATGTAGCCCTGAGCACTGTAAGGCAAGAAAGTTATCTCCTCCTCCGTCAATGCGCGCACTTCCCGGGCCGGACTACCTGCATAGAGGTGGCCGCTTTGCAGGTGTTTGCCCGGGGTAACAAGGGCGCCAGCGGCGATCATGACGTCATCCTCGACAATGACGTTGTCCATAATAATCGCACCCATCCCCACCAAAACCCGATTCCCTACAGTGCAGCCGTGCAACAGCGCGCGGTGGCCAATCGTTACATCATCACCAATGTGGAGCGGATAGCCGCCCGGGTTGTAAGGGCCGTCGTGGGTCACATGCAGAACCGTGCCGTCTTGAACGTTGGTGCGCGCACCGATGCGGATAATCTGTACGTCGCCGCGCATGGCAGCATGAGGCCAGACACTGACATCATCACCTAGGTGCACATCACCCATCACCACCGCTGTGGGGTCAATCATCACTCGATGGCCCAGTTT
>Ga0181600_10003701_pt1 | contig 11663 bp, 12 predicted proteins | sample 041ome_2_FD_132982 | JGI IMG/M metagenome (GOLD analysis project Ga0181600, IMG submission 132982) | Coastal salt marsh microbial communities from the Groves Creek Marsh, Skidaway Island, Georgia - 041406US metaG (megahit assembly) | ecosystem: Environmental > Aquatic > Marine > Intertidal zone... | reverse complement strand
TTCAGAGTTTGGGGTAGCTGCAGAGGGTGATGAGTTGCAATTAACCGCCACTCGTCCGGTGATGGCTTCCAAAGCCCAAACCCAGGTGCAAACCACAGCGAAGCATGTGATGGTGTCGGTGCGCTCAGGCTCATACGGAATTTTGGAAGCAGCCGGAGGTCATGAAGGAGGCACGCCCAACCATCAACCCGTGAAAATAGAGCATCTAAAAATTGAACAGACCGATTCGAAGTTGCAGACGCAGATCCGCGAAATCATCACAGCGGCGGCAGACACCATCGACTTGAATGAGGCTGAGGCTATCGTGGCGGCTGGCCGAGGGGTTAAAGACGAGACTGCTAAAGCCTTAATTGCGGAATTGGCGGGGGTTTTGAATGCGGGCATCGGGGCATCACGCGCCTTAACCGAAGCGGGAGTGTATGATCCAAGCGTTCAAATCGGGCAAACCGGAAAGGTTGTCGCACCGCAGCTCTACATTGCGGTGGGAATCTCCGGAGCCATTCAACACGTGGCCGGCATCACCAACTCCAAGGTGATTGTGGCAGTAAACAAAGACGCGGATGCGCCTATTTTCGAGGTGGCCGACTACGGAATTGTGGGTGATTTGTACGAGGTATTGCCGGCACTAATCGCCGAAATCAAACGCTTAAAAGGATAGCATGGAAGACGAACATTTCGACGCGATTGTCATTGGAGGCGGAGTGGCCGGTTTGTCGGCGGCCATGACCCTGGCGCGTGCCAATATGAAGTTTTTATTGGTGGAGCGGGGCGAGTTTGCGGGTGCCAAAAATGTGTCGGGTGGCGTGCTTTGGGGCAGCGATTTGGCGAAGTTGGTCCCTCTATATTGGGAAGAAGAAGACGGAGGCTGGGAGCGATTTGTGAATCATCGCCGGCTTAGTTTAATGGACGAGCAGTCGGCCTTTACCCTGGATTTTAAATCCAGCCATTGGAACGAGCCTCCCTACACCGGAGTCGTGGTACTTCGAGCGCGTTTTGATAATTGGCTGGCAGGAAAGGTGCAGGAAGCTATCGATGCGAGTGACTATGCCGAAGAATCCTTTATTGCCACCGATATAAAGGTGGATCAGGTGATAATGGAAGGCGGTCGCGCGGTTGGGATTAAAACCGGAGACGAGGAGTTTCATGCTCAGGTGGTGATCATTGCCGAGGGGGTGAACAATTTGCTCACGCGGCAAGTGGGACTTCAAACCGAATATGTTCCCGCCGATCATATGCTCACGGGAATAAAAGAGATTATTCGTTTCGATCAACAGCGTCTAGAAGATCGTTTTCAACTTCGAGGCCGATCCGGAATGAGCAATGAATTTGTGGGATGGGCCACCGATGGTGTGGAAGGAGGAGGATTCTTATACACCAACAAAGATACCCTGTCGGTAGGTTTGGTGCTGAGTATTGCCGATTTGAGAGCGCAGAAGAAATCCCCTCATGATATTTTAAGCCATTTTAAAACCCACCCCGTAGTAGCCGATGCCATCGAAGGCGGTGAAGTGGTGGAGTATTCGGCCCATGTGGTGTCTTCGGGAGATAAACGGGCGATGCCGCGTGAGGTGTATGCCGACGGGGTATTGATAATAGGCGAGGCCGCGAATTTACTACTGAATGCGGGCAAGGCCATTCAAGGCATGGACTATGCGATGAGGTCTGGGATTTTGGCCGCCGAAACGGTGGTGGAAGCCAAAGCTTCGGGTGATTTTTCGCTGGGCAAACTGGCCGACTATCGCAAAAAACTAGATGCCAGCTACATTATGAAAGATATAAATGGGTTTCAGGATGCCGTGCACGTATTGCATGATCCAATTATGCAGCATAAGGTGCCCAATATTTTGTGTGATTTTGGTCGGTCGTTCTTTAGTATCGACAACCAGCCCACAGCGAAATCGAAGGATATGATTTTAGACGCCGTTCGCAGGCATTCGAGCCTCTGGGAAATGGCGAAATTTGGATTTAAAGCAGGGAGGTCGTTATGAAATCACTAGCCGAACGACTAGGTTTGGTGGGATACCGCAACCAGAGCCGCAGCGAAATTAAGCCGCATATTGTGGTAGATACCGATATCTGCAACAGCAGCTGCCCTCATAAATGTACCACTTGGGTCTGCCCTGCCAATTGCTACACCCTCGACGAAAACCAGAAAGTGCATTTTCAGGTCGAGGACTGCATCGAATGCGGCACCTGCATGTATGCCTGCGATCAAGGCGCCGTGGATTGGAATTACCCAGACCCTGAAATTGGTCGCGGGGTGAACTGGAATTTTGGGTAATGCTGTCTTTCTTATAGTGAATCTAATGATAAACTGAAAAAAGCAGCTGAACGATAGAAAGCCATTTTGACATCTAGTGGAGCCTATCGAAACAACGAAATAACCCAAGAGGTCGCGAATAAAAAGATTGATCAGGTTAACCCGGTCCGATCTATCATTCTAATCGCTTCCACATGGTTTGGGTCATGTCTTCAATTTCTTGATCCAAATCTTTGTCTCCAGTACGCAATTTTTCCGTCATTTCTTTTATGATGCGTACTTTTTGAGCTTTTTCGGAATCCACTCCTACTTCTTTTTCAAGTAGCCTAGTGAATAGCTGTTTTAGGGTTATCCCCTCTTTGACGGCATGTATTTTAGCCTTTTTCATTAAATCGTCCGATATATCTATCGTCGTTCTCATGCGTATCCTCAACGTAATTGTGTTATTATTCCCTAATCTTTTAAGCGTTTGATTCCTCGAAATAGCTTTTTTGTAACCACGAACCTAGCTTGTCAAGCCTTCGTTGTGAATCCGCTTTTATTGTGTTCTATTAAACTCGTAAAATCACACAATAAATGGAAATATTATTTATTCTTTTATGTCTATACACATTATCGTTACTAAATTTTGAGACTTAAACACCCAACCAAAAAAGCCTATTTCCGGCCCCAAATATTTTGCCCTTTTAACCCATTTTTTCCTTTCTTTTTTGCTACATTTCAATAAATAGAAACACGGATATATCCCGATAAAATCGGCCCAAAACCAACGATAATATGTCTAAGAGCTTATTTAATATAGATGATGCATTTCTGTTCGAGTCCGAATTAGGTGAGGAGGATCGCCTAATTATGGAAACGGCTCGAGACTATGCTCAAACCGCTCTCGAACCGCGTGCATTAAAAGGCAATACCGAAGAATTTTTCGACATTTCAATTGCCAAAGAAATGGGTGAAATGGGGCTGCTCGGAGTAAATATTCCAGAAGAATATGGGGGCGCTGGCGCGTCATACACTGCTTATGGCTTGGTCGCTCGAGAAGTAGAGCGCGTGGATTCAGGCTACCGCTCGTTCATGAGCGTGCAGTCATCGCTGGTTATGTATCCTATTTCTATATTTGGCACTGAAGAGCAGAAGCATAAATATATTCCTCGTCTGGCCAGCGGCGAAATTATCGGCTGTTTTGGGCTTACCGAACCCGATCACGGATCCGACCCAGGTGGAATGGTAACTACTGCTATGAAAACAGACGGTGGATGGATTATTAATGGGGCCAAAATGTGGATTACTAATTCCCCCATTGCCGATGTTGCCGTTGTATGGGCCAAAGCTAAAGAACATAAAGACGACCCCGGCGTAATTCGAGGTTTTATTCTCGAAAAAGAAATGAAAGGGTATAGCGCGCCGCATACCAAATTCAAGATGAGTTTACGAGCCAGCGAAACAGGCGAGCTAGTATTTGACGACGTTTTTGTGCCCGATGAAAACATGTTTCCTGAAGTTAAAGGCCTTAAAGGTCCATTTATGTGCCTTAACTCCGCGCGCTACGGGATTGCTTGGGGAACCGTTGGAGCCGCTGAATTTTGTTATCAACGTGCACGTCAGTACGTATTGGATCGAAAGCAATTTGGCCATCCTTTGGCAGCCAATCAGCTCATCCAGACCAAATTGGCCAACATGCTCACCGATATTACTTCTATGCAACTCTTGGCGCTTCGCTTGGGTGAATTAAAGGACTCGGAGCGACATCATCCCGGGATGACCTCTCTAGCCAAACGTCATAATTGTGGTAAGGCCCTTGACATTGCCCGCATTGCCCGGGATATGCACGGAGGAAACGGAATTACGGGCGATTATCGGGTCATTCATCACATGGTGAATCTGGAATCGGTGAACACCTATGAGGGAACCTATGATATCCACGGTCTTATTCTTGGGCGTGAAATCACCGGAATTCAGGCCTTTACCCCAAAAGGAAACTAACCATTAATTACCTCGTTATGATTAAGAATATAGCATTTGTCCTTGGCGCCGTACTTATTATTATTCAGTTTTTTCAGATCGATAAAAACCAGCCTCCTGTTAATCCAAACCTCGATTTTATAAGCCTAGAGAAGCCCCCGATGGAGGTGGAGAATTTGTTGCGCAGTGCTTGTTACGACTGCCATTCCTACGAATCGGAATATCCTTGGTACACCAATATCCAGCCCGTAGCTTGGATGATCGATTATCATATAGATCATTCTCAGGAGTATTTGAACTTCTCGGAATGGGGCAATTATTCGCTCAGCCGCGCCGATCATAAGGCCGAAGAGGTCATTGAGTACACCGAAAACGGCGAAATGCCTCTCTGGTCCTACCGTTTAATGCACAAGGAAGCCCAATTAACCGACGACCAGCGACAAGTAATCATGGATTATTTCACCGATTTACGGGTCCAAATTCAAGCCAAACAGGGTAACGCAAACGGCGGTGAGTCTACGCCCGATGCGAACGCAAACAGCGAGTCAGATTAATATATTTTGGAGCGCCTACGTAGCTACATATCAAGGAATCTACCAAGCTATTTAGCTACGCGTACAAGAGGGGGTGCATTAGGATTATCACTGAGATTTGTATTAGGACTAACCCTGGTACTAACACTAGGATCACTACCAAGCACCTTCAACGCCTCAAAACTCCAGGCTCAAGAGCGCCAAGACGTCTGGTTTCAGTCGAGTAATATGCTCAGTCGGCAATTGGCCTTAGAAGATACTACCCTGCGCCCCCGCCAAGCCGAACGCAAATACGAGGATACCATCTACGAACTGCATGGAGAATTGGTTTGGCCGAAACACTCTGGCAAATTTAAAGGCGAATCTAACGGCATAGCAACCCTCGATCAAAACACTCAACTCCAACCCGCCATCGTATTTTTAGTCGGCAGCGGACCCAATTCCACTCATACCGGGTTATACGCCGATTTTGTTCGGGAAAATCTGGAGCAGCTATTCCTGCAACACGGCGTAGCTCTACTGTATTTTGACAAACGCGGCGTAGGCTTGTCCGAAGGGCGTTGGCAGCGCACAGACTTATACGAACGGGCCGATGATGCCCGATCCGCAGTACAGTTTTTACGCCAACAACCTGGTATTGACCCAGATCGCATAGGGGTAGTAGGACATTCTCAAGGCGGGAGTGTTGCGCAAATATTGGGCCATCTTTATGGTGATTCACTAGCTTTTATCGCTTCCCTAGCCGCCCCAACCTATGACACACAGCGCCGACTCACCCACGAGTATTACAATATGTATCACTGCTCGGGAGAACCTCATGATATTGCTATGGACAAGGCCCAAAAGAAAGCCATTTCTGATTTGAATTGGGTGAACGCCTTTCCGCTGACCAAAACCTGGCGTCATCTAAGCGAACTAAGTGACTTTAATCCCGCCCCTCATCTGGCCCAGCTTGAGTTGCCCTCCTATTTCGCCTTTCCAGAGCTTGATTATTTTGTTTCAGCCGAATGGGGAGTGGAAGCCCTTAAACAAGCAACAGAACAAGCAAATTTTGCTCCAGATTTTACTCCAGAAACAACTGCAAACCCCACAAACACAACCATTCAGCTATTCCCAGGGCTAGATCATGATTTCATACCAACCTCGGATGTTTGTGCCGGCGCTGCAACTGAGTTAGAACAATCCGATGAGCAGATCAGCCCAATAAAGCCTGCTTATTCACAAGAATTTCAGCAGAATTTTCAACAGTGGGTGCTGAGCCAGCTAGGCCTAGATGTGATTTAACTAGTCGTGATTTAAAAATCACGCTACTTACAAAAAACCCGCCTCTAAAGCTCGCGAATCCAAATATTCCGAAACTGTACCGGATCCCCATGATCTTGCAGAGCCAATGGCATTTTTTCGGGATGCGGAGTATAGTGCGAAGCGCCAATATAGGTAGTCGGACCCAATAGCTCCACGCTGTTTTGCACCAACACGCCATTATGAAACACTGTGATCCGAGCGGGCGAAACCAACCTCCCCTTCTCCGAAAAACGCGGCGCCATAAAAATAATGTCATAGCTTTGCCACTCACCCGGAGCCTTAGACGCATTAACCAAAGGAATGTGCTGCTTATACACCGAGCTGGCCTGCCCATTATTATAGGTCTCATTTTTGTAGGAATTCAAAATCTGCACTTCGTAGAGTCCCATAAAAAACACCCCTGAATTCGAATATCCTTGCCCTGATTTTCCTTCAGCCACCGGCGCATTCCACTCTAAATGCACCTGCACATCGCCAAAAGCCTGCTTAGTTTCGATTGCTCCCGTGCCTGGGGCCACCGTCATAACCCCGTTAGCCACCTCCCACTGCGCTGGCTCAGTCGCCCTACCCGGCACATAATCAGCTATACTCTCTACCATGCCCGGCATATCCCCTGCAATGCGAAGCTGCATCGCTTGCCACCCCGCCAAATCCGTCCCATCAAAAAGCACTATGGCATCCGACGGAGCCTCCTGAGGCGTCAACCCTGGGCTCACCTGCTCCAAATCCACATATAACTCCGTGGATTCAGGCGTAATGGCCGCCCCCTCCTGCGCCTGTACGGACCAACTTATCCCAATAATAAAGCACAAAAACAGAGTTGTTATCCGCCCAATACGCGAGCAACTGTGCTCAAAGCTGCGTGAAGTAGGTGAAATCAAAGACATAATAGCTTGGTTAATTCAGAGTTATGCAGACACCCCCCAGGAATAAAGCGGGCTTTAGTACCGACTCAGCCAACATAATGAAATTATAAGAGCAATTCGGGTTGATTTTTACACATATATTACACATTATGTATGATATACGTGCAAAGTACACTTTGAGTCTAATTTTTTACGCCGGTTTGATAGACTAGCGAATTCAATAGACTATTGAATCTACTTTTCACACGCGAATTACCTGTAATTAAAGCTCTATATCATGGACTTAGTACATCTAACACGAAAACAACGAGAATTTTTTGACTACATCGTCGAGTATAAGAAAGAGAATGATATTTGGCCTACCTACCGGGAAATTGCTGATCACTTTGGCTTTAGATCCCCCAATAGTGTCACTCAAAATATACAGGCCCTCCTAAAAAAAGGATACCTGATCAAGGGAGATGAGGAGGAGTACGACTTACCGCCCGATAAAAAAGAATTACTTGGTAGTGTCGATGGTGCCGGAATTCCTATACGCGGGCTTATCGCTGCAGGGTATTTGCAAGAAGCGGTAGAAGCTGATTTAGGACAGCTAACCATGAATACTCTGTTCCCAAACCTAGACAAGTTATTTGCTCTACGAGTCTCCGGATTCAGTATGAAAGACGCTGATATTTACGATGGGGATTTTGTTCTCCTAATGGATACAGAGTTAAATAGTGGGGATATTGGTGCGGTCTTATACAATGGCGAAACGACCTTAAAACGCATTTTTTGGGATGACCAGGGTCTTCGACTAGAGGCCGCCAACGAAGAATACGACGACATCTATGTCTCCCCGGATGTGTTTGAAGAAGTTCGCATCATCGGAAAGTATATTGGCCACGTAAACCGTCAAGGCTTTCAGCGTGCCCCTGCCAAGGTAGCTTAGCGTATCAAAGAGTACTTTTAATTATAAAAGGTCTTTTTTTTATAAGAGGATTCTCTTATCTTATCAAGCTCTAAAATAATTGCATAATTAAATTATCCGCATCATGTACGCGATTGTAGAAATAGGTGGACATCAATACAAAGTAGCCGAAAACGACACATTGTTCGTTGACAAACAGAACGTAGAAGGAAATAAACTCAGCTTCGATCGGGTACTTTTAGTTAAAGAAGACAGCGGCGTAAAAATAGGTACTCCTGTTGTGGAAGGCGCAGAAATCACTGCAACCTTGCTAGATACCGTAAAAGCCGACAAAGTATTGGTCTTCAAAAAGAAAAGACGCAAAGGATATCAAAAATTGAATGGTCACCGGCAGGTTATGTCGCAGATTCAAATCGACAGCATCACGCTCGGCGGAGCCAAGAAAAGTAAAGCTAAAGCAGCTGAAACAGTAGCAGATGCAGCTCCAGCTCAAGTAGAGGCTGCTAGCAGCGACCTTTCTTCAATGAAAGTAGCTGATTTAAAAGCTCTAGCGAAGGAAAGAGGTATCGAGGGATACACGAGCATGAAAAAAGCTGAGCTCATCGAAGCATTAAGTTAATAGAATTTAGTTAATAGTAACCGACTCAAAAGAATACGACAATGGCACATAAGAAAGGTCAAGGTTCAACCAGAAACGGACGTGACTCAAACTCGAAACGACTAGGTATTAAACGATTTGGTGGAGAATTTGTACGCTCTGGCGGTATCATTGTACGTCAGCGTGGAACTAAATTTCATCCAGGTACCAACGTAATGCGTGGTGGCGATGATACTCTATTCGCAACTTCCGAAGGAACCGTCAGCTTCTCTAAAAGCGTGGGCGGACGCCGCTTTGTGCATGTAGATGCTATCGCTGAATAAGCATTCTGCACCAACATTTTTTAAACCCTGTCTTCTCTGAAGTCAGGGTTTTTTTATACCCAAGATTCACCCGCGATTTGTATTTTATGTCTATGAATCAGGCAAGTCAAATACCTTTACCCCCGCATTGGCCCGTACTTAATGAGATCAACGACACTCATGGCCATCCACTCCCAGCAGGCACAATTTATTGCATAGGGCGCAATTATGCCGATCATGCCAAAGAAATGAATGCGGCCATCCCCTCCGAACCTATGGTATTCACTAAACCGGTGGGTAGCTTAAGCATCGGAGATGGTAGTCTTAGTTTGCCCGCAGAAAGCCAAGATGTGCATCATGAAGTTGAATGGGTCATCGCCATCGGTAAAGGGGGCAAACACATTTCCCTCGACCAGGCTTGGGACCATGTGGCAGGTTGGGCGGTAGGCATTGATTTTACCGCGCGCGATCTTCAGGCAAAAGCCAAAGCGGCGGGTAAGCCATGGACACTAGCTAAGGGATTCGATGGTTTTGCTCCTGTAAGTTCATTTTCTGCTAAACCCTCGGCAATTAGCCTTGAAGATATGTCGGACTATCAGCTGCAATTCCAAGTTAATGGGATTACTCGACAGTCGGAGCACCTTAACCAAATGCTCTTTAGCGCAAGTGAACTGATTCAGTATTTATCGAGTGTATTTACCCTTCAACCTGGAGATCTAATTTTTACGGGCACGCCCTCCGGAGTATCGCAAGTGGTCCCGGGAGATCGATGCCTCGCAGAACTCAAAGACCCTAAAGGATCAACCACCCATCGCCTCGAAATTGTAATTGAATGAAACAGATAGCGGTTGGTTTATTACTTGGCTTAAGCATGAATGTTGCACAAGCCAATGTTTTTGCAAAGTCTGCAAGCTTTAACGGTGCTGCGCCCTTCGTTGATTCTGAGAACTTTGCATATCCAGTGCCAACCACCAAAGAAGACACCACCTTCACGCCCGATTATCGCTGGCCGGTCGATATCTCACGCCACCTCTCTGGTACCTTTGGCGAAACGCGATCGGCTCATTTCCATTCCGGACTCGACATCAAAACCTGGGGCCGTGAAGGGTACCCTGTCTTTGCCAGCGAGCGAGGATACATAAGCCGGATTGCCATTAGTGCGGTTGGTTATGGCAAGGTTCTCTATGTCACTCATCCCAATGGATACACCAGCGTATATGCTCATTTGCAACGTTTTAGACCCGATATTCAAGCCTATATCGATTCGATTCGAGTGGCCAGAGGCTATCTTTTTGAAATCGACCTCGACCTTGGCTATGCCGAAAACAGATTCAAAGGCGCTCCCAGTAAACCACGGTTTAATGTGAACCGAGGCGAGCGCATCGCTTTTTCTGGTTCCAGTGGTATTGGCCCTCCACACCTGCACTTCGAAATCCGTAACCCCGAAGAGCGCGCCCTCAATGCTTTGGAATATGGCATCGCGGTAAAGGATCAAGTTCCCCCCACCATTCGTTCGCTCATGGTTCTCCCACTTAGTGCACGTAGCAGGGTTCAAGGACAAACAACAAAACAAGCTTTTCGGGGTACTACCACCGATGGTGATGCAACTGATTTTAGGATGGTAGAAGTAGATGGCCCTATTGGCGTAGCTTTCGATATTTTTGATGGGGCGGATGAAGTCACCAACAAATATGCCTTTTATGAGGCTTGGCTCATTGATCATGGCCTTGGACATGAACCAGAATCTGAACATGGACATGATGCCGACACTGTATTCTATCAGCGCATCGATGCCGTAGATTTTGAGGACGGCGGTGCGATGTTTTTCGATCGACTAGCCGGGCCAGGAAATAGGAGGCGCGGTTATCAGGTCTTTTTTCCCCAAGAAGGTCCCTCCGTTCCCTTTTACAAACAAGCAACTATGGGGCCCGGGGTAGGCCAATCGCTCGGCAGCCAAGCTGGAGATCAGCGTCGTTTTGAACTTGTGGTCAAGGATTACAACGGAAACACCTCTCGAGCTTTTTATCGGTTAAAGCAGAAAAAAAGCCAGCCTCCTATTCCGGATACTTTCCAACTAGCTCGACAGACATCCGTGCATCCCTCCGATTGGAGCTGGCAAGCCAACTGGGTGTCCATCAGCGATAGCATTACCGCGGAACTGCCCGATGCTAGTACCTATTGGATTCAGAACCGTCAGCTGTTTAGTATGATACGTCTGAAACCGAATCAACCAGCTATGCTTCGAAGTCAAGACCAGCGCATCCGTGTGCTAGCTGACGAAGATAGTTTTTCAGACACGCTCAGTGTAGGTGTCTTCCATGATCATTCGAGGCGACCCTTGCTAGGAATACTCCCTCTTCCACTCCCCCAACAAAAACCCTTCACCATCGAATGGTTTGTGGGAGATTATGTAACCACTCTTGATTCTCTTGGTTTCGCGCGCGAATCTCTTGCCCTATTCAAATTTAACCCTGAAGACAACTCCTTTAGCCGAGTATCCTCACAGCTTAGAGGAGGCACCATACGTGCTCGCGTTTCGGGAAGTGGGTTATTCACCCTTTGGGCCGATACCTTAGCCCCAAAAGTTTCTAATCTAAAGGTTGGCCCAACCGTTTTTGGCAGCACGGGAGTTCGCCTCAACTTCTCTGAGGAACATTCAGGCATTGACACCAAGGCCTCCTTTATCAGAGTAAATGGAAAAGAAGGCATTATCGAGTACGATTACGAAGAAGATGAAATGCTTTACTATCTACCAGGCTGGGTTGCCGATCCTTCCGAGTCACTCCTCATAGAATATGAAGTAGTGGACGGATCGGGAAACCGAACCACGCGTCGCATAGAGCGATCCGCACCCTAAGTTTAAATCTTTAGAGCAAATCGTGGCGGAACACCACTTTACGATAGCGTTTATCGAGCTCACTTCGCTT
>Ga0181600_10003697_pt1 | contig 11667 bp, 12 predicted proteins | sample 041ome_2_FD_132982 | JGI IMG/M metagenome (GOLD analysis project Ga0181600, IMG submission 132982) | Coastal salt marsh microbial communities from the Groves Creek Marsh, Skidaway Island, Georgia - 041406US metaG (megahit assembly) | ecosystem: Environmental > Aquatic > Marine > Intertidal zone... | reverse complement strand
CTTTGCATCGGTTTCGGTCAATAACATCCGAGAATGTGATAATCGCGCGCGCAACAATTGTTGTTTCAATCCCACGCCCATGACTTGGCGATTGGATTGATTTGCCCTCGGACGCGGAAATTCCCGCCTATACGTTGGCATGGGCCCAAGGGTCAGGATGGATGTGGCAAATCCCTACGCAAGGCCGCATTGGATGTTGGTATGTTTATTCAGACCGTCATATTACGCCTGATCAGGCCAAAACAGAAATCGAAACCACACTGGGCCATACGATTGAACCGCGTGCCGATATTGTGATCGACGCGGGCCGTTTGCAAAATGTTTGGGTTGGCAATGTTCTGGCATTAGGGCTAGCCTCAAGTTTCCTAGAACCTCTTGAGGCGACGTCAATCCATGGCACCCTCGTTGCAACTTTGCTATTTGCAAAAAGGCATTTGCAAAGTTTGGATCAAACATCTGACACTGCCCGTGCGACCTTTAATGCCGCAATCGCAGATCAGGTGGACGATTTTCGCGACTTCATCAATCTACATTATGTCACCGAACGGCGGGACACTCTATTTTGGCGTGATGTTGCAGATACCTTTATTCAACCGCAAACGCGTGAGAAAGTCGAATTTTGGTCACGAAATATGCCAAGATCACATGATTTCAAAAACGCGCTGGATGGATTACCCCATTTCGAGGAGTTATTGCATTATCCCGTTCTCGATGGGCTTGGCCTTTTAAACCGAAATGTCGCAAAACCCGTGATGCAACACAATCCAAAGCTTCGCGCCTTTGCGCGCGACACCGTTGATCACCTAACCAAACAGTCACGTGCCTTGTCTGCGCGCGCCCTTTCCCATCATGCGTGGTTAACATCACTACGCACAAACGAGGCTTAGTATGAATAAAACGGTCACTTTTCATGATCTTGCTGGAAAAAGCGTCTTTATAACAGGGGGCGGATCCGGCATTGGAGCGTCCCTGACAGAGGGCTTTTTGGAACAAGGCGCACAGGTGTCATTTGTACAGCGTTCTGATGCAACCGAGTTTTGTAATGCCATGGGTGCTAAATATCAAAACCGTCCAACCTTTATCCCCTGTGATATCACAGATATCGCCGCCCTGAACAAAGCGATAGCATCGACCGTGACCCATCAAAACGGACTGGACATTTTGGTTAATAATGCCGCCAACGACCAACGCCATCAGACGTCCGAGGTCGACGAAGCATTTTGGGATTGGTCCACATCTATCAATCTCAAAGCCTATTTCTTTGCTTGCCAAGCAGCGGCTGAGCAGATGAAATCGAATGGCGGCGGATCTATCATTAACTTTTCATCAATCAGTTATATGATGGGCAACGCAGGCTATCCGATTTACACCACATCAAACGCAGGTATCACCGGCATGACCCGCAGTTTGGCGCGGGAATTTGGGCCAGACAAAATAAGGGTAAATGCGTTGGCGCCTGGTTGGGTATTGACGGAAAAACAATTGGATAAATGGGCCACGCCCGATGCGCTGGCGGCGCATTTGGAACGCCAATGTTTAAAGGATCATCTTTCCCCAAAAGACATCGTTGACACGACCCTGTTCCTTGCCTCTGATGCAAGCCGTATGATGACGGGTCAGGCTGTGGTCGTTGATGGAGGTGTGGTAACCACGGGCTAAACATGCAACACATCGAGAGCGATATGAAACGCACCATCGGCACTTGTTATTATCCAGAACACTGGCCAGAAGACATCTGGTCCCAAGATGCACAACGCATGGTCGAAGCAGGTTTAACCTGGGTTCGCATCGGTGAATTTGCATGGACACGCCTAGAACCAAGTCCCGGCCAGTATGATTTTGATTGGCTGGATCGCGCGATTACAGTTTTGGGCGATGCGGGGTTGCGTGTTGTTTTGGGGACCCCGACAGCCACGCCAACACGTTGGATGATCGACAAATACCCCGACATGATTGCAATTGATCGCGACGGCAAACCGCGGAAATTTGGTTCACGGCGGCATTATTGTTTCTCGCACTTAGGATACCAAGCTGAATGCGCGCGCATCGTCAAAAAGATGGCGCAACGATATGGCACAAACCCCCATATTGCCGCTTGGCAAACCGATAATGAATATGGCTGCCATGACACGACCCTGTCCTATAGCGACGCGGCGCGCACCGCGTTTCAAGCTTGGCTGCGCAAACAGTTTGCGACAACAGGAAACGATGGTGACATCGGCGCGCTCAACGCCGCTTGGGGCAATGTGTTTTGGTCGATGGATTATGCAAATTTCGATCAGATCGATCTGCCGAATTTAACAGTCACAGAACCCAACCCGTCGCACAGCCTAGCCTTTCGACAATTCAGTTCGGATCAGGTTGTCGCATTCAACAAAATACAGGTGGATATTATTCGCCAGTATTCTAATGCGCCGATCGCGCATAACTATATGGGTCGGATCACAGATTTTGACCATTTCAAAGTTGGTGAATGCCTCGATATTGCCAGTTGGGACAGCTATCCTTTGGGTTTCCTAGAAGATCGCGTGGACGCTGACGAAGCGCACAAAGCACACTATGCAAAACAGGGTGACCCGGATTTCCAAGCCTTTCATCATGATCTATACCGCGCCGTCGGGCGTGGCCGATGGTGGATTATGGAACAACAACCCGGTCCCGTAAATTGGGCCCCCTATAACCCTGCGCCATTGGCTGGAATGGTGCGGTTGTGGTCATGGGAAGCCTTCGCCCATGGCGCCGAAGCTGTCTGTTATTTCCGTTGGCGCCAAGCCCCTATGGCCCAAGAGCAAATGCACGCAGGCCTTTTGCGGCCGGACAGTGCAGATGCCCCAGCACTGGCCGAAGCGCGACAAGTTGCCCAAGAAATCGCAAATGCGCCCGAAGTCAGCATTTCACAGGCACCCGTGGCAATCATCTTTGATTACAATTCTGATTTTGCTTGGTCCGTGCAACCACATGGCAAAGGGCTGAATTACTTTTCATTGGTTTTTCAGGTCTATCGTGCGCTTAGGTCATTGGGCCTTTCTATTGAAATCTTGCCTCCCTCAACGCGTGATTTCACCGGCTACAAAATGGTGTTTGTCCCGGGGATGATCCATGTGGCGGGTGATCTCATTGACGCTTTGGCCTCGGCTGATGCACGTGTGATTTATGGCCCACGCACCGCAGCACGGGGCGAACACTTGACCATCCCGACGCCCTTGCCGCCTCGGATTACAGGTCTGGATGTCACGGTATCCTATGTCGAAAGCCTGCGACCAAGCCTGTCTTTGGCATTAAAGAACGGTGGTCAGGTTACCGGATATTTCGAACACTTAGAAACATCTGCCTTGATCGAAGAGCAAACCACGACTGGTTGCCCCGCGGTTGTAGAACAAGGTCATCAAGTTTATGTTGCAGGCTGGTTCGATCACACTGGCTGGCGTGCATTAATTAAACGTCAAGCGGCTGGCGCAGGGCTGTCCGTGATTGATCTGCCCGACGGGCTGCGCTGTCGAGACACGCGGACAGAACGGTTTTGGATCAACTATGACACGCAAGATCATCATATAAATGGAAAATGTGTGCCAGCGATATCCTATTTACGCGAAGACCTAGAGGCACCTGTGACGCGGTGACGCGAAGCCAAAGTGTTGCAAACCAAAACAAAAGACTTAGGGTGTATCAACGCGGCATTTTATAAATGTTGTGACCAACCTTTTTATGTTTAACTGCCAAAAGGAAAACCCGATGGAAAACACCACCCTTGGGACCAAGGTTCCGACACAAGGTTTACATCATGTAACGCTAGTGGGTGCGGATAGACAAACGTCGATTGATTTCTGGCAAGGCCTTTTGGGAATGCCATTTGTTTTTGAACAACCCAATCTTGATAACCCCGAGGAATCTCATCTTTACTTCGATCCCGGTGATGGGCGATTGATCACTATTTTCACCAACGAAGGTCGAACGCCACATCAAAAGCGTGTCCCGCAAGATATAGGTGCAGTGCATCATATAGCATTCGACGTAAGCCAATCTGTATTCGAGCAAATAGAAGAACGGTTCAAGGCGCGTGGGCAAGCCTATGTTGGGCCCAAAGACCGCGGATTTATGAAATCTATTTATTTCAGAGATCCATTGGGGCTATTGATAGAATTGGCATCCTATACATTCACCGTCCCCGAAGGTTTTCGGGTCGCCGATATCATGATCAACGCGCATCGCGCACGCGTCGCGGAAGGCGCGTATAATATTCAACAACGCCATATCGCCTTGGCAATCGAACAGCTGATGGGGACGCGTGATACCCTTTGACATAGCTTGCATAAAAAGCACCTAAACCTGATAGATGACATAGAGGTAGGACATGACCAAAAGTTCAGATAACCAAAGTATAAACACCAGCTGCGAGGCCTGCGAATTTGATTCACCAATCGTCAGCGAACAAGATCTAAAATCATTTCTATCGGCCAACGCAGAATGGGAATTAATCACCGACCCCTCGGTTCGAAAAATAAAAAAGCGCTATCGTTTTCGAAATTTTGCAGAGGCTGTGGTCTTTACCAATTCTGTTGCCGAGCTTGCCGAAGAACATGGACATCATCCGATCATCACCACCGAATGGGGTGCCGTCACTTTGGAATGGTGGAGCCATAAGATTTCCAATCTTCATTCCCTTGATCTTGAGTTGGCGCAAAAATGTGACGCTATTTTGGCGTGATCATACGCTCTGCTCTGTTTCAATAAGGCTTAATAAACCGTTTGCGCAGACCAACCAACGTTGATCAATCGCGTCCATCTGATGGGTATCGAAATCTATATCACTTTCCCAATACCGACCACTTTCAACAAAATAACCTAAGGTGCGCTCTATCGTCAAAATGTCGCGCGCTTTACGATGAACCTCTTGAACCTCGGGGGACAAAGGGTTCAACACGTAATACGATCTTGGAAACACAAGTTGCGATTTTGCAATCGAAAGGTTGCTAACAGAGCAGTCATTCAACATCGCAATGCAAAAAAATCGTGCCGATTTTGCATCCAAATTTCGCAGTGTGATGTCATCACGCAACGGATCAGCGGTCCCTTTTCCGTAAAAATGCGTTTTTGCAGTATCGTCATAGACCATGTCACAGCCCAGAACGTCAATTTTAACAGGCCTATGGTGACCTAGCGCCCAATAAAGCGCGGTAAAGGCCATCGTTGCCCCCGCATAGACAAAACCGCCAAACTGATTTTGAACATCAACAAAGTCAGTTTCAGTCACAACTTTTTGCTGATCAGATATCTGAACTGGTTTTCGATCATCGGGAAAATCATAGGGATAGATCAATTCGGTCCATGTTTCTAACACGCGCCACGCATTATTGATCGCGATTATTTCATCATAGACCGAAAGATCATGGTGATGGACCTCGACAACATTTGGACCAGATCCAAGAATAAGAACATTTTTTTTCACCATTACCCCTCATTTCACAAACACAAAACTAAATCACAACCGTAATACATTCGATCTGATAAATTGCGATGCACCCAGCGCAATTTATCAACAAAATGATATTTTAGGCGACCAAAAGAGCCTCGGGTTTGAGTGTATCAATCGTCCAAGTTCAAAAAGCCACCCGATTGACGACGCCAGAGCTTTGCATACAAGCCGTCACGTGTGAGCAATTCGTCATGCCTACCTTGTTCAATAATCTTGCCCTGATCCAATACAATCAAACGGTCCATGGCTGCAATCGTCGACAAGCGGTGTGCGATTGCAATCACCGTTTTACCCTCCATCAAGGCGGCGATGCGGGATTGAATGGCGGCTTCGACTTCTGAATCCAATGCACTGGTCGCTTCGTCCAAAACTAATATTGGCGCATCTTTTAGGGCAACGCGTGCGATAGCGATCCGTTGCCGTTGACCCCCCGACAACTTAACGCCACGTTCTCCCACATGTGCATCCAATCCCTTGCGCCCATAGCTGTCCACCAAGTCGTGAACAAATGCGTCAGCCTCGGCCATGCGAAGGGCTTTCAAAATGTCGTCCTCACTGGCATCTGGGCGACCATAGGTGATGTTTTCGCGGACGGATCGATGCAACAAAGAATTATCTTGCGTCACCACACCAATAGCCGCGCGCAAACTTTCTTGGGTAACGGAATTTAAATCCTGACCATCAATTCGAATAGTCCCAGACTGAACATCATAAAATCGCAACAACAGGTTAACCAACGTTGATTTGCCAGCCCCCGATCGTCCAATCAATCCGATTTTTTCGCCTGCGCGTAAGTCTAACGATAAATCATTCAGAATAGAAACTCGGTTCGGGCGCGTGTTCGCGTCGTAATGAAATGTGACGTTTTCAAATTCGATCCGCGCGCCAGACACATCCAATGGAACGGCGTCAGGCGCATCAACAATTGCGCGTGACAATGAAATGCTGGAAATTCCATCGCGCACCGTGCCCACGTTTTCAAACAGTGCCGCAAATTCCCACATAATCCAATGTGCCATATTGTTTAAGCGTATCGCCAATGGAACGGCGATCGCGATTGCCCCGACGTCCACCTGATTTTGTGTCCAAAGCCACAACCCCAATGCCGTGGTTGATGCAACAAGCCAGACGTTTATTAAATTTAGAATGATATCTTGGGTCGTCGAGAGACGCATTTGCAGACGCACGGTGGATAAAAACCGTTCCATGCCAGCTTGCATCCAACGCTCTTCTCGGTCTGCATGCGAAAATAGTTTGACCGTTGATATGTTGGTGAAACTGTCGACAACGCGCCCGGTCATCATGCTGCGCGCATCGGCTTGATCAGCGGCGACCCGTGCCAAACGCGGAACAATTTGCCACAACATAAGCGCATATAAAAAAGCCCACGTTAAAAAAGGAATTGCAAGGCGCCAATCAAGCGTCGCTGTCAAGGTCAAAGCACCAATAAAATAGACGGTCACATAGCTGCCGACATCCATTATCTTCAATGCAACTTCGCGCACAGCAAGCGCGGTTTGCATCAAGCGCTGTGCAATCCTGCCTGCGAATTCGTCGTTAAAATAACCGATAGATTGACGTAACAGATATCTATAGACCATCCATCTAACACGTTGCGGAAAATTTCCCATCAAGGATTGATGCAAGATCATCGACGTCAACGCGTTCAATATCGGCAGGGCAACGACCAAGGCAATTCCCTTTAGAATTAAATCGGCACCGTTGTTTTCCCAAAAGTCGTTCTTAGAACTTGTGGCCAAAACATTGACCAAATCCCCGATCCAACCAAAAATATAAACTTCAAAAATCGCGATCGCGCTCGCGCCGATCCCGACAAGGCAGAGCCATAAAAAAACGCCGCGCGAATAATGCGTCATAAAGCCCCAAAATGTGGATGGAGGCGTGATTAGGGGCGCATTTGGATATGCCGAAATTCTATCTTCAAACCACGAAAACATAGTCTTATGTTTCTTTCATTAAATTCTGTGATCACGCCGTATCAATTAAAGCATTGCTTTGTTATCAAAAACAATCACACTGGTACAAAGATCTTGCGTGCTGCGTCAATATGCAATGATCACATAGTTTAGCACCACATCACAATACGAGTTATTGTTAGACGGAGACACTTGGTAAACATGAAAGAAGTCGTGTTGCAAAACAGGCCCACCGGGGCACCGCGTTTAGATGACTTTCGCCTAGTTGATTGGCAAAAGCCTGCGCTGTCCGAAGGCGAAATATTGGTAGAAGTACATAGCTTTTCCCTAGACCCCTACATGCGCGGACGGATGGATGACGCCAAATCCTATGCCGCGCCGGTGCCATTGGGCGCGCGCATGGAAGCGGGTGGCGTGGGGCGCGTGATCGATAGCGCGTGTGAACAATTTAGCATCGGTGATTTTGTCTTTGGCATGACCGGCTGGGCCACACATGCAATCCTAAATGCAAAAATGGTCAGAAAACTGACTCTGCCCCGTGAACATCTAACACGGGCTTTGGGTGTTTTGGGAATGCCCGGATTTACCGGTTGGTTTGGCCTAACGCAGCATGGAAAACCCAAGGCAGGTGAAACGTTGGTTGTTGCGGCCGCGACAGGTCCCGTTGGGTCAATGGTTGGACAACTGGCCAAGCAGCACGGCTTAAACGTGATCGGTATCGCGGGGTCGCATGAAAAATGTGAGATGGCTGTCAACGAATTTGGTTTTGATCACTGCTTGAATCATCGAAATTTTGAAACGCCGAAAGAAATACGCACGGAAATTGCGCGCTTGGCGCCCCTTGGCATTGATATCTATTTCGAAAACGTCGCAGGACATATATTAGAGGCCGTTTTGCCGTTGATGAATGTCCATGGACGGATCCCAGTGTGCGGTATGATCAGCTGGTATAATGCAGGCCGCTTGGGGGCCGACGCAAATTCCTCTAGTTTGACGGCACCGCATATATGGCGAAACATTTTGGTGAACCGATTGTCGGTAAATGGCTTTATCATCTCGGATCATTGGGACCAGTTTGGTCGCTTTTTGCAAGATCTAGAACCGATGATCGATGCTGGTAAACTTAAGTACAAAGAAGACATTACGCATGGCATTGAATCCGCGCCTGCAATATTTATCGGTATGCTGGACGGTCAAAATCAAGGTAAAACCATCATTCAAATCGATGTATAAAATCCGGCGCCGAACGGGCGGTTAAACGTTGCGCGGTTGACATAAAATACACACATGAACAGTTGGTTACCAAACTTTAACTGGGCGCATACGCGTAACTGTGGTTTCGTGTTACCGCATCCTAAGGTGTTGGCTACGCTTTGGATATGTGTCTTTCGGTGACCTTGGCCTATGATTTTTTCTTGGGCTGGGGTGCAACGAAAGACACATTCATTGCATGAAAGATGGACGGATAAAAACAAAGGTTCGCCAAATGATACATGATGACAGAGACCTGATCGAAAGTGATAATCCAATCGCAAGCCTCTCTCAACAATACCAGAGCGAGATGGAAAATGCCAATTCGCCGCGCGGGCGTCATCATCGCAGGATAAACGCAAAAACCTTGGTCAGAACCAGCGAATTTGATGTGCCAGAATTAATTGAAAGGCCACACACGCCTTGACCGTTGGTAATAATTTATTACATCAACACTGCAGAGTTTGAAAATGTTGAACGATGATGTCCCCGCCACATGCCCAGAATGCCAAAGCAGTTCTGTCGCCCTCAGCCATGACAAGATCACCTGTCAATCCTGTAACGCCGAAGAATTTTTTATGATTATGTCCGATACCGGCCAAGGCAATAGCGTCACGCAGATGAACCAGAACCACATGAGGTTTGTTCTACAACGTTGGAATTTTGCAGGTTAGTTTTTTCAAAGGGCACTTTCAATCAAACAGATATCATAGGGCATATTCTTTTGGGCGGCTTAGCACTCGCTCCTGAATATTCTCAAATTAGCTTTTCATTCTATTATTTAGTGGCACGGATATTGAATTCCACCGTTAGTTTTTCTTTGCCATAATTTTGGGGACCTGATTTAAAGGCCGAAGAAATAAATAGAAAATGCAATTGCTGTCAAACTGCAAATAATCAGGACCTTCAGATAGATTTTGCGCATTCGGTCAGACCGCTCAAATTCGAACTGATATTTAGCGTAATTTTTTAATTTATCATCTAACGACATTCTTACAGACTAACCGCGAGCTTGTTAAAATCAATATAAATCACCATGCAACCTTGCCATTTAGCTTGCGGCGTTTGCCACCTTTGCGAGGTTCATTATTTAGGTTGGCTTTATTAAAACCACTCTAAAACTACATGCATAAATAAGAGATTTGGTAGAAACCCGAAAAAAGCGATGCAAAAACACTCTGCTCTCTTTCCCCAACCATTGAATGGATCATCAAATTTTTTAGGCAATAGGGCCTCCTATTTTTTAGTTAGGAGTTAGTATATTAAACCTTCGGGAAAAAGATCGTTAAATAAATGTAATCACCTTCAAAACGGCATGAATAAGGATGAATACTACTGAAAATATAATATGAAAAAATAAAGAGAAGTTGCATTTACGGCGTATAATTTTGGAGGACGGCTTGACGCGATTATTACAACCAAGTGTTATTTTTTAGTCACACCATTAATCCTCATTTTAATTCATCATATTTCTTTAGCTCATTTTCGAGTAACCTATAAAAAAAAATATAAAAATGAGGCAGTACAATGAACATCCATGCAGCATATGATTTGCCATTTTTTGAACGTCGTGCACGGTCATTAAAAGGCAAACTTAACTTTAAATTCACTACATACATGATGATTTTATTTATCTTGATCGTGGTGGCGATAGAAACTTTATCAGTTTAAAAAAATGTTTCGAAAATCCACCTATGCGTCTATCATCTGGCTGCTTCTACAAGGCGTTGGCATCCTTCTGATAATTATGTTAATTTCCACAGTATTGTTAGGCATATAGCTCCAAGAGGCAGGCTCAACACAAGTAACTCGCGATGACGGTACTTTGGACTATTTTGAAACTGGAATTGCCCTTTTAGGCACCAACTCCTTGGAGGCGCTAGTTTATTGACCGACATTGAAATAATTAAAAATCTACAAAAGAAGCAAGAAAAAAAGTTTTTGGAACTAATGGCTGACTTTGATGAGCAAGCATTGCGTAATTGGATACATGAGTTATGGCTGCGCCATCAGTATTACAAATCAGGGTTAAAGTATGATTATACCAATATTTGCCTGTCGTTTCTAATTGAAGATGATATGGCCCGCAATATTCATCTATTGGAGTTCAAAGAGTTTTATAACGGTATGCGGGAGGCTTGGCGAACTGCACAGGGACAAAAATTTGTTATTCCAAGCTATATCAATGATTGGTTCATATCAACACTGGCGCCCGATCACTGTCCGCCTCGAAAGAAGTATTATCGACCTCATAAAGGTCTATTTGAACACGTGATTTGTTATTGCATTTATACCGCTTCGAAATATTCACCCTTTGAAGCAAACAGAGAAGAGAAAAACGCACCCAACTCAATATGTGACTTTGTAGCAGAAGAGATTGGCTTAGATTTTAATACTGTTAAGCGTATGTGGCTGCATAGGGATCGCGATTTATTTCCAAGAATAAAACGTGCGCACTGAATTAATTTTATCACTATTTATAGTTATCCACTTTTAGTTCTTACTAACCTTAATCTGCAGCCAGTAATGAACGTTGAAAACACCAAGAAATAACATCGTGTTTATCAATTCGAACGTTATTCACAAAAGACTGTCGGAATGAAATATTGTTTGTGGGAATATCTGAACTTTAACTTACAATGCAGTATTATAGAGGATTTTGCATGATCAAGCGGGATACACTTTCATCAGTGGCTTAAAAGCAGCTATGAAATCCGACTATTCCAAATTTTCCAAATTAGAACGTAAAGATATGGACTTAAACATGCCAGTGATCTCTGATTGCGGTATACGATCAAGAATACCATCTTTGATTTGTCGTTGGTTCCAAATTATTGATATTTCAGGATCATGAAGCATCGCCCATTTTCCGAAAAAACGATCACTCACTCGCCTACTAACGAGTTTCTTTACCCCAGCATGACGATCATCACCGCAGATGCGCATGAAGGTCGCGTTCACAGCTTCAGAGCTACCTTCAAGGAGCTGGACATATATGTCGTGTCT
>Ga0181600_10003694_pt1 | contig 11668 bp, 6 predicted proteins | sample 041ome_2_FD_132982 | JGI IMG/M metagenome (GOLD analysis project Ga0181600, IMG submission 132982) | Coastal salt marsh microbial communities from the Groves Creek Marsh, Skidaway Island, Georgia - 041406US metaG (megahit assembly) | ecosystem: Environmental > Aquatic > Marine > Intertidal zone... | reverse complement strand
GAGACGGATGGTGAACGCGTCGAGCTTTGTGAGTGTCCGGCATACAGTGAAAAGAACTGGGGTGGTGCCGGCTTTCCGTTGAAGTGGTGGTGGGCGCAGTGTAACTCTTTCCCGGATTATCCAGATCTCAGCGTGACGGCGACTGGTGGGAACCGCGGTGTTGTGATACTGCCGAACGTGCGGGAAGACGTCGGTGCCGTGGGCGTACACTTTGGAGATCGATTCTTTCAGTTTGTTCCTGCTCAACAGGTTGAGGTGGACACTTCGGCGCGTTACGGCGCGGAATCCGTCTTGGAAGCGAGCGCCGTTCATTGGGATATCAAATGGGGCTCGTGGAACGTTTCCGCCGTCGGAGAGCGATATGAGTGCGAAATCAAGGGTACATGTACGGATGACGATCGCTCGACCGTCATCCGCGCGCCGACCGATAGCTTGGATGAAGGTATGGCTCCACTCTGTCGCGAGACGTTCACGGGCGTCGTCACCGTTCACTTGTGGCGACTCAACGCTCAGGGCGCGCGCGTCGAAACAATCATCGACGGAGCTTCAAGCGATACTGCGTGCTTGGAAATCGGCGGTGGTCCGTGGTTGAGCGCCTGGAAATCAGTCGCTGAAATACGCACACCTCTGGGTCCGCTTATGGGTTTGCCGATCGACATGCGCTTCGTCGCGAACGCCCTGTCTCCGTTTGGAAATTTTTTACCTGGACTCTAAACGTACACGCGCGCCATTGTTTAGACACACACTTAGAGATTATAATTTAACCATCGCCCCGTGCATGCAACCCATCGCCTCTGTTCGTACACATCATCATCATCATCGTCGCCCACGTGCCGCTTCACGGTTGCTCGAGTGTTCGCGTTCCACACTTTGACGCGTGCATGCGCTTCGCGCTCCGCACTGCGCTCATGCGTGCGATCTCGAGCGCGCCGTCGTGTGCGACGATCGGCACCGCGCGGCGCGCGCACAGAACCTCCAGGGTGTTCTGCGCTTCCGCGAAAGCTGAAGCTTCCGGCGGCGGCGCTAACGACCTTTCACAAATTAGCGTCGGCGACATCGTCGACGCGCTCGAGTGCGTCGATTTCGCGACATCTGGTGAGGGCGTCTGTCGTCTTCCGAACGGCATGGTGCTTCTCTGCGACGGAGCGACGCCCGGTGAAGTCGTCGAGGCGAGGATCACCAAGGTAAAAAAGTCAATCGCAGAGGGCTCGAAACTAGCTACGAGAAGACAAGCGGCGGATTCGATCTCGCCGCCGTGTCCGCACTACGCGCTCTGCGGTGGATGCTCGTGGCAGCACGTGTCGTATGATGCGCAGATGCTTCATAAACGCAACCGAGTCGTCGATGTGTTGAGTAGAATTGGCAAGGTGAGCGACGCGGAGAACGTCGTTGGCGACTGCGTCGGATCAGCGGAGACGCAGAGGTATAGAAACAAGATGGAATTTGCGTTTGGCGCGAGGGAGGATGGTGGCGGTGGCGTCGTGGTTGGTTTGCGTCCTCGAGGATCGAACGATTCCGTGATCGATATCAGTCAGGGGTGCATTTTGCAGAGCGAAGAGGCGGACGCGGTGTTGAAGACGACGCGCGACGCGCTCGAGCAAATGGGCGGACGGCTCGAAGCGTTCGATCGCACGACGGGCGAGGGAATGCTCAGAAGCATGACTATTCGCACCGCTACGAACGCAGAGGGTGGTAAATCGCTTATGGTGGATTTGGCGACGACGGCAGATGACGCAGATCTCGCGGATGGTCCGCTCTCGAGTTTGATTGACGCCATCGCAAAGACTCCGGGAGTGACAAACATCGTGCACACCGCCGTACCCAAGGAGGCAGAGCTTCGCCGGGGCGGGAAAGGACGGCGTTCAGCGTTTGTAAAAGGCGGGGCGAAGAACAAGCCGAGCGACAAGGTTAGAAATGTCAAGGCTATCGTGGGTGACAATAAAATCGTTGAGACGCTCGATGGTTTACAGTTTGAGCTGTCATCCGCATCCTTCTTTCAAACAAACACCAATCAGGCGTCTCGCCTGGTGCAACTCGTGCGAGAGGCGTGTGGATTTAGCGGTGACAAATCCGAAATAGTCCTCGATTTATTTTGTGGCACGGGGGCCATGGGATTGAGCGTCGCATCGAGCGCGCGACAGGTGATGGGATGGGAAATCGTTCCCGAGGCTGTTCGCGATGCGAAACGAAACGCCGAAATGAATGGAATCGACAACGCAAAGTTTTATCGGGTAGATTTGGCTCGATTGAACGCGTCCAAGGGCGCTCAAGGTCTTCTCACCACACCGAAAGGGAAAGAATTGCCGATGCCAGATGTCGTCATCACCGATCCAGCACGTCCGGGTATGGATGCCAAACTGATTTCCATTCTTCGAACCATTGGCGCACGACGAATCGTGTACGTATCGTGTAATCCCTCAACGCAAGCGCGCGACGCGGCGCTTCTCACGTCGGAATCGCAAGGTACACACGACGTGCGTTACGTATTGACGAAATGTACGCCGGTGGACATGTTTCCGCATACGGCGCACGTCGAATCCATCGCCGTGTTTGATCGCGTCGACGACGCATCAGCTTAAGGCCGTGCCTCTTTGTTGTACTACCTAGTTATTCAGTTTATTTTGCAAGACGAGCTACCGGTACTATTTCTTCAAAAACAAAATCTAATATACAACAACGCCGAAGGAAGCACGTACGCACTGAAATCAGCACATCCCGCGATACTGCGAATCCTTTGCCTGCGCGTCCATTGAACGACTCTGTCGAAACCGAATCGACTCCCCAGTCCTCTGATTCACGTACACCACCCCATTCCCGGCGAGCGTCTTCGTATCCATCCTACGCAACATTCTCAGGTATCCCCACTCGCTCGCCACGCGTTGCACGAAGACCCTATGCCACCCTTCCGATCCGTCGGCCCACTCTCGCAAACACCGCTCCATGGCGCCGTACTCCGCGCCGTCGCACCCCAGTCGCGTCAACAAATGCGCGAACGCCGGCGCGCACTCATCACACAGCCGCACGAACGCATCGGTACCACCCAATGCGTCGGCGCACCTCGAAACGAGCGCGCGCATGTGCGACCCGTCGTCGTCGTCGTCGCCCACTGTCAAAAGTAATCCCGGGCGTTCGACAATCAACTCAAAGACGCTCGCGTGGCACTCCTCGGGAAGCGCATCCTTGAGCGAGCGCACCCGGGACGCGAGCGCGCTTACGGGAATTTCGTGAACGACGGTTCGACCTTCGACCGAGGTGGATAACTGCGTCATTGCATGGTCGTCGAGGCGGAGGATCGCTCGAAGCGTCGCCAAGCGTCGGTCGTCGTGATCAACAACGTCGTCGGCACATTTCAACGCCGGTCGCGTCGAGACGAACGGCGCCGTGCGACGCCGATGTATTCGACGCGCCGCGTGGATGCCACGGGCGTGCCGCGCGCCGACGCGCATCGCGAGCGACGACGTCGACGTCGACATGGGCTTCGTTGTTTGAGGAAATGTTTTGGCGCGCGCTGTTTCGACTTCACTGGTTTACTTTTTACATTGAAATATATCGGTCAAATCATCGCCGAGCCTTCCTGAGCGCGCGACCGGCGGTGAGGCGAGAAGGTGACCCGCCGACGTTAGCGTGGATCCGATCCAAATTACCGCCGCCGGGCTCGGCACAAGCGACGAAAGCCTTTCGAACGCTTCGCACGAAGGCGCCAAAATCGTTGGACCGGTTGCACTCCCTCAGCAACCCGTCCATCTCACTCAACGCCGGTTCGCACTCCACCACCTCGTACATGGCGTCTCTCAACCTCACCGCGAACGCAAACTCCTTCTCCGGCGCGTTCGCATCGATATACTTGAACACTAACCTTAATTTCTCCTCGGCTCCGTACTCAAATTTCAATCCCAACCGTTCTGAATACATCCTCGCCGCGTGTCTCAACGCCTCCAATTTACTCAACGCCGAACTCCCCTTTGTCTTTGCCGCCGCTTGATCCAGGCTCATCTTCTCCAACCGCACCCTTTCTCTCAACAACGACAACTGTTCCGGCAATCCTTCCGCCAATTCTTTCGCCGCGTTGGTTTCTTCCAACGCCTGCTCCGCTTCCAGCTCGAAACGCTCCGCCTCGGCTTGATTCTCAGCAGCCTTCGCGCTCAGGTTTCGTTCCCGCTCCACCAAACCTTCGTACTCGCGTTCAAATCGACGCAGGTTCGTCTCGTGCGCGTCTCTCAACCGTCGTTCGCGGTGGACATTCTCCTCAACCCACGCGCTTATGATTTCTTTAAACTCTGCCAGTTCCGTTTGTAAATTCTCAACGTCGTCGAGCATGATGGCATTCGTTCCGGTCCCGGTTCCGGTCCCGGCTCCTCGTCGGACGCGATGATGGTGGTCAAGCGCCGACGGCGCGTAGCCGCCGCCTTGTCCACCGCGTCGCATGGTTTACGACGATCGCGCGCGTCCGTCGTCGTTCGTCGTTCGTCGTCGAGTGCGGTGGGCAATCGCGCGTGTATTGCGTCTGTTTTTTGGTGAAAATTTGAAAACTGAAGTGCATTTTCAGACGCGCGATTGCGTGACTTGACTCGACTCGATGCGGAGGGCGAGCGTTCACGCGTGGATTGATTGATTGATTGATTGATTTTTACTGATTCGACGTGGAGGGCGAGCGTTCACGCACTGATTGGTGGTGCTATAATGTACAAAGATTGCATATATACATGTCGTTTGTTCGGTTTCGTCCGCGCATCCGTTAATAGCCGAGCTTGGCGTTGAGGGAGGATTTACCGTCGCCGGTTTGATTCGCCGGGGCGGCCCAAGCCGGGGCGGCGTCGGCTCGATCTTGGTCTTCTTCTGCTTCGTCTTCGGCGTAACGTCGACCGGATGAGGCGGCGATGAGACGTTCGATGTCGGCCATCACGGATGCTTCTGCTGTACGGGTGGAATCGTCGGTGTTTGCGGTCGTCGCAGTCTTCGTCGTCGACTTCGTCGTCGTTGGTCGATCCCGAGCGGCATCGGGCCGTTTACGGATTTCCAAGCCGCCGGCGGACGACGCGAGCGCTCGGAGTTGGTCTGGCATGAGGAAACCGTCGTCAGCGTCAGCGTCAGCGTCAGTGGCGGGCACAGATGGCACCAGAGGATTCTCGCGCGGCGCGGGTTTGGGCGACGCGCTTCGTCGCGCTTCGTTTTGACCTTCGAGCGCGAGAGATGGTGCCAATTCGGCTACGTCGACGACGACTGGACCGTCTTCGTCGTCCTCGTCTTTGATCGCCGTTTGGTGTGTCTCAGCCTGAACGTCACCGACAGTGCCACCACCACCACCGCCGCCAGTAAATTTACGCTTCTCAGTGAGGTATCCTTGACGCTCCCACTCCTCCTGTCGTCTAATCTCCTCGTCGCGACGAGCGCGCTCTTCGACCTCTTCGGCGCGCTTGGCTTTGAGCGCCTTCTCGCGCTTCTGCTCCTCCTCGACACGTCGAGCCTCTGCATCCTCGACGTGTTTGCGCATCGCGTCGCCTTTTGCAGAACCCGGGCGGAACTCTTCCTTCGGGTCGGCGTACTTGAGCAAACGCGAAATGTGTTCGAGTTCGGATACTTTTGCAGAAACCATCTCGCGCAACCTGTCGATTTCCGCCATAAATCGACTGGCTCCGATTTCATCCATGTAAGCGTCCAACGCGTCACCTTGGCTCGAAACGCCCGCCGTGCGCTCACGTTCAGCCTGTGCGGCTTGTTCAGTGATGGAAATGAGTTTTTCGGTGTCTGATATGGACTTTTCGACGGCGACACGCTTGTCCCAAAGCGTTGCTGCCGTTTCAAGCGTCTTTGGCGCAGAAATGCCGGCGCTTGATTTATTGTCGACGTTCATCCTCTTCATTCCCTTGCGCCTCTTACGCTGGGGGTTAGAGCCAGACCGATCGTAAAAGTCATCTTCATCACTTTCGTATTCGTCGTCATCCGACCCTCGTCCCCGACGACGTCTCGACGCGCCGACACCGCCGCTCGTCAAGCCCAAACTCGCGCGCAACGATTCGTTCAACGTTTCACCCGCATCTTCAATCTCCTCCTCTAGCGTCTCGATCGCCCGCTCGACGATGGATACCCGCGCGAGCTGACCCGTGGTTAACCCACCCTGCTGCGTCGATTCCTTAGCGCGAATCCGCTCAATCTCCAATCGCATCGACGCGCGCTTTTCCTCCTTGCGTTGAATATTTTCCCTTTGCTTCTCTTGCCTATCGCTGAACTTCCCTCGATGAGTCCGCCAATCCACCTCTTCGATCGCCCGTTGTCTTCCCGCAATCTCTTCGTCGTCATCGACAATCCCCCACGAAGACCCGGCCGCCGCAGACACCGCAGCCGCCTTTTCCGCCGCTCGCTCACGCTTCAACGCTTCCAACTCCTTCTTTGCCTCCTCCTCCGCTGCCTTTTCCAACGCCGCCAACGCCCGCATCTCCGCCGCACTCAACCCTTCCTCCGGCATCAAACTCTCATCTCCATCCAAAACGTACGACCGACTCGACTCCCCAAGTTTTATTTGATCCCCGACTCTTACTGGCGCGTACGCTCCTGGTTTGATCCTCCGCTTGTTCACAAACGTTCCGTGCGCGCTCCCGCAATCCAACACGTACGCCTCCGTCGTCCCGCCCTTAAACTGAATCACCGCGTGTAACCTCGATGTCGACGGGTGTTCGACGACGACGTCGCAGCTCGGATGTCGCCCAAAGCGCACGCACGACCGTGGGGTTCCATCCTTGGTCGCGTCGAGTCGCTCTCGGGAAACCAAGACACCTTCCTTGAGCGTGTCGAGGTAAAACTCTGTCGTCGGCGCGCCGCCCCATGGCGGGACGTCGTAGGTTTTACTCAGCGGCGGAATGCTGGCATCGACGGTGATTGGTTTCGCCGGTTCGCCCGTCGTTCGCGTCGTCGTCGCCGGTACATCGTCGTCGTCTTCGCTCCTTTTCGATATCGGTTTTCGAGGCGGCGGTGGACGCATCATCTTTCTTCTCTGTGCCGACGGGTATCGTGCGACCGCGCGTGTCGGGAACCGTCGGAAACGCGACGGTCAACGCGAAGAGATTATCTTCCTCGAACGACCCCCGCGCCGTCGCGATGCGATCGTACGTCGCGTCGGCGTCTGCGTGGCGGGTTTGCGAGCTGACGTTCGCGTCCGCGAATTCCGCGAAAGAAAAAATGCTTTTCATTTTGAAAACGACGACACTCATCGAAGACGACGACACTCATCGACGACGCGAGAGAGTTTCGATGCCAGAGGTGCGAAGAAAATTATTCATCGAAACCCCGACGACGGCGACGACGGCGACAGGGGTCGTTGACGAAGTAGGGTATTCGTCGGTCGCGCGAGGGATGGCGGTTAAAGATGACGCAGCAACGGTCGATGTCGCCGGGCAACGAGGAACGACGACGCTCGAACGAACGATGTCGAGCGGGGCGTCGACGAACGGTAGAGGGGATGAAAATAGCGGTGATGAGGGCGGCGGTGGGTCGCCGATGTTGAGCCCGATCGTCGGGGCGAACGAGGGAGAGGATGGACGCAAGAGACGCGAGGAGGACGCACCGCCGACGCCCGAGTCACCGAATTTGCGACCGGCGGCGGGTGACGCTGGGTCTGGGATGTACGACGCGTCTTTTAGGTTTGACGACGATGACGACAACGATGTGAGTCGATCGAGCGATGCCGTGAGTTTCGAGAGCGCAAACGTATCCATGGCGGTGAACACGACGCGAGGGAGCGAGTTTCATTCCATGTATCGCACGGCGGATTTGGATGAGTTTAGCGACGATGAGTTTAGCGCGAGCTCAAAGAGACGTAGACCGAGGTTGTTCGGGGTGTTTCGGGCGGTCAAACCGTTGTTGGCGTTCGTCGCGGGGTTCATCACGGTGTCGCTCGTTGTCGGCGAGGTGCACAAACGACGAGAGCGAGAAGACGAGAGCAAAGAGGACGGGAGAACGGTTGGACGATGAGTGCGCGTTACGTGCAAAACGTCGTCGCATCGTATCATATTTAAGCAATCTCGCCTTGCAAATATTAAATACACACACACAACTACTCTATCACCGTACCACTACGCGCACTGCTCTCGCGCACTGCTCTCGCGCACCGCCCGCCGCGTCGTCCTCTGTCAGCCACCATCGTCTTCCAACGCCCTCGCAATTTCCCTCAGCGCCTCCACCCGCTCGATCACTTTATCCACGCTTGCGTCAACGCGCGCCGCGTCTCTCCTCAGCGACTCTCTCTGCGCCTCATCGCTCGCGTCAACGCGTTCGAGCCCGCGTTCGAGTTCGCGCCGTTTCGCGACTAAACGATGCCCGCGCCTGAGTAAACGCTCGGATCTTGCGCGGACGTCATCGAGAGAGACAGAAGACGACGAGGACGACGAGGACGATGTAAATGCGAGCGAGGGTGACGCGCGCATATGGCGTGCGCGCGCGCGCGCGCGTGTGTGAACAACTTGTGTGAACAACTTTGCGATTGTCTTTTACATTTTACACAAACAAGGCCCGCGCTACGGGCGGCTATGAACGAACGAGCATTTACGAATGCGCGTAGACACGGCGTGTGCACAAAGGAATACCCTTCGTCCCATCCCCCGTCGACACTACGCGCCGTCGGCGAACGGGGCGCCTTGATTCGGTGGATTTGTTGCGTCAAGCGGAGTCCTGTCTCGTTCGATCGCTGACTCAGGCTCCGTCGTCGTCGCCGGCTCGGTCTCGGGCTCGGCGACCGTCGGTTCTGCTGCTGGTGTATCGACATTTTCTCTTCCTTCTTCTTCGTTGTCTTCATCGTCACCATCGCCAACCTCGATGTTTTCGTCCTCCAACCATTCTTCGTCTACGTCGTCTCGTCCGGTATCTCTGTTTTCGACGACGAGTCCGTCATCATTCATGACATCCACGAGCTCAATCTCCGCACCGGGAGGAGGGCCATCATTTTCATCCGCGAGGACGTCCTCGTCCTCGTCTCCTCGTTCTCCTTGATCTCGTTCAGCGAGTTCAGTCAGCGCTTCATCAGTCGGAGCCTCGGCCTCCCGCGGAGTGGGAGAGCTGTGAGGCGGTTGCTCGTTCGTCTCGTCACTGGAAACACCCAAGCTCGCGCTCGCGCTCGCGCTTCGTTGTGCCGCTTTTTTCTTCTTCTTGAGCTTCTTTTCATCCTTTTCCTTCTTCTTCTCAGCCTCCGTCTTCTTCTTCTCCACGGCGCCAAACTTGGAGCGCGCCTCAAGCATTGACTCAGAGGTGAGCTTGGAGAATAAGCTCTGTTCCTCGTCGTTGGCGAGCTCCTTGGCGACGTCCGAACCAAACCATCTGTGCAAGGTGCCGTACATGAGCAGACATGTCAAGCCAAAGATGAGAGCGGTGAACATTTGCAAGGCTAAAATCACCTCGTCGCACACTTGCACGACGGCGAGTTCAATCGTGTCGCTCATGGGTTGGCAAGAGCCGAGGCCTTCGTCAATATTGTCGAGGTATCCATTGTAAGACTCCACGGCGGAAGTCAAGCTAGCCATGTTGGCTGACGACGCGTACGCCCCGCCGAGGCTGTCTACGCTTTCAATCGCCGCCGTTACCGCTGTCCTATCCGCGTGCAGCTCTTCAATGTACGGACCCAACTCGTAGCCAAACCTCGGGCACACGAAGTACAGCTGAATGTTTTCCGGGACTTGAAACTCAACCATACCCTCGTAGGCGAAACAAATTTCTGCGCCTATGACAGAGATAGGCCAATACATCGCAACGACGAGCCAGGAGAAGACGAGCATCCACACTGGCACCGCTCTCACGAAGAACTCTGGAGTCATCCTACCGGGTACTTTTTTCCACCACTTGGCCACAGGAGTGCGCCCGTGATGGGCGACAATGGGCAAACACACGGTGAAAAGTAAGCCCACAAGCAACAAACACAGCGTCGTAATGCTTCCTGCCGTCATCCACGTGAAGACGTTGACCCACTGTAACGCATTCAAATCCTCGATGAACTGTGGCCCGTTGCCGTGGTGCAGCAACATAGTCGTCACCGCGGATAAAGCGCTCGTGATCGTCGCCTTTGCCGCGACGTCGTTCGCATCATCCGCCTCCCCGAGCAATGCCGTCAGTGCGTCGTCCATCTGCATGATTGGCAACGCGATTTTTTCCATGCCTCGTTGCCCTTCAACCGCCCACGCCTGGATCGTCTTCAACGTCGCCAGCCCACCCTTGAACCCCTCCACCATTCCGATCATCGCCGCCGGTCCGAACGCCGCCAACACGCACACGGTGATGATCCCTCGCGTTTTCGCCTCGCGAATGTTTGTATTCTCAAAAATTGTTCTGTTTTGGACCGTGTACGTCCGGTAGTAGAACAAGCACACGCCAGCGGCGACCACCGGCGGAATGGCGTACGTCAACGCGATCACCACGCACGACGACTTTAACTCGTACGCGCTAAAGTGGTGAAACGGCAGTTTGTGCACGAGCTCGCGAAGATCTAGGACGTACGACATGCTTGTCCGTGATGATCGTCGAGCGCGACGTCGGACGACGACGACTGAAGGTGGCTCACTTGGGTGTTGACTACCACGACTACTTCTACTTCTTACTACAATGTATGGGCTAACAGTGATGGAATCAGCGTTTCTTCTGAGTGGCGGTACTCGCGCTCACGTCGGCGACGACGTCCTCCAAGGTTTGGATGCGGTACCTACAAGATGACGACGATGGTTTCGTCGCGGGTTCGTCCCGGGTGAGCAGGTAGACTTTGCCTTCTTCGTCCGCCGTCGGGAGAACGCGAACAACGTCGAGGTGAGAGACATCGATGGCCGTCACAGAGGACGTCGACGCCGACACGGACGGTCCATCATCGTGACTGGCTAATAATTCGTACGTTTCGAGCGTACGGATCGATGGTTTGTGCACGCAAAGCGACGAGGCAGAAAAGTTCGCCGTCGCGTCTCTGCAACCTTTGATGATTCTTTTGACGCGAATTTTATCGCCAACCAGGCGGTACAAGATGACTCTGTGCAAGTTATCAGTCGTGGCGAACCATCCGCCGTGCCCGGCGGGGATGAACGCGCGGTACCGTCGAGGGGCGTCAACAAAGGCGCAGTTCCATCGTGATTCGCCGTTTTCGCGCTCGAGCGCGCTCACTTCGTCCATGTCCTCTCCTTCGTACGCCACGACGTCGGCGCCAAGCCGCGCGTTTTGATCGAACGCCGTTTTGACGACACCAAACGCCGTGGATGAGAGTTTTTTAAGCATGGACGCCGCTTGATTGGCGGCTGATTTCTTTCTATCTCCCGGAGCGACTGCTGACGTGGAAGAGCACGCTACGGCGGCACCGCCGACGGCGACCAAACGAATCGTCGACCCGGTTTTTGCGTCCACGGTGACTTTCCCCGTCGCGGCAACCATCGGGGCCAACCTTCTGAGCGTCCATCGACGCTTCGGAGCTCCGACTGTCGCGTCCCAGTGTAACACGCATCCGTCTTCGGTCGCCACGTACTCGCCGTCGCAGTACCGCACGGGGCTCATCGAAAACCGTTTCGGAGGCGAGCCGAGAGACGTCGTCACGTACCCCATGGAATCGCCAGCAAAAGCGACGTAACCACCGCCGATTCGTCGCGCAGCTCCGACGCACGTGACTCGACCCACGCACACGAACAACGCAGACGCCGACGTCGTCGTCGTCGTCGTC